>OGEN01000010.1_pt1 | contig 321887 bp, 258 predicted proteins | sample 1570671 | NCBI WGS metagenome assembly OGEN01 (sample SAMEA2582128, study PRJEB24529) | metagenome | biome: Human gut stool | place: China | collected 2011 | reverse complement strand
TTTGGTTTACACATTTTCTTTTTGTGATTGTGTAAACTTTTTTCAGTACAAGTCAATATGTAGGGTTTTGACAACCTTTTGACAGAGCACCCTGTTACCTGCAGAGTATCAATCAGTTAGACGTGACAGACATCCGGCAAGAGAAATATTTGTGATTTTTCACCCCCAAACATTTGATAATAAACACTTTATAAATCATCAACAAACAATAGACAGCGGAAGGTTGATTTGATGCGTATCCTTATTATTAAATCAGATATTATGGTTACTTTTGCATATAAACTCCAATATGAGAATTTGATATGTATTCAGATAAAAAGAATATTCTTCAACTCGTTGCTCTGCTAAAAGAGTACAATATCAGCAAAGTAGTATTATGTCCGGGAAGTCGAAATTCCCCGATCGTTCATACGTTGGCAAATCATCCGTCTTTTTCCTGTTATTCCGTCACAGACGAGCGGAGCGCTGGCTTTTTCGCTCTCGGACTGGCATTGCACGGAGGAAAACCGGCTGCTATTTGTTGCACTTCTGGTACGGCTTTGCTGAACATACATCCGGCTGTAGCGGAAGCATTCTATCAGCAGGTTCCTCTGGTAGTTATTTCTGCAGACAGGCCTGCTGCCTGGATCGGACAAATGGACGGACAAACATTGCCACAACCCAGCGTATTCGGTTCGCTGGTAAAGAAAGCCGTCAACCTGCCGGAAATACAGACCGACGAAGATGAATGGTATTGTAACCGTCTCGTCAACGAGGCTTTATTGGAGTTGAATCATCATGGAAAAGGTCCGGTCCATATCAATGTGCCGATCTCGGAACCTTTGTTCCAATTCACGACAACCGAATTACCCGACGTCCGTGTCATCACCCGTTACCAGGGGCTCAACATATACGACCGGGAATATAATTCATTGATCGAACGGCTGAACAAGTACAACAAACGCATGGTGGTAGTCGGACAGATGAGCCTAATCTATCTTTTTGAAAAGAAAATATCCAAACTGATATACAAACATTTTGCGTGGTTGACCGAACATACCGGAAACAGGACCATTCCCGGTATTCCGGTTAAGAATTTCGATGCAGCGCTTTATGCCCTGCCCGAAGAGACGTTAGAGAAAATGGTCCCCGAACTGGTAATTACTTACGGAGGCCATATCGTATCCAAACGTTTGAAAAAATTCCTGCGTAACCATCCGCCCAAAGAACACTGGCATGTATCGGCAGACGGCGAGGTTGCCGACCTTTACGGCTCTCTGACGACAGTGATCGAGATGGACCCGTTTGAATTTTTAGAGAAGATAGCCTATTTACTGGAGAATAAAACGAGCGAGTTCCCCCGCGTCTGGGAAAATAATACAAAGGAATTGCCCGAACCGGAATTCGCTTACTCCGAAATGGCCGCGATCGGTACGCTGATCAAGTCGTTGCCGACTCCTTCCGCTTTACACTTAGGGAATAGCTCGACAGTGCGTTATGCCCAGTTATATACATTACCGGAAGAGGTGGAGGTTTGTTGTAACCGGGGTACGAGCGGCATAGAAGGTTCGCTTTCAACAGCCTTGGGATATGCTACAGCTTCGGACAAGCTGAACTTTATCGTGATTGGCGATCTGAGTTTCTTTTATGATATGAATGCTCTCTGGAACAGTAATTATGGCTGTAATGTTCGTATTTTGTTGCTGAACAACGGAGGAGGCGAGATTTTCCAGGCATTACCGGGCTTATCTTTGTCGGAAAAGACACACCGTTTTGTCACGGCCTCGCATAAAACGTCTGCACAAGGTTGGGCGACTGAACGGGGATTCCTCTACCAGGGAGTACATAATACCGAAGAACTGGAAGAAGCGATGAAAGCCTTTACGGAACCGAACCCGGCCAGCCAGCCGATCCTGATGGAAGTGTTTACCGAAAAAGAAGAAGATGTCCGCTTGTTGAAAGAATATTATCATAAACTAAAATAATATGCCAATCAGGAGTTACTTTCATTGGCATATTGGCAAATTAAATAATTATATATTATGTCTACACAAAGAGAATGGAAAACAATAAAGGAATACGAAGATATTCTTTTTGATTTTTATAACGGGATTGCCCGTATCACTATCAACCGCGAACGTTACCGTAATGCCTTCACGCCTACTACAACGACGGAGATGAGCGATGCACTTTATATTTGCCGTGAACGCCAGGATGTAAATGTGATCGTTCTGACAGGAGCCGGTGATACCGCTTTCTGCGCCGGAGGGGATATGAATGTAAAAGGTCACGGCGGTTATATCGGCAAAGATGGCGTGGCACGCCTGAATGTGCTTGATGTACAGAAGCAGATCCGCTCTATGCCTAAACCGGTCATTGCTGCCGTAAATGGTTTTGCTATCGGTGGAGGCCACGTATTGCATGTAGTTTGTGATTTGACCATTGCTTCGGAAAATGCGATCTTCGGACAAACGGGTCCTCGTGTGGGCAGTTTTGACGCCGGTTTCGGTTCTTCTTATCTGGCCCGCATCGTCGGACAAAAGAAAGCACGTGAAATATGGTTCCTCTGCCGTAAGTATAATGCACAGGAAGCACTCGATATGGGACTGGTAAACAAGGTTGTTCCTTTGGATAAGCTGGAAGACGAATACGTTGAATGGTCTGAGACCATGATGATGCACAGTCCGCTTGCCCTCCGTATGATCAAAGCCGGCTTAAACGCCGAACTCGACGGCCAGGCAGGCATCCAGGAACTTGCCGGTGATGCAACCATGCTTTACTACATGACCGACGAAGCGCAGGAAGGCGGTAAAGCATTCCTGGAAAAACGCCGCCCTCGTTTTGAGGATTATCCGAAGTTCCCGTAATCGATAAATAGATTAAGCTTAATGGAACAAATTTTCCGGCAACAAGAATATCGCCAGTGGCTTACGGAATTAAAACAAAATATCCGTAAAAGCCAGATTAAAGCCGCAGTCGCTGTAAACACTGAACTTATCCGTTTATATTGGGATTTAGGAAAACAAATCGTAGAGAGACAAGAAAGCACACAATGGGGCAGCGGATTCATTGAGCAGTTGAGTAAGGATTTACAGGAAGAATTTGTAGATATAAAAGGATTATCTGTTAGTAATCTTAGACGATGCAAGCAGTTTTATTTGTTTTATCATCAAACAATTTCAATTCGCGCGCAACTTGTGCGCGAATTGAGCGACCTTTCTATATTTGAAATTCCTTGGGGACATCATTTATTACTTCTTGGGAAAATCAAGTCCCCTCAAGAGGCCCTCTTCTATATCCATAAAACCATTGATAACGGTTGGAGCCGCTCTATTCTGGAATATCATATAGAGAAAAATCTGTATGCTCAACAAGGAAAAGCGATCAATAACTTTGCCGTTACTCTTCCGCAACCACAAAGCGAACTGGCTAACGAATTGCTCAAAGATCCCTATCATTTCGATTTTCTCCAATTGTCAGAAAAAGCTTTGGAAAGGGATATCGAAACAGGTTTGGTAAGCCATATTTCTCAATTTCTGCTTGAATTAGGGAAAGGTTTTGCCTATATGGGAAGACAATATACTTTGAAGGTCGGTCAGAAAGAATACAAATTAGATTTATTATTCTATCATACCCGACTAAAAGGTTATATTGTTATCGAACTAAAAGCCAAAGAATTTGAGCCCGAATATATAGGCAAGCTTAATTTTTATATATCCGCCATTGACGAACTGATACGAGATAAAGCGGATCATCCGACTATTGGTACATTACTTTGTAAAGGAAAAGATGATTATGAAGTTGAATTTTCTCTACGCGATATAAATAAACCCATCGGAGTCAGTTCCTATACATTTAGTGAATTACCCAAAGAGATACAACAAGCTCTGCCTGATGTGGGAGAGTTAAAACAACAGCTCAACGACTACATCAAAAGTAATCAGAAAAAGAATGAAAACAACGCCTTATAAAATCCGGATCATCCCCAGGGTACTGCATTTCAAACAACCGGCAGGAACATCGAGGGGTACATATACTACAAGGAAAAGCTGGTATTTATATCTTACTTCGGAAGAAGATCCCAGACGAATTGGTATAGGGGAATGTGCTCCCCTTCCTAAATTAAGTTGTGACGATCTGCCGGATTATGAACAAATACTGGCAACGATCTGCCGGCAAACGGAACGAACCGGAATGCCTGATACGGAAGCGCTCCGTCCCTATCCTTCCATCCTTTTCGGACTGGAAACAGCTTTTCGTCATTTCCGGACAGGAGATTTTGCCCTCTGGGACACCCCTTTTTCAAGGAGTGAGGCAGGTATTCCGATCAATGGCCTGATCTGGATGGGCGATTATAAAAAGATGCTGGAGCAGATCGAAACAAAAATGCAAACCGGCTTCCGTTGCATCAAACTGAAAATCGGAGCGATCAACTTTGAGGAAGAACTGGCGTTGCTAAAACATATCCGCGCCCATTTCTCTGCGAAAGAAATAGAACTGCGGGTAGATGCGAACGGCGCATTCTCTCCGGCAGATGCCCTGGATAAATTATATCGGCTATCCGAACTCGACCTGCATTCTATCGAGCAGCCTATCCGTGCTGGACAATGGGAAGAGATGGCACGTCTTACAGCACAGACACCGCTTCCTATTGCACTGGATGAAGAACTGATCGGTTATAATACCCTGCAGGAAAAAAAAGAGCTTTTGTCTGCTATCCAACCGCAATATATCATATTGAAACCTTCCCTGCATGGCGGCATAAGCGGCGGTCAGGAATGGATAGATGAAGCTGAAAAACAAAAGATCGGTTGGTGGATCACTTCCGCCCTGGAATCTAATATCGGATTGAACGCGATAGCACAATGGTGTGCCACATTCAATAATCCGTTACCACAAGGGTTGGGAACAGGGGCATTGTTTACAGACAACATAGAGATGCCTTTGTCCATCCATAAAGATTGTTTATGGTACGATGGTAACTCTTTTCCTTCCGGAGAGGTGGCAGAGAGTGTGCTAAAGCCGGAGAGAAAAGAACTGTCAACAGACCCTAATAAACAGGAATTACATCTGGAAAACGATATTATTTGCCATGCAGATAATATACAGCAATTAATTTCCGGACTCTCCGACAATACGCCGCAAATACAACGTGATCTTTACAACTTCCTGGCAGACTGGTTCAATGAATCTCCTTATATAACGGTACACACCTCCGGTTCTACCGGAACACCCAAAGCATTTACCGTTCGCAAAGAGCAGATGATGCAAAGCGCAATCCTCACCTGTTCTTTTCTCCAATTACAAAAAGGCGACACAGCCTTATTATGTATGCCTTTACAATATATTGCCGGGAAGATGGTAGTCGTACGTGCATTGGTTGCCGGATTAAAACTCATCCTGCGTACACCGTCAGGACATCCGCTGGCTGATGTAAAAACCCCGCTCCGCTTTGCTGCAATGATTCCTTTGCAGGTATACAATACACTTCGAATACCGGAAGAAAAGGAACGTCTCTACCAAACGGAAATACTGATCATCGGAGGCGGAGCAATCAACAAAGAACTGGAAACAGAGATCAGGGCATTTCCCAACACCGTCTATTCTACCTACGGCATGACAGAAACGCTCTCGCATATCGCATTACGCAGGTTGAACGGGCCGGAGGCCTCTTCTTCCTACACTCCTTTCCCTTCCGTACAACTTTCTCTGTCACCGGAGGAAACACTTGTCATCGATGCCCCTCTGGTGTGTGACGGTACTTTAGTTACGAACGACATTGCCAAGATACATCCGGACGGTACTTTCACCATCCTGGGAAGAAAAGACAACACCATCAATACCGGAGGAATAAAAGTACAGATAGAATGTGTAGAAGAAACACTTCGTTCAATAATTTCTGTTACCTTTGCGGTAACGGCTGTTCCACATCCGGGATTAGGGGAAGCAATTGTGCTATTGGTGGAAAAGGCAGCAGATACGGACGGCCTTCCTGATAAGATCGCCTCCCTCCTGCCCAGATATCAACAGCCTAAATATATCAGGCAGGTAGACGCCATCCCACTTACAGGGAGTGGCAAAACAGACCGGAAAGCCTGTCGCTTACTGGCTGCACAACTAATCTGATCATCATTTAAAAACACTATACTTATGAGGTATTTGAGACTTACCGTATTATCATTTCTCACGCTATCGTCCGCCTACGGACAGAGTGGAGAAAGTTGCCGGTTCGCACCGGACCCGACGCTTCAAAAACCGGAGGTTTATGCCGGATATGATTGCGTCAACCTCCTGGACAGTACATCCGTAACCGTACAACCAACCGGTTCTGGGTCTTTTTCTGTCTGCAAAACCATCAAGATACAGACTCCCCGCGGAGCAGTCGCCAACCGTATCATCAAATACGATTACGATCCGCTGACAGCTTTTGCCCAATTCAAGAGAGCGACCGTTTACCGTGCCAACGGAGACGTGATCAACCTGGATGTCACACAAGCCTGTGATTACGCTGCACCGGCACGTGCCATTTATTGGGGTGCCCGCCAGATCATGCTTGAAGTAGGCCAGTTGAATCCGGGTGATATCCTGGACTATGAGATCGACAAGAAAGGTTTCACCTACGCATTATTGGCAGATGGCGGTGATGACGAATCCCGTTTCATCCCTCCTATGCGCGGGCAATTTTATGATATCGTTCCTTTCTGGGTTACAGAACCGACTGTGCGTAAAGTGTACAAAGTATCCATTCCGATGGAAAAAGAGATGCAGTTCCAGTTCTATCAGGGTGACTGTGCTTCCTCTATGCGTTACGAAGACGGACGTAAAGCATATACATTCTTGACAAACGATATTATGCCGACCAAACGGGAACCCAATATGGTAGACCTGTTCGATGCAGCTCCGAAACTAATGATGTCATCCACTCCGAAATGGCAGGATAAATCATTGTGGTTCAATAAAGTTAACGAAGATTACGGAAGTTTTGCTCCATTACCCGAAGCCCAGAAAAAAGTAGACGAACTGATCAAAGGGAAGAAAACGGAAATGGAAAAGATCGCCGTCCTCACTCACTGGGTTGCCGATAATATTCGTTATTCGGGTATCTCGATGGGAAAAGGAGAAGGTTTTACACTTCATAATACCCAGATGAATTATACCGACCGCTGTGGTGTTTGTAAAGATATCGCCGGGACATTGATCTCATTCCTCCGCATGGCAGGCTTTGAAGCTTATCCGGCTATGACAATGGCGGGTAGCCGTGTGGAAAGTATCCCTGCCGACCATTTCAACCACTGTGTCGCTGTCGTTAAATTATCAAGCGGTACTTATATGCCTCTCGACCCGACCTGGGTTCCTTTCTGCCGTGAATTATGGAGCAGTGCCGAACAACAGCAAAACTATCTACCGGGCGTTCCGGAAGGTTCCGATCTTTGCCTGACTCCCGTCTCCGCTCCGGAAAACCATTATGTACGCATTCATGCAAACAACAAACTGGATGCGAAAGGTACACTGACCGGACAGTTTACTATCACTGCCGAAGGGCAGTCGGACAGTAATATCCGTGGTATGTTTACCCGTGGCTGGCAGTCGCAATGGAAGAATATGCTGGAAAGCCAGTTATTGAATGTTTCTCCTAAAGCCCGTCTGATCAGCGTTGATTACGGTAAAGACCCGAAAGACTATCAGGCTGCCCCTATTAAGATCACTTTCCGCTACGAGATACCGGAATATGCTATTGCCGGTAAAGAAGAACTGGTATTTAAACCGATGGTAATGAACAACCTGTATAATCAGGTAAAAAGCTATCTGCGCATTGACACCGACCTCGCCGAACGTCAGTATGGTTTCAAAGATGCTTGTTCCCGACTGGTTGAACTGGCCGAAACAATCCAGCTGCCCAAAGGATATAGCCTGCTGAATGAAGCTAAAAACGAAAGTAAGCAAAGCGACGCCGCCAACTTTGAAGGTTCATTAAGCCAGCAAGGCGATAAAGTGATGCTTCACCAGAAGCTCGCTTTAAAAAAACGTGTATATGAAGCGAACGACTGGGACGGTTTCCGTTCGGCCGTCAATGCACACAAAGGTTTCGGAGATTATTTAATTATTAAAAAGTAAAAGACGATGACTAGGATATTAAATAAATTCGCGCTGCTTCTCTGTCTGCTCGCCCTCACAGCATCTATATTTGCTGCATCGGAAGCTGAATACAGGAAGTTATCGAAAGCATATATTTTGAATGCAGACGGCAGCCAGGAGTTCCGCTATACTATGGAACTGACCCTTTTCACCCATACTGCCATGAACGGTACATACGGAGAAAGTTTCATTGTATACAATCCCCAATATCAGGATTTGAAGATCAATGCTTCTTACACCAAACAAAAAGACGGTAACATCGTTAAAACGCCGGATAATGCTTTTGTTGAAGTATTACCCCGCACGGCAGCCGATGCTCCGGCTTACAATAATCTGAAAGAGATGGTTGTTGTCCATACCGGACTGGAACTGGGGGCAACCATTTATCTGGATTATACCCTGACCTCCAAACCGGGTTACCTTCCGGAACTGGATATCTACGATGAGATTTTACAGACTTCCCCGGTAAAGGAATATACGATCAGCTTGTCTGTTCCTGAAAACAAACCGCTTGCCTATACCCTGGAGAATGTCAATTCCAAACCCATAGTGGCAACTGCCGACGGAATGAAAACCGTCACCTGGAAACTGAATAACTTGTCGGCCTCTTCCCGTGATCCGTTCGTATCGACTGCCAATGGAGATGTTCCATTCCTGACAGCCTCTACTTATGCATCCAACAAAGATGCCCTTCATACATTATTTGCCCAGTTCACTCCTGCTAATGATGTACAGTTGAATGCTATCGCAGAAAACCTGACAGCCGATAAAAAGAGTGACACCGAAAAGCTACAAGCGATCCTCAAACATGTGACCGAAGATGTCGGTTACAGCCAGGTACCTTTACGCGATACCGGATTCAAGATCCGTTCAATTAACGATGTATTCTACTCCGCTTACGGAACAGAAGCGGAAAAAACAAACTTGCTGAACGGTCTGTTAAATGCAGCCGGTATCAAGGCAGAAACAGCCGCATCTTATCGTGTCAATGCAGATCCTGCCAGTCTCGGATTGAATGCCATAAAGGAACTGGTTGTTATTGCTAACGCAGACGGCAAACAATACATCATGTCTCCGATGTCCAGTAAAATGGCTGCAGCCGGTTGGAACAACCAAACACCGGTCATCAGCCTGACAAATGCCGGGACCCCGGTAGCTATCAGTATACCTGACGCCGGTATAAATTATGAAGTAGCTATATCTGTTTCTCCGGAAAAAGCAGAATCGCAGGTGAAGGCTACGATCAGTGACGCCTACGTGCCTTATTACGGTGGAAACAGATCCGCGTATGCAGGAAGCGAATCATCTTCACAGCCATTGAAAGCGAACAACGGCTATGTAATGGTCACTTTACCGGATGCCCCTGTCAGTCTGGCGTACAGCAGCTATTGCCATATGAACAGTACCCGTAAAGAAAACCTGTTATTACCCTGTAAGTCGAACGAACATTATGCTTACACAGTAACGATACCGACAGGTATGGAACTCGCAACCCCTGAATCTGTAAAAACAATCGAAAATGCAGCCGGGAAAGTCGTTATTTCCGTCAAACAGAACGGTAATAAAGCAGAAGTAGAACGTTCTTTGCAACTGAACAAGCAATTATATACGCCGGCCCAATTCGTTAACTTACGCGACTTGTTGACAGAATGGGGAAATAAATCGAATAAAGTGCTGTTATTGTCAGTCGACTAAGTAAATACAAACAATAATTTATTCAAGGATGGAATGACAGAATTATCTTGTTCCATCCTTGTTTTTTTATTGAATAGTGATAACTTTACAACCTAATATTAATCACTTAAACCGTTGATCTATGCAAATACTATCAAATCTACTCTTAACACTTTTATTATGTTGCATTCCGGGGATTACTTATGCCCAAAGCCTCTCTCTGGAGCTATATCCCCAACCGCAGCATATTGTCATTTCCAACCAGCAATATATCCCTTCCCACGGATATACCTTGCAAGGTATCAGCAATCCGGACGCCGATGCAGTGAAGATATTGAAAAAAGCATTGCCTTTCGCCCAATCCGGTAAATCGTTGCCGCTGGAAATCAAAAAGCTCAAAGCAAAAACACCCGAAATGGAACGCTCCGGTGCCTATATTCTGGAGATATCCAAGAAAAAGATCACCATCGAGATCGTAGACGACCGTTCCTTGTTCTATGCAGCCCAGACATTGAAACAGTTGGTCAGCTACAATGAAGCAGGAAAACGTACACTCCCCCTCTGCACTATTACAGACTATCCCGACGTACTTTACCGGGGAACTGTCGAAGGCTTTTACGGAACTCCGTGGAGCCATGCCGACCGTATCAGCCAGCTTCGCTTCTACGGAGAGTTTAAGATGAACACTTACATTTACGGTCCGAAAGACGATCCTTTCCACAGTGCCAGCTGGCGCGAACCTTACCCTGCCGATCAGGCTAATCAGATCAAAGAACTGACAGCCGAAGCCGCGCGTAACAAAGTCGATTTCGTATGGGCAATCCATCCGGGACAAGATATCCAATGGAATGCGACCGACAGCAGTAATGTTATTTCCAAATTCGAACAGATGTACAATTTGGGCGTACGTGCTTTCGCTGTTTTCTTCGATGACATCTCCGGGGAAGGGACCAATGCAGACAAACAGGCAGGCCTGATGAATTATATCCAAGAGGAATTTGTAGAAAAGAAAAACGATATCCAGCCATTGATCATGTGTCCGACAGAATATAACCGTGCCTGGGCTCGTACCGACTATCTGGATATTCTCGGCGAACAACTCCATCCGGCTGTTCAGATCATGTGGACCGGTAACCGTGTAGTAGACGATATCACCCTGGAAGGTCTTGAATGGGTAAACAAACGTATCCGACGTCCGGCTTATATCTGGTGGAATTTCCCGGTAAGCGACTATTGCCGCGATCATTTATTGATGGGACCGGCTTACGGTCTGGATACACAAGCTTCAAACGCCATGTCCGGCTTTGTCGCCAATCCGATGGAACATGCGGAAGCATCTAAAGTGGCCTTGTTCGGTGTCGCTATGTATAGCTGGAATATTCACAATTACGACCCGCAACTGGCATGGGAAAAGGCTTGCGAATATTTAGTGCCGAAAGCATCTATCGCTTTCAAAACATTCTGCGAGAATAACAGCGATCCGGGACCTAACGGTCATTTATACCGCAGGGAAGAATCAACCCGCTATCAGGCTTTAGCCGATAATTTTCTATCCGGTTATCGGAACGGACGTTTCGGCGAAAGAGATGCGAATCAACTCGGGGCTTTGTTCGCACAGATACAGGTGGCTCCTGAACTGATCTATAACCAGGGCGACAACAAAGAACTGATCAAAGAGATCAATCCCTGGCTGATGCAATTCGAGCTACTCGGCAGATGCGGAACCAACGCATTACACATGGCGCATGCCTGGTATGAAAAAGACCGCCAGAACACCTGGCAACGTTTCCTGGCTGTCTCTGCCGTTATGGATAGCATGAAATTAATCAACCGCTCTTTCAATCAGAATCCATACCAGAAAGGCGTCAAAGTCAGTACGCGGGTACTTATGCCTCTTATTGAAGGAATATACCGGCAAACCAGCCGTAACCTGCTCTCGACAACAGAAACTCCGTCCAACGAGATCCGGGTGAGTACGGCTTCAACCATTACGAATGTAAACCAGTTGAAAAATCAACCGTGGTCGGAAGATGACGGCCTGATTGCATATGTCCCTATGCTCGAAGTCGTAAAAGTGGAACCGGACGAGTATATCGGCCTGGGATGGGAAATCCAGAAAGATGCCGAATCTTTCACATTCAACTTACCGCAAAGTAATGTGGAAGGACGTGTATTCGAATGGTCGGCAGACGGTAAAACATGGACTCCCCTCTCCGATATTCCGGCAGACCGGACCAAATTTACCGTCAACAATGTTGACCCGAAAGCCCACTTCATCCGGATGCGTAACAATTCCAGCAAACAAATGGAATTAAAGGTGGCCTCTTTCTCCGTAAAGACCAAAGAAGTTCCTGAAATCAATGAAGAACTGATGATGTACGATTTGAACCTGAATACCTACAAGACATTGAAACCGGGTGAAAAAGTAAATGTGAAATGTGAAGGTGTAGATCAGTATATCGAATTCTATCTGTCAGGCGACAACGAAAGTATGGTATCCGTTTCCGGAGAAGATAAAGAAGGTGAAACCAATATGTTGTACTGCGGATATGCCGGTTACATCAGACTGAACAAGATATCTTTTGATGATATACAAACACTAACGATCACTCCGGCAGGCAAAACTCCGATCCTGATCCATCAGATCGTAAGGGAATGATCGACTGAACAACCAATAAAAAGAGCCGTAAGTGATATAATTTACGGCTCTTTTCTTTATTTCTCGGAACATGGCACTGATATTAAAAGGTTTTCAATTCTTTGCCTGTCTGTATTTTTCTAACTACTTTTGCCAATTATAAAAACAAACAGCATGACTTACGAAGAAACGCTTCACTATCTATATACAAGCATTCCGGTATTTCAGCACAGCGGGGCATCCGCTTACAAGCCGGGATTAGATACCAGTATCGCACTGGATAATTATCTGGGTAATCCGCATAAAGCCTATAAAACGATCCATGTAGGAGGGACAAACGGAAAAGGTTCCGTCAGCCACTTACTGGCTGCGATCCTTCGTCAGTCCGGATATAAAGTGGGACTTTTCACCTCGCCTCACTTGATCGATTTCCGCGAGCGTATCCGTGTCAATGGTAAAATGATTCCCCAGGAATATGTTATAGACTTTGTTGAACGTCACCGTACCACTTTCGAACCTCTTCATCCCTCCTTCTTTGAACTCACTTCTACTATGGCTTTCGATTATTTCCGTGCCGAAAAGGTAGACTTTGCCATTATTGAAGTAGGTATGGGTGGACGACTGGACAGTACGAACATTATCACACCGATCCTGAGCATCATTACGAATATCAGCCTCGATCATACGCAGTTCCTGGGTGATACGGTTGAAAAGATCGCATTCGAGAAGGCCGGTATCATCAAACCGAAAGTTCCGGCACTCGTCGGAGAAATATATACCCAAAGTGTCGCACAGGTCTTTGCCGATGCTGCAGACAGGAACGATACGTTAGTTTACTTTGCTTCGCAGGAGGACTTGCTTAACGAATCATATCTGATGGATACGGGTGAATGGTATTTCGACTCTGTCGAATACGGACAGCTATTCGGCGAGTTGGGCGGAGTAGCCCAGGTCAGAAATGCCAAAACGGTTCTCGCAGCCCTGAATCTGCTTCACAGCCTAGACATCGATATTCCGGATGAAGCCGTTCGTGAAGGTTTTGAACATGTTGTAGAGTTCACCGGATTAATGGGACGATGGCAGGTTTTACAGGAAAAGCCGAAAGTGATATGCGATACAGGCCACAACACCGGCGGATGGCAATATCTGAATATGCAACTCAAAGAAGTGATAAAACGTTCCCGTCGTACGTATATGATCGTCGGTATGGTAAACGATAAAGATGTCAACGGCGTACTGGAGTTAATGCCTACCGATGCTTTTTATTTTTTCACACAGGCGTCTGTCGAACGGGCAATGTCGTCAACCGATATCGCAGCTTTAGGTATGATGCATGGTTTAAGCGGTGTCACCTGCGATAATGTAGCTGTAGCTGTCGAACGTGCCCTGGCAACTGCCGGGGAAGACGATACGATCTTTATCGGAGGAAGCACTTTTATTGTAGCCGATGCGCTGCCTCTTTTCATGAAAGAAAACAAATAATATAACTTAATTAAAACAAATATCATGATTGAACAAATTCATCAGAAACTGAGCGACTCAAAAGTGGCACGATGGAGCGTGCTGGCACTTGTCGCCTTTACTATGTTATGCGGGTATTTCCTCACCGATGTGATGGCACCGCTTAAACCGATGTTGGAAGAACAACTATCCTGGAATAGTACCGAATACGGCTTCTTCACAAGTGCCTACGGTTGGTTCAATGTCTTCCTTTTCATGTTGATCATCGGGGGTATCGTACTGGATAAGATGGGTGTCCGTTTTACCGGAGTCGGTGCCTGTATTTTAATGATTATCGGTTGTTCTCTTAAATATTATGCAATATCTGATTTCTTTACCATGGAAGGTGAATTGTTCGGATGGAAAGCCCAGGTTATGGTTGCGGCTCTCGGTTATGCTATCTTCGGTGTTGGTGTTGAAACAGCCGGTATCACCGTTTCCAAGATCATCGTAAGATGGTTCAAAGGGAAAGAAATGGCATTGGCTATGGGGCTTGAAATGGCTACAGCCCGTCTGGGTACGGCACTCGCTCTGTCTATTACTGTTCCGGCAGCGAAGTTTTTCGGTAGCATCTCCGCACCTATCCTGCTTTGCCTCTGTATGTTGTGTATCGGTCTGATCGCATTCCTTGTATTCTGTGTGATGGACCGTAAGCTGGATGCTTCTATGAGTGCCGTCGAACAGGCAGAAGAGGAAGAACCGTTCCGTCTGAAAGATATCGGTCTGATCATTTCCAGCAAAGGTTTCTGGTTGATCGCCCTGTTGTGCGTATTGTTCTATTCTGCCGTATTCCCGTTCCTGAAATACGCAACCGACCTGATGGTCAACAAATACAATGTAAGCCCCGACCTGGCTGGTAACATTCCGGCCATCCTGCCTTTCGGTACGATCCTGCTGACACCGTTCTTCGGAAACCTGTACGACCGTAAAGGAAAAGGAGCTACTATCATGATCTACGGTGCATTGATGCTGATCGGCGTACACCTGCTATTTACATTGCCGATCCTCAATGAATGGTGGTTTGCTACTATCGTAATGGTCGTATTGGGGATTGCTTTTTCCCTGGTTCCGTCAGCTATGTGGCCTTCCGTTCCGAAGATCATTCCGGAAAAACAGCTGGGTACAGCTTATGCCCTGATCTTTTGGGTTCAGAATATCGGATTAAGTATGGTTCCACTTCTGATCGGCTGGGTACTGGATACCTACTGCAAGATCGACAACGGTACCGGAAAACCGGCCTACGATTATACGCTGCCGATGGCAATCTTTACCTGTTTCGGTGTGTTGGCATTGATCATCGCTTTACTATTGAAGCGTGAAGATAAGATCAAACATTACGGTCTGGAACAGCCCAATATCCAGAGCGATGCCGATAAAGCACGTATCCTTGCAGAAGAAACGATTGCAGAGCCTTAATGAACTAAGGTAAACATAAAAAGTCCCGGTATTTTCTTCGAGTAAAATACCGGGACTTTTTTATACTAAACACTTACATTCTTTTAATCTCCGATTATCCATTTACTACCAGGTAGAAACGAGAGAATCTTTGTCGTTACATAACAGCTGACGAAGGTACTCACAGCAATGCTGGGTATGGCGGCAACAGTTGGCGATGCCAAAGTTTGCTTGAACACTGTTACCCATAATCCGAGCCAGAATATATGCATCAGGTACATACCATAGCTGAGTTTCGACATTTCTGTTATTAGCCGTGGAGCCTTCGGGCGTTCTATACATGTGAACATAAGGAACGTGCCCGCGGTAAGAAGCACACAGTTGATCGTACAGAAGGCCCACCCTATTTCTATTACGGGAGTAGTATGAAGTTCTCCGGGTATAGCTTGGATATAGAACGAATAGATGGTCAGTGCAGCCCCTACGACCATCAGGACGAATCCTATGGCAAGACGTTTGGTGCGATCCCAGGTAAGATGAACACGTATGTAATGTGCCAAAACAAGATACCCCAGATAACCGGAGAAATACCACAACATATGGTATTCATTCCAGAAACACTGTCCCCACACTTCACCACACCAGCGGTTGAGATATGGCATACAGGTCGTTAACAGGAACAGCCCGATAAAGAAACGTTCTTCCTTCGCCGTGGCTTTACTCAGCCAGGGTGATATGATAGGTATAAAGAGGTAAAGACTGATCAGGGGATACATAAACCATAAGTGCCCGGCCAACGTAGGGAAATTTAGCAATATTCGCGATAAGTCCTTTATGGATGTTTCTCCATCTATCTGTCCCCACAACATAGGCAAAGTGCTGTATAATATCATGAATATGAAAAACGGCGGCAGGATACGGAGACAACGCTGGCGGTAAAACTGCCACATGGTCTGTCCCTCCTTCATCGGTGCAAGAAGAAAGGCGGAGACAATCATAAACAGGGGAACTGCCATACGTGAGAAACCGTCATACACAGACACCCACAGCCGGTCTGCCTCATTGGCCAAAAAGGATTGCGGTCCCGCCATGTCTGTGGATCCGGGAGCGCCATAAAAATTTTCACTGGCGTGAACAACCATAACAAGGAAGCAGGCAAACACGCGTACATAGTCTAAAAAAACGATTCGTTTCATTTTCTTGAATTTTCGATTGGAATTAAATTAACACGCAGCGAAGATAATCAATATTTCCGTAAAATCAGTCTTTCCTCATTCTTCAAAAGTAACCTTACAATACCTAATCATTTCAACCGGATATTACGGATCTATGTAAAAGTTTTGAACTACAATATATAAAGTTACAATTTACCACGATATACAGCTTGCTTATAAAGATTATTTTGTTTACGTTTGTCTACAAAACATAATTAAAAAAATCTATCTATGATTTGTTTTCCTAATGCCAAAATAAACCTGGGTCTGAATGTCGTCAGCAAGCGACCGGACGGTTATCATAATATTGAAACTGTATTCTATCCAATACCCGTGAAAGACGCGCTTGAAATAGTAAATGCAGAAAAGCTCTCTTTCACCCAAACCGGCATACAAGTAGATGCCCCTATGGAAAAGAATCTGGTGATAAAAGCACTTAATCTGCTTAAAACACACTACGAGGTACCATCTTTGGAGATTCATTTACTGAAAGCAATCCCTTTTGGTGCCGGATTAGGCGGCGGATCAGCTGATGCAGCTTTCATGCTGAAATTACTGAACGATTTTTGTAAATTGAACATACAAAACGATGAATTGGAAAAGATAGCGGCAACTATCGGTGCCGACTGTCCTTTCTTTATCCGCAATATCCCCGTCTTTGCTACGGGGACAGGGAATATTTTTGAATCGGTTGAACTGTCACTGAAAGGTTATCACCTTTGCCTGATAAAACCTGACGTAGCGGTCTCCACTCCTGAAGCCTATTCGTTGGTGACACCGGCTGCTCCTGTCCTGTCGTTAAAAGAGATTGTCAACAGACCCGTTTCCGAATGGAAAGAGTTAATGATAAATGACTTTGAGCAAAGCGTATTCACCAAACATCCGGTCATCGGGCAGATCAAAGAGGCACTTTACAAGGCTGGTGCCGTTTATGCCTCTATGTCCGGTTCCGGTTCCTCAGTTTTCGGATTGTTTGAAGCTCCGACACAGTTAAAAAATCAATTTAGCGATTGCTTTGTCTGGGAGGGACAATTGCCATGACTGTTATAGCCGATTTCTTCGATGCTTTGGCCGACCGCTGGGACGAACTTTGTTTCCATGCACCGGAAAAGATCAATTATATACTGGAACAGACCACTCTGCATAAAGGACTTCGCATACTCGATGTGGGATGCGGAACGGGCGTACTGGAACAGTATCTGCTGACCTATGCCCCTGTTCACATCACAGGTATCGACCTGTCTCCCCGAATGATCGAAGAGGCACGCAGGAAATATGCCACACCGATCGTGGATTTTCGCTGTATGGATATTATGGATCTGAAAGATGAAAAATTCGATTATATCATAGCATATAGCGTATTTCCCCATTTCGAATATCCGGATCAGGTGATCGATCATCTGGCAAACCTACTTATCCCGGGAGGCGAACTTGTGATCTGTCACAGTGAGGGAAGGGAAAGTATAAACGGTCATCATAACAAACAAGCCAACAGGATATCGTTCGGACTACCTCCCGCCCGGGAAGTTGCCGCCCTGATGGAACCTTATTTCCATATCGATGCGATGGAAGACAGCGACCAGCTTTATATGGTCAGCGGAATCCGAAACTAATAAATACAAATATAACATGAATAAATGTACCAGCTTATTATCTGTATTACTTGTCTCTGCTTTTACCTTACAGGCGGCAGAGGATATAAAAGTAATGCAATTCCTGCATGCCGGTCCTGTTCCGGTAAACAAACCGATCATGGCAGACAGCCTGAATGTCAATGGAAAACCCTTTGAAATCAAGAATCTGTTGAACTCAACTGTTCCCTTCGACCGGGCATTGGCAAATGCAACTGTTCTGAATGCCGATACCGCCGGAATGATCAGTTTCGATGCACCTCCAAAAGGATATGCCTTGCATTTCTTTTCTTTTTACCTGAACAGCGACCAGTATACCAAAGGGACATTGGAAGTTTCCGGTCCGGGATCATTCGACGTGTATGTAAACAACAAGAGAGTAAATGCAACCTCCGAACTGGAGATGGAACCGCATCGGTATGAAGTAGTAGTAAAATACCTGACTGCCGACAACGATACCTGTCCTCCAACGTTGAAAGCAGTTTATAAAAGTGACAAGAAAGCAAAAGTTGTTGCTTCACTGAATCCTGAGAAACGGTATACTTCCCGCGACATACTGGAAGGGACAAACTTCCGCGGAGCCAGTGTCTCCCCCAACGGTAAATATGTGTTGGTAAAATACTATACGCGCCTGGAAGGGGGGAAAAGTGAATCGTATGCACAGTTACGCGATGCCGCCAGCGGACGTATTTTGTTACAGGATAAAGGTTTTATCATGAATGCAAGCTGGATGCCCACCAGCAGCAAGATGTATTTTACACGTACCGGGTTCAATGGGAAAGAGTTGGTAACGGTCGATCCGGCAACGATGCAGGAAGAAGTGCTGGCAATGAATCTGCCGGAAGGAAGTTTCAACTTCACTCCCGATGAAAAAACGCTCCTTTTCACCGTACAGGAAGAAGGCCCGAAGGATGGTCCCGATATGCTCCGTATTCTGGAACCGAATGACCGCCTGCCGGGATTCCGTAACCGTTATTTTATCTGGCGGTATGATCTGCAATCGGGATTATATGAACAACTGACTTTCGGCCATAACAGTACATATATTAATGACGTTAGTCCGGACAGCCGTTACATGTTGTTCAGTACCAGTGAGCAAGATTATACCTCTCTGCCTCATTCACGCAACTCATTATATAAACTCGATTTGCAGACGATGGCAGTCGATACGCTTTGGGAACATGCCAAATATGTAAACGGCGGAACCTTCTCTCCCGATGGAAAAACATTACTGGTCAGCGGCTCGGGTGATGCTTTCGGCGGAATAGGCCTGAACATCAAAGAAGGGCAGATATCCAACACATATGACGGCCAGTTATTCCTGTACGATCCGGTTACACGGAAAGCGACTGCATTGACCAAAGACTTCGATCCGAATGTCACAGGTGCCCTTTGGAATAAATATGACGGCCTGATCTACATGATGACAGAAGATCAGGATTACCAACGTATCTATACCTGTAACCCGGCAAACGGAAAGATCAAACAGATCAATACATCCGAAGATGTAGTTTATAACTATTCTCTGGCAGAAACCGCTCCTGTGATGTATTATTACGGACAGAGCGTTTCTAATGCAAACCGTTTGTATGCTTATGACCTGAAAAACGGGAAAAGCCGGTTGATATATGACCTATCGGCCGAAAAACTACGGGATGTGAAACTTGGAGAGGTACATGACTGGAACTTCACGGCTGAAGACGGAACGACCATACAGGGGCGTTACTACCTGCCACCTAACTTCGATCCGGATAAAAAATATCCGATGATCGTCTATTATTACGGAGGAACTTCACCGACGAACCGTGCGTTGGAGTTCAGCTATTCCATGCACATGTATGCCGCTCTGGGATACGTTGTCTATACCCTTAATCCTAGTGGTACGACCGGATTCGGACAAGAGTTCGCCGCCCGTCATGTTAATGCATGGGGAGAACCGACTGCCGACGAAATCATCCGTGGTACGGAACTGTTCTGTAAAGAACACCCTTTCGTAAACCCGAAGAAGATCGGTTGTGCAGGTGCCAGCTACGGTGGTTTCATGACTCAATATCTTCAAACACGCACAGATCTGTTTGCAGCCGCAGTCAGCCATGCAGGTATCAGCGCCCTGAGTAGTTATTGGGGAGAAGGATATTGGGGTTATGGTTATTGTTCGGTAGCCAATACGGGTACTTACCCATGGAACAATCCGGAATTCTTTACCAAACACAGTCCGTTATTCAATGCCGATAAGATCAAGACACCGTTATTATTATTGCATGGAAATGCCGATACAAATGTTCCGATCGGAGAAAGTATCCAAATGTTCCTTGCCTTGAAACTGCTTGGCAGAACAGTGGAGTTCGTTCAGGTAGACGGCGAGAACCACGGAGTGGCTGATTATAAGAAACGTCTGGAATGGCAAAATACAATCTTTGCCTGGTTTGCCAAATGGTTGAAAGACGAACCGGAATGGTGGGATGCGATGTATCCGGAAAGAACTTTATAAACATTTTCCATTATATAAAGAAAGGGAGTGCCGATGACCGGTCACTCCCTTCTTCACATATATATCATTAAAGAAACAGCTTATTTCATGTGGGGATTCAATGTATGCCACAAATGAATTTCCGGAATAATCCCCATGCCGATTACTTCGTCACGCAGTTTACTCAAGTGTACGTAACTTTCTGCCAGTTCGGCATTTTCTTTAGCCGTTCCCTCTATCTCTTTATAGAAGATACCGTCTTTGGTAATTTCAGTTTCCATAGCCATCATGATATGGTCGAATTTACCGGTATGAACATAAGTGCCGGCAGGCCAGCGGAATGCTTCACCTCCCATAGCTGCACGGATCATTTCGATAGAAAGATAAGACGGACTCTGGAAAGAAGAGCGGCCGCGAAGTTCGATGATACGTTTTCCACCTTGTATTACTTTAACTTTCAGATCTTCCCATTGTTCGTCCGTCAGTTCCGGTGTACCGATCAGATCCAGTAACGGTTTTCCGTCTACCGTGGCAGTAGAAGCAAAAACAGCCATCTGCTCGCCATGTCCTCCATATGTACGGCAACCTTTTACCAGGTTCTGACGGATACCGAAATGCTGTGCTAATGCCGTTTGCAGACGTGTACTGTCCAATGCCGCCAGTGTACTCACCTGTGATGGTTTCAATCCGGAATATAACAGCGTGATCAATCCGGTAATATCGGCCGGGTTAAAGATCACTACTACATGTTTTACATCGGGACAATAAGAACGAATATCTTTTCCGAACTGGGCAGCGATCTCGGCATTCCCTTTCAGCAAGTCTTCACCAGTCATACCTGCTTTACGGGCTGCACCACCGGATGAAACGACATACTTAGCGCCTCTTAATGCTTCGCTGATATCAGAGGTATAAGTAATATTGGCATATTCAAATCCGGACTGGAACATTTCTTCGGCAACACCTTCCAAAGCCGGAGCAAAAGGATCATAAAGACAAATATTAGAGGTTAACCCCATCATTAAAGCTGTCTGGGCCATGTTAGAACCGATCATACCTGCTGCACCTACGATAGTGAGCTTTTCGTCTGTTAATGCTTTCATACTGTATTACTTTTTAATAATTATGTTTGCTAAGAGAACACATATCTTATTGATAATGTTTGCTGTTTCGCTTGTATTTTTCTTTTCGGTTACAAAGGTAAAGCATCCTTTTTTAATACGCCAATCATTAAATTCTATCCCCTATAAGCTGAAGTTATAGCTCAAATTCCTACCTTTGCAGCATGAAAACATTCAGACCGGAAGCATGGTTGCCCACCACTAAGAAGGAAGTCGAAGCACGTGGATGGGATTATATAGATGTAATTCTTTTTAGCGGGGATGCCTATGTGGATCATCCTTCGTTTGGTGCTGCCGTTATCGGACGTACTCTGGAAGCTATGGGACTCCGGGTGGCTATCGTTCCACAACCGGACTGGCGAGGGGATTATCGTGATTTTAAGAAGCTGGGAATTCCCCGGCTCTTCTTCGGTGTTTCACCGGGAGCGATGGATTCAATGATCAATCATTACACAGCCAATAAACGTTTACGCAGCGACGATGCCTATACGCCGGACCGTCGTGCCGGTATGCGCCCGGATTATCCCAGTATTGTCTATACTAAAATATTAAAGGAACTCTATCCGGATGTACCTGTCGTACTCGGCGGAATAGAGGCTTCTTTACGCCGGTTGACTCATTACGACTATTGGCAGGATAAACTACGTCCGGGTATTTTAGTCGACAGCCCTGCCGATCTCCTTATTTATGGTATGGGGGAATTACCCCTCAAAGAATTAATTACGCAGCTGCAGACAGGAAAACCTTTTCATGAATTAAAAGACATTCGCCAGACAGCTTATCTGGCTGATAAGGTGGAGAAAAGCACCGATGACATCGTACTCTTTTCGCATGAAGAATGTCTGCGGGATAAATTGAAACAGGCTAAGAACTTCCGCCATATCGAAGAAGAGTCAAACAAATATAATGCGTCACGTATCCTTCAGCAGGTTGGAAAACAAACTATCGTAGTCAATCCGCCTTTCCCTCCCATGACGGAAGCAGAGGTAGATGCTTCGTTTGATCTGCCCTATACAAGATTACCCCATCCGAAGTACAAAGGAAAAGTGATACCGGCATTCGAAATGATCAGGTTCTCTGTCAATCTGCACCGGGGATGTTTCGGAGGATGTGCATTTTGTACAATCTCAGCACATCAGGGAAAGTTTATAGCTTCCCGCAGTAAAGAATCTATCCTGAAAGAGGTGAAGGCTATTACGGAAATGCCCGATTTCAAAGGCAATCTCAGCGACCTGGGAGGTCCTTCGGCCAATATGTATAAGATGAGAGGCAAAGATCAGAGTATCTGCGCCAAATGCAAAAAACCTTCCTGTATCTCTCCTGTCGTTTGCAGGAATCTGAATGCAGATCATACGCCGTTGCTCGATATTTACAAAGCAGTTGACAGTATGCCCGGCATCAAAAGATCGTTTATCGGTAGTGGTGTGCGTTACGATCTGCTTCTGCACCGCTATGACGATGAAATCGTGAATAAGTCGGCACAAAGTTATACAGAAGAGTTGATTGCCCGGCATGTGTCCGGTCGTTTAAAGGTCGCTCCCGAACATACGGAAGATAATGTTCTGAAAATGATGCGTAAACCTTCTTTCGATCAATTCGGGCAATTCAAGAAGATATTCGACCGTGTCAATAAACAATACGGACTAAACCAGCAGTTAATTCCTTATTTCATTTCCAGTCATCCGGGATGTACGGAAGAAGATATGGCAAAACTGGCTATCGAAACCAAAAAGCTACATTTCCAATTGGAGCAGGTGCAGGACTTCACTCCTACACCAATGACACTGGCTACAGAAATGTATTACACTGGTTACCACCCTTATACATTGGAAAAAGTTTATACAGCCCGTACCAAAGAACAAAAACTGGCACAGCGCCAATTCTTCTTCTGGTATAAACCTGAATTTCGCCGACAAATCACACAGGCATTGCAGAAAATAGGTAAAAAAGACCTGCTCAATAAATTATTCGGGCGTTAAGCGATAATATTCCGGTCACCCTGCTTGTTTATTACGAAATATTCGTAATATTGCATTTGCTTAATTTATACAAACATGGTAAAAGCACTTTTTGCAGGTATATCGCTCATCTTTGCGGTATCCGCACAAGCACAAAACGAGTTTACAATAAAAGGGACAGTAACCGGACTAAAAGACAGTACCGTGATAATGCTCTTTCGAAGTGACGGACAGGTCATGAGTTCGATCGCTCAGGACACTGTATTTAATGAATCTTTCTGTTTCAGGGAGAAAACAGCGGAAGATAAACCGGAAGCAGTAATGCTTATGGCAAGAGATAAAGATTTCCCTAATACCTGGCTGGATGTATGGGTGGCTCCGAATGCTGTCTGTACTGTAAGCGGCAATAATAAACTGCTACGTACCTGGGATGTATCCAGTAATATCAAGGAACAACAAATACTGAACCGATATAAGCAGGCGACATTCGACGAAACCAACCTGGACCAGGAATTATCCATTGAAAGAATGAAGAAAATTTCTCTTCTACGATCCGGAAATCTATCTACGGAAGACAGTGACAAACTGAAAAAAGAAATGGCCGAAGTAGAAAAAAAACAGGATTCAGTAAGACACATTATCTCTAAAAAAGAGATTGGTATTATGCAGCAAACTCCTGTAGAAACGATTTGGATGGATAAATTACGGGGATTAAGTATGGAAATGAAATATATGAAAGATTTTCCGTACAAAAAAGAAGTATTCGCCCTGTATGAAAAACTCTCCGATGACGAGAAACAATCAGCAGTAGGCAAAGAGATTTCCGTCTATTTATATCCGCCTGTTACAGTCAAAACCGGCGATGAAATGGCCGATGCCGACCTGTATGATTTGGAAGGAAATGTACATCATCTGGCGGATTACAAAGGGAAATACCTCCTGATCGATTTCTGGAGCCGCGGTTGCGGTCCTTGTATGATGGCTTTGCCGGAAATGAAAGAGATATCCGAAACCATGAAAGACAAAGTAACCGTTATCAGCCTGAGCACAGACACTGAAAAAGGTTGGAAAGAAATTTCGAAAACGAAAGATATGTCGTGGGTAAACCTGAATGATTTCGGAGGTATGAGCGGACTGGCAGCTAAATATGACGTCAGAGGAATACCTCATTATGTTATTATCTCACCCGAAGGAATCATTTTGCATTCCTGGAGCGGATATAGCAACGGTCTGCTCAAACGTAAGCTCAACAAATGGGTAAACAAGGCTAATCGTGTCATGTCTGTAAAAAAGGATGGGAATACGACGATCATCGAATTTCCTATTGAAAAATCCAGTAATACCGAAACGGTAGAGATCAATAAAATAGAACTGACCGGCACTGAAACAGTCTTTCACATGAAGGCGTTCAATGCTCCGGGATATTGGGTCAGCATCAGCAAAGATACTTATCTGAAAAGCGAGAACGGTACGCACTTCACACTTAAATCGGCAGACGGTATTACACCGGACGAACGTTTTACCATGCCTGAATCAGGAGAACAGGCCTTTAAACTCTATTTTCCGCCCCTTCCTGCAGGTACAAAAACAGTCGATTTCATCGAAAGTGATTGCGATTCCTGCTTCAAGATTTTAGGCTTACCGCTGACAAATGAATAAGGAAACATGGCGTCCTGGGAAAGAATCACGAGGGCGCCATAAATTTTTGACGCCCTCATAAATAACAGGATTGCTCCTATTCAGCTGTATATCCTTTCACTTTTGCTACCGCAAGAATGGACTCTGTAATCGCATTACCCAGATCATCTCCTTTGTTTTCTCCTTCCTTCTTCAGTTGTTCATCGATATAAATCTGACGTTTGATAGCCAATTCACTGATTTCTTTCTGGATCAGAGACCTCTCCTGCTCTTTCTGCGTGATGAAAGTTTTCAGTTCTTCCGGAGATTTACTTCGTAGTTCTTCCGGTAACTCTTCCTTTTTTATACGTGACAAAGCATCTTTATCCTCTTTCACCTTATCGACCAGATCCCAGGAGGTGTTTTTATAGATAGCCTTGGATTTACTGACTGCCCGTTCCGTATAATTGGCCGATGAAATAGATCCCGCATTTCTATCCTGAACAGTCTGATTCACTTTACGTTCTTTTCCGACTGCACCGTAACCGATATACGTATCGTTCAACTTGTCATTACATAAAATGATCTGCGGATCGAAAGGAGTTTTGATGGCTCTGACGGTCGCATTGGCATCAATATTGAAGAACTTTCCGTTTCCTCTTAATGCTGCATCCTGCCAGAAGTCACGTATTCCGATATCTTCACTACCACAATGGATCGTGTTGACAAAAATATCCTTTTCCAGTGCCTTGGCTATTGCCGTTTTATAGGAAATACTACCTTGGGTAAACTCTTCGTTTCCGGCGATATAGACCAACTTCATGTCCGCTTTGTCATTCCCCCATTCCAGTTCTTTCACGGCACGTTGGATAACCGTACCACAATATTCCTCACTTCCGCTGGTTGTCAGGGCAAACAATTCTTTCGAGATCAGATCGAGATCGACTGTCAGTGGAGTAATCCGGCGGATATAATCACCATCGTATCGCTTATAATTGCCATATTCGTACAACGCTATTTCAATATCCGGTGTTTCTCCTTTATATTTCAGGGTGGTGAGCGTGTTGACAATATTCCACAAGCGGGACTTCGCCTGTTCGATCAATCCCTGCATACTGCCCGAAGTATCTAACAGGATGGCCACTTGTATTTTTATCTTTTTAGCAGTGACAGCACTTACGACCGGAGCACCGGCAGGTTCTGTCGACGTTTTCATGTTTCTTGCCTCCAACATACAGCCTATAGCAGCTGTTAATGTTGTAAATAAAATGCATAGTAGAACAATTCTTTTCATATTCGGAAATTTTTTAATAGGTTTATGGCTCAAAAATAAGATGTTAGAATTTAGGATTCCGGGAAGAATGGGTGAACCGGCGTTTTGAGTTGGTGAAATATAGGATATAAATGTTTTACATATGCTTACTTTACAATCTCAATCAAACATGCAATGAACAGACTGATCATATATCTGACAATATGGGTGCTTGGCAACTTTTCTACGGCTACGATGGCGCAGGATTCGATACCTCCTGTACTGAAAAGAAGTGCGAAAAGTGCCGTCATGAAACTGTCAACTTCGCTGGAAAGTGGTAAATCGGATGATTTGGTGGCAAGCGATTATGAAGCATTGGCAAAGACACTGATCGAACAGGGCGAATATGAAAAAGCCGAGAATTACCTCCTCAATGCCAGGAAACTGTATGACAAACTGAAAGACAAAGAAAAGACAGCCCGTGTGGACCGGGAGATTGGTCGTATCCAGGAAACATTGGGAAAGATAGATGCTGCCATTCTCAGTTATGCAAGTGCTGCCCACTTATCACGGAATGAGGAGTTCAGGGAGTTAAATAACAATGATGTCAACCGATTAAAGAATTTCTCTGATCCAATGGCGCAATCCCCCTATATCAAGAGCAATATAAAATTATTGAACGCATCCAACAGGCCGGAACAGCAGGAAGACCGCGTTGCCGCTTTCCATCAGATGGCAAATGTCAATCTGGTAATGAATAATAAGGAAGCCGCTATCAGCAACCTGAACAGTATATTGGATGAAGTGAAGGATAAACCGGTGGAAACGATTAAAGTACAACGGGAAATCGCTAAAGTATATGCTGCCGACAGTCAAAAAGTCAGGGCGATAGCCTCACTCCAGCAATCTTATGATATGGCATTGAAGGAAGGCCACACTATGGAAGCGAAGAAAAGTCTGGAGCAGTTGGTCGACCAGTATCGGAAAGATAACCAATCACGGAAAGCATTGGATCTGTATGCTAACTTTATGGAACAGTTGGAACCGTTAGTCAAATCGGACAGTACGTTGATCGATCAGAAATTCTTCCAGGCACATGAAGCACGGATCGCCCAACTGGAAAAGGAACGTATTCTGAAAGACGAACTGATCAAAAAGAAAAACACATTCAATTATGTATTGATAGGTTCGATCGTCTTGATCCTTATTTTTCTGGTATTCACCGTAAAAGCCTGGTACTCTATCCGGCGAAAGAATAAGAGAATCGCTCTTCAGTCGTTGCGTCGTGAGATGAACCCTCATTTCATCTTCAACAGCCTGAACAGTGTCAACCAGTTCATCGCCCAGAACAATGAGTTGGAGGCAAACAAATATCTTTCCTCCTATTCGCGTCTGATGCGGAATATACTGGAAAACTCCAATAAGGATTTTACCCCCCTCTCGACGGAGTTGGAACAACTAAAGGAATATCTGGATCTGGAACATATGCGTTTCAGCGATAAGTTTGTCTACAAGATAGATGTGGACGAATCACTCGACTCCGATCATATTGTTGTTCCCAATATGCTGATACAACCCCAGTTGGAAAATGCAATATGGCACGGCCTGCGCTACAAGGAGTCCGGCGGGTTACTGTACCTGTCCGTCAAGGCAGAAGGCAGCAGTCTTTGTGTCAAAATAGAAGATAATGGCATCGGCCTGAAAAAAAGTAACGAACTCAAAACACGTCATCAGAAAGAGCATCATTCGCGGGGACTTACCAATACCCGTGAACGTATAAAACTGTTGAATAGTTTGTATAATATGCATATTACGATCGAAATAACTGAAAAAGAAGACGACGGGAAAGATACCGGTGTGATTGTCCTGCTACGCTTCCCCCTTATTGTCTGATTATAGAACGTATTTTTATTATTCGATATATTTATTATTTTTTGCTCATAAAAATAATAACCAGTAAGTTTGTTGCTTAAATCATTTATTCGTTAAAACAGATAAACATGAATGACACTATTAGAAAAATGAAGCAAAAGAAAGTGCTTATACTCGCTCTTGCCTTTCCTTTGTTTTCTCCATTATCCATGCTAGCCATACAAAAAGCCGACAATGTATGTATAGAAATGCAGCAGGATAAAAAAATTGTCGGTGTGAAACAGATCAATCCTACAACAGTAGAAGTCTTGTTCTCCGACAATCAGAGAATGACTTATGATTTTTACGGGGAGAACATCTTCAGAATGTTCCAGGATGTCAATGGCGGAATCCTTCGTGATCCGGAAGCCAAACCGGAAGCACAGATCCTGGTTGATAACCCCAGAAAGAACATCTCTCCGCTGACGCTGAAAGAAGATAATAACACTATTTCTATCAGCACAAATAAAATGAGACTGGAACTGGATAAAAATACTTCCCTGCTGAAAGTGATCAATCTGGTCACAGATAAAGTGGCATTCGAAGAAGTAAAACCGGTTCTTTATGACAAAGGGAAAACAATCCTTACTTTGAAAGAAAATCCGGGTGAATACTTCTATGGCGGCGGTGTGCAAAACGGACGCTTCTCTCATAAAGGGAAAGCGATTGCGATTGAAAACCAGAACAGTTGGACGGATGGAGGTGTTGCCTCTCCTGCCCCTTATTACTGGTCGACCAACGGTTATGGTTTTATGTGGTACACATTCAAACCTGGTAAATATGATTTCGGTGCAACGGAAAAAGGAACCGTAATGCTGTCCCATGATACCGATTATCTGGATGCGTTCTATATGGTCAGTGATGGTGCAGTATCTTTGTTGAACGATTTCTATCAACTGACGGGAAACCCAGTCTTATTACCGAAGTTTGGTTTCTACCAGGGACATTTGAATGCCTATAACCGCGACTATTGGGTAGAAGATGAAAAAGGAATCCTTTTTGAAGACGGTAAACGTTATAAAGAAAGTCAGAAAGACAATGGCGGTATCAAAGAATCATTGAACGGGGAAAAGAACAATTACCAGTTCTCTGCCCGTGCCGTAATCGACCGCTATAAAAACCATGATATGCCGCTCGGATGGTTGTTGCCTAATGACGGTTACGGTGCCGGATACGGACAGACAGAGACTTTGGACGGAAATATACAGAACCTGAAAAACCTGGCTGATTATGCCCATAAGAACGGTGTGGAGATCGGACTCTGGACACAATCGGACTTGCATCCGAAGGCAGAAGTCAGTGCCCTGTTGCAACGTGATATCGTAAAAGAAGTGCGTGATGCCGGGGTTCGTGTCTTGAAAACAGACGTGGCATGGGTTGGTGCCGGTTATTCATTCGGCCTGAATGGTGTATCCGATGTAGGCCACATCATGCCTTATTATGGAAATGATGCCCGTCCTTTTATCATCTCTTTGGATGGTTGGGCCGGAACGCAACGGTATGCCGGCATTTGGTCAGGCGACCAGACAGGTGGCCAGTGGGAATATATCCGTTTTCATATCCCGACATATATTGGTTCCGGATTGTCCGGACAACCGAATATCACTTCTGATATGGACGGTATCTTCGGCGGAAAGAACCTGGCGATGAACACCCGTGATTTCCAATGGAAGACATGGACACCGATGGAGTTGAATATGGACGGTTGGGGTGCGAATGAGAAATATCCGCACGCCCTTGGCGAACCGGCGACCTCTATTAACCGTTGGTATCTGAAAATGAAATCGGAGTTGATGCCTTATGCCTATAGCATCGCTAAAGAAGCGGTGGATGGCAAGCCGATGATCCGTGCGATGTTTCTGGAATATCCGAATCCTTATACCTATGGTAAAGCGACAGAATACCAGTTTATGTACGGCCCCTACTTTCTGGTCGCTCCTATCTATCAGGAAACGCAGGCTGACGAAAAAGGAAATGATATCCGTGATGGTATCTACCTGCCGGAAGGTGTTTGGGTCGATTATTTCACCGGAGAGAAATATGCCGGTAATTGCGTGGTCAATAACTTCGCTTCCCCACTGTGGAAACTGCCGGTCTTTGTAAAAAGCGGTGCTATCATTCCGATGACAAATCCGAATAATAATGTAGCTGAGATCAATAAGAACCTGCGGATCTATGAAATCTATCCGGACGGTTACAGCTCATTTACGGAATATGACGATGATGGTATTACACAGGCTTATCTGAATGGTGAAGGCGTAACGACACAGATCGAAGCAGAAGTAGGCAATAAGAATAATGTAACTGTCACGATCCAGCCGTCTACCGGAGATTTTAAAGGTTTCGTGAAGGAAAAAGCGACAGAACTCCATTTCAACGTTTCCGAAATGCCGAAAAAGATCGCTGCTAAAATAGGTAAAGACAAAGTTAAACTGACAGAAGCCCGTTCAATGGACGAATATCTGAAAGGTGAAAACGTTTATTTTTACGATGCGGCTCCTAACCTGAATAAGTTTGCGACGAAAGGAAGCGACTTTGAAAAGGTAACGATCACCAAGAACCCGCAGTTGCTGGTAAAATTAGCGGCAACAGATATTACGGAAAATATGACGACAGTTACTTTCGAAGGCTACAAATTCGATATGGGCAACAGCCACCGTGTTTCAACCGGAACGCTGACAGCACCTACCGCACAGGTTACAGAAGAGAACACAGAAGCCTATACGTTGAAACCGACATGGAGCAAAGTAGCTGGCGCCGACTTTTATGAAATTGAATTCAACGGTATGCTGTACACGACTATCAAGAATACGGAATTGTTGTTTGACGGACTGGATGCTGAAACAGATTATACATTCAAAATCCGTTCGATTAACAAAGACGGTTATTCCGATTGGGCTTCTTTCAGCGTAAAAACAAAATCCAATCCGCTTGAATTTGCCATTAAAGGCATCCGTGGCGAAGTGACGGCGGAAGAACAGGGAGGCTTTGAAATATTCCGCCTGTTCGACTTTGCAGAACTTGGCGACATGTTCCATACAAAATATCGCAAGAACGCTATTCCGTTCGATATAATCATTGACCTGCGTACAGTCAACCAGTTGGATAAATTCCATTACCTGTCCCGTCAGGACGGTGGAAACGGTACCATGCTGAGAGGCTTCGTATCTTATAGTATGGACAAGGAAAACTGGACACCGGTCGATTCCTTCAAATTTGAACGTAACGGCGATGTAAAGATATTCGAATTCAAAGAAAAACCGAAAGCGCGCTACATCAAGCTGAATGTAACGGAAGGTGTCGGTAACTACGGTTCAGGGCGCGAATTATATGTATTCAAAGTTCCGGGAACAGAAAGCTATCTGCCGGGTGATATCAACAATGATAAGAAGATCGACAATAATGACCTTACTTCTTATATGAATTATACCGGTTTACGCAAAGGTGACAGCGATTTCGATTATGTAAGTGCCGGAGATATCAACCAGAACGGTTTGATCGATGCGTATGATATTTCCGTTGTCGCTACCCAACTGGATGGTGGCATCGAAGAACAGGGCACGGAAAAGGCAGCCGGTACGATCGAGATCAGCACTCCTAAACAGAGTTACAACAAAGACGAAATCGTTGAAGTAAAGGTGAAGGGTATAGACTTGAAAGCAGTCAACGGATTGAGCTTTGCTCTGCCTTACGACCAGCAAGATTACGAATTTGCAGGTATAGAGCCATTGAACCTGAAGGTCATGGAAAATCTGACTTACGACCGTCTGCATACAAGCGGCCAAAAAGCCTTGTATCCAACATTCGTGAATCTCGGCGATAAGGAAACACTGGAAGGAACAGCCGATTTATTCATCCTGAAGTTGAAAGCAAAACGTAAAGTCAAATTCAACCTGAAAGCCATTGACGGCATACTGGTAGATAAAGACTTAAATATGTGTAAGTTCTAAGTAATCTTAGATAAAGCATCCCGATCCCTTGTTCCGGACATTTATGCCGGGGCAAGGGATTTTTTATGACCGATTATATTATCTTTGTCAGAGTGAAATCAGTTAAATTGTTGAATGACCAAGAGAACGCTGATATGGAAATGCTGCAAAAAATAAGAAGTGTGATCGTTGAAGACGAATCGGCTGCCCGTGAAGCGCTGAAAAATTATCTGGCGAAATATTGTCCGGCAGTCGAAGTGATCGGGGAAGCTCACGACTGTAAATCTGCCGTTCCCCTGTTGCACGAACTGGAACCTCAATTAGTATTCCTTGATGTGGAAATGCCCTACGGTAATGCGTTTGATGTGCTGGAAGGTTGTAGGGACCTTTATTTTGAGACCATCTTTGTCACAGCATTTTCTGAGTATTCGCTTCGTGCGCTCAACCAGAGTGCTGCCTACTATCTGCTAAAACCTGTCAGCATCGAAGAACTGATATTAGCCGTAAACAAGGTACAACAGCATATCATAAACAGGGAAATATTCAACCGGAACAAAATACTGGTCGAAAACCTACGGGAACCCAAACCTGAGAAACGCCAGGTTATCCTCCCCACCCTTGAAGGATTTGAAGTAATCAGGATGGAAGATATCATCCGGTTACAGGGTAACGGGAATTTTACCGATATTTATTTAAAAGATAAAAGCAAGAAGATGGTTTGCCGCTTTCTGAAGCATTTCAGTGAAATACTCCCATTCCCGTTTGTCCGTGTACATAAATCACATATCATAAATTTCCATTGCATCAAATCTTATCATAAAAGTTCCGGGGGCTATGTTGTACTTGATGATGGTACAGAGATAGAAGTCTCTACCAGTTATAAAGATGATTTCCTTCGTTTGCTGAAATCTCAGTAATTAGCTGTTGCGATACTCCTGAGGAGTCATGCCCGTATGCCGTTTGAAATACCGGTTAAAGAAAGACATATTATTGAATCCTAACGAGAAAGCAATCTCTTTGATAGGGAGTTCCGTCGATTTGAGTTGCGCTTTGATATCCATCAGCACGATCGCCGTTATTATCTCCAAAGCCGTTTTTCCCGTTTCTTTCTTGATGGTCGAACAGAAATGTGAGACGGTCACACCGAGTTGTTCCGCATAAAAGGCGACATTGCGTTGTGTCGTATAATGCGACATGACTAATTTGATAAACTCACGGCACATCTCCTTGCCGCGTGTTCGTAACTGGTTTTTCCATTTCCCGTGATTCTTGTATAATTCGGCTGTTCCTTGTATGAAAATGGTGAATACGGATTTGATGATATCTTTATTCTCCAATGTACAGGGAAAAGAATAAGCATGGATCAAAGGCTTGAATAAATCCATATACAGTTGGGTAATGTCTGCCGACAAACTGATAACAGGTTCTTCCGCCAACATGGGAAGTAACCGGATCGTTGTTAAGATCAGGTTGTTATTATCCATAAATTCCTGTGAAAAGCAGGCATAAAAGAAATGGGTATCCGCCGATACCTCATTGATCTGCACAAAACAATCAGGTGTCAAGGTGACGAAATCATATTCCTTTATGTTATGTTCGGATAAATTGATGGTGACTTTAACAGAACCTTTAACACATAGAGCAAAAAGCGCAGCTTTCATTTTGCATGAAAAATGCACGTATCGATTCAGCATATCTCCGGATATATTGTCACCAGCAATAAAGTCCGCAGGAATGTCAAATATTTGTATGTTTGCCCCCATATTTCATCGATTTATGATTTTCAAAGATAGCATATTTGATTTTTCTACAATAATAATCGCAAAAACAGAACATAGAAACCCAATAATAGGAATTGACCATTCTTTTCAAATCAGTGTACTTTGCAAACGATTAAACAAAGAAAGAAAAAATGAACCGAAAGAGTTCTCTTTTGTTTTAATACAAAGAGGACATGTATCACATCTAATAAATTATAATTATGGAACTAGAGAAGATCGGAGAAAATGCCGGAAAAATCTGGCATGTGTTGAATGAAGGAAGAGAACTGACAATACCAGAACTTAGCAGACGGATTGACCAAAGCCACGAAGATACGACAATAGCTATCGGCTGGCTGGCACGTGAAAACAAAATCTACATACAGCGTAAAAACGGGCAGATATATGTAAGTAACGGCGTTTTACAAGGTCTTTACTTCGGATAAAACAGGAACTCCGGAAAGTCGTATTTAACTTTCCGGAGTTTTTTTATTCAGCTGATGTTGAGATAATTTCTTTTATTTATATAGGTCAGTGCCGCCCCGATCGCTGTCCGGTATTCTGCATAATCTGGTATGTGGAAACGCCCTCCGTACATATCTTCAAGACGGGGGAATATATCCTTGCACTGAGGTAGTTTGGTCAGATTCCCAATCAAAACAAAATCGTGTATATCACTATTTAAAGCAGCTAGGATCACCGACTGGCCGATACATTGCAGTACCATATAAATAATACCCAGCGCGACATCTTCCTGCGAAGCATTTGCATCTGCTTTGCCAAATGTAGATGCTGTTGCGTCTAACGGTAAACCAGGCAAAGGTATATTACAGATATCTTTAATCTGCAGGTTTATATTCGTGATATTCCCTTTCAAAGCAAGTGTAACCACCTGATGGAAATCCTGCGTTTTCAATAATAGCCGGGATAATCCCAGCACTGTTCCTCCTCCGATACCGATTCCGCCGATATGCTCTATTTTCGTTCCGTCCACTTTTACGAAAGAAGTACCTGTCCCCATGCTGACAACAATCAGTTTATCCAGTTGTGTCATATACTGTGCTCCCAACCCATTTGCCAGAAACTCATCCGTTTTGGCTGTCGGCAAGCCATACAAAGGTTGGTTGATAGATGCACTTCCCACACCGGTAAGCATCACTTGCTCAATGGCAGAAAGAGGAATGTCATTGTCATACAGATATTTTCCAAAAGCGCCGAACAAGGATGTTACCGGGTCGGTTGCCCTGACAAACATCGGATTCCTGATCTCCTTACCGTCTATGCCAACGATCTTGGTTGTGCTCCCTCCCACGTCTATACCAATTACTATACCCATAACTTTTTTGTTAATATCGGGATCAAAGATACGTCTTCTCATTGAAATTTAGTATCTTCACGGGAGAAACTTAAAAAAAGGAGGACCACATATGTTTGCAGAATTTAATTTCCAACAAATGATCAGTGCTTTTATTGTGCTTTTTGCAGTAATCGATATAATTGGCTCCATTCCTATCATTATAAATCTGAAGGAAAAAGGTAAAGATGTAAATGCTTTAAAGGCTACGATCATTTCTTTTGTCCTGATGATCGGCTTCTTTTATGCCGGAGATTTTCTGCTGAAACTTTTCCATGTGGATATAGAGTCATTTGCCGTAGCTGGTGCTTTTGTCATCTTCCTGTTGTCGCTGGAAATGATACTGGATATCGAGATATTTAAAAACAACGGACCGATCAAAGAAGCCACATTGGTACCCCTCGTATTCCCTTTGCTGGCAGGGGCAGGGTCATTCACTACACTCCTTTCCTTAAGGGCCGAATATGCCAACATCAATATTGTAGTAGCTTTGATACTGAATATGTTGTGGGTATATTTCGTTGTCCGTATGACCAAACAAGTGGAACATCTGCTAGGGAAAGGAGGCATCTACATCATTCGTAAATTCTTTGGTATCATCCTGCTGGCTATCTCCGTCAGGTTGTTCACTGCTAACATAACTCTACTTATCGAGGCTTTGCACAATCAATAAAAGTAAATATCTATCCGTTTCACAAATAAAAGCAGGTAATTAATGACTTAATGTAAATACAATTTGTTAGTTTTGATCCGGTAATGATAAATTAAGTGATTATCCAGCAGTGAAAAATATAACAACAAGAATAAAAGAAATATACCCGGTTTCAGATGAGGCATTGGAGGCTCTTCTATCCTGTATGCACGAAGAAATCTATCCTAAACATACAATCATTGTGCGTTCCGGCTCTGTTGATCATAATGTCTATTTTATTGAAGAAGGGATCACCCGCTCCTTTTTCCTGCATGATGGAACGGAAACAACCACCTGGTTCAGCGAGGAAGGCGATATAACTTTTGGAATGGGGTCTTTATACTATAATCAACCCTCGGCTGAAAGTGTGGAGACACTTGAACGGTGCAAAATCTATGTCATCCCCATTTCTCGTCTGAACGAATTATATGAAAATTACATCGATATCGCCAACTGGGGGCGTATCGTACACCAGCATGGATACAACAATCTGACCCATATCTTTGTGGATCGGTTACAACTATCCCCGAAAGAACGCTACGATCGTTTTATGAAATATTTTCCCCGGCTGATCAACCGTGTCAAACTGAAATATGTAGCGGCTTTTCTGGGAATATCCATTTACACGTTAAGCCGGATACGTTCCCAAAAGATATAACTGCATTTTTTGCCATAGAGCAAAAATTGAATTTAGCAGGAAACGTACTTTTGCCTTTTCAAACGGATAAGAAAATTGAAAAGGCTTTTTTATGCCGGATACTTACAAGTAGATAGATAAATTAGAAACTTATATTTTAATCTTATGGAAAACAAAACTCTTCCTAATGCAGGCAACCATATTGTCTGGCTGGATGTAATGCGATTCGTCGCGATGTTCACTGTCGTATGTTGTCACTGCGCCGATCCTTTTAATTTTTACACAGGAGAAATACCCGATAATATCGGAGAGATAAAATTCTGGGGAGCTGCCTACGGAGCATTTCTCCGTCCCTGTGTTCCTTTATTCGTAATGATCACCGGAGCATTGCTTCTGCCGATAAAAGGAGAAGCCTCTGTTTTCTATAAAAAACGTATTCCACGTGTGTTATGGCCGTTCCTGATCTGGTCGGTTCTGTATAATCTGTTCCCTTGGTTTACTGGGGTGTTGGGACTTAACCCGGATGTGATACTTGACTTTTTTCCCTACTCCGGTGAAGAAGCTACCCAGCAATCTTTGAGTGTATCGTTGAAGAACATCGCTGAAATACCACTCAATTTTTCCCTGCTGGATGTGCATATGTGGTATATCTATCTGTTGATCGGTTTGTATCTGTATCTGCCTATCTTTTCCGCCTGGGTTGAGAAAGCTTCCGACAAGGCCAAGCTCTGGTTCCTGGTAGCTTGGGGAATAACGACACTTCTTCCTTATTATTATGAATATGTATCGCCGTACTTATGGGGAACCTGTTCCTGGAACTCATACGGTATGTTATATTATTTTGCCGGTTTCAACGGTTATCTGATGCTAGGGCATTATCTGCGTAAACTAGAATGGCCTGTCGGCAAGATACTGGCGATCGGTATCCCTATGTTCGTTATCGGTTATGCCGTTACATTCTTCGGATTCCGCCATGTAACCTCATTACCGGAATTCAGTGACGAATTATTGGAATTGTTCTTCACTTATAACTCGTTGAACGTCGTTATGATGACAGCTCCAATCTTTATGCTGGTCAAGAAAGTGAATATAAAGTCGCTGACTGTACAGAAAGCACTGGCAAACCTGACACTTTGCGGTTTCGGAGTTTATATGGTGCATTTTTTCTTCACCGGCCCAAGTGTGATCGTGATGCGTACGATCGGCATTCCGGTGTGTATGCAAATCCCGTGTGCTGCGGTATTGGCATTCAGTGTTTCATGGGCAATTGTTTACCTTATCTACAAAGTAGCCGGTAAAAAGGCTAAATATATTGTAGGATAAATCTAATAAGAATCCTTATTTTTCAGCCCCGGACGAAAAGCCGGGGCTTTTTGTTAAAAAAAAGTTAGTTTCCGGTGTAAATCAACGATTATGATTACCACTTTACTTTCTTTTACCGGTTCAACAATTCAATTCCTATTTCAATTTCTTACCATCCGAAAAAGCATTACCCACCTTTTTACCCACTTCCAGGTAATCGTTATTGAACGGGTCGAATATAATGGGAGATACTTTGGATACATCCACTTTACCGCTTTCGTCGAGAACGCGCTCATCTACGCTTACGTTTATTATTTCACCTCGCAAAATACAGGTCTCTGGGTTATAGTCCTTCAATTTACATTCCAGCACTACAGACAATTCGTCAATCAACGGTGCATCCACAAACTCCGAACGGGTAGCATGAAAACCTGCACGGGCGAATTTATCCGGAACTCTATTACCGGAAACAATACCCACGTAATCACAGGCAACCACCTGCCCAACTTCTGCCATACTCACGGTAAAAGCTTTACGCTTCAGGATATTTGCTGTTGTTTTATGTCCCCCACTGATACAAATACTAATTTCATGCATTTCGCTGATACCACCCCAGGCGGCATTCATAGCATTGGGAGTACCGTTTTCATCATAAGCAGCGATAATAAACACCGGCTGCGGATAAGTAAAGGGCTTTGACCCAAAATTCTTTCTCATAATAATTTATTTTTTAGTCCATTTCTTAATATCTTCCTTTGTCGCACCATTCAAAAGTCGGCCCTTCTGCCATTTCAAATCAGGATAGGTTTCCTGCAGCTCTTTTTCTGCATTAGAAATACTGCTGCTACCCGATGTTGCAAACGGAATAATTGTCTTGCCTGCAAAATCATTGCTCTCAATAAAAGTATTGATGATTCTCGGAGCAGAATTCCACCAAATAGGGAAACCTATATAAACGGTATCGTAATCTGCAAAATTCTCAGGTTTGGAATTCAATGCAGGACGTGATTTGGCATCTGACATCTCTACACTGCTACGCGAGGATTTGTCATGCCAATCCAGGTCAGCAGCGACATATTCTTTTTCAGGTTGTATTTCGTAGAGCGTTCCACCTGTAACTTCTACAATCAACTTAGCAGCTTTCTCCGTTGTTCCTGTTGCCGAAAAATAAGCGACCAATGTCTTATCACTCTGCGTCTGTGCATTTATGGGGATACATAACATCATGATCACTGCCATAATCATACCTTTAACTTTTATTGTTGTCATATGCAATTCTTATTTTTATTGTTATGACACAAAATTACAGAATAGTATCCAATATAAAAGTATATAAATCACTGATTATCTAACCCAAATTACTGGTAAATTTAAATGCATGAACCCCATAGCAGCATCACTATAGGGTTCATTAAATGTCATTCGTCCGGCTCACTTACATAAGCCGTTTCTTTTTAGCAATATCTCTTATTGAAATTTCTTATCCTCTTCGAGGAGTTCCTGGCTACATTGCTCCACAGCCAAAGGGGTAAAGAGTTCTATAAGATTTTCTTCGGGATCGCGCAGGTACAGGGTACGCATTCCCCAATCGGGCATATCCGTAGGTTCACTGATAAACGTCACGCCTTTTACTTTTAGGGCGGCAAAGGTTTCGTCTACGTTATCTACACAGAAAGAGACCATTGATTTTTCGCGCATCGCTACGGGCTGCTGTTTATCGGCATTACCTACCGATGGTGCCATCCAGTCAGATACAAAAAGGGCGAAGCCTTCTATTCCTTCGGCTACTTTAAAACTGGCATATCCGCTATTTTCATCTCCCCAGGCTGGTTCTAATCCAAGCTGTTCGGTGTAGAATCTGAAGCATTTAGCGAAGTCTTTTACTAATAATCTTACATTACTGAATTTCATTGTTTTCTGATTAATGGTTTGTAATTAGATTCTTATAATCAAGATACAAATATAGTCAATCAGACGAATTACTGATCGTAAACCGCCAGCAACAAGCACATGACTGGTCTGTTACATCTGGGAAACAACTAACCATTTCTGTAACGATTCTTTCATCGATTGCGCTGGCAAAGCCGGCATGTTCGATAAAACCGACCGGCGCACAAGGGTGATAAGGCATTCCTTTATCTTTTCGGGCTGATTGTACTCTGCAAACATTCACCCGGTAGATCAGCGACTCGCCCTCCCTGAAAAGATCCACAGAAAGATTTGCCAAAGCCGAAAACCGAATAGCTAACGCTTTCTCAAGTCCGTCGAGCCCCGGCTTTTCAGGAAGGTTCAGAAAGTTCTTAATTCTTAATGCCTCGGTACGGGTAAACCTCGTCCACGCTTGCTTATCATGCAACATAGCGTCATCCATCCCACATTCCGCTTCCACGGACTGAAACCACACTCCGTCAAGAGCATAAATATTCCTGGCATATATTCTTACCAGATCTTTTAATTCTTCTTTCGTCAATAGGTCAAGCAGATCTGTCATAATTTTTCGAACTAAAAAGATGTTTCAATTAAATACTAATTCCGACACATCAAAAGTAAACAAAATTCAAATGAATATCATAAACAAGACGGGAAAACGGAACGAACAGCGAAGGCAGGACATTATTTTGACCAATAAGCCGTTTGAAGTTTATCACATGACATTTCACGGAACAAGATTCTTAGTCCATTGCGGAAAGATTCGTTAATGAAAATAGCATCCGAAGGACAGTCTTTTTCACATTTACCGCACATGATACAATCCATTTCACCCGTTGGAAGTATAACTTTCTTATTTTCGTCTGTCGAAAAAACATTCAGCGGACAATTCTTTACACATTTGCCACAGGATATACAACTCGTTATATTCAATAAGACAATATTGCCAATCACCTTATTTAGACCATCCGTACGAAGATTCAACCCTTCAAAATCTGACGAGACAGCATATTTTTTTCTAAAGTCAGTTAACGGATGGACTTTCTTTCTTATCCTCGCAGCAAACAATTTAGCCTTTAATAAGTCTTTCTCATCCGGTCTGTTTTTATTATATCCATCCATGCCGACCCACGGACCGGTACGATCAAAACCGACACATGAAAATTCCCCTAAGAAAACACCCTCTTTTTCCTCGATCAAGGCTTTCAGCTTTTTATGATAACCTCCCAATATGGGCCTGCACCTAGTCGAAAAGATAAATATCTTTTGTCCTTTTATGGAGATATTTTTCATTAACGAAATGATCTCTTTATTATGCGATGCAAAATTGATCCCCGATCCGAAGCCTATCAGATCAAATGCGGATATATCGGACTGTACAGCCTCAATAGGGGTTAATACTGTAGCTTTCAGCTCTTCAGCCATTGCTTTCGCAACCTTCATCGTATTACCGAGATAAGTCGATGAAACTATGATAAGTGTTTTCATTATTTGATAGTTATTATTGTTTCCGGAGTTCCGGGAGGACCATGTACCCCCTTGTATCTAATAAATTGCCTGGTAGAACAATCGATATAATAGTCACTTCCAAAGAATTTTGCCAGCATGCCTGTCAGATGAATATTGATTCGTTGCTCCTGTGTTCCGTTATTATTTATAATTTCTTTTGCATCTGCCTGCATTTCATACAATTTCAGGTTGTCAGGACGGATGCATTCAAATTTGAAATTTGATTTATCCTTCATGGAATAACCTAGATTGAAACCAATATTCTGATACCAGGGATAGCCTTTTGAAGTATATGTTTTCGAAAATGTTTTTGATTTGAAAGCTCCTGTCATCTTGTAAACTCCATTTTCCAGGACAACTTTTATATCTGTATTTTCAGCAGGATTCGAGTATTCCCATGAAAGAGTTTTATAATTTAGAGTCATCACATAACTGTGAATATCATTTCCCTGAACTGTTTTCAGATAAATATGATTATCTTTTTTACTTTCAGTCCATCTGATAACCGATTTTTCGGCACCACAAGAATAGTTATATTCTACCGTTTGGGAATAAGCCTGACAAAATAACAGGGCAAGTAATATGAATATTAATCTTTTCAATTCTACAATTTTATTTTTATCAATCATTGTCTGGCGACAAATATATCTTACCAAACGGTAACATACAAAGTCTACAAAAATATCTTTTCTTCATTACTCTTCCTCCATTTTATTCGGATTAATCAAAAAGATAAAGATAAACATTCATAGCTTTCAGAATGTTCGATTTCTACCGATCAGGCTAACAGCCGTTTTCATTCAAACACATGTTCCAGAAGGATACCCCCACCTCATCACCCTGTTTTCATCCCTTTATCACCACCCCTTTCGGAAATCATTGCAATGATTCTTCCCTATCATCACAATGTCCCGACTAAGTCATCACAATGACTTCGCGCACTTATCACAATGAAGTGGGATAATCATTGTGATGAAAATTTTAACACTACAAAATATTGGGAAATTATCCTCTAATTTATACTCTAGGATTGGCTAGATACACCTTTCAGAAGGTTGGAAGCTCTTTGGAGGCAGATCATTTTCGGTTGACAGATTGTAGAAGTTTTCACCATATCTCTATCATCTACTCTAAAATCATTATGATAATTACATTATTCCCTACTAAAATGTACATTTTATCTCTTACAAGAATCCTTACGTCAAACCTTAACTTCTGCTGAAGTACAAAAAACAGTTCCTTACATCCTCTATATCCAAATAGAACAGGGAATTAAGGGGATAATTATCAAAATGACAACTTTTAATTTTGCGAATAACGGTAATCACTAGGTGCAACACCTGTTATTTTCTTGAATATAAGACTGAAATACTGCACATTCGGATAACCCAGTTGGCGGGCTATGATGGCAGGTGTGGCATCGGATTTCAGTAACATCCGTTTAGCAACCTCCAACCGTTTGAATTCGAAATACTGTTCCAGCGTCTTGCCCGTTTCAAATTTCAGTAGGTCGTTGAAATAGGATGCAGAAAGATTGAGTCTCTTCGCAAGATAGTCGGATGCAGGCAGTTTACCGTTTTGCAATCTGCCGGAGCTTATATAGTCATCGAGCAACTGCTCCATTTTTTCCAGAATGGTCTTATTCTTATTCTCACGGGTGATAAACTGACGTTCGTAATAACGGGTACAATAGTCCAGCAACAATTCGATGTGCCGGGAAAGGATAGTGCTGCTATGTATATCGATCGAGTGATGCAGTTCTTCTTCTATATTCCAGAGACAGCAGGTGACTTTTTCCGTTTCACGCTGTGACAGGTGCAATGCCTCTTCCTTGCGATAGTGGAAGAATGTGTAATTCTCTATGTGGTTCTTCAGTGTGGTCTGAAACAGCAAGTCCGGGTGAAACACCAGCAGGTAGCCTTTGCCGGGCAGGGTTTTCTCCTCACTCATACGGAAAATTTCACCGGGGGTAAGAAATACCATTGTTGCATTGGAATAATCATAGTATTTCCGTCCGCAACATGAACATTCGTCAGGGCAATTCTCTATCAGCAAGATAGCATAAAACTCAAACTTGACGGTATCTTGTTCCAACGATGGGTTCTCCAGATTGATAAGACTTACCTGCGGGTGCAACGTCTTGCAGGCCAGGCAACAGTTACAATCATATACAGTCTTAAAATCCAATGTATTTTTCTTTTCCATATCCTACTTACAGATTATTCAGTGTACAGTATTCGTATCTCGATTACAAAAATACCGGATACTTCCGTCACTTTTACAACCCAAATTACGGATTGTATAACCTTGTTTACGGATTACATAAACTTATATATTACGTCTGCATCATAAATCTGTAATTGGGGTTATAATATCTGTAATTTATCTACCAATGCCAGGTATAAATCCACCTAACTTTGCAACATCCAAAGAAGAGAATAAAAGAACAATTCTTGAATGGTAATTTGAAATAGTAGATGTTTGTATATAAATAAAATTGAAAAAACAATGTTAGGAAATTTCAGTTATTCCAATCCCACGAAACTGTATTTCGGAGATGATGCTCAGAAAAACCTGAGCGAGGAATTAAAGCATTACGGTACAAAAGTACTTCTGACGTATGGTAACGGCTCCATCAAGACAAACGGCATTTACGACGAGGTAATATCCGCATTACGTACAGCAGGAAAAGAGGTTATAGAATTGTCCGGCGTCATGCCTAATCCCACGACGGACAAACTGTATGAGGGGGCGAAAATAGCATGGGAGAATGATGTAGATTTGATCCTGGCCGTCGGAGGCGGATCGACGATCGACTATGCCAAGGCAATAAGTGTTTCAGCATGGTATGATGGTGATCCGTGGGAAAAATTCTATCTCGAACAGGAAGATCCCGACAGTAGTCAGCGTATCATTCCAGTGGGTTCCGTATTAACGATGGTAGGTACCGGTTCGGAAATGAACGGCGGTTCGGTCATCACCAACCATGAAACGAAACTCAAAATTGGCAAGGTATTCGGGGAAAGCGTCATACCGAAATTCTCCATACTCAATCCGCGCTATACGTTCTCCGTACCGCAACGGCAAATGGTGGCCGGATTCTTCGATATCATGAGTCACATCATGGAACAGTATTTTTCCGGAGAAGACGATAACACTTCCGACTATCTGGCGGAAGGTCTGATGCGCTCGCTCATACACAGCAGCAGGATAGCGGTGAAGAATCCGCAAGACTATGAGGCACGTTCCAACATTATGTGGACTTCTACATGGGCTTTGAACACGCTTATCGGCAAAGGCAAGAGTCAGGACTGGATGGTGCATATGATAGGCCAGGCTATCGGGGCATATACCGATGCCACCCACGGCATGACTTTATCGGGTGTTTCCATAGCTTATTATCGCCATATCCTTCGATACGGATTGAATAAATTCGTTCGCTTTGCAACAGCGGTATGGGATATACCGACAGCAGGCAAAACGGATGAACAGCTTGCACAGGAAGGTGTGAAAGCCCTGCTGGACTGGATGAAAGAAATCGGTGTGGCTACGGAAATTACATCGCTAGGCGTTACCGAAGAAATGCTGGAAGGTATTGCCAATGCTACATTCATTATGAGCGGCGGTTTCAAGGTGCTTACGCGGGAGGATATTCTTTCTGTCTTGCATGAAAGCTTATAACGGTTAGAAATTATAAATAACATAAGAATATGGCAAAGAAAGTTTTGATTTTATCATCCAGCCCGCGTCGCGGAGGGAACTCCGATATGCTTTGTGATGAATTTATGCGTGGTGCAGTGGATAGTAACAATGAGGTGGAGAAAGTTTTTCTCCGGGATAAGACGATACATCCTTGCTTGGGGTGTAGTGTATGCAGCCAATACCAAAAACCGTGTCCGCAAAAAGACGATGCTGCCGAAATCATAGACAAAATGCTACGGGCAGATATTATTGTTATGGCTACTCCTGTTTATTTCTATGCGATGAGTGCACAGATGAAAATGCTGATAGACCGTTGTTGCGGTCCTTATACGGAAATGAGAAACAAAGAGTTTTATTTCATAGCTACCGCAGCAGAGGATGATCCAGAAATAATGGAACGTATCGTAACTAACTTCAAGGGTTTCCTAGATTGTCTGGAAAATCCGACAATAAAAGGTTCTGTTTTCTGCGGAGGTGTATGGCATGTCGGAGAGATTAAGGGTAATCCTGCTCTGCAAGAGGCGTATGAGATGGGCCGAAAATGCAACGCAGCAAGAGTCACAAGAGGCGTTGGGTAGCGGTGTACATTTGAACGCAAGTAGCATTACGTTGGAACTCCTGACATACTGTTGTCACAAACGTGCCTTACCTTTGTCCAATAAATTTTTATACAATGGAAAATAAATTGAATAAAACAGGTAAAGTGGATAGAAATCATCCTGCATTCAGAGAAAATGCGAAACCTTTTTTTAGTATTGTAATGGACGGACTTATGGGAGAAGTCGATGGAGAACATTTTTGGGATGCAGTCGCAGAAGATGCTATATTCGAATTTATGTATAATGTTCCGGGGTTTACTAATAAAATTGAAGGACGTAAAGCCTATATGGATTGGTTCGAAGGATATAGCATGGAATTGAAATATGCGGACAATCTCAGAGTTTACAAAGATATAGAACAGGGAGTTATTACTTTGGAATATCAAGTACACGGAACTTCCCCTTATAGCCAAAAGCTGTATGATAACCGCTTTTGCTCTATCGTAACAATTAAGGATAGGAAAATAGTTCATTGGCGCGACTATGCCGATTCTCTTGCTATGATGAGCTAATAATCTGATATTTTTTGGGGGGTACATCGAATGAAATTTCACTTACAACCATTGTTCAAAAGGTCATCTTCCGAAGATAATTTTCTAAACAGATAAATATCAAAAAAGGTTACGACAAAGCCCAAAAGAATATAAAAGAAAAACTGGATTGATTTCGTCGGAATAAACAGAAACAGGGAGCTCTTGAAACTTATTCCCGATTTTAAGAAAACTCCCCCTGTTTATTTGTCTATATTGATTATTGTGTATATGTTTGTCATTAAATACATAATACTTATACGTCATGAAAAAGCTCATCTTAGCGGCAATTCTCTGTTTCTGCTTTTCTATCCAGCAACAACATGCTTGCACCTCTATCATTATCTCAGGGAAAGCGACACCCGACGGACGCCCTTTGATGTGGAAACATCGTGATACCGGTGCCCCTTACAATCATATTGCCTATATTGACGAAGGTGGTTATCGTTTCCTGGGACTGGTGAACAGCGATGATCCGGACGGGGCTGTATGGACGGGTAGTAACGAAACAGGTTTCTCCATTATGAATACGGCTTCCTATAATCTAAAAGACGATGACGTAAAAGAAATGGACCAGGAAGGACTACTGATGCGCCAGGCACTGAAAGTATGCAAAACCGTACACGACTTTGAGCACCTGCTCGATACCCTTCCCCGCCCTCTACGTGTAGAAGCCAACTTTGGTGTGATCGATGCTTATGGAGGCGCTGCCTATTATGAAACAAATAATAAACACTACTATAAAAAAGATGTCAACGATGCCACCCTGGCCCCGGAAGGATATCTGATCTATACGAACTTTTCTTTCGAAGGCCGCACCGATGAAGGATTGGGATACATCCGTTATGATAACGCCCGAAAGATATTCAAACAAATGGAAAAAGAAGGATTTACCCCGGAACGCATCTTCCGGGAAGCCTCCCGTTCATTTTACAACAGTCAGCTCGACATAGACCTGAAAAATCCGGAGCAGAGCCCGAATAATCATTCTGGATGGTTTGTAGAACAGGATTTCATTCCACGAGCTGAAAGTACGGCTTCTATTGTGATACAAGGAGTAAAACCGGGTATGCCGGCAGAGCACACCATCATGTGGACTGCATTAGGATATCCTCCTGTTTCGGTAGCCCTGCCGCTGTGGGTAAAAATGGGAAAAGACCAGCCCGCCCTGGTACAATACGATACAGCCCTAAAGACTGCCCCTCTCTGTTATTATTCCTCCCGCCTGAAAGACAAAGTGTATGCGATCCATCGTGGCAACGGGCAAAAATATCTCCACTGGCAACTTCTCTGGAATAATGAAAAGACCGGTTATATCCAGCAATTACAGCCGGTAGAAACACAGGTCTTCAAGCTATTCGAAACTGCTTCATCCAGCCATGACATACTGGATACGGAGAAAACAAAGGATATCTATAAGCAAGCAGAATCAATCATTTCTGCCGCCTATAGGCAACTCGGGGCTTATTAAAGAAGTGTTATTTAGTCTTACCATAACCCGTAGATTCTGAAACTTATCCTTTATTTTTGTCGGAAAGAAGAAAATAAAAGATGAAAACGAAACTACGTTTTAAGATTATTGCTGCACTGATCTGTTTGTCACTGGCTGCATTATTGTTTTCACAGGGATACTGGTTGAAGGGACTCTACGATTCAACCTGGGAACAAGTAAACGGAAATATACAGGATGCCATGCGTATGGCTGACTACAAGGAGCTATTCATCCGTATGGATTCACTGAGTGAGAATAAAGGATCCGGAACAATCACCTCCGAGATTAAACTTTCGAAGGATAGCACAGAAGAAATTTCACGAAACGGATTAATGGATACATTTTCCATAAAAGCAGATAAGAACCCCTTCAAATATAACGAAGCAGCCGAATCGCTCAACGAATACCTTGACCTGCTGACCTCACTGGAAGGTCAGATACAAGAGGCCTTGCACGTAAAACTCGATTCATTGATACCTATCGACTATATCCTGTACGATACTCTACTCGTCATGGAACTCAAACAGTACGATATTTCCGTTCCCTATAAACTGGAAGTAATTCAGATGAAGGACAGCCTGCCCGAAACCATTATGACATTCCGGTCAGTCGAGACGTTCGACAATAAAGGAGTACAATTCAGCTATCCGATCAAAAGCGTAGAACCGGAACTATATTACCAACTAACATTAAAAGCCCCCTCCCAACTGGTCTTCAAACAAATGGCAGGCATCCTCATTTCATCTCTTCTGCTGGTCATCCTGATTCTGATCGCTTTCATCTACCTACTTTATACGATCCTCAGACAAAAGACGATCGAAGAGTTGAAAACGGATTTTACCAACAATATGACACATGAACTAAAAACCCCGATATCCGTCGCCTATGCTGCGAACGATGTTTTACTCAACTACGACAGCCATATCAGCGAGAAACAGAAGAAATACCTGGGTATCGTCCGGGAACAACTAACACAATTAAGCGGCTTGGTCGAACAGATACTCACCCTCTCTGTGGAGAACCGCAATACCTTCCGGCTGAAACAGGAATCGATCCGCATAGCCGATATGATTGCCCCGCTCATTGAACAACACAAGCTGAAAGCAGGAAAAAAGGTCGATATCACAACAAATATACCAGAGAACATTGCAGTATTTGCCGACCGTACGCATTTCTATAATATATTGGGTAACCTGATCGACAATGCGGTAAAATATTCCGGCGATAAACCTGCAGAAATATCTGTCAGTGCGGAGATGCTGCCGAACGAGATCCGCGTATCCGTTACTGACAACGGTATCGGTATCAGCGATACCAATTTGCAACACATATTCGATAAGTTTTACCGGGTCCCCAGCGGCAACCTGCACAATGTAAAAGGTTTCGGACTAGGGCTATATTACGTAAAAGACATGATGTCGAAACATGGGGGATCAGTGACCGTCAAGAGTCAACCGGGAAAAGGCACGACATTCACCCTCCATTTCAAAAACTAAAAAAGAAAAAACTATGGCAAAGATAAAAGTATTATTAGTAGAAGACGAACCGACACTGGCAATGATCATCAAGGATACGCTGGATGGTGAGGAGTTCGATATTGTACTGGCTGCCGACGGCGAAGAAGGGCTGGCGCTTTACAAAGAAATCAAACCGGATATTATCGTGACCGACATCATGATGCCTAAAATAGACGGCTTTACCCTGATACGGCATATCCGCAAAACAGACAGCCAGATACCTGTCCTCTTCCTCTCCGCCCGTTCTGCCGCCAACGATGTTGTCGAAGGTTTCGAGCTGGGCGGCAACGACTACCTGAAAAAGCCTTTCGGCATGGCGGAGCTGATCATCCGTATCAAAGCCCTACTGAATAAGATCACAGTACGCAAGGAAGAAAAAATAACTTTCAACCTCGGTCAATATACATTCGATGCAGTTACGCAAACATTATTATATTGCGGCGAGAAACAACTCCTGAGCAACCGCGAATCGGAAATACTTAAACGGCTTTGCGAAAACAAAGACCATGTATTGCCGATGAAAGACGTACTGCTCGACCTGTGGGGAGACGACTCTTTCTTCAATGCCCGCAGCCTGCACGTCTTCATTACCAAACTGCGACATAAACTATCGAAAGACGACTCGATAAAAATCCTGAATGTCCGGGGAATAGGCTATAAACTGATCATCGACTGAATCACCTTATAAACGATCCGTATGCAGACTAAACTATTTCTATCCGTACTATTTACCTGTTTCAGCCTTTTTCTGACGGCTAATAACGACCGGTATGTCATAGAAGCACACATCGGCGGAGTGAAAGATGGCACGGTATTCTTCCTCAAACAGTTCGACAACCAGCGTATCATCAACTCCATGAGGATCGAAAAAGGAAAATTCCAGATGAAAGGGACACTGACCGACGTTCCCCAACACTTATGGCTATGCACAACGATAGACGACGAGTTCCATTACTGCGACCTGCTCATCGACAAAGACACATTATACGTGGAAGGCCATCTCTCCGACTTTCCTAACGGACTGCATTTCAAAGGAGCCGACACCCACATGGGATATGCCGTTTACCTGGAAGAGACGCACGACCTTAACCAAAGGATCGACAGCCTGAATGCCGTCTCGATGGTACAACACGAACTAGGTGCCATCGGTAAAAAACGTTCTGACGGCAAAGAAAAAAAGAAGCCCGCCTTCCTCCAATCCCTAAGCAATCTGAATGCTAAACCGGTACGGGGAAGCCAGGAACTGGATGTAGATATCGAACTGCATGCCGCCCAGCAGAAAAGAGATTCGATCCGAATTGCTTTCATCGGAGATAATATGGATAAATATGCGGGCCAGTTCCTCCTGACCCGCATCATGAAAAAGCTGTCGCCCGATTCACTCAGGCAGTTCTACCGCCTGATCCCGGTAGAGATGAAGAAAACAAAATTCGCCCGCCTGATCAGTAACCAGATCAACCCTTATGCCGATAATTGCATCCGGCAGGCAGACAACCTGCTCTCTCTTAGCGGTACCCCGATTAACATGTACAAATATACCGAAGAGGCTTACAGACTCTATGAACAGGGCGTACGGCTGGACCCGGAACGTACCGACGGATACATTGCACTGGCAACCATGTACGAACGGTTGCTTCCTTTGAAAGGGAACGAAGCATACGATATCTCTATCTCCTACCTCAATAAATTCATTGAAAGCGATGTAAGGGAAGAAGACCGGAATGAGGCCCGGAAACGGATGAAAGAGATTGAATTTCGAAAATGGTTATCAACCAACATCAATCCGGAAATGATCGAAGTGAAAGGAAGTACTTTTAAGATGGGCTCGACCTATAAAGAAGATAACAATCCGGTCCATGAGGTGAAAGTAAACAGTTTCTCCATCAGCAAATATGAAATTACCAACTTCCAGTTCGCCCAGTTCCTGAAAACATACGAAAGTAATGTAATCAAAGAAGGTTCTGACATCGGACAACCTTTATATTTTGAATGTAACTGGGGAATCCAAAACGGAAAACCGGTCCCCGGCTACGAAGCCAACCCAGCCATTTACATCACCTGGTACGGAGCTAATGCTTATTGTCAATGGGCAGGCGGACGTTTACCCACAGAGGAAGAATGGGAATATGCTGCTCGCGGCGGCATGTATGGCAAACGGGACCATTTATATAGCGGCGGCATGGAACTCGACAGCCTCGGATGGTATGCCGGAAACTCGGAAGGCAAACCGCACCCTGTCGGTATGAAGAAACCGAACGAACTGGGAATCCATGATATGAGCGGGAATGTATGGGAATGGTGTTCCGATACATTTGAAAAAGACGACAAACTATATGCTGTCGTACGCGGCGGCACCTGGTTTAACGAACGGGCAACCTGCCGGCCTACCTGTCATTACTATATCTACCCGGGAAGTAAACACTTCAACAATGGATTCAGGTTGGTAAAAGATATCCCCCTAAATCCGTAAACCGGTCGAATGTACGCCGGCAATCAGCTAAGTTTTCGTAATGCCTGTGCCAACTGGTCCGGGCAGGACGTACCCCGTTCGCGGCAGTCGATACCTTCCAGGCGCTGTATAGCTTCGGGCACAGCCATACCGATCAACAGCTTGCTCAGTCCCTGCGTATTACCCTGGCAACCGCCCACGATCTGTACACCGGTAATAATGTTATCTTCAGCATCTACAATCATCATTTTTGAACATACTCCCCCAACCGGAGTATAAGCGACACGTTGTTTATTCATCTCCTTTTTACTCTTTTTATATTACGGGCGACAAAGGTAACAATAAACTGTGTTATTTAATATGAATAGCTCATAATCTCGAATTGTATTACTCTTCGCGAATATAATACTCAGACAGAATATCCCGCACTTTTTCCGGAGTAATTCTACCGTACACCTTACCTCCTATTGTAACTACAGGTGCCAGTCCACAGGCCCCCACACAACGCAGGCAATCTAAAGAGAATAATCCGTCTAACGTAGTCTCTCCTACTTTAATTTCAAGCTGACGCTGGAATTCATCCAGCACCTTTTCTGCTCCGCGCACATAGCAGGCGGTTCCCAAACAGACGGAGATCGGATATTTTCCTTTCGGCGTCATGGTAAAGAAAGAATAGAAAGTAACTACACCATATACCCGGGATACCGGGATATGCAACTCGGCCGCTACTATTTCCTGTACTTCTCGAGGAAGATAACCGAATATTTCCTGTGCTGCATGTAAAATGTTGATCAGTTCACCGGAGTCATTATCATGCTCTTTACATACGGCCTGCAACTCTTTTATCTTTGATTGGGGCAAATGTATCTTTTCCATGCTTATTCGTCTTTATCGGTTTCCAAAAACATATTGACTACTTCTTTACGGTCGAAGTAATGAGTATGCAGTAACTTATGCGCCTTCGGTCCGCAAGGTTCACCCAGGTATTCTTTATATAATTGCTGAATATATGGGTTTTCATGACTCTTGCGAATCGGTTTGTTTTCGTCCTCATTGTAAAGAGCGGCAGCACGTTTACGCAGAACATCCATTCTACCTTGATGGAACGGCTGACCGCCACCTCCGATACAACCACCCGGACAGGCCATAACTTCGATAACGTGATAAGGTGATTTCCCTCTTTTCACTTCTTCTACTAATTTACGGGCATTCCCCAGACCATGGGCGATACCGATTTTGACAGGGACACCGTCGAAGTTGATCGTTCCGCTGCGGATACCTTCCAGTCCTCGTAATTCCTTAAATTCAATTTTTTCCAGCGGCTTCCGGGTATATAGCTCGTAGGCCGTACGGCAGGCTGCTTCTATAACACCTCCAGTCGTTCCGAATATAACGCCTGCACCGGTCGATTCACCTAGAGGATGGTCGAAATCACTGTCAGGAAGTTCATTGAAGTTGATATTGGCATAACGGATCAAACGAGCCAGTTCGCGGGTATAGATCGATATATCGACATCCGGATTACCTTCGACGGCAAACTCCGGACGGCTGGCTTCATATTTCTTGGCCAGACATGGCATAATGGATACTACAACTATATTTTTACGATCCACTCCCAGCTTTTCTGCAAAATAGCTTTTAGCTATAGCTCCAAACATCTGCTGCGGACTTTTTGCTGTTGACAGGTTGTCGCGTAATTCAGGAAAGTGTTGTTCTACAAAACTCACCCACCCCGGACAACAACTGGTCATCATCGGTATTTTCACCTCCTGATCTCCCGAAAGGTATTTGCCCAGTCTTTGAAGAAGCTCCGTACCTTCTTCCATGATGGTCAAATCGGCGGCAAAGTCGGTATCGAATACATAATCAAAACCTAACTGACGAAGGGCAGATACCATCTTTCCTGTTACCAATGTTCCCGGTTCACAGCCAAAATCACGTCCGAGTGCCGTACGCACTGCCGGAGCAGTTTGTGCGATCACGATCTTGGTCGGATCGGCCAATGCGTCCAGTACCGGCTGCTGGGTATTACGGCCACTAAGTGCATTCACCGGGCAGACTGAAACACACTGCCCGCAATAGGAACAGGTGCTACCGGCTATGTCCCGTTCAAAGGCAGTAGAAACAGCAGCGTTGAATCCACGATGAACAGCGGTCAAAGCACCTACCGTTTGTATGCTGTTACACATGGTTTCGCAACGACGGCACATGATACATTTGTTCATATTCCGCACAATGGAAGGAGAACGGTCGATCTCAAAAGTAGACTGTTCACCCTGATATCTTATTTCACGAATACCGAGGTCGTGAGCGATGGTCTGCAATTCACAATATCCGTTACTGCTACAGGTAAGGCAACCGGCCGGATGATTGGACAGGATCAGTTCCATCACTGTTTTCCGTGCATTCATTACGCGGGGTGTATGGGTTCTGACCACCATTCCTTCCGTACATTCCATCTTGCAGGACGGGGCCAGGTTGCGGCGTCCCTCGATCTCCACCACACAGATACGGCAAGCTCCGGGATTGTTTTCGTAATTCAAATCTTCGAGTTTCATGTGGCAAAGTGTCGGGATACGGATTCCCATGCTCTTTGCTGCGTCGAGAATAGTTGTCCCTTTGAGGACTTCCACTTCTCTGTTATCTATTGTTAGTTTTATCTTTTCCATATTCTTCTCCGTCAACTGTCAATTATCCACTGTCAACTTATTTAGTGTACATAAATAGCATCGAACTTACATTTCTCTATACATGATCCGCAACGGATACAAATTTCCGAGTCGATCGTATGAGGTACTTTCCGGCTACCGGTGATAGCATGTACCGGACAGATGCGGGCACACATGGTACAACCTTTACATTTCTCCGGATTGATAAAATACTGGGTCAGTTCGCGGCACTGGTGAGAAGGACAGCGTTGTTCGTCGACATGTGCCAGATATTCATCGTAAAAGTTATCCATGGTAGAAAGAACGGGGTTGGGTGATGTTTGTCCCAAACCGCATAAAGCAGTATCTTTTATTACCATAGCGAGGTTACGCAGTTTATCCAGATCTTCGATGTTCCCTCTACCCGAAGTTATCTTCTGCAGCATTTCATGCAAACGTTTATTTCCGATACGGCAAGGGGCACATTTGCCACACGACTCTTCTACCGTGAAATCGAGATAGAACTTGGCCATTGCTACCATGCAATCGTCTTCGTCCATCACGATCATTCCACCCGATCCCATCATGGAACTGGCTGCGATCAGATTGTCATAATCGATCGGTAGATCCAGATGCTTCTCTGTCAAACAGCCACCGGAAGGGCCACCGGTTTGTACGGCTTTGAATTTCTTTCCGTCTTTTATTCCTCCTCCGATACCGAATATTACTTCGCGGAGTGTTGTTCCCATCGGAACTTCAATCAATCCGACGTTGTTCACTTTGCCGGCCAGGGCAAAAACTTTCGTGCCTTTGCTCTTTTCCGTACCTATGCTGCTGAACCATTTGGCTCCTTTCAGCAGGATAACGGGAATATTGGCGTAAGTCTCTACATTGTTCACGTTCGTCGGACAACCTTTATAACCACTTTCACTGGGGAAAGGAGGTTTGACCGTGGCTTCCCCACGTAATCCCTCCATACTATGGATCAGCGCCGTCTCTTCTCCGCAGACGAAAGCACCGGCACCATAACGTATCTGAATATCAAAAGAAAAGTCTGTACCGAAAATGTTATCACCCAAGAATCCGTAATCCTTCGCCTGGTCTATAGCAATCTTCAGACGCTCTACTGCCAATGGATATTCGGCACGGATATAGACAAGTCCTTTGCTGGCACCGGTACAATATCCGTTGATTGCCATTGCTTCGACAATAGAGTGCGGATCGCCTTCCAGGATGGAGCGGTCCATGAATGCTCCCGGATCGCCTTCGTCGGCATTACAGACTACATATTTCTGTGGTGCCTGTACTTTACGGGTAATCTGCCATTTCAATCCGGTAGGGAAACCACCACCGCCTCTGCCTCGCAAACCACTATCCATAATCTCTTTGATCACTTCTTCAGGTGTCATTTCGGTCAGCGCTTTCCCCAGGGCGATGTAACCGTCACGAGCAATATATTCGTCTATATTTTCAGGGTTGATGAAACCGCAGTTACGTAAGGCTATACGTAACTGTTTTTTATAAAAATTGATATGTTTGGAGTCGAGTATCAGTTCGTTCGTTTCCGGGTTTACATAGAGTAAACGCTCTACTTTACGACCTTTTATCAGATGTTCATTGACGATATCATCCGCATCTTCGGGAGTAACCTGCACGTAAAAAGTATTATCCGGGATCAGTTTTACAACCGGACCTTTCTCACAAAAGCCGAAACAGCCTGTCCGGATCACCTGTACACTTTCCTGTAATCCGTTTTGCCTGACCGCCTCTTTCAGGTTTTGTAGTATAAGTTCGCTCTGTGATGCACGGCAGCCTGTACCGCCGCACACTAGGATATAGTTGCTATATTGTGCCATTATGTAAGAATTTGTATTGGTTTTTATTCTGGGCCGACCGAGTTATAGTTGACAGGTATAATGTCGTCTATCAGAATACCTTCTTTGATATAGCTGGTTATGATCTCATCTACTTTGGTTTTATTGATGCGACCAAATACGATCGGTTCTTTGCCGGGGACTGTGATCTCGACAGTAGGCTCTGCATAGCAATATCCCATACAGCCAGTTTGAGTCACTAGGGCATCTACATGTTCCCGATCAAGGGCTTCAATAAAATAGCTCATTACTTCTTTGGCTCCGGCAGCAATACCACAGGTCGCCATAGCGACCTTAATCTGAACCATTTGCTCGGGATTATTACTTTTCTCACGTAAATCAAGAGAGGTACGTAAGGATTCACGCATCTTCCGCAGATCATCTAACGTTTTTACTTTGTTCATCATCGTACACATTTAAGGCATTATTACCACATAGGTATGACACAAACATACGTATTTCTGTTTGATTTACGGGCGTGTTTTGTTCTAAAAAAAACAAAAGATTTATTTGTCTTCAACAGCTCGCGTCTGAAGAACTTTGGAGTTTGGTGGGACACTATGAGTTAACCAGATATTACCCCCTATCACCGAACCTTTTCCGATCGTGATACGACCGAGAATAGATGCATTGGAGTAGATAGTAACATAATCTTCAATGATCGGATGACGGGGAACATCGATAGGTAGTCCTTCTTCATCCAACGTAAAGTTTTTGGCTCCTAAAGTGACTCCCTGATATAGACGGACGTGGTTACCGATAATAGCAGTTTGTCCCACAACAATACCCGTTCCATGATCGATACTGAAATATTCTCCTATCTGTGCTCCCGGATGAATATCGATACCAGTCTCGGAATGGGCCATCTCGGTTATAATACGCGGCAGGACAGGTACTCCCAGCTTTAATAACTCATGAGCTACCCGTTGATGAAGGATTGCATGTACGGCGGGATAACAAAAAATTATTTCACTAAGACTCTTCGCTGCCGGATCTCCATCCAGTATTGCCTTTACATCTGTAGAAAGCAAATACTTTATATGAGGAATCTTATTAATAAAATCAATCGCTATCCGGGAAGCGCGATCCTTCGAGTCGCAACAACGATCCACTTCAAAACACAGTCCATTGTATATCTGTTCCTGTAACAGGTCGTATATTTTCTCCAGATATACACCTGTATAATATTGGATTGAATCTACCTGTGCCTCCTGCTCCGATCCAAAGAATCCCGGAAAAATCACTTTCCGTAGCAATAACATCACCTCCCGAAGAGAATGTACAGAAGGTGATGGCTTCTGATGCAGCGGAATATATTTATACTCCGGCAGATCGGAAGCCGATAAACGTTCAACGTTTTTTTGTATCTGGTTTAAAATATCAGTTCTGTTCATCTTATTTCTGTTCTTGTGGTACATCCCACAAAGGATCATAAATCTTCAAATAAGAATAGTAATAATTGATCAGGAAAATGTATATAGTATCATCCAACAGGAATATCCTATAATCGACAGGTGGGTTATCCAGTTTTCTAGGGAAGCTGGACATTTTTGACCACTCTTTCGTTGCCAAACTAAAACGCCAGATAATGCCGCCATTATCTACATAATATAAGCAATCCTTGAACAAAATACCAGAACAGACATTTCCCATACCGGTTGGTGCATCAGCCAGCTTAGTCCAATCCCCCCAGTTACCAAAGGTATTAAGCCACAATCCCCGTTCATATGAATTATCTTTAGAGATACTTCCCAAACCAACAAATACACTATCTCCGGAAGTGATAGAAACTCCAGACTTTATAGGGACAGGAAAATTACCGCACCCAATCCATTCTTTATTGACCATATCATAACGATATATAGTGTCCTGCACTTCCATACTGCTTTTACTTTCAGGAACCGTTACAGCTCTTTCACCTCCAATCAAAATGATTGAATCTTTATAAACAAAGCTAGTTGGGAAAATACATTCCATTTTGCTATCCATTGAAGCAAATGAAGACCAAGTATTATTCTCGTAAGTATATAATTCTGTAAACCATTTTGAATTTGTCCTTCCCCCGACAGAATAAACATGATCATCCTGGGTACAGACAGAAGCTCCATACACATTTTCATTGTAAGAAGACAATGCTGCCCATTTGTTCACACTCGGACTATAACCGTATAGTTCTTTAATATATCCGGTACCAGAATATCCTCCCAGAATATATATCTGACTGTTTACACAGAAGGTAGAAAATTCAACTCGTCCGCTTCCGGGGAAAGTAGCCAGATCTTCTCCAAAGATGGAAGGGGTAGTAAATTTTTGAATCTCATTACTTGGAGCCGAACCGGATTCATTGGTCGCATAAGCTCTGACATAATATTCCTTTCCTCCTTTTATATTCTCAAGAGTAACGGTAAACTTATTATTTTCATCCAGATCAGCAATCGTAAACTCCTTTTTCCCCTCATAGCTTTTCGGACCAGGAGTCTTAGTAGATGAAGAATAATAAACCGCTAATTCGCTTACAGGCGTTTTTCCTTCACTTTGCAGTTCCCCACCAATCGTAACAACTCCGGCACTTATGACATAAGTAGAAGATTCATTGAGAAATATGGTCGGAAGGTCTCTCTTTGTCACCACTCTGATCGTATCATTACTATACCGTGTTCCGAATGCATTTGTTGCATAAGCAATGACATAGTAGTTTGTTGCAGCACTCAGATTTTTGATCGTAGCTTCGAAGAAATTATCAGCATCCAATGAGAGGGCCCTGACCGTATCGTCTTGTTCAATATTGGGCCTTCCTGGTGTTCTATTATCTGTCCCCCAACAAAAGCCGAACTCTTTCACTGCAGAATCTCCTTCACAAACCAGTTCCGCTCTTAAAATTGCATAATCATATCCTGCATCTTCCTTAAGACTGATACTTCCTAATTGAGGAAGACCATCTTTTGTTGTGAATTTCACTTTGCCATCAGAACTAAATGTTCCGAATTTATTCTTTGCATAGGCTTCCACGAAATATTCAGTATTAGGCTCCAATCCTTCAATTGTATATACTAAAACACTATCATCCCGAAGTTCTACACCCTTTTCCTTATTGAATGTTGTATCTTTTTCAGCATTAAATAAACGGAAACCATAGTCTTCATATTCCCCCTCTCCTTTTTCAGCAATGATGCCTTTTACATTCACAGAAGTGGCATTAATAGCTTCATCCTCTATTGTCGTTGTCTTTACTCGACCAGTTCCACGATTTGTATTAACCTTAATTGTATCTCCATAACTGGTACCAACACCATTAATTGCATAAGGACATATCATGTAAGTTGCACCATCTATCAGTTCATCTATAGTTAAACTATATGTTCCTTTGCCTTCTTTTTCCTTATCAGTTTCTTTTTGAATATTAGTACTGTTCTCCTCCCAATATTGGAATCCACGTTCAGTAACCGGAGAACCATTTTCTTTCTTTATAGTAGCTTTAGCAACAATCGTTGTTGCCGTCTTTGTGATATCATCTCCACTAAATTTTTCAAACTCAGGTTTCAATGCATTCTGTAATCCGGTATTCATATCCGGATCTTCCAAACAACCCGATAATAGTAAAGAAAATATAGTTAATAAGAAGTATAATTGTTTCATAATCTTATCAGTTAAAAGAATAAACCTAAACCTGCATTCAGATCCACATATTTAAAATTCAAGGTATTACATCCGGCACTAACAAATATTGAACCGAACTTTACCATAAAGTCTAAATCAGCGATCACACCTTCATACGAATGATCAATATTCTTTGCCCAATACGTATTTTTTATATTGATATCATCCCAACTGGTAGCATTATATTCACACAATAACTCCCGTTTTCCATATCCTAAACCGACAGAAGTATACAACCACGGCGTACATTTAACAACAAGACCGGCAGAAGCTGTTAAGCAGTTTACTTTTTTCTTATTGGTGAACTTTAAAGCTGTATTTTCCGGATAACTGATAAACTCATCTGTTCCTTTACATTTATCCGTATAATTATCAAATGACATATTCGTCCTGAACCGTGCATACCAACCGAACCTTTCTCCTACGCCACCTACAGTTAAGCCGTAAGGAGCCTCGATAGAGAATGCATAACCAACAAAAAATTTCATGGGTTCTCTGGGCTTTTTCTCCTGGTGGGGGATATAAGTTATCGATTCCACCGGCCTGCGAAGTTCTTCCAGGCGATTACTCCAACTTCTGGCACGTTCTTCATTTGCCAAAGTACCTATTCCTTCTTTATAATAAAGAATCAGTTGCGATATGGCAGTCGAATCGCTATCTATTGTAGCTTTATCTCTCAGACAGTCGAAGCACTTACTCATCAACCCACTAATGGATGAACGTATCTTCTTATTCTGTTTCCAAATGGTAGTCAGTTGCTCAATACTATATGAATCACATTGCATGACACCTTCTTCATACCACATCGTTGCCTTCCTATAATCCTGGTGCCGCATAGCTTCATCACCTTTTTTATTATAGTCTGGTTGTAACTGTGCCATCAAATGTTCTGGCTGTAGTACAATTATAAATAAGAAAATAAGTATTTTAAGTATCTTCATAAACACCATTAATAATAACTCGATAAACGTTCACTAATCAGTCCCCCTTTTGTATCATAAATGTCATACAATTCATCTTCTCTTAAAAACGCACTGTAACCTTGCTGTGTCCGGTATGCCGCCAAATATTTGCATTTGACCCGTTCTCTTGCATTGGCATCAATGGCTCCGTACTTCTTCGTATCCTTTTTCTGAACGATCATAAGATCACCAAATGGTTTTATTTCTTCATATTGTGCTTTTCTACCGGCAAGGAGTATTTCCTCCTCTTTGACTTTACATTTTCCTATAAGGTCAATAAGTTCATCCGTCGTTTTGAGCTTTGCAGCCTTACTGAAAGCAATACCTGCTTCCGAAATTTCTTCCGTAGCTTTTGCAAAATCGGCTGCACCATTAGAAACCTGCGCCTCTGCCATTTTACTTTTACCGGAAGTAATCAATGTTTCAAACTCCGCATTGATCTCTTCTTCCGAAGGAACAGATGGTGTAACAACTGTTTTCTCAATATCTTTAACCGTTGGCTCCTTTGGAGGTTTCGCCGTTTCTGTTCGTGAAGTCGTCACTTCAGACTTAACAGCGGGTTTCTCTTGCGAAGTCTGCCGGTTATCGACAATTTTCTCATCTGAACCATTTTGGGGTTCTTCTTCAGCAACTGCCGACGTATTGTTCTTTTCAATAATATCAGTAGCCACCGTTTCAGAGACCGGATCGCTATTTCCTTTCGGAGCAGCATTCAGAACTTCAACAACAGGAGGTACAGGTTTGTTTCGTTGCACCAACAACACCCATGCAGAAGCTATACTTGCAAATATAATAATAAGTAAAGATATTAACGTTACTTTTCTTTTTTTCTTTTTAGGTATTGAAGGCTGATCGACATTATTCAATACCGTTTCATCTCCTTCATCCGTTTTGGATTGGGGTAAACGTGTTGTAAATAAAATCGTCGTTTCATCTTCCTCAAAATATTCCGGAGAAGATATATCTTTTTTTATTTCCTCTTCCTCCGCTTCTGGGAAGTCCAAAGCTGCCAACATCTCCGACACCGATTGAAAACGGTCAGCAGGAACAATTTCCATTGCCTTGATTATTGCAGCTTCTGTCTTGGGAGAAATAGCCGGATTTAATTCTCTAGGAGCTGGCAACGGACGAGTTGCACGGAGAATAGATTCTGTCGGTATCTTGCCGGTCAACAGGTTATACATAGTTGCGCCCAGGGAGTAAATATCCGGGCATGGCGAAAAATTTTGTGTACCCTCATTATCATACTGCTCTATAGAGGCAAAACCTTTCGATAAAGTCAGCATGGTCGTACTCGTCTCCTGCTGTTCAATATCATATCGTTTACTCACACCAAAATCGATCAGGCGTGCTTTCCCACTTTGGTCGATCAGTATATTACTCGGTTTTATATCCAGATGGAGAACATTTTTCTCGTGAACAAACTGAAGAGCCTCTCCTATCTGATGCACATATCTGAGCACCCTCGCTTCCGGCAAGACGCCTTCCTTGTCCATCATATATTTCAAACTATTACCGGAAATATACTCCATAGCAATATAGGCCGTGTTATTTTCTTCAAACACTTCCAATACATTGACAATATGAGGGTGATGAACATCCGATAAAATCTTAGCCTCTTTAATCAGTTTCTCTTTAAACTTCTCAAAAAGCGCCCTTCCTGTTTCTGAATGAACTTTAACTTCAAAAGAATCAGGATCTCTATAACAGTAATCTTTAAAAAAATATTCTTTTACACATATAGGAACTTCTGTTTTGATCGTTCCCAATGGTCCTTTAACCTCAGTAAACCAGACGCCTTTGTAAGTTATACCAAAGCCGCCCTGACCAACTACATGAGTAAGCCGATATTTTCTATTTTGAAGAAGATGTCCGTTTGGCAAATTCATAACTTATTGCGTATCTCTTTTTAATCTGCCAAAATTACGTTATTTATATAAAAGAATAAAGGAAAGAGAGAATATTTTGTTTTATTCCGATAGATTCACCAACGTTTTGAACCGGTAAAATATAAAAAGAAAAGTTATCCCTGGTCTTCCCGCAACAGGATGCCATAATGGCATCTTTTATATCTTCCGGGTTATTATGGGTTGAGAAAATATAAGAAAGGTCCTCATTTTTCAACCGTTCCAATACACCATCCGTACACATGAAAAAATAATCGCCAGCCTGTATATCTTTTAACAGGATCACATCTGCTTCCGTCGGATGTTCCGTACTTTGTATGGCACGAACAATAACATTTTTTTGCGGATGGGTCGATGCTTCTTCCTTAGTTATCTTTCCCAATTTGACAAGTGAATTGACTAACGAGTGGTCTTCAGTCTGATAAAGGATCTCTCCCTGGCGGAATTGATAAATCCGGCTGTCCCCAACATGCGCTAATGTCACACCGGATGTCCCAACTGAAACCATCGTCAGTGTCGTAGCCATACCTTTGGCCTCCGGATGGGTATTTACGTAATCGTCGAAACGAGCTTCTGTATATCTGATAGCTTTATTTATAAATTCTTCTGATGGTTCATCGTCCAGGAATGTAGAAAAGAAAGTCTGGAAAGATTCACAAGCCAGCGAACTGGCAATCTCTCCTTTCTCTGATCCGCCGACACCATCGCAAACCAGAAATAATTTCTGATTGGAATTAACCATTTCCGGTAACGGATAGATTGAATCCTCGTTGTTTTGTCTACCGCCTTTTTCACAAACGGCCCAAGGCTTGCCAATCGTTATATTCATAGCACGAACAGATTTTATTCATTAAAGCGAAGAACAGTATGCCCGATAACGATCTCGTCATTATTCTTCAGCACCACTACTTCTCCATTTTCAAGGTAATTGCTATTATATAACGTATGGTTTTTACTATTATTGTCAGAAAGATAATGTTTATACCCTCCTTTCGGGTCTTTTTTAACTTCTATTCGTATATGTTCCCGGCTCATTGATTTATCGGCCGTCAGAATCCCAATAGTAGCATTCGATGCATTGGATTTTCGACCGATGATTGCAATACCTTCATAGAGGGGAAAAGATTGTTCGGGGGTAACGGCATCGCCAACAACCAAAAGCTGACCTGTGCTGTTTGAAACGGGATGGACCAGGATTGTATCCTGATCGCAATCTGCTCCTTGCTTTCCCAGTTGAAGCAAAGAGACAGGAATCGATTGTTTACACTTCGGACATTTAAAAGAAGTGAGATCGAGGGGAAGTTTCCCCTCGTCTACCTTTAATCCTACGTGACAATGTGGACACTTGACTGAAATCATAACATGAACGATATATCAGCTCCGTCAATATCAGTAGAGAAAGCGTCATGTACATCTGTGTCAGACAATATTATAGTGTCATCAGATAATGTAATAAAATCTGAAACATCCATATTATCATCATCAATCATAACGATACCAGATAAATCGTTTTCCCCATCCACATCTACTACTACCGCATCACTAAATACGGAGTCGTCACTGTCTAGTGTAACGAATGTGTATTCCTCCTCTTGCATACTGGTTTGAATTAAAATTATTCTTTCTGGAAACAAAAGTAGAAAAAGTAACGGATTAAATTAACATGTAATTTCCTCTTATAATCAAAGGTTTGGGTTTTATGTACAAACTGTCCGCTTTTGAGATACGAAACAACTTATTCGCTGACCCACTTTGCTTTACAGGAAGAAACCGGGCATTGCTTTCTGTTCCTCAGGGATTCCCAAGGTATTTCTCCCAAAAAAGTACCGCATTTGGGACATACATAGTCTATTTTAAATTGATTTGCAATGTCTTGCAACTGTTGAGGTGTCTTGGATGCCTGTTTGGCTCCCATATAAATACCGACGGTAGGAGCACAAATTGTAATGAAAAGACTTATCCCTAAAAACTCAGGACTCCCTTTACCTAAAAAACCGATCACAACACCTATTATACCGGGTAAAGCAAAAGGAAGGGATTGAAATAATCTGGTTTTAAACTGATTAGCCGACTGTATCTTCACTTTTGCTTGAACATAATCATCATACACTTTCTTTAAAGCGGCAAATTCTTCGCTATAGTCATTATTATACTTCAGCGCTTCAGACAAATTCAGGACATAACCTGTTCCCAAAATGATCTTATCTGTCGGTGTAACACGTTTTTTGACGATCTGCGAACCATTGACAAAAGTTCCGTTGGTAGAGCCGAGATCTTCTAACAACCAACAGCCATGATCCTCACGCATCAGACAAGCATGGTGTCTGCTAACATGAGGATCATTCACTATAAAATCATTATCTTCAGCTTTACCGATTTTAATTTTCATCTTTTAATTCCTTTGGTTCTTCCGGTTTGCCCATCTCCTTTTCCAGCGATTCTTTTAGCACTTTCAAAGGATCTTTAGATATTATAAGCTCTCTGGGTTTGCCCTCTTCCGTCAACAATAATAGTTTTTGCTTAGGTAAATTGATCTGCAGAATATGATTTTTATTGATGATATGACTTTTTCCAACTCTCATTAATATCTTGTTGCATCCTGCCACCTGCTTTTCTAATATCTCTTCTATTTTACCGATATTAATTGCAAACGTAAACTGGATTCCATTGGATAATAGTAATTTAGTGTAATTTCTATCAGCTTCAAAATAGAGTATCTGCCCTATCTTTATTCGTAACAACTCATCCCTCGTCTTAATTATTAAATACCGCTCCATACGTTGATATTGTTTTTTTAATTTTCATCGAGTAACAAATATACGGTATTTTATCTTTATTCCGGCTATATTTTACAAAGAAATATAAATGTAAAGGGAAAGCCGTGCTGATAAAATTCCTCTTTTATTCTTGAATATTAAGAAGTTCGATAAAAATAAGTTATCTATTAAATTTCAATAGCTCACCCCATACTGGCCTAAGCTGGAAACTTCTCATTGAATATTTGGCATCAACCGGACACCAGACATGACCTGTTTAATATAAAAAAAGGGTATTCCATTGCAGAACACCCTTCTCCATTTAAGGTATAAAACCTCAATTCGATTAATTCTTCATTTTTTGATTAATTGCACGAACTAAACGCGTCTGAATTTTCATTAACGTAGCAACATCTTCATTTTCGAAATCAATATCAGAAATTTTCACTTTCTGTTCTACAACTTCTTCTGTTTCTTTTTTAGAACCATTTTCAATGTCATTAACCAGCTCGTCTAGTTGAGCTTTAATTTTCCCGATCCTTTTTGAATAATTTACTTTTCGTGCCATATAAATTTTTCTACATTTATGAATAATAAAAAATCATTAATACAAAAGTAATTATATTTTGAGAATAATGAAATAAATGATATAGAATACGAACTATTTTAAAACGAATTAAGAAGGATATCCCAAAAGAATACCCTTCTTAATTACTTTATTTACATTTTATGTTAATCTTCGATTGCAGCTTGTGCGGCAGCGATACGAGCGATAGGCACGCGGAACGGAGAACAAGATACATAATTCAGTCCTACTTTATGACAGAACTTCACTGAAGAAGGTTCACCGCCATGCTCACCACAAATACCACATTTCAGATCCGGGCGGATTGCACGTCCTTTTTCTGTTGCCATCCGAACCAGCTGGCCTACTCCATTCTGGTCTAATACCTGGAACGGGTCTACTTTCAGGATCTTCTTTTCCAGATAGATCGGTAAGAAAGAGGCAATATCGTCACGTGAATAGCCGAATGTCATCTGAGTAAGGTCATTTGTTCCGAATGAGAAGAACTCAGCAGAAGAAGCGATACGATCAGCAGTCAAAGCAGCACGAGGAATTTCGATCATTGTACCTACCTTAAAGTCGATACGGTCTCCTACTTCGGCAAATAACTTTTCTGCGGCATCACGGATTACTTTTTCCTGTTCTTTGAATTCGTATAAGATACCTGTCAGAGGAACCATAATTTCCGGTTTAGCTACGATACCTTCTTTCTTCAATTCCAGCGCAGCACCTAAGATAGCGCGTGTCTGCATTTCTGTAATTTCAGGATATGTATTACCCAGACGGCAACCACGGTGGCCCAACATCGGGTTATGTTCGCAAAGCGATTCTACACGCTGCTGGATTTCCTTTACAGAAATACCCATTGTTTCTGCCATTTCTTCCTGACCTTTCAGATCGTGAGGAACGAACTCGTGCAAAGGAGGATCGAGCAAACGAACAGTGACAGGCAGATCATGCATAGCTTTGAAAATACCCTTGAAGTCAGCCTGCTGATAAGGCAGGATCTTCTTCAATGCATTCTTACGTCCTTCAGCATCTTCTGCCAGGATCATTTCACGCATAGCTTTGATCTTTTCACCTTCAAAGAACATATGTTCCGTACGGCATAATCCGATACCACTTGCACCGAATGCACGGGCTATTTCAGCATCATGCGGAGTATCTGCATTGGTACGAACCTGCAATTTGGTGTATTTGTCGGCCAACTTCATCAGTTCTGCGAAATCGTCAGAAAGCTCAGCTGCAGTTGTTTCAATTTTGCCTTCGAATATTTCACCGGTAGAACCGTTGATAGACAGGAAGTCACCTTCTTTCAGCGTAATACCTCCTACCTCTATCGTTTTCTTCTTATAATCGATATTCAAACCGCCAGCACCTGACACACAGCATTTACCCATACCACGGGCAACTACAGCAGCATGAGAGGTCATACCACCACGAGCTGTCAGGATACCTTCAGCCACAGCCATACCAGCCAGGTCCTCAGGAGAAGTTTCGATACGAACCAATACCACGTTCTTTCCGGCAGCATGCCATTCGGCAGCGTCATCCGCAAAGAATACGATCTGGCCTGTCGCAGCACCTGGAGATGCAGGCAAACCTTTTACCAATACTTTCGCTTTCTTCAAAGCTGATTTGTTAAATACCGGGTGAAGCAATTCATCCAGTTTATTCGGTTCGATGCGTTTCAAAGCTGTCTTTTCATCGATCATTCCCTGATGCAACAGATCGATAGCGATCTTCACCATAGCAGAACCGGTACGTTTACCGTTACGTGTCTGAAGGAACCAAAGTTTACCTTCCTGTACGGTAAATTCCATATCCTGCATGTCGCGGTAATGATTTTCCAGTTTTGTCTGCAGTGCATCCAGTTCCTTATAGATTTCCGGCATTGCTTCTTCCATTGAAGGGAATTTAGCAGCTCTTTCTTCTTCCGGAATACCGGCACGTTCAGCCCAGCGCTGTGAACCGATCTTCGTGATCTGCTGCGGAGTACGGATACCGGCAACAACGTCTTCACCCTGTGCATTGATCAGGTATTCACCGTTGAATAGGTCTTCACCGTTACCGGCGTCACGAGAGAAACATACACCTGTAGCAGATGTATCACCCATGTTACCGAATACCATCGCCTGAACAGAAACAGCTGTTCCCCATTCTGCCGGAATACCTTCCATCTGGCGGTACAGGATAGCACGTTCGTTCATCCAGGAGTTGAATACGGCACAGACTGCACCCCACAATTGTTCGTAGGCACAAGTCGGGAAGTCGCTTCCTGTTTGTTTCTTAACAGCGGCTTTGAACTTTGTCACCAATGTTTTCAGGTCGTCGACAGTCAGTTCGTTGTCCAGCTTCACCCCTTTGGCTTCTTTCACCTCTTCGATGATCGCTTCGAACGGATCAATGTCTTCCTTACTGGTCGGTTTCATACCCAGAACCACATCACCATACATTTGTACAAAACGGCGATAAGAGTCCCATGCAAAACGAGCGTTGCCTGTTTTACGTGTCAACCCTTCTACTACCTCGTCGTTCAATCCCAGGTTCAGGATGGTATCCATCATACCCGGCATAGAAGCACGTGCTCCGGAACGGACAGAAACCAACAGCGGGTTTTCCACATCTCCGAACTTGGAGTTCATTAACGTTTCTATGTTAGCAATAGCTTTTTCAACGTCCGACTTCAGTAACTCTACCACTTTGTCTTTGCCCAGTTCATAATATTCCGAGCAAACTTCTGTTGTAATTGTAAATCCCGGAGGAACCGGAACGCCAATTAAATTCATTTCGGCAAGGTTTGCACCTTTACCACCCAGCAGATTTCTCATATCTGCTTTACCTTCGGCTTTTCCATTTCCGAATGTGTAGACTCTTTTTCTTTCCATATGTCAGACTGTAAATATATGTTTATTAGATTTCAGTTTTGCTATCTCTACATTGCAATGCTGCAAATATATGCTATTTAGAAGTACACAGGATACAGAAAGTTAAAGATTTTTATATGTTTTAGAACTATTCTTTACTATTCGTATCAGCTAAATATGTACATTTGCGTGGCGAAAATTTTAAACACAGATAAAATTGGCAAGAAATAAGAAGCAGTTACCCTTGCTTGAAAAGGTAACAATTACAGACGTAGCCGCTGAAGGTAAGGCGATTGCACGTGTAAATGAGAAAGTAGTGTTTGTTCCTTTTGTCGCTCCCGGCGATGTAGTAGACATCCAACTTACCCGTAAAAAGAATAGTTATGCCGAAGGGAAGGCTGTACACTTCCACGAATACTCTACAGAACGAGCCACTCCGTTTTGCGAACATTTCGGCGTATGCGGTGGTTGCAAATGGCAACATCTCCCCTATGAAGCCCAGTTAAGATACAAACATAAGCAGGTTATAGACAACCTTACCCGCATCGGAAAGATCGAGATGGAAGAGGTTTTGCCTATATTAGGTTCCGAACGTACCACCTTCTACCGGAATAAACTCGAATTCACCTTCTCCAATAAGAAATGGCTGACGGAAGAAGAAGTGAAGTCAGGAGCCACTTTCGATTGTATGAACGCTGTCGGTTTCCATATCCCGGGAATGTTCGACAAGGTACTGGATATACACAAATGCTGGTTGCAGAATGATATTTCCAACCGCATCCGTCTTTGTATCAAAGAGTATTGCTTGTCACACGAAGGCTATCCTTTCTTCGATCTAAGGAATCAGGAAGGGTTTATCCGTACATTGATGATCCGTACCGCTTCAACGGGCGACCTGATGGTGGTAGTCGTATTCTTCCACGAAGATAAGGAACGCCGCGAAGCCTTGCTCTCGCATGTGGCAGAACAATTTCCGGAGATCACCTCTTTATTATATGTAATAAACGAGAAATGCAACGATACGATCACCGACCAGGATGTTCTTGTGTTCCGTGGCAAAGACCATATCATTGAAGAGATGGAAGGGCTGCAATTCAAAGTAGGTCCCAAATCTTTCTACCAGACGAACAGTGAACAGGCTTACAACTTATATAAGGTAGCCCGCGAGTTTGCCGGACTGACCGGCAATGAAATGGTGTACGACCTTTATACGGGAACCGGAACGATTGCCAACTTCGTTTCACGCCAGGCAAAGAAAGTAATCGGTATCGAATATGTGCCCGAAGCAATCGAAGATGCCAAAGTCAATTCTGCCCTGAACAAAATCGACAACACATTATTCTATGCCGGTGACATGAAAGATATCCTTACGACAGATTTCATAAACCAACATGGCCGTCCGGATGTTATTATTACCGATCCGCCTCGTGCCGGAATGCATGATGATGTAATCAACACCATCCTTTTTGCCGAACCGAAGCGTATCGTATATGTAAGTTGTAACCCGGCAACACAGGCCCGCGATTTAAGCCTGCTTAGCGTGAAGTATAATGTGAAGAAGGTACGCCCCGTCGATATGTTCCCACATACACACCACGTGGAAAATGTTGTCTTACTGGAAAAGAAAGAATAACATATATAATAATGTATAGGAAAATCATCTCCCTTTTGTGCTTAACTTTGCTTTTGAGTAGCTGTTCCAGCAATAAGCAAGAGCAAAAGGAAGACGATTTTGTCTATACCGACCTGCCCCAACTGAAAGCGGAGGGCGAGATCACGGCCGTGACACTTTACAGCTCCACTTCCTACTTCCAGTATAAAATGGAACCGATGGGGTATGAATACGACCTGATCAAAGACTTCGCCCGCTCCGAAGGGTTGAAGCTGAACATCAAAGTCGCTGAAAACGCGACCCGTTTGATCGAGATGCTGGAAGCCGGTGAAGCCGACGTTGTTGCCTACCCTATCCAGATGAGTAATAACCTGAAAGAGAATTATCTTTACTGCGGGCGCGAAGAGTTGACCAGCCAGGTGTTGGTTCAGCGTGCCAACAAAGGAGATACGATCCTTAAAGATGTGACTCAACTGATCGGGAAAGAAGTGTACGTAAAGCCGGATACCAAATACTACGAACGGCTTAAAAACCTGGATAAAGAACTGGGCGGCGGTATCCATATAAAAGACATCAAGAAAGATACGGTAACGACCGAAGACCTGATCGCCATGGTTTCGCAGGGCGAAATACCCTACACCATCAGCGATGATAATATCGCCCGTCTGAACAAGACTTATTTCTGGAACATCAACGTATCACTGAAAGTCAGCTTCATGCAGCGTTCTTCCTGGCTGGTTCGTAAGACAAGTCCGAAACTGGCAGAAGCGATCAACGCCTGGGCATCCGACAAATCGGGAAACCATGTCTACCGGGCATTGGTGAAACGTTATTTCGAGCTAGGCAAGCAACCTCTTACCGCCGACCTGCCTCCGGTAAAGAACGGACATATTTCTCCTTACGACGAGCTGTTCAGAAAGCATTCCAAAAACATCGGCTGGGATTGGCAGCTTATCGCATCTATCTCTTATCAGGAGTCTCATTTTAACCCATCGGTCGTTTCATGGGCTGGAGCGGAAGGATTGATGGGGATCATGCCTAATACAGCCAAGGCACTCGGCGTCACTCCGCACGAACTGAAAGACCCGGATGTCGGCATCCGTACCGGCGTGGACTGCCTGCGCAAATTCCGTCAGGGCTTTTCTGAAATAACCGATCCGCAGGAGAAGATCAAGTTTACTCTGGCCTCTTACAATGCCGGTATCGGACATATCTACGACGCCCAGCGTCTGGCGGAGAAATACGGGAAAGATCCGAAAGTCTGGGATAACAACGTAGCCGAATATGTCCGCCTGAAAAGCGATCCCGAATATTACAACGACCCTGTCTGCAAGCATGGATATTTGCGTGGTTCGGAAACGTATAATTATGTGCGTGAAGTGATGCAACGTTTCGAATACTACAAGACAAAGACCAAACGTAGTTGATCAGGACAGATTGGCGGCGATCATCTCCCGGATGGCGAGTATGACTTTCGGATAGCTTAACGGGATATCTTCAAAGACGCTTCGCAAATCCTCCGAACTTATTTCAAATAACAATTCCTCTTTCCTGTAAGAAAAACAGACATTAATCCCCGGATTCCCGCTTATCAGCATAGCAACCGTTCCGGGCAGATCACCCATAGGCGGACAGTCGATATTAGAAGTAATGAAGCAAGCCGTTACCGCCGTTCCTTTTCCCGGCTCCGATGTGATGCTGACATGACCGCCGGTTTGTTCTGCATTCTGAATAAGGAAAGGGATTCCCAGTCCCACTTTCCGGGTTGTCCGGGTCGTATAGAACGGATTGGTTATCCGGGAGACCGTTTCTGCATCCATACCACAACCGTTATCCGTAATACGGACAGTCGTATGGTCTTCATGAATCGTTATTTCCAACGAAATACGGGTGGCGCCTGCACGAACACTGTTCGAGGCAATATCGGTGATATGGAATGTAAGCGTGTTCATCCTGATATTTATTTCCTGACATAGTGAATTTTAAACTTTTTTCTCCTCTATTTTATAAAAGGAAAGCTAGCCTTACGTATTTGTATAGATAACCTTACTTATACGTATAGTATGCTTTACATTTATGTATAGTTTATCTTATTCTTTTAATTATGCGGAGGAAAAAACTAAATGTTCCTGAGTTTTAGCATAAGCCATCCTGATGTTTTCGAATAAAGGTGCAGAAGCCCGTATCAGGCATGGATTACTTCCGATCTGTGACGGGTAATGGGCATCGGAAGCCGGATAAGAGGTGTAGTTCGACAAATACTTTTGTTTGTCCACAAGCCTTGCAAACCGGGACGCATCCGTATATTCAATCGCATCCAAAGGCAATGCCGGGTCAATGAAACCAAGCTGGCTGATCAGGCTGAAAGACGGGCGTTCCACATGAGCAGCAATAAACAGACCGCCCAGTTCCTTTACAAATGCCGCTACCTGATTCACATTGCGGTCGAGCGCAGAGAGCAACAAATACGGGACCTCCCCTATTATTTCGTCCTGCCGGTTCACCCACACCTGGTCACCGAACCGTTCAGGGTCGTTCGGAACAGGCGGCAAATACATCTCCAGATATTGCTGAAAAGCAACACGCGCCTCTTCCGTTCCCAAAAGAACCACACAATGCGCCTCCTCACGGGTACAAACCTCGGCCCCGGCAAAAACCGTCAATCCGGCTTCGGCCCCCAGTTTTTGTATCTCAGGACATTGCAGGGTACTGTTATGATCCGTTACGGCAATAATATCCAGTCCCCGGGTAAGTGCTGTTTCGACAATGACCGTGGGGCTCATTTCCAGGCTTCCGCAAGGGGAAAGACAAGTATGAATATGCAGATCAGCCCGGTAAAGATTCATCCGTTCTGCAGGAGTTGATATATTTTACCACTGACGACGAATGCGGAAAGCGGCGTCCCCAGTAAAGGAACCCCTTCTTCTATCCCTTTCTGCAACGTTTCTTCATCCGGTGAAGCACCGTTCACGATCAAAACAGCCGCCGCATCTTTCAAGGTTGAAACGGCAACGATGTTCTGATGGGTTTGCATGGTGATCCATAGCATCCCTTCTTCCATATGCCCCATTACATCACTCAACAGATCGCTGGTATAACCGCCTTTAACGACGGCATCCAGATTCTCTTCACCGCAGAAAACGGTGAGTTCCAATTCTTTTACAAGATCACTGACCTTCATATTTGGCTCCTTTCTTATAACAGTCTTTATTTAAACGATCCTTCCCCCATATTTTTTCTACCAGGCGGAAAGCATGCTCCTGGTCCAGTTTGCCATGTTTCTCCATATTACGCTGCATAAAAATACAGTCACTGAACTGGGCTTCGTGACGGACAATATCTTCCGCCAGACTTTGACAGTTCGGATTTCCGCATGCACCGCAATCGATTCCCGGAAGATAACACATCAATCTCCGTACCTGCTCCATCTTTTTCAGCACTTCTTCAATGCTGCCGTCGTAAAGCAGTTTCGGATTAGCCGGAAGCGGACGGATCGTGATATGTTGTTTCAGGTAAGCTAATGCCCCCAGCCGTTCAGAAGCATAAATAAGCGGGGCCTTATCCCGTTTCATCGAACGCTTCATGATCCGCTCGGCAGTCAGGAAGCGGTTGGCTACAGCCAATACGCCTCCGGCACAACTGCGGTCACAGGCACGCAGTTCGAGAAAATCCACATTCCGGACCTCCGTCGTCGTCTCCATCCGTTCCAGAAAGTCGATCACGTTGTGTATTTCGTCGATAGCCAGGCAACGGCCGGAGAAATGCTTTGCCTCCCCTCCCGTCTGGCTCCATCTCATTTCTTTCTTGGTCAGGGCAGGCGGAAGGACACATTCGGGCTTGTAGCCTTTCGGACGGTTTTGCAGGATATGATATACCTTATTATATAGGGTATCCATATTGATCACACCGTTAATGGTGGATGAATAGCCATCCGCACTTTTCAATGCGGCAATCTTGGCGGCACAAGGCGTCACGTAAAAGAGTCCGATCTGTCCGGGCTGATAACCTTCTTCCGTCAACACCTGATGATAATAGGTGGCAGTCGCATTGACCGGACTTTTCACCAAAAGAATATTATCGACCAACGCCGGGAAACGAATCTGTATCAACCGCACGATTGCCGGACAGAAAGAGCTGATTACCGGCTTCTCCTCCGCCTGTTCCATCTGCCGGAGCATCTCCCGGTGGATCATATCGGCAGTGAATTCGACCTGGTACACATGGGTGAATCCCAACTCATACAGGGCACTGAATATCTCCTCTTCCGTCGTATATTTGGAAAACTGGCCGATAAATACGGTCGGAACAAGCGCCACCCGGCATTCATAGTCGAATATCTTCTGGAAGTCGTCCTGCTCCACATAGATGGCTTCCGCCGGACAGGCTTTCAGGCATTCCCCGCAATCGACACACCAGTCTTTGCGTATCACGGCTTTACCGTCACGGATACGGACTGCACGGGTCGGGCATTTGGTCATACAATGCGTGCAACCGATGCAACGTTCCTGGTTTATTTTAAGTGCATGATAAAACTTCGTCTCTTCCATGGTGTTTTACTCCTTCTTCCCGAACCAGGTGACCATGCGTACGGTTGTGCCTACGCCGACCTCGCTCTCTATATTAAGTTCGTCTACATTCTTTTTCATATTGGGCAATCCCATTCCCGCACCGAACCCCATTTCCCGCACAGCAGGCGAAGCGGTCGAGAACCCTTCCTGCATGGCCTGCGGAATATCGGGGATGCCGGGACCTTCATCCTTCAACAGCAAAGAGATCTTATCGGCATCGAGTTCCGCCAGTACCTTTCCCCGCCAGGCATGGGCAACCACATTTACCTCGGCTTCATACAGGGCGACAACCACCCTCTTGATGATGCGGGGATCGATGGACAGCTGTTTCAGTATCTTCTTGACCTGGCTGGACGCATATCCGGCTTTCGAGAAATTTCCTCCTTCTAATTCAAACCTCAGTTGCATACTTTCTCCTTTCTTTAATAGACCGGTACGAGGCCGCTGCAATACAGTTCGCCCACCGTATGATACATGGAATGTTCCGTTTCGAGTAAGATCATGTTATTCTCGGATGCCAGTTGCAGCATCTCCGGAGTAATCCTTTTTCCACGGACGAAAAGGATACAGTCGACATCTGCCATTTCCGCCGTACGGATTGTTTGCAGGTTACAAAGTCCGGTGATAAGAATGACTTCATTACAGTCCAGTGTCAGCACGTCGCTCATCAGGTCGCTGGCAAAAGCACATTGTACATCATGGTCTAGCTTGTCGTTTCCGCACGCCACGACCGCATCGGTAAGTTCTTGTATTTGCTGAATCTTCATAATCGCATGCAAGGTTTAATTCGTGATGGCAATGTAAGAAATATTTTTTAATAGATGTCCGTTAGTCTATATTAATTACTATCTTTGGTAGCAATAAATAAAATTCTAATCTTATGTTTAGTAAAGAAACCTATATCGCCCGCCGGGCTAAACTAAAACAGACGATAGGCTCAGGTCTGTTACTTTTCCTTGGAAATGATGAGTCAGGAATGAACTATGCAGACAACACGTATCACTTCCGCCAGGATTCTACTTTCTTGTATTTCTTCGGACTGCCGTATGCCGGACTATCCGCCATCATTGATATAGACAACGACAAAGAGATCATCTTCGGTGACGAACTGACCATCGACGCAATCGTATGGATGGGCACGCAACCGACTTTGAAAGAAAAGAGCGAAGCTGCCGGTATCACGGAAGTACGCCCGTTCAAGGAAATTGAAACCTATCTGAAAGCGGCTGGGCAGAAAAGCCAGCGTATCCATTACCTGCCGACATATCGTGCAGAACATCAGATCAAGCTATTCCAGTGGTTAGGCATCGTACCGGGAACCGAACAGCCTTCCGTCCCTTTCATCTTCGGTGTCGTTAACCAGCGTAATTATAAGACGGCGGAAGAAATCGTCGAGATCGAAAAGGCTTGTGTGGTCACTGCCGATATGCACCTGACTGCCATGCGTACGGTCCGCCCGGGAATCCGCGAAAGCGAAGTGGCTGCTGCCGTGGCAGAAGTGGCTTATGCCAACGACTATCAGCTCTCCTTCCCTATTATCGCGACAATCAACGGACAGACATTGCATAACCATGATCACAGTAATATGATCAAGAGCGGCGATATGTTGTTACTCGATGCCGGTGCCGAAACGGAGATGGGCTATGCAGGCGATATGTCGTCTACTATTCCGGCCGATTCCAAATTCACCACCCGCCAGAAAGATATTTATGATATCCAGGTAGCTGCCCATGAAGCTGCTGTTGCCGCCCTTCGTCCGGGTATTCCTTTCGTCGATGTGTATGAGCTGTCTTGTAAGGTCATTATGGAAGGTTTGAAAGATCTTGGTTTCGTAAAAGGCGATCCGATGGATGCTGTAAAGGCTGGTGCACATGCCATGTTCATGCCTTGTGGCCTGGGACATATGATGGGACTGGATGTACATGATATGGAAAACCTGGGTGAGGTATATGTGGGTTATGACGGACAACCGAAGAGCACTGAGTTCGGCCGTAAGTCTCTCCGCCTGGGACGTAAACTGGAACCGGGATTTGTTCTTACGATCGAACCGGGGGTTTACTTCATTCCAGAACTGATGGATTTATGGAGAGGCCAGAATAAGTTCACTGAATTTATCAATTATGAAAAGCTGGTAACTTATAAAGACTTCAGCGGTATCCGTAACGAAGAGGATTATCTGATCACGGAAGACGGAGCACGTTTGTTAGGTAAGAAGATTCCTTTGCATACGGAAGAAGTAGAAGCACTGCGATAGTCGTTCTCACTGTGAGAATGCTTCAAAAAAAGCTGGCGAAGGCCGCTCACCGTAAGAATCCTTCAAAATCATAAAAAAGACATTTCCAAGCGTGAGAAAAGCTCGGAAATGTCTTTTTTATTGTTTCTCAGCGTGAGAATCTTTCAAAAAATACTTTTGAAGCTTTCTCGGTAGTGAGAAAGCTTCCCGGGATCATATTGAACATTTCTCACAGTGAGAAATGTCTAAAATGCAAATAAACTATCGTTAACCGGTAATTCTTTTCCGTCAGCTGTCAGCACCTTCATCTGAAGCATTCCGCCGTTATGATCGAAATATTTTACTTCTATCGGATGAAGACCTTTTGCCAACGCCTTTTGTCCGACAACTTCGCGAGGTGAATGAGGACCGTCATTATCGACAACCAGTTCTCCGTCGACTTTCAGCGTACTGCCGTCATCAGACAACAGGTTAAAGGTATAAATACCATCTTCCGGAGCATTGAAATAACCTGTTACGACCAAGCCGATATTTCCTTTCACTTCTGCCGGAATAGTCACTTCGGATATTTCATAAGTACCGTTTACCGGAGCCTTTTCTATCTCGTCGCATGCACTGCCTCTGAACTCATGCCATACAGCCTGCAAACCTTTCTTTGAAGGGGTTGCTTCTGCTGCCGGTGCATATTCGCTCTTGATAAACCGTGTCTTTACGATGTCGCCTTTCTTTCCGTTCGGGCGGAATGTACGGAAAGTAAAGTCTGTCGTCTCCGTTACTTTGACCGGTTCTTTATATTGAGGAGATTCCAGAGTCGGAGTACTTCCGTCGGTTGTATAATGGATCTCCGCACTCGGATCGAGACAAGTCACCGTCAATGTACCTTCACCGACAAACGCATTGGTATTATTGAATCCTTCCAGATCCGGAATACGATAATTCACATCCATGATGTTCAGACGCGGGAATTGCTTAACCATCCGTTCTTTAAAACCATCCCAGCTTTTTACGGAAGGATCGCTCCAGGCTAGTTCCGCCATAGCCATCATACGGGGCATGATCATATACTGTGCCCGTTCGAAAGAAGGGATATATTCGCACCAGAGATTTGCCTGAATACCCAGGATCAAGGCCTTCTGCGCATCACTCAACGATTCGGGCATCGGATTGTAGTTGTAAACACCCGGCAAAGAGTTTTTATCCTGCTGATAATCGAAATAGAAGTTTGCATTCGGGGAAAGAATAGCATGGTTTCCCTGTGCGGTTGCTTCCGGAACAGCGTTCGGAGACCAGGTACGCCACCACATGATCGTTGCCGTCGGAGACAATCCGCCTTCCAGGATCTCATCCCAGCCGATCATTTCTTTTCCGTTATCGTTGAAGAATTTCTCCATATTATGAACGAACCAGGATTGCAATTCTTCTTCCGTCTTCAGTCCGTTATCTTTCATCCGCTTCTGGCAATCCGGGCATTTCTTCCAGTTGGCTTTCTCTACTTCATCCGCTCCCAAATGAATATATTTATAAGGGAAAAGCGGGATTATTTCGCTATACACATTCTTACAAAATTCAAGGGCAGAGTCTTTTCCGGGACATACCGGCGAAGAAAACATGGTTCCCCATCCTGTCTGGTTGAAACAGGAAACGCCTGAATAATTGCTTACGGCAGCCAGCATATGGCCCGGCATATCCACTTCCGGGATTACGTCGATACCTCTCACACCGGCATATTCTACGATTTCCTTAATATCTTCCTGAGTATAGAAACCACCGTACAGAGTATCGCCTTGTACAATCTGCAATTTCTCAGCAGGTAATTCATAATCCGGATTATCCTGTGATTTTGCCAATCTCATACATTCCCGGTCATGATTGTTGAAGGTACGCCAAGCTCCTTTTTCAGTCAACAGCGGATATTTCTTTATTTCAATACGCCATCCCTGGTCATCGGTCAGATGCCAATGGAATTTATTCAATTTGTAGAGAGCCATCATATCCAGCAGCTCTTTCACTTCTTCTTTAGTAGAGAAATGACGAGAAACATCCAGCATCAACCCTCTCCATCCGAAACGGGGTGCATCCGTGATCTGAACGGCCGGAACACTCCAGGTAATATCGTTCACCACTTCCGGCGATTCGATCTCTGCCGGCAAAAGCTGGCGAAGCGATTCGATACCGGAAATAACTCCACCATAAGTATTTCCCTTAATCTGCACTTTACCGGAAGAAACATCCAGCGTATAAGCTCCTTCATTCTGGCCGGCAATATCACTTACCGCCAAAGATATATCACCGTCTCCCTCACGTACATTATATATATAGCCGGTTGCACGCGATAAAAGGCCGGAAAGATAATTTGCTGCCGGTAATAACTGCTTATCGGCAACACCGATAGTCATACCATTCTTCAGGATGAACTGTCCATTCACATTCTTGATCTCTTTCGGAACGGGGATCAGGGAAACATCATGTGCCGCAGGCGTCGTGGGCGAACATGCACTCAGCATTAAAGCTCCGGTCAGGGAGCAAGCTGCAAGAAATTGTTTGTACATTTTTATGTGTTTATTTGTTTGGTAATAAATTAGAAAACAAAAATACAATAAAAATCCGTTTCGCCCTTATTTTGAAAGGAGATTACATGTTTGATTCGAATAACATTTTACACTGTTTCGCGGATATGTTACGAATAATTCGTAATAATGTCGTATCTTTGTTCATAACAGCTTCTAATGTTATCCTATAAATTTCGTTGCCATGGAAAAGTTAATCTATCTCTTTTTTGTCGGTCTTCTGCTCTCCTGTTCCGGCGCCCCCAAACAATCAGAGGCAGAAGAGAAACCTGTCGACAACATCATCCGCCTGGCCGATGCAATCGACCATATACGGAAAGTCGATCTGTCGGAACTGGTAGACAGCATCACCTATCTCCCATTGGAAACCCGTAAAGAATGTTTGCTCAGGAATACCAGCTGGTTTAACTACTCTCCTCCTTATATCATATGCAACCGGACAGTTTTCGACCTGAACGGCCGGTTTATCCGGACCATCGGCCGGATCGGACAAGGACCGGGCGAAGACCCTACGCAATATATGGGTTCTATCTTTACAAAAGGACATTTTTATAGCTATGGACACAAGTTGATAGAATATGATGAAAATGGGAAATTTACCGGAAAAGAAATACAACTGTTGTCAAAGGGCAAATCAGAGTTTGACATACCTGAACAACTGGGCAGAATAGGATGGGTTGATGATTGGGCACCGGCCGGAAATAATATCTCGGTATTTAACCAACCGGATACAGTCTATACAATAGACCGCGACTTTAACACATTGAAAGCAGAGCGGGCTATCTCTCCTTCCATTCCTAAAGTACAACTGAACAATGTAGGTTATACAGGTATAAAACGTGCTTACACCTGCAACTCAGACAGTGCCCTTTTTTATAATTACTACAACGACACAATATACCGGGTGACGGAAAACGGCCTGGCTTCCCGGTGGATCATAGACCTGGGTGACTATAAAATACCTGACGAAGTATCGCTGATACGGCAAAACGAGCTTTTCACCGATGCATTAATGTGTATCCATAAATCCAGGAACAGCGTAGACAGAAGTGCCGCCGTCAAGAATTGTCTTGACAATTGCGAATTAACGCGTCTGACAAAAGGGAAGAAAATGGTCAATGCTGTTTACGATACAGATAATTATATATTTATTATCTGGAATGAATTCGTAGTAAGTCCGGCTTTACGGGGACTGGAAGATCAGGTCTATCCACAAATCGCCTATTATAATAAACGGACAGGTGAAACCATAGCCATAGAAGGAAAAGGATTTATCGACGATATTCATCACAAAGAGACTTTCTTCCCCCGTTTCGGTATCTATGACAATAAACTGTTTGCTTATTTCTGGCCCTACGAGCTACATGAATATATAGATGAAAAGCAGGCCGCCGGCAATAAGGTGGATCAAGCGTTGCTCGATTTATCAGGAAAGGTGGATGACGAAGATAACCCGATCTTTATGATCGCTCATCTGAAATAACAAAAAAGAGCTGTTCCTCGTTGGGCGAAACAGCTCTTTTTTAATAAATAATCGACAGATTAAATTCTATTCAAAATTTCAGTCAGTTTGTCCGGAGTAACATTTTCGGCTATGATAACCCCTTTGTCGTCGATCAGAAAATTCTTCAAACCTTTCTTCAGGTTAAACTTTCCATACAACTCTGACTTTTTACCAAGTTCTTCATGAAATTGCTTTGTATTGCTCAGTCTGTCCGCTTTTACCGTCTCGGTAAAGATCGATTCTTTCTCATCGAAAGATACAGAATACATAGCAACTCTGTCCGAACTTAACTTGTTTATCTCATTCCATAATTGAACGTTACGGGCCCGCGATTCAGCATCGTAAGCTGCCCAGAAATTCAGCAATGTGTAACGTCCTGAATGATTTTGGAAACTGAAATTGCTTTCGTTTCCCAAAGACTCTATTCTCGGAGCCAGATCACCGGGATTGGTACCCACGGTAGGTCTTGCTTCTTTTGTACCGGACGACATTATTGTAAATGCTACCGCTACAATGAGAACATAAGCTCTTACCTTCATAATTTAATATTTACGTTAAACTTAATCGGAACATACCCTTCAACACTCTACTCGCCGGTCTGCGGTCGGCTTTCCTCTGCATATCTTTATGTCCGACTCCTGATTTTCAGGAAATAAACAAGTGCTTTTCCTTCGCTAAGGAGCCACTTTCTTGTTTTTAACGCTGGCAAAGATACAGGCAAATTACCTATCCTTCCAAACGATATAACATAAATCGACTGAAATGCAAGATTTTTTATATGTTTTATCGCATAAAAATCCACTAAAACGGTTGTTTTATAACATAAATTTAGTTTTCGCTATATACTAAAATCAGGTTAATAAACTCAATAATCATGTATATTAGATAGATATGGGGATAAAAAAAGCCCGATACGGAGTGCATCGGGCTTTTCCCTGTTATTCTTTATCGTAAGGGGAAGGCATCGGCATCCCTTCCTTGATATATTCATCATAAACGACCGTCGGATGGTCCTGCAACGATGTTCTGTTATATTCTTCCTTGAAATTATCACGACGGAAATTTTTCAATTTGAGGTTTTCAGAACTATAAGTCCGCAACGTTTCCTTTCTGTTACCGGTCAATGAACTCTCTATAACGACAGAATCCAATATGTTCAACTTGGGAGTCAACGTAGGAAGCAGTGTCTGTTCCAGCAATCCCCGATAAGCTCCGATATATTCACACCAACAAGAATCACCCCGTTTGAAAATACGGTAGGTATAATTAGACCATGCCGTACGGATATGAATCTCATGTTCCCAGATCTCTACACAGGCTTCCGAATCATAATTAGGATCTTTGATCGTAACTCTTTCAAGGCTGTGCGTTTTTTCCACTACTTTTGTTTGCCATTTGTCTGAATGCCGTACTTCGGCAATAATCTCAGGCAGCTTTTCCTTAACTTCAAACTGAATCTTCATCTCATTTGCCTGCCAGTCAGGACTTATTAAGGTTGCCAGGTTCTAAATTAAATATAACGTCTCTGTAAAAATAACAATTTCATTTGAATTTTTGTTTATCCGGATGCCTGAATTTGCATATAACTTGTTTACCTTTGCCTTATAAAACAAAAAACATGGGACAAAAAGACGAAATTATACTATTAAATATAAATGGAGCCGATCGTCCGGGTGTCACTGCCGCCCTTACTGAGATCTTAGCTAAAAATAATGCGGCGATTCTCGATATCGGTCAGGCTGACATTCATAATAACTTGTCATTGGGTATTCTTTTCCAGAGTTGCGAAGGTAATTCGGGAGATATCCTGAAAGAGCTACTTTTCAAAAGCTATGAGCTGGACGTAAATATCCGTTTCAACCCGATCACGGAACAGGAATACAGGAAGTGGGTCGATATGCAAGGAAAGAACCGGTATATCATCACCATTCTGGGACGAAAGCTGACTGCCAGACAAATTGCAGGAGTGACCCGTATTGTTGCTGATCAGGGAATGAATATCGACGACATCAAGCGCCTGACCGGACGTATCCCTCTGGATGAAGATGCCCGTACTCCGAAAGCCAGTGTCGAGTTCTCTGTGCGTGGTACTCCTTGCGACAAAGAATTGATGAAAGCGGAATTTATGAAGCTTTCTTCCGAACAGGTAATGGATATTTCTTTTCAGGAGGACAGTATGTATCGCCGTATGCGTCGTCTTATCTGCTTCGATATGGACTCGACGCTTATCGAAACGGAAGTGATCGACGAATTGGCCGTTCGTGCCGGTGTCGGCGACCAGGTAAAAGCGATTACCGAATCGGCTATGCGCGGAGAAATCGATTTCAGCGAAAGCTTCGCCCAGCGTTGTGCATTACTGAAAGGACTGGACGTCTCTGTCATGCAGGAGATCGCTGAAAACCTTCCTATAACGGAAGGGGTCGACCGTCTGATGCGTATCCTTAAAAAGGTCGGATTCAAAATCGCTATCCTTTCGGGAGGATTCACCTATTTCGGCAATTACCTGAAACAAAAATATAACATAGACTATGTATATGCCAACGAGCTTGAAGTCGAGGACGGCAAATTGACAGGCCGATACGTCGGGGATATTGTCGATGGTAAACGGAAAGCCGAATTACTTCGGTTGATCGCACAGGTGGAAAACGTAGATATACGCCAGACCGTTGCTGTCGGAGACGGCGCAAACGACCTGCCTATGATCAGCATAGCCGGATTGGGAATTGCTTTCCATGCCAAACCGAAAGTAAAAGAAACCGCCAAACAGTCAATCTCCACGATCGGACTGGATGGCATATTATATTTCCTGGGATACAAAGATTCCTATTTGGACGAACAAATGTAATTAATTAAAAGCGTTTATGGTAAGACACATTGTAATGTTTAAACTGACGGAGTTTGCAACTCCTGCCGATAAACAGGCAAAAATGCAGGAAATCAAAACGGGGCTGGAAGCTTTGATCGATAAGATCGATATATTGCGTATGATCCGTGTCGATTTCAATATCAACCCGGAAGAAACATGGGATATTATCCTGACAACAGAGCTCGATTCGCTCGAAGATGTAAAAACATATGCCAATCATCCTGAACATGTAGCTGTATCGAAAGGAATTATCGGCCCGGTAAAAGCCGACAGGGCATGTGTTGACTACGAATTCTAATACTTAATACTTCCTTTATGAAGGAATTTGATATTGAAGAACGTGTAAAACTCGCCGTTCAAAACTTTGAATCGGGGTTTAACTGTGCACAATCCGTATTCCTGGCCTATTCGGATGTTTTCGAACTGAATCTGGATATGGCGAAGAAAATGTCTGTCTCTTTCGGTGGCGGCGTAGGCCGGATGCGGGAAGTCTGCGGGACGGTCAGTGCTATGGCTATGCTTGCAGGATTCAAATATCCGGTACTGGATCAAAATGATCAGGAAGCCCGGACAAAGAATTATGGAATGGTGCAAAAAATGGCTGAATTGTTTAAGGAACAGCATGGTACGATTATCTGCCGGAGTCTTTTGCCAGCCGCAGAAGCCAGCCAGACAACTCCTGCCCCTTCTGCAAGAACAGCGGAATATTATGCCAAGCGCCCTTGCAGCAAATATGTGGAAACGGCAGCCCGGATAGCAGGCCGGATGCTGAAAAACGAATTGGATTGATGGCTCAGGCCATCAATCTTATTTGAGAGACATACCCCAACGTCCTGATCTCGCTGAATAAATTCATATAAGAAGACTGCGCCTTGACATTCACTTTATAAGTGATAATCGCTTTATTCTGCTCATAGATCGATTCGAACGAAACACTGACAATATAAATATTCTTTGATTCCAATATCTTACGAACCGCTTTCAGGTCAGGTGTTGCTGTTGTACAAATAATAGTCAGGATCTTATTCACTCCGTTCAGGAACATTCTTTTTTCAAGCTTTTCAAGGCTGACCAGGATAACCAATGTAAGACCTGTCCCTATCAATGCCGGTACATACATCCCCGCTCCCACGGCCAGACCGATCACGGCCACTACCCAGATACAGGCAGCCGTTGTCAATCCGTGAATGCTTCCGTGACTTTGCATGATCGCCCCGGCACCAAGAAAGCCGATGCCGGTAAGCACCTGTGCAGCAATACGTCCCGGATCTCCATTCAGAAAGTCAGGATAGCATTGCGGTATCCAGATGGAAATGAGCATAGCGGCAGCCGATCCCATACAGATCAGTGTAAATGTACGCATTCCGGCTTCACGGCGGCGAAATTGACGTTCTATACCGATAATAGCACCCAGAAAGAAACTGACAAGTAGTTTGACAGCTGCGGTTGAGGGTGTTATAGTTGTATTTTCCAATATATCATTAAGATGTTCAAACATATATTTTCCTGTTTTAGTTATTGGCAAATATAACCAATTATTTGAATATCTCTATATGCCGGAGGCAGCTTCCATACAAAGAAAAAAGGTTCTATATCTCAATTTTTTAAGGTAAATTTGCCGGTTCAAACGCAAAATATGAAACAGACATTGAAAGAAAACGGAGGTCTGCCAGCTTCGATACTCTGGACATTATCTATCGTAGCCGGTATATCGGTAGCCAATCTTTATTATAATCAACCGCTTTTAAATATGATACGGCGCGATCTCGACGTATCCGAATTTACAACCAACCTGATCGCAATGGTTACCCAGATCGGTTATGCGTTGGGACTGTTGTTTGTGGTACCGCTAGCCGACATGTTCAAACGTAAAAAAATTATTATAACCAACTTTACCCTTTTGGTGCTATCGCTGTTAAGCATTGCCATGGCCCCCAATATTCATATTATCCTGATCGCTTCACTGGTCACAGGTGTTTGCTCGGTAATTCCGCAGATATTCATTCCTATCGCCGCCCTCTATTCCAAACCGGAAAATAAAGGACGTAATGTCGGACTGGTCGTTTCGGGATTGTTATCCGGGATATTGGTATCGCGGGTGATCAGCGGATTAGTCGGAGAATTGTTCGGATGGCGTGAAATGTACTACATTGCAGCCGGACTGATGATCGTCTGTTGTATTGTCGTGATCACCGTACTACCGGATATACGTCCGACTTTTAAAGGTAAATATGCTGAATTGATGAAATCCTTGCTTTCCCTCGTAAAAGAATTTCCGGCGTTGCGTATTTATGCTGTCCGGTCCGGACTGGCTTTCGGCTCTTTTCTGGCGATGTGGTCATGCCTGGCATTTAAGATGGGGCAAGCCCCTTTCTTTGCCAATAGCGATGTTGTCGGTATGTTGGGACTTTGCGGGGTTGCCGGAGCCATGTCGGCATCGCTTGTCGGGAAATATGTAAAGAAAGTAGGCGTCAGATGTTTTAATTTCTGGGGATGCGGATTGATATTGTTATCCTGGTTATTACTTTATTTCGGAGGTAGTTTTTATACTTCCATCATTGCGGGTATAATTATTATCGATATCGGCATGCAATGCATCCAGCTCAGTAACCAATCGAGCATTTTCGAGTTATGTCCGACTGCATCGAACCGGGTAAATACCATATTCATGACCACTTATTTTGTTGGCGGCTCACTGGGAACCTTTCTTTCCGGGACAGCCTGGCAATTGTTCGGTTGGGCCGGGACAGCCGGTGTTGGGGTCTTACTCTGCTGTGCTTCCCTGTCGGTCACTTTACTATCAAAAAGGAAAATATAAATAATATAGTTTATAGTGAAAACAAAAAACGGAGAGGCTTAACTTGTCAACCTCTCCGTTTTTGCTAAAGAATGAATATGTTTCACTTATATTTTTGAGATCTCAATAACCCGGCTAGCCAATTGTCTGCCGGAAAATACCGGTATACCTACTTTCATCAGGTATTCACCGGAATAAGTCTTTCCATTACATCTCAACACCGATTTAGTGTTCGGTAGTAAATTAATCTCCTTTATCTCGTACTGAGCGTCCGGATTCAACCCCTGTAAACGCACTGACTGTAAATTTTCAGCATATCGCGGATGGATATCGAAAGCAAAAAGAACAGCTTTATCTACTGCCTCATTTACATACATTACAGCTGAATGATTTCCATCATAAGGGGATACGAGACGGTACAGATCACCTTCCATAATTTCCTTATTCAAACGGTTGAAGTTTTTCACAGCTCCTTTGCAATATTCCTGTTCCGCCGGGGTCATATCATGAATACGGATATCGAAACCCAACTTACCCATCATCGCAACATCCGTACGGAACTTCACACCAGCCCCTTTGTTCCAGCTTGTTACATGCGCTGCCATTGTCTTTGACGGGAAGAAATGAGAATATCCCCACTGGATAAAGATACGTTCGATAGGGTCTGTGTTATCACTCGGCCAGAACTCGGTAAAATATTTCAATCCTTCATAATCCGTACGTCCGCCACCTCCGGAGCAGAGCATCATCGGCAGATCCGGATATTTTGCTTTTACACGTTCCAATACATTATATAAACCTCTCACATGTTCTATGTACAAATGAGATTGTTGATCTTTTAAATAAGGGGAATAAATGTTGGTGATCGGACTATTACAATCCCATTTAAAATAAGCGATACCCGGATATTTTGTCATCAGATTATCCACAATACCAAATACATAATCCTGAACTTTCGGATTACTGAGGTCCAATACCAATTGATTTCTGAAATAATATTCTTCCCTGTTCGGCAGATGAATTACCCAGTCTTTATGCTTTTCATACAGTTCGCTCTTCGGATTTACCATCTCCGGTTCGATCCACAGACCGAATTTTATCTCTTTACCGGTTGCTTCTTTCACCAATTTCCCAATGCCATTCGGTAGTTTTTCTGCTGTTTCATCCCAATCACCCAAGCCCTGGCGGTCGCTGTTACGCGGATATTTGTTGGCAAACCATCCGTCGTCCAACAGGAACATATCGACTCCAAGCGATTTCGCTTCATCCATAATATCGACCAACTTGTCTTCATTGAAATCAAAATAAGTAGCCTCCCAGTTATTCAACAATGTCAAACGTGATTTATCACCGTCTTTCACCTGGTATTTACGAGCCCATCTGTGAAAATCGCGGCTTGCTTTCCCTTTTCCTTCCGCGCTGAAAGTAAATATAAATTCAGGAGTTCGGAATATTTCTTTCGGTTTTAATGAATATTCTGATGCATAGTTATTTATGCCTGAAAGAATACGTAAATTATTCAGGTTATCGACTTCAAAGGTAAACCGGAAATTCCCTGTCCAACCAATTGTCCCGAAAAGTACTTCACCCTCATTTTCTTTTGCCTGTTCGTCCAAAGCCAGTAAAAAGAAAGGCGAGTTGAACATATTTGCACGACTTCCCAGCTTCGTATCCAAAACTTTTTTACCGAATGAAAGCTGTTGTTCCGTCATATTGACTTCGTGTGCCCAGTCACCGGCAAATTCCGTGAGAAAATACTTGCCGCTGTTCAGATGCAACATAGAAGAAGCATAATTATAGAGCGTAACCGGCTTTTTTTCCTGATGGGATATTTCTGTATATGTCTTGATGATGTTTTCTTTGGCATAAGCTATGAAATAGAGGTCTACCATTACAGGATAAACTTCATCTTGCAGCTTAATGACAGTTTCTGTTGCTCCCGGCTGCAACTCCCGGGTTTCGGAAGAGATATATTTCAGTAGCAGGGAAGGATTGCCGTCATTATGCAATACGCGGATAGCTGGTTCGAAATAATCTTCCATACCATGCGCAATATAGGCTTCATCACCCATCGGCAACTGGTCGATATCACTGCTGAAACGAAGTTTTTGCCCTAAATATGATTGGTATAAACGACCGTTATCACCTACTTTATAGATCAGGCTAATATTTTCCGTTGTAATAGGAATAACTGTTTTGTCACTGGCTTTCAACGATATAGATAAAATCGTCAATAAGATTAAAAGAAATAATTTGTTCCTCATACTATTATTTTACTTGGTTTACAATAAATACATTACATACTTAGAAATCGAAAAACAACTATCATACTATCATTTTCAAGTATAAATACCTATAAATCTAAGTTTTACATAATGATAGTTCTTATTTTCAACTATCATTTAACTATCATACAACTATCATAGTTTCCGGATATAATCAACGAAATCATTCGTGTGGCAAGTTCTCCGACGATACTTGTGCTTTCCATAAACCCTATTGTCTTTTTTTACAAAGGTCAGTAGTTAAACTGATCGACACCCGGATCTCAAAGAGGTTGACACCCAGGTGTTGACCCTAATAACACCCGGGTCTACCGATCGGTAGCATCCGGATGTTACAAGCAATAAACAACTTCCTTCCGTAAAAAAAGCAAGGAAGTTCTTCTGTTTAATAGTAAGTCTTATACTTCCAAAGCCCCAATAAGCTCTTTTACAGACTTAAAACCATGCCTGTCGAGGTAATCGTTCATACCATCGATCACTTTTACCGATACAGTCGGATCAATAAAGTTATAAGTACCGATCTGTATAGCAGTAGCTCCGGCCAGCATAAACTCGACGGCATCTTTCCAGTTGGAAATACCACCTAAACCGATGATAGGAATCTTCACAGCCTTGTACGTTTGCCATACCATACGGAGAGCAACCGGCTTTACACAAGGACCGGAAAGGCCACCGGTTATTGTAGATAATATAGGTTTACGCTTCTCTGCATCGATAGCCATACCAAGCATGGTATTGATCAGCGAAACAGAGTCTGCACCTTCAGCTTCGACAGCTTTTGCTATCTCGGTTATGTCTGTTACATTAGGAGAAAGTTTTACAATAAGGGTCTTAGGATAAACCTTGCGGACAGCCTTCACGACTTCGGCAGCACCACAGGTTGTCACCCCAAAAGCCATACCGCCTTGCTTCACATTCGGACAGGAAATATTCAGTTCGATAGCGGGAATTTTATCCAATTCCGCTATTTTCTCTGCACATTCCACGTATGTTTCAACAGACGATCCGCTCACATTTACGATCATATTAGTATCGATATCCTTAATAGCGGGATAGATATTATCGACAAAATATTGGGCACCTTTGTTCTGCAGACCGACGGCATTCAACATTCCGGAAGGAGTTTCTGCCATGCGGGGATACAGGTTGCCTTCGCGTGGCTGGATAGTTGTTCCTTTTACAAAAATACCGCCCAGTCTCGAAATATCCATAAAGTCAGAATATTCGACTCCGTATCCAAATGTTCCCGATGCAGTCATTACCGGATTCTTCAACGGCAAATTACCTATGTTTACATTTAACTCAGCCATGTCAATTTTTCTATATTAAATACGGGACCTTCAGTACAAACACATACATGACCTTCTTTCGTATTCTCCACACAGCACAGGCAAGCACCTATACCACAGGCCATTGTATTTTCAAGCGAGACTTCGCATGTGATCGATTCAGCAGCTGCATATTTGGCAACAGCTACCATCATAGGCTTCGGTCCACATGTATAAATTCTATCAAAATGAACGTTTTTCAATACGGAATGGTTTGTTACATAACCTTTTTCTCCGAGAGAACCATCTTCGGTAGTTATGTGAACAGTTCCGATCTTCGTAAACTCATCCAGTTGCAATACATCATCCTTTGAACGCGCTCCCAACAGAAATACAGGTTCAAAACCGGCATTCTTCAGGGCAGATCCCAAACATAACATCGGAGCCGTACCGACACCACCGCCAATAAGCAGGAATTTCTGATTTTTATCTCCGGCAGCAGGAATTGTGAAACTGTTCCCAAGCGGCAACATAATATTTACAATATCTCCGGGACGGTATTCTGCCATACGACGTGTTCCGTCGCCAATCAACTGGATAAGCAACCACAATTCATTGGTTGTTCTATCTACAAAGTTAATTGAAATAGGTCGGCGTAGAAATGTTGTAGGAGAGTTATCCACCAGCACCTGAACGAACTGTCCGGGAAGCATTTCCGGTAAAGTATCGTCGCTGGTTAACTTCAGCAGGCAATAATTTTTATGAAGGCGGTTGTTTTCTGTGACCTTCATATCTAACATGTACTTCTTCATATAATATGATTACTCAATTTCTATACAAAGATACATGAATAAGATGTATATAACAATGTTGGCCTAGTCTTTCTTGTTTTTTTCAGACGTAAAAGTCTCAAATGTATTATCAGAATAAAATATCATTATTTTGCTCACATTTCTGACAGGTTGTTCCGGAAGCACAATTTGTTCAATTACAGGCTGTTTAGGTGTGTTTACAGGTGTCTCAACCCTAATTTCCTTGCGATATTCGGGAGAATCCGATAGGTTGGGCGGATTTATCGTTGTATTTGTAAACAAATTGGGTTCAGTTAACACATGTTCGCGCATCATATTGCCTTTACCGAATAAAAGCCAGTCGGAATCTACATATGTGAATCGTTCCAGAATTTTTATCAGCACATCCAGGCTGGGATTATTCCTGCCGGATATAATATGCGACATAGCCGAACGCTGGATACCGATTGCTTCAGCAAATTTAGAAGGAGTCAGTCCTTCATGTTCCATTACTGCTAAAATACGATCTTTCATACTAAAATACGATTTATATATCAAAAATCACTGCCAATATGACTGTTTACAAGCATATGATACAAAAATAAATACAGGCACAAAGATAAATCATTATTTCCAATTGTGCAATTTATAGTTATAACAATAAACCAAAACATTTGTAACCGTCGTTGCACTTTTGTGTAGAACACTTTTGTAAACCGATATCCAGGACCATAAAACAGGCTTAAAGTAGTGTTAACGATTTTATATAATAAATATCTGTTACATAATACATTAGGCTATTATTATTTGCATAGATTCAAGCATATTTCACATTTATATACGGAATAATAGGAGAAAATTAATGTATACAATTAATATATTTAGATAATGTGCTGGTTTTTGATCTTTTATCATATACATTTACAATAACAGTATTTAAACCTATTTTTATTGATTTATATTAGTAATGTATATTGTTACTTTTGTATCACGGATGACGTCTTTACAAAAGTGACATTTGTTCTGATTCGTCAGTACACAAGTGTATCCGATTACAAAAGTAACATTCATTTTAAATCACACTTTTGTAAACTAGCCTTCTTTAATTGAAAAGAGCTACTGCCAATATGTCCTATTTTGTATTCCTGGTCTTCTATTATCTGATATACTTTTGTATCCAAGACTCTAAAACCTGATTTTTCAGTGATATTTGTAAACAACTATACGGGCGGAAATAAATATTGAATTCTCAGAGGGGTAAAATATAGTCTTAATCATTGAAAAACAAAACGAACACCTACTTTTTTGTCGTTCTGCATTTAGACTGTTCTAGAAAAAGAAGAGTAAAAAAACGATTGAAAGAGCTCCAACCGGTAGTTTCATAAAAAAACTGCATATGTCGATAATTTAGATTTATCACACATGCAGTTTTCACTACTGATCCAATTTTTAATGAAGTATTTTATATAATAATTCTTTGAGTAAATCTGCATCCGATACAGAAGAATTGTCTACTCCTTTTGACCGCGCATCAGTTGTCCGGATATCACTGATCAGATTAAAAACTTTCATGGCCGGATAGTTTCTTAGTCCGGTCATATAATCTTTTACCTGAAAAGTTCCTCTTAAACCTAATGCCGTCATTAATCCAGTCTCCGACCTGTCCTTTGTATAATAGCAGATCAGCAGGTTTGAGAAATAATTAAAAATTACAGGAAGGGTCATCTGTATCGGGTTACTTTTCGGATTCTTTTCAAAATACTGAATGATCCGGTTTGCTTTTAATACATCCTTTACCGCAATGGCTTTTATCAATTCGAAGTTATTGTATTCTTTACTTATTCCGATATTCTGTTCTATCAATTCCGGTGTGACGCGTTTTGGGGCTTTTTCAGGCAAGATCAATGTCAACTTGTCCAATTCCTTACTAAGACGGCTTAAATCGTTTCCCAGGAAGTCTGAGAGCATCTGAGCGGCCTTTGGATCGATCCCGATAGAACGCTGTTGCATGAACGAAACGATAAACCCCGGCATTTTATAATCCGGAATCTTTTTCGATTCGAACAGAACGCCTGTTTTTTCAGTAGCTGCAGCCAAAGACTTCCTTCTATCCAGATTCTTATACTTGTAATTGACAACCAGCACTGTCGATTTAAGCGGATTCTTGACATAATTGGTCAACAATTCTATGTCACGGACCAGTTGGGCCTCACGTACCACGACCAGTTGATATTCAGACATCATTGGGAACCGCCAGGCTGCATTGATGATCATGGCTGCATCCGTATCTGCACCATACATGATCATCTGGTTAAAATCCCGTTCGGATTCTGACAGCACGTTCTCAATAAGCAGATCGGTTATCTTGTCCATGAAAAAGGGCTCTTCGCCCATTAAAATATAAACGGGTTGAAATTTCTTTGCTACGATATCCCGGCATATTTCCTCAAACGTATTTTCTTTTTTTGCCATAATATAGCTTTAATTATTACCAACTGAACCGGATATGGCGAACTGTTTTTTTATCGTCTATAATTTGACGAAGGGCTTCGATCCCCAGTTTTACATGCTCCGGAGCAAAGTTACGGGTAACCACCCGGTCACTCGCTTCTGTTTTAACTCCATCTTCTTCCAAAGGCTTATCCGAGATCATCAGCAAGGCTCCTGTTGGAATTTTATTGGCAAAGCCCGCAGTAAGCAACGTCGCGGTTTCCATATCGATACCGGTAGCATGAGTGCGTTTCAGATACTCCTTGAAAGATGTATCATACTCCCAAACACGGCGGTTCGTAGTATAAATCGTTCCGGTCCAATAATCTTTTCCCTGGTCACGAACGGCAGAAGAAATAGCGCGCAACATCGAAAATGCCGGGAGAGACGGAACTTCGGCAGGCAGATATTCGTTAGAAGTTCCTTCACCACGGATTGCAGCAATCGGCAAAACATAATCGCCCAGATTATTGGCTTTCTTTAATCCGCCGCATTTACCTAGAAACAGGACGGCGGTCGGACTGACAGCCGACAACAAATCCATGATCGTTGCAGCATTTGCACTTCCCATACCGAAGTTGATGATGGTGATGCCTTCTGCCGAAGCGTTCGGCATGGAACTTTTCAGTCCGAGTATCGGAACATTAAATTTTTCAGCAAACAGCTCGACGTATTTGGTAAAGTTCGTGAGTAATATATACTTATCAAAATCTTCCAACTTGCGATCGGTATAACGAGGCAGCCAATTTTCAACGATTTCTTGTTTTGTTTTCATAAATCATTACCTTTGAGGGTACAATTATAGTGTATAATATAAACGACAAATATAATAAATGCTGTCATTAAACTTACCAACATTCGCTGCGAAAGTAAAGGAAAAAGATGGGAAGCACATCATATTCGATCCGGTACGCCGCAAATTTGTTGCCCTGACTCCTGAAGAATGGGTTCGCCAACATTTTGTGAATTATCTGATCACGAATAAAGGATACCCTAAAGAACTTCTGGCAAATGAAGTTCCTTTAAAACTGAACGGCACCTCCAAACGATGCGACACGGTTGCGTATAACCGCTTTTTAACCCCTTTAATGATCGTAGAATATAAAGCTCCCCACATCGAGATCACAAGCTCGGTATTTGACCAGATAGTACGCTATAACATGGTATTACACGTTCGTTATCTCGCCGTCAGCAACGGCATCAGCCATTTCTGCTGCAAAATAGACTATGAAAATCTGACTTATTCTTTTTTGGAAGGAATCCCGGAATATAATGTGCTGGAGTAGATAAAACCGATAAGAAAAGACAACAACTTCGTTCTTATTTATCTGAAAACAGTACAGATAATAAGTATTAGATTTTTTACACAAAGCCTCTCCCCTTATCCTTCAACGCTTAGTTGCCGGATAAGGGTTCGTCAGCCCAACCGGTGACGGTTATTCCTTATCTGTGATTTATCCGGGATCGTATGATGCATGAAACCCTTCTTGGATTCAGTTATTCTATCCTGTTCCCCCGCAAAAACAGAATCAGAGATAACCGGAATTAATCGGGTTACATTATTTATAATAAAAGACTTGCTTACTTCTATGAAAAAAACAGGCAGACACATAAAAAACAACACTCCAAAGAGCATTGTCATCAAAAATTCAGAAGTATATATAGTAATAAACTGGTGTAGCATTTCCGCATATTCATAATTATACGGAACAAACATAGCAATATTTATTTAATAAACAAACATTTACAGAATAAATATTGCTATTTGGAGTATTTTTTATAAAACAGATGCTGTTCTGTTATAATAAATGGCAACAGAATCGACCCTCGGTGTATCGGATTTATGGATATACACAGAATTATCAATCACATGAATCGGCTGACTGATTTCTTCTTTTTCATTAAAAAGAAGAGAATAACCTAGTATAACTGCGAAAAAAGATAAAATCAACGGCTTCATAATCTTGCTCAATTTTTATGTCTCTATTAGCTAAGATGTAATAAGAACGAAAAATGCTGCATGATATTACATGAAAAGTACATTTTATGTATTTTTCTTTAGAAATTTACTTGAAATTCAGGATTTAAGAGCATATAATAAATTATACTTATATATCTTATACGGCTTTTTATAAATAAAACAGAAAAGAAAAAGGGAAGAAAAATTCAATTTTTCTTCCCTTTCGTTATTTGGATCTGAATATGGATCACTCCATTTTATGCACCGAAGTCATCGAAATGTAACATTTCACGAGGTACACCCAGATTGTCAAGCATATTTTCTACTGCTTTCGACATCGGGCCCGGACCACACATGTAATATTCGATATCTTCCGGAGCTTCGTGATCCTTCAGATAAGTATCGTAAATTACCTGGTGTACAAAACCCGGGGTATACTTCACGCCGGCTGCATCAGCTGCAGGATCCGGACGGTCAAGTGCCAGACGGAATTCAAAATTCGGGAATTCTTTTTCTATTGCGAGGAAGTCTTCCAGATAGAATACTTCATTCAATGCACGAGCACCATAGAAATAAGTCATCTTACGATCTGTTGTCTTCAATGTCTTAGTCATGTGCATGATCTGAGCACGCAACGGAGCCATACCGGCACCACCGCCGACCCACATCATTTCTCTCTTAGAGTCGAAGATCGGATGGAAATCACCGTAAGGACCGCTCATGATTACCTTATCACCCGGTTTCAGGGTAAAGATATAAGAAGAAGCGATACCCGGCATCACATCCTGGAATCCCGGACCCTGTTCTTTCGGTTTGAAAGGAGGAGTTGCGATACGTACAGTCAACATGATACGGTCTCCTTCTGCAGGATAGTTGGCCATTGAGTAAGCACGGATAGTCGGTTCAGTGTTCTGACATTTCAGACTGAACAAACCGAAGTTCTTCCATGCCGGCAGATAACCTTCACCGATCAGGTCTTTATCGATATCCTTGTCATAATCCATAGTGTATGCAGGGATCTTGATCTGTGCATAAGAACCCGGAACGAAGTCCATGTGTTCACCCTTAGGCAGCGCAACGATAAATTCTTTGATAAAGGTAGCCACGTTCTTGTTGCTGATCACTTCGCATTCCCATTCTTTTACACCGAACACTTCATCAGGAACTTTGATCTTGATATCTTCTTTTATCTTGGTCTGGCAACCCAGTCTCCAATGATCTTTAATTTGTTTACGAGAGAAGAAACCAACTTCCGTAGGAAGAATGTTTCCGCCACCTTCCGGCACCTGACAACGGCACTGTCCACAGCTACCGCTACCACCACAAGCAGACGACAGGAAAATACCTTCACTCTGAAGCGTATTCAATACTGTTCCACCAATGGGAACATCGTATTCCTTTTCTCCGTTAACAACCATCCTCACATTGCCCGATGGTATTAATTTTGCTTTCGCAAATAAAAGCGCACCTACAAGGATCAGTGTAATCACAAGGAAAACGACTGCTCCGACTGCAATGGTAAGTCCGCCCGACATTAATATAATCATCTTTATTCTTGTTTAATGCGTTAATACTTAGATCTTAAGTCCTGAGAAGCACATAAATGCCATACCCATCAGACCGGTAATGATAAAGGTAATACCCAGACCTTTCAAAGGCTTCGGTATATCCGAATAAGCCAGTTTTTCACGGATAGCAGCCATACCAACGATAGCCAGCATCCAACCGATACCAGAACCTAAGCCGTATACAGTAGCAACTCCTACATTAGGAAATGCCTTTTGTTGCATAAACAGAGAACCACCCAGGATCGCACAGTTCACAGCGATAAGCGGCAAAAAGATACCCAGAGATGCATACAGTGCCGGAGCAAATTTTTCTACGATCATTTCAACCAACTGCGTAAATGAAGCAATGATGGCGATGAAGATGATCAGAGAAAGGAAACTCAGGTTTACACCTGCATATTCAGCGCCTAACCAGCTCATGGCGCCTTCTTTCAATATATAATTTTCGAGCATATAGTTGATCGGCAACGTACATACCAGGATGAACGTTACAGCCATACCCAATCCTAAAGCAGTCTTTACGTTCTTGGAAACAGCCAGGAAAGAACACATACCCAGATAGTATGCGAAAATCATGTTGTCTACGAAGATCGAGCGGACAAACGTGCTTAAATATTCTTCCATTCTATTATTCGTTTAATAGTTTGTATTAATTTTCTTGAAGCTCTTTGTTCTTAGAACGGTGAACCCATATAATCACGGCAATCACGATCAATGCCATCGGAGGCAGAATCATCAAACCGTTGTTTACATAGCCGAAGTCGTAGAATGCCTGCGGAATCACCTGGAATCCAAGTAATGTGCCAGAACCCAGCAATTCACGGAAGAAACCTACGATCACCAGAATCAAACCATATCCCAGACCATTACCGATACCGTCCAGGAAAGATTCCCACGGACCGTTACCCAGAGCGAACGCCTCCAGACGTCCCATCAGGATACAGTTGGTAATGATCAGACCAACGAACACAGAAAGCTGCTTATTTACGTCATAGGCAAATGCTTTCAATACTTCACTTACAATAGTTACCAATGCGGCAACAACTACCAACTGTACGATAATACGGATACGGTTAGGAATTGTATTACGCAGTAACGAAATAATCACGTTAGCAAAAGCCACAACAGCCGTTACGGAAATTCCCATTACGATAGACGGCTCAAGCTTGGATGTTACAGCCAGTGCAGAGCAAATACCCAACATCTGTACGATGACAGGGTTGTTTGTACTCAACGGGCCTAACAGTACTTCTTTATTTTTACTTGACATTAATCCCATCTCTTACTGATTTTGTGAGGTTAAAAACTTAACATAACCGTTCAGGCTATTAAATAACATGTGATCTACCCCCTGGCTGGTAATTGTACCACCGGAAATACCGTCTACATAATCCTGACCGGCAACACTCTTACCCGGCTTAACAATCGCTACGGATTTGAATTCGCCGTTTACAAACAATTTCTTACCCTTAAATTCATTACTGAAAGCAGGTTTTGCAATTTCAGCACCCAGACCCGGAGTTTCACCGGCATGGCTGAAGTCTGCACCAAAAATTGTATTTTTGTCATCATCAACGGAAAGATATCCCCACAGAGGTCCCCACAAACCAGCACCTGACAAAGCCATGATGTATTTGTTTTTACCATCTACACTGGCTACGAATACCGGATGTTGTTCAGGTGTTGCAGTAAATGCGTCACCTTCTACCTTTTCTCCATTTTCATTCACAAGGAAAGATTCTTTGATCAATTCGTTGTATTTTGCTTCAGCTTCATTAGCTTGAACAGCAACGTTGATTGAACGTAGGATCTGTTGTCTCTTGTCGTTATCTTCATTCTTTTTCTGGAAACTTCTCAGCGACTGCGAAGTGAAAGCTAACACAACAGCAACCAGAAGAACCATTACAGAAGCGTATACTACGGTATATACATTACTATCTCTATTCATAATTCTACTTCTTATTATAATGTTACTTCACTGCTCTTTTCAAACGACGTGTGATGTTGCTTTCTACCACATAGTAGTCGATCAGCGGAGCAAATACATTCATTAACAGGATAGCAAGCATCATACCTTCAGGATAACCCGGGTTCAATGCACGGATAATGATAGCCATTGCTCCTACCAGGAAGCCATAGATATATTTACCTGTTTCAGTACGTGCAGATGTCACAGGGTCGGTTGCCATAAATACGGCACCAAAAGCAAAACCACCCAGGAACAAATGATCGATCGGAGATACACACATAGCCACCGTTGTGCCGATCATATTGAAGATAGCTGCCATTAAAGCACCACCTACAAATACAGACAGCATGGTCTTCCAGCTTGCGATCTGAGTATACAGAAGGATAACAGCACCGATCAGGATAGCCAATACGGATGTTTCACCGATTGAACCCGGAATCAATCCCAGGAACATATCCCAGGTAGTCATCGGGTTACCCAGAACGTCGACTGTCTGGAATGAACCGATCATATCTTTACCGGCAATAGCAACCTGTCCCAGCGGAGTAGCTCCGGAGAAACCATCTACTACTGTTCCTGCACCCAGTCCGAATGTATCGGCTGTGCGAACGAATACCTGATCGCCAGACATGGCAGCCGGATAAGCAAAGAACAGGAATGCACGTGTTACCAATGCTACGTTAAATACGTTATAACCTGTACCACCGAATACTTCCTTGGCAAAAACGACTGCAAAAGCAGTAGCTACAGCGATCATCCACAGCGGAGTATCGATAGGAACGATCATCGGGATCAATATACCGGAAACCAGGAAACCTTCCTGAATTTCTTCTTTCTTCACCTGGGCAACAGCAAATTCGATACCCAGACCTACTACATACGAAACAATAATTTTAGGCAGTACAGCCAGGAAACCGAAGATGAAGGTCATCAAAAATCCGGGATCAGCACCAACAGCCAGATTGTGTTGATAGCCGACATTGTACATACCAAAAAGCAAAGCAGGCAACAAAGCGATAATAACCACTGTCATGGTACGCTTAGAATCGATATAGTCGTGAATATGCACGCCTGATTTCGAAGTGGTGCTCGGAACAAATAAGAATGTTTCAACACCTTCGAATACAGAACGGAACATCGCCAGCTTTCCGCCTTCCTCAAAGTTAGGCTTAATCTTGTCGAGGTAATTCCTTAACGCTTTCAATGTATTCTAATTTTTTATGTTATTAATTCATTTCCTTGTATAACAGATCCAATCCCTGACGTACGATCTTTTGGATCTCGATCTTGGAAGTGTCAACAAATTCGCAAAGTGCAAAATCTTCCGGAGCAACTTCATAGATACCCAGATTTTCCATTTTATCGATATCGAAAGCGATAATGGCTTTCAGCAGGTATTCGGGATAGATGCTCATCGGGAATACTTTTTCGTATTCGTTCGACATGATCATGGCACGTTTACCTCCTTTGATACGTGCATCGATTACATATTCTTTGCTCTTCGGAGCCAACCAGGTAAAGAAAGAGTGGCTTACGCTGTATTTTCCGAATCCCGGAGTCGCCCAGCCGAAGAAATCATACGTTTTGTCTCCTTCCGGAATCACAGTGATCTGATTGTCATAAGCACCCAGATAATCATCTTTACGAACTTTCGTTCCGGTCAGTACATTGCCGCTGATGATACGAAGATCTTCCTTGCCTTCCAGTATCTTTCCGGCAACCAAGCTGTTGATCGTACAACCTGAAATTGTTTTGATATATCCTCTTTCTGTTGTTTCTGAACCCGTGATGGCTACCAGGCGACTGAAATCAGCGACACCTTTATTGAACAGACGACCGATAACGATCACGTCTGCCGGATTTACCACCCAAACAACTTCCAGTTTGTTAACCGGTTTGATATGGTTGATCTGCACACCCACATTACCTGCAGGATGCGGTCCTTCAAACTCAACGGTTTCAACTCCCTTCACATTCACGGAAGAACCTTTTCTGACGCCGACATAAACTTTACCTTTCGTAAGTTTTGCCAGTGCATCCAACCCGGTCTGGAAATCAGCTTCCTGTCCTTTCAGGATGAAATCGAAATTCGGAGCTAACGGTGCAGAATAGAATGCTGACACAAAAATGTCACGCGGTTCATCTGTCGGCGTTGCTACGATGTCGTACGGACGCTGTTTGATAAAAGGCCACATACCACCATTGAGCAGGGCTTCCTTTATCTCTTCACTCTTCAGCGAAGACACATTTTTCTTACCGAAATCCTCATACTCGATCTGCGTGTCCGGCTTAACAACGATGCTAAGCACTTTACGCTTCTCTCCTCGGTTTACGGCAGTTACTTCACCGCTAACGGGTGAAACGAACTTGATCTCCGGGCGGTTCTTATCGATCATCAATACAGAACCGGCTTTGACTTTTTCTCCTACTTTGGCAACAACTTTGGGGGTAATACCGTTATAATAATCGGGGACGATAGCATAACTGTCGCTTTTCCCGGTGTTTAACAGTACGTCCGAAGCTTTACCCTTCAGATTAATGTCTAAACCCTTTTTAATCTTAATCACATTTGCCATGATACAACTAAAATTGTTTATATGTAATTTTCCCGCAAAAGTACATAAATTTTTATGCTTTAAAGCAGGATTAAAGAAATAATTAGAGAAATAATTCCATAATTTTGTACCGTCAAAGAAAGATACATGAAAATGAGAGTACATTGTTTACTATTTTTGTTGTTTTGTGCCGCTATAATGCCGGCCAATGCTCAGCAAACGTACTTTACCGACGTTAACAGCAAGCTGATAAAAACCCTTCAGGTGAAGGTGGCCGGAGAGTTTATTTCCGAGCCTTATATCGAGTTGAACGGCGATCAACAGATCCAGATCAACTTCGATGCGTTGGAACAAGGCGGCGTCCGCTATTCTTATTCCATCATCCATTGTGATGCAAACTGGCAGAAGTCTATCCTCTCTCCCATTCAATATATGAGTGGTTTTCAAGGATTAACGATAGATGACTTCGCGAATTCCATTAACACCACAACACAGTACACAAACTACAATCTGCTGTTGCCGAATGAAGACATACAATTCAAAGTTTCGGGAAATTATGCCGTACAGATTTATAATGAAGACATTCCTGACCAGATAGTTCTTACCGCCTGCTTCTCTGTTGTGGAGCCGATGGTCGGCATTTCTGCTTCCGTTAGCGGAAATACGGACATCGATACAAACCAGACTCACCAGCAGGTTAGTTTCACGATCAATAATAAAAACTTTCCGATACCTTATCCGCAAACAGACCTGAAAATACATGTCTATCAGGATAACCGACGCGATAATGCCGTATCAGGACTTCAACCGACAACCATTCTTGAGAATCAGATCGGCTACACAAACAACCGTAGTCTGATCTTCTCGGCCGGAAATGAATACCGCCGTATGGAATTCCTGAGTACCAAATATAATGGAATGCACATAGAAAATATTTCGTACCACAATCCTTATTATAATGTGGAACTAATGACCGACCATAAACGCAGCGACCAGACCTATCAGTACGATCAGGATCAGGACGGCCGTTTCTTTATTCGTTGCAGCAGCTGCAACGATCCGGATACGGAGGCGGATTACTGCATTGTTCATTTCGCTTTGGCCTGCGACCCGTTACTTGACGGCAATGTTTATCTGAACGGCGAACTCTTCCACAATGTACTCGATGAAAAGAGCAAGATGGGTTACAATTTTGAAACTCACCAGTATGAAAAAGCAGTGCTTTTAAAACAAGGAAGTTATAATTATCAATATCTGTTTGTACCCAACGGTAACACGGTCGGAGAAACTGGTCCGATAGAAGGCAATTATTATCAGGCAGAAAACGAATATACCATTTACGTCTATTACCGCCCGATGGGCATACAATACGACCGATTAATCGGAGTCACAAGCGTTAAGAACGCAATGCAGGTATTTTAACCTGCATTGCGTTTTATAGATTCTTCTTCCGTTCATAATTTATCCCAGCTTTCCTTGCCTGTGAGTGTTGAAACTGACGGGCAATTTTATATTCGCAACCTTCTTTCAGCAGATAAGAACCGGTTTGCTTAAACCAGAAACCGACATCCGCCTCCATGCATTGCCGACGGATATCCAGCACCCAGTCATAATTGCATCTACGGGCCTCCTTGCCGGATTCCCCTCCGGCTACCACCTGTTCCACCCAATCGCCCAGTTCACCTCTGAAGTCTATCGGTCCGAGAAGCGGTTCGCAAATAATAATTTTATGCTTTATCGGAGCAGCTTTATAGATAGGCAGGCGATAATCTATCCGGTCCTGATTTTCCATTGTGCAACAGATGGTTACATGATCATATCCATCTCCCCAGTCAGCCGGAAGACATTCATGCAACCGGTCGATCCGTTTGGTAATGAACAGAAAATCAAGATCCTGCCGCGTCCGTATCATTTTCCATGCTTCGGCACGCCATTCATCCGCATCTTCAACCAGGAAGTCGGAAGTAAAGCAGGTATAAACAAGGTTTCCCGAAGGTATTTTATAAGTCTTATTCTTTTTCAGCTGCAAAGGCAGATCAAACTTTTCCGTTTTTGCAACAACAGAACTGTCTTTGCCATATTTACCGTCCGTACGATAAACATAGCAATGCCGGCATCCCTCACTTAACTTATGACAGCCATGCCAGGGATTCCATATAGATGCTTTTTGCCCCATTCTATTCTTTTTATAGCGGTAGAACTTCAGTAAAATCAGCACGAAAGTACAATAATTTTATTCCTTTTACCTACAGGAAAGAAATAATCCGGTGAACTTCTGATATATCTCTCCCTTCTTTCCTTGTTTTTCCTCCTATCTTTCAATATATTTGTTCCTTTACTCTTGTATTTTCGACCTGGGTGACAAACGTTTTCGACCTAGGTACTAAACGTTTTTGACCAAGGTAGTAAACGTTTGCGACCTGGGTCAAAAATATAGAAGATACGGACGTTTGAATTTGAAAGTAGTAACCTTATAATTAAAAAACACTGGTATTATGACTGCACAGTACGGACTTTTCAAAAATCCTCCGCATAAAGGAGAGAAAGAAAGTGATATTCTTCATGCCCGCATCATTCCGGGAAGAACGATACGGATCGACCGGATTACACGAGAGATATCCGAATGCACATCTTTTAGCCCGGGAGATGTGAAAGGACTATTGCAGGCTTTTGCAGATGTGCTCGTATCATATTTGGAAGACGGCGATGAAGTCGAACTGGAAGGTCTCGGGCATTTTTCCATCTCACTGAAATGTCCTAAAATAACAAATCCCCGGCAAGTGCGTGCCGAAGACATCAGTTTCAAGTCGGTAAACTTCCGTTGTTCGAAAGAAATAACAGACCGCCTTTGCTGTATGAAAGTGGAAAGAAAGCCGGGATCATCGAAACCTGTAAAATACAGCAGTAAGGAACGAAAGGCAAGGATCATGCAATACCTTGAAAAACAAGAAACTATTATGAGCTCCGATTGTATGGGGATAAACGAGTGTACGCGTTATCTGGCATTGAAGGATATCAAGGAACTTCTCGCAGAAAAGAAAATAACCCAACAGGGATACCGGAAAGTCGTCGTCTATACTCTGTCAAAAGCCGGACAGGTTTAATTTTCCGGAGAAGACTCCGCCACCCGGATGGATATAAAACAACAGTGGCCGCCAAAATCACTTTTGGACGGCCACTTTCATTGTTTACCAAACGCCTACTTATTAAAACCACCAATAATAAGTTTCCAAATCTTCTTCGTCTTTCCATCGGCTGCAACAACTTCATATTGCATATCACTTTTGGAGAAATCCCCTATTTTACCTAATACAGGAGTATCGCCGACAGGTGTAATTGTAGCCGCAGTAGAGATCGTGCAATATGCATTCAGATTGCTCAATGCTACTTTATCGCGTACTTCCCGGGTAAAAGCTCCGTTCACAGCCGGTACCGTAATAGTACAGGTAACAGTCATATTGTCTACGTCGATCTTTACATCCGTATCCATTTTCTGGACTCTCAGTTTCTCACTTTCGCCCTCTTTGATCATCCAGCGATATTCAAAAGTAAACGCTTTAACGTCAGCATCTTCATAGCTGGGCAGATCTTCCAAACCTGATGTCAGGCAGGAAGAGAATGACAAGCAAACGAAGAACAGCAATATATATTTCAGATATTTCATATTCATTCTATTTATAGTTATTGTTCATACTATTTTGTTGTTACCACCCGGGATTCTGGTCGTTAGCCAGATTCGGATTCTCATTGCGTTCACTTCTCGGAACAGGAAGCAGATATCGGCGCTTAGTAAAGACACGCGCATTGGCAGCTTCAACAGCCTGGACAGTTCCAATGGAGAAAGACCTACCGTCTTCAGAAATCGTAATAGCGGTCGGAGTTGAATTTAATTCGGGGATCACATCGAGTCCCTCTTCTTTTCCCCAGCGAAGTAGAGACCAGTAACGATCGTTTTCCTGTACCAGTTCGACACGGCGTTCTATCTTGTAATATTTCCAGGTATCTTCCAGGCTGGTGCCTGCCGGTAATTCAGGTAAGCCACCGTGAACACTTCTCGTCTTGTTTATATATTCGATCGCCGTATTCTTGTCACCTAAACGAAGCATAGCTTCTGCATAATTCAGGTAAGAACGCCCCAGGCGGAGTACTACATAATGATAGTCGGTCGGGTCGGAATACCATACCCATTTACTTTCATAAACGTTTTTGCGATAGATATATCCGCTCTTCGATACATGGCGTGTCTGTTCCTTATTAGACAGATAATGAATATTTCCTTTCAGGCGGGTAGAAACAATCGAAGTGAAATAATGACAGGAATCATAGACGATAGTCGCATCGAAACGTTTGTCACGATGTCCGTAAAGGGCATCACGCACCCACAGTTTTCCTTGTTTGAAATCTTCCGTATAATAAGATGCTTCATCCCAACGTTTGGCTTTTCCATCCTTGTCGATCACCAGGAAGGCATCGGTCACTTCCTGGGAAGGAGTCCGTTCCATCCAACCTTCCATATTGGCATCCAACGGCCATTTTTCCCATACACCGTCGATCGCCTTATCCATATTCATATTAGGAACCAATTCCTGCATCCAGGTACCCTGAAATGTTGTATTCTCGGAAATCTTATATACTCCGAGAATTATTTCGCTGGAATTTGTTCCGACCGAATAGTCGTTAAACAACCCCTTAAAGTCAGAATCGAGCGAATACTTATTCAAATTGAACAATTCTTCGCTTGCCTGTTTGGCTTGTGTATAGTAATCTTTCTTTTCTGAGGCATTATCCATATAAGCAGCTCCTTGCAGACAGACTTCAGCTTTCAGCGCATAAGCCGCTCCACGGCTGATACGTCCGGATTTCACATCTACAGGAAGGCGTTTGGCCGCTTCATCCAGGTCTTTGAGAATGAAATCGTAGGTTTCCTTGATAGTTTTAGTTCTCGATAACTCCATATCATCATCGGGCGTCAGCACCTTATCCACGATCATCAACCGGCCAAATTTACGGGCCATATTGAAATAAACCGAGGCGCGGAGGAAATACCCTTCTCCCATCAACAGGTCCTGATCAGCCTGTGTGAAGTTGGTAGCGGCTGCCACTTTTTCAAGGATAATGTTACAACGGCGGATATCGCCATATTTATACCAGCCGTAATCATTGTCTTCGGTTATCTGTTCCCGAATCAGGGCATCCGCTTTCTCTGCATTGATGACCGTATTATCGCTCCAGTCATCGTTCCCCACCAGAAAATCATTGATAATATAATAAGTCCCGTTGACAAATAGCTGTGCCGACGCAGGTTCGCTCCAAACAGTTTCTTCAGGAAACTTATCCAAAGGGAGATTATCCAGATAGTCATTACAGGAAGTCATTCCTGTCAATGCCGTAATGCAGATGAATAATTTATAAATTTTATCTCGTTTCATATTTCTGTACTTTTTAGAATCCGACATTTAATACAATAGAATAAGTCTTTTGTGTCGGGTATGCATACCCGTTATTAGCATTCAGTTCCGGGTCATAGAAGTCTTTCACATCTGAGATGGTGAATATATTCGTTCCCAATAAAGACAGCCGCAAAGAAGATATCAGCTTATAATCTTTCAAGATAACCTTTTTGAAGTCGTATCCGACCTGCAAGCTTTTCAGGCGGAAATAAGCCGCATTATGGTACCAGAAGTCAGAACTTACTCCATAATTGTTATTTCCGTTCAGACCTGTCATAGTTGACAAACGCGGAAACATTGCATCTGTATTATCGGGACGCCAGTAATCGAGCTGGAATTTATACGTTAAAGCCTCCGCATAGGTTCCCCTCATAAATTCATCCAGAGCACGGTAACGTTCTCCTGTTCCCTGGAATAAACCGTTGACAAAGAAACCTTTATAATCCAGACTAAAATCAATACCGTAGCTTACTGCCGGGAAGGTCGGCTTACCGATACGTACCTGATCTTCACCATCTATTTTACCGTCACCATTGATATCCTGATAAGCTATATCTCCAGGTTTCAGTTCGTTGGAGGCTTCACGACGAGGGCTGTTCAGGATTTGTTCTCCGCTCTGATACAATCCGTTACTCTGATAAGCCGTACCATAAAAGTTCTTTATATGAGTCACACGCTTTTTAGGGTTCATCAGACTGGATAAAGACTCGTCTTCTTTCTTTTCCCATAACTCATTGTAACCGGTGACATTGAAGCCGACTTCATAATGGAAATCATTATAGGAATCTTTCCAGCGCAAATTCAACTCAAAACCGGCACGGCGATGCACGCTTTCCGATTTTACCTGCGGCAAGTCTTTACCCAGAGGTGTTGTATATCTGTTCTGAGGAGAGATCAGATATCCCTTGGTACGATAGTAGAAATAGTCGAATGAAGCCGACAGCCGATTCTGCAAGGTAGACAAGTCGACACCAATATCCCACACATCTTTAGTATACCAACTTAAATCGTTTGAAACCAACGGTCCTTCCGAGAAACTGGAGACAAACTTACCATCGACAACATATCCTTTTGAGTTAAAACTATAAGCAGGAACATACCTGAAACGCATGTTCCGGTAATCGTCACCGGACAATCCTTCCAGTCCTTCCAAACCTACCTGACCAAAAGAAGCCCTGATCTTAAAGAAATTAAGTATATTCCTCTCATTCAGTTCCTTCATAAACCCTTCTTCTGAAACAACCCAGGCCAATGCGGCTGACGGGAAAAATCCGTAACGGGAACCTTTGGCGAAATTGTCGGAACCGTCTACACGGAAATTACCTTCAAACAGGTATTTACCCGCATAATCATATTTCACACGGCCAACATAACCGACACGGGCACTCTTTTCTGCAAAGCCTGAGTTTTGCTGGGTAGAGGCATCACCGGCGAATAACTGGTCAAAGTCAGAAGAAATAAAGCCTTCACGGTATCCCCAGAAGTTCTCATCGAATGTTTGCTGGAAAGAATAAACACCCTGTACCTCAAAGTTATGTTTACCGAATGTTTTACCGTATTGCACATTCACATCAAACGAGTTACGCCATCCCCATGAATTAGACATCTGAAGCGAGCGGAAATCTTTAGGGACCAGCGTTCCGTCACTGGTATATTGGGGTGCATTGGCATTGAACGATTTCGAGTTATAATCCGATATACGGAAGTTACCAATGAATCCGGCCTTTAATCCTTTTACGAACGGAACCGCCCAATTGGCATAAACTTGTACGTTTGCATATTTATCATCATTATTATTGTAACCCGAACGTTTATCGAGGTAAGCCAGCGGATGTAATGACAAAGCACTTAAAGTACCATCAGGATTGTAAGCCTCAATAGTCGGTTTTGCCGCATTGATATCACGCCATACAGCATAACTTCCTTTGATGGTCGGATGCTTTCTTTCCCAGGCACCATCGATATTCACTCCAACCTCCAACCCGATCGGATCGAATGTCGTCGATACGTTACTGCGCAGATTATAGCGGGTATAAGTATCATTATGACTTTCTCTGAACAAGGAACCCTGATCCAGGATACCCATAGCCGTATAATAGTTGACGCCATTCTTCACTCCAGAGAAGGATAAGGTATGACGTTGCTGGATCGCATTGTTTTTCAATGCCAGTTTTTGCCAATCGGTATCCGGTAGGGTCGCAATAACATCTGCCGGATATACCGGATCAATGCCATCGTAAGCCGCAGCCTGGTTGGTAGCCCCTGTATATTCCGCTGTATTTACCCTCGACGGCAAAACGGTAGGTGAACTGAAGTCTATACCTCCCGTATATTCGATCTTAGTTTGTCCTTCTTTACCTCTTTTAGTTTGTACCATGATGATACCATTACCGGCACGGGCCCCATATACAGCTGTTGCACTAGCATCTTTCAATATACTGATCTTTTCAATATCAGAAGAGTTTAAACTGTTAAAATCCTGTGCTTCACGTATTACACCGTCAATAACATAGAGAGGCGTGCCACCGCCACGGATAGAAATAGTCGGAGTAGATCCGGGTTCGGCTCCTCCCTGCTGAACGATCACACCAGGCGTACGCCCCTGCAATGCTGAAGCTGTATTAGTGAAAGGTAACTGGTCGATTTTATCTGTCTTCATAGCTGTAACAGCTCCTACCATTTTGCGGGTAGAGGTCGTACCATAACCAACGACAATCACTTCATCCAATGCCTGTGAGTCTTCTTTCAATTTCAGTTTGACCGGTGCTTCTCCTACAGTGACTATTTGGGTTTTATAGCCTATGTAGGAAATTTCCAATTGACTGCCCACAGGGGCATTAATAGTAAATTTACCATCGGCATCGGTTATTGTCCCAACTGTAGAATCTTTGATCTTCACATTCACTCCGATAAGAGGTTCACCCACATCATCTGTAATCGTACCTGTTACAAGATGTTCTTTTTGTTGGGTGATAGTTACAGCTGCATTGTCATTGGCTTCAGCCATGATGAATTGCGGCGACATACATAATAGCAGGGCACTGACTCCTCCTACTTTCAGATAATTCATTTCATGAGGCTTTATCAGACCCCGAAATAGGTTAATTCTGTTTGTCATACTTTTAATTTTTCTGTTAAACACCGTAAAACTCATCTCTATTCACTTAGAATAAGGTTACATTCACTCTTTGTTTTTTGTTCTTTCTCCATGATTTTTCTTGCGTATTAACGTGATTAATAATATTTTGTAAACTCTCACCAATGCTTTTTGAACATTGTGTATAAAATCAGAATGACTAGAAAAAACGATCGTTTTTTCTAGTCATTCTGGCCTTATAAGATGTTTTTAGATATATTCAACCTTAAAGTATGAAATATAAGCCCTAAATAATATTCATAAAATTTGTTTATATAAGAAAAATAGTCTAGTTTTGTAGACTAAAATAAACGATCGTTTTTTCTAGTCATATTAATATTCAAAGACTCTTACAATCAATAATTTAGAATAGAACAAGTTACATAAATGATGATTTTCTGATACAGTCATTCATAATTCAGAATCTACTTATCTATTATTACATTCTTACAATATGTATTTAGAGGATAAAAAAGTATCTTTGTGGAAATAGTAATACATAACTCAATATTATGGAAACGATTATTTGATCAACGACAAATAATAATTTTCAGACCAGCACTGCTACAAAGTACGTTAAGAGATGAATAAACAGTTTCTCTATATTTCAGCTATAACGGCAATACTAATTGCTGTTATATTGACGATTGTTCAGGTCGTTCCAAACAAACCATTACTGCTATTGGATAGATTTGTGCCATCCGCAGGATGGATACAGGTCGGCATTGCTGTCATTTACGGGGCACTGCTCAGTTATAAAATGCAGGACCGGAAAGAACGTCCCAAATGGCGACTCCGGGCCTGGTTACTTTTTTCCATTGTTTTTTTCGGTCAGTTACTCTTAGGCATAACTGTCGATTCCGTCTTCCTGATGACCGGAAAGCTGCATTTACCCGTCCCGGCAATTATACTGGCCGGTCCGCTTTTCCGGTTGGAAGGTTTGTTTATGCCTATACTTTTCCTGAGTACATTGCTGCTTTCGGGACCAGCCTGGTGCAGCCAGCTTTGTTATTTCGGGGCATTTGATGCGTGGAACGCAAAAGGGAAGACAGAAAAGAATGTTTTCCATTATCATAAGCAATTGCGCTACAGTGTATTTTTTATAGTAATAGCAGGGGCTATTGCATTACGGTTATTCGGGGCAACTGGATGGCTGGCTACGATTGCCGGACTGATTGTCGGGATCATCGGATTGGGAATCATGCTGACACTTTCACGGAAGAAGAAAAAAATGATCCATTGCAGCAGCTATTGTCCGATAGGAACATTGGTTTCTTTTATGAAGAAGCTCTCTCCTTTCCGGGTCAGGCTCAATATGAACTGTACACATTGCATGGCTTGCCTGAAAGCCTGTAAATATGATGCATTACATAAAGAAAATATCGAAAAGGGAAAGATAGGCTACACCTGTACTTATTGCGGCGATTGTCTTTCAGCCTGTAAGCACGGTGGGTTGGAATATCGTTTTTTAAGATTGCGTCCGGCTACAGCCGAACGCCTCTGGATTGTCATTACAGTTGTTTTACATACCTGTTTCCTGATGATTGCCCGAATCTGACAGGTAAACCCTATTTCCCGCCACATAAGTGGCCAGAATATTGCGGTCATCTCCCAAAGTCTGGATACCGAACAGTTTGTTTTCCAGGTCCCACTTGCCATTACGTTCCAGATATTCTTTTCGTATTTGCTGAGAAGGTGTAACCGCATAGTCTACAACAATAAAATCGGCCTCTCTTCCTTGCTCAAAACTACCGATCTTATCATCCAGTTTCAATGCTTTAGCCGTACCGCGCGTACATTTATATAATGATTCGAAAACGGGCATGGAATAACCATTCAGTTGTTGTACTTTATAGGCTTCCCCCATAGTGCGGAATAGGGAGAAAGAAGTACCGCCACCTACATCTGTAGCCAATGTTGTCCGGATATTGATCCGGTTAGCCTGTTGCATATCAAACAAACCGCTTCCCAGAAACAAGTTTGAGGTCGGACAATGAGCTATTATCGCTCCGGCTTCAGCCATCCGCCGGCATTCCGAATCGGAAAGATGGATGCAATGACCGAACACAGTACGTTCGGTTACCAGTCCGGCACGTTCATACACCTCTAAATAATCAGTACATTCCGGAGATAAAGAAAGTGTCGAATCTATCTCATTCTTATTTTCAGAAAGATGGGTCTGGACATAAGTATCCGGATATTCTTCATGTAAACGGGCGGCACTGATCAATTGACCATGAGTAGAAGTAATAGAAAAACGGGGAGTGATCACGTACAAATTACGTCCTCTCTTATGCCAGGCCTCGATTAGTTTCCGGCTATCCGATTCTCCGCTTTCTTCCGTATCCATCAATTCCTGAGGTGCATTGCGGTTCATCAATACTTTACCGGTTAGCATTTGCATATTATAACCGGAAGCCACGGAAAAAAGTGCATCGACAGACTCTTTATGTACAGTAGCATAAGCCATACAAGTAGTCGTACCATTGCGGAAAAGTTCATTTACAAAAAAACGAGCGACTCGTTCTGCATATTCAGGATTGCTGAAAGCCTCTTCCGTAGGATAAGTATATTCGTTCAGCCAGTCGAGCAACTGCCTGCCATACATGCCAATCATTTCCGACTGCGGATAATGGACATGCGAATCAATCAGCCCCGGCATCAATAGTTTACCGGAATAATCCGTAATAGAGGTTTCCGGATAACGGTCTTTTATATCTTGATATGTACCAGTCTCTATGATCTTTCCCTGAGAAACTACCAGAAGTCCATCGGGAAAATAACAATAAAAATCATCTGTATCCAAAGGAGAAGCCTTAAAGTAAAAGACTTCTCCCCTATATAAATATACCGGATCGTTCATTCTCTTTCCTTATTTATTGGTTCAACAGACCAAAGGTAAGAAAATTCACCTATAATTGACCAACAGTGCTGCAGCAACCTCCTGGGCAATTTCTTCGTCACGAAGCTCCCGGAGAATAGTCAAACCAAAATCAAACACAAATCCCGGACCTTTGCAGGTAATGATATTTCCATCTTGCTCCACTCCGTTCTCTGTAGGGATTGCTCCGATCATTGTCGGTTCAAAATAAGGGAAACAGGTTGCTTTACGTCCTTTCAATAACCCAAGTCCCCCGAGAACCATAGGACCGGCACATATTGCTGCCAGTATTTTATCCTCTTTATACTTCTCCATTACCAATTCTTTCAATCGGGTACAAGTATTCAGATGGTTACTTCCCGGTATTCCCCCCGGAAGGATCAAGGCATCCGCCGTACTGTAATCGGCATCTTCAAACACATAATCGGCAATTACCGGAATATTATGTGCTCCCATAACTCGCATATTTCCATCGATAGAGACAGTAGTAGTCCTGACACCACCTCTGCGTAATATATCGGCTGTGCCTAGTGCCTCAATTTCTTCAAATCCTGTTGCCAGGAATATAAATGCTTCTTTCATAACGCTTATTTTTTATTTTTATTCAGATAATATTTGATCTTATACTTCAATAATGGAATATCGACCGGTTTTACAAGATAGTCATTGAAATGACATTCTTTCGCTTTCTCTTTTTCCTTATCATAGGCAAAAGCAGAAAGAGCCATTACGGGGACATCCGAAGATAGTTCCCTGATCTCACGAGTCGCTGCAAACCCATCCATGACAGGCATTTTTATATCCATTAAAATCAAATCCGGTTCATACTTTTTAAACATTTGTACAGCTTGTCGTCCATTCGTAGCATAGATCAAACGATATTGTTGCTTTAAAACGGCTTGTAACAAAAGGTAATTTTCCAATACATCTTCTGCAACCAACAGTGTATATTGCCCGGGTAATGCTTCCGGAATATTATCGGATATATTATCATCTTCTTCATTCGGAAATACCAACGGAACACTCAACGGCAGGGTAAACCAAAAACAAGAACCTTTCCCTTGTTCTGATTCCACTCCTATTTCTCCTCCTAACTTTTCTATGATCATTTTACAAATAGATAATCCCAAGCCTGTTCCTTGCCTGAATTCATCCAGTTTCACAAAACGGTCAAAAATAGCATTTTGCTTTTCTCTGGCGATACCTATTCCGGTATCTGTCACAGAAACACGTACAAAGCCGTCTTCCAATTTATAAGACAATGAGATAAAACCCTGATTCGTACATTTTATCGCATTCGACAGAAGATTCAGAAGCACCTGTTCGACACGCTGTGCATCAGTCTGCAACCGAACCGAAGGTAACATATCTCCATTATACAGCAGAGCGACATCTGAAGTCATCTTCAGCGACTGGGATACATATACCTCATGGCAAATATCTTTCAGGTCGACATACGAAATATTATAATTCAATGTTCCTGATTCTATTTTCGCAAAATCCAGAATATCATTGATCAACTGGAGTAACAGACTGCTGTTGTTATCAATAATAGTAAGATATTCCTGCTGTTCACTGTCATTATCGGTTTCTGTGATCAATCTGGAGAAGCCAACGATCGCATTCAACGGGGTACGTATCTCATGGCTCATATTAGCAATGAAAGCATTTTTCATTTTGTCGGCTTCACGTGCTTTAATCAGGTCGAGTTCATTCTGGCGTTGTTCGGTAACGTCCCATAACATCACTAACAGCAACGGAGAAGCCCCCGGGTCCGGATTGGTTATCAACAAACGAATTGTATTTACAATCCGGATGTCGCCATTCGGTTTCTCATATTCTACCATTATCTTATGAGTTCTTCCATTTTTTATCGTGGAATAATCCTCCGTCCTGATTTCATGGGCTCTCCGCGGGTCCGGATAAAGTTCAAAATCCGTTTTACCTAACACGTCAGAAGCATTTACCCCGGTAAAATCCTCTGCTGCCTGGTTAAAATAGATGTATTTGAATCCATCGAAAATATCTTTTACACTAATCGCAACAAAAACATTCGACAGAATTGTATTCATTAATATATTCAGGAAATTAATCTTACGCTGATTGGCAAGATTTTCACTCATTTCTTCCATATCCGCATTATTCATTGCAGATTGAGATAGATTTGTTTCGAGTTCCTTTATTCGTTGAATCAATTCTTCCCTTGAAAAATTTTCATATACATCCATTTCTTAGATTTTAAGGCTTGTGTATAAATTTGATTTGATTGTATCGAATAGCAAATGTAAATATATTTTTCAATGATCCTTGAAAAACATCTATTTAATTACTCTATCCTTATAATTTTAATATAAAATGCTGCTCTAATCCAAAATAAAAGATACATTTGCAGTCTAATTTCATGAATTAAACACAATATAATACGAAAAAGCTATGATGTATTGGCAGAAAGATATTGAGACGATGAGTCGTGACGAACTGAATAAACTACAGTTAGAGCGACTGAAACAAACAATAGAATTAGCCGGACACTCCCCTTTCTACAGTAAAGTACTCAAAGACAACGGTATAACGGCAGACAGTATCCAGTCATTGGATGACCTGCAAAAAATTCCTTTCACAACGAAAGATGACTTGCGTAATAATTACCCGTTTGGAATGGCAGCCATTCCCCTCAAGGATTGTGTAAGAGTGCATTCCTCGAGCGGTACAACCGGTAATCCTACCGTTGTTTTACATTCGGCAAAAGACCTGGACCAATGGGCCAATCAGGTAGCACGCTGCATGTACATGGTCGGTTTACGCGATACGGATGTTTTTCAGAACACTTCCGGATACGGTATGTTCACCGGTGGTCTGGGATTTCAATACGGTGCTGAAAGACTTGGGGCATTGACCGTTCCCGCTGCTGCCGGTAATTCGAAACGACAGATCAAATTCATTACCGACTTCGGAACAACCTGCCTGCATATTATACCGAGCTATGCAACCCGTTTAGCTGAAGTTATGTATGAGATCGGGCTTGATCCGCGAAAAGACACCAAACTACATACCGTTTGCATCGGTGCCGAACCTCACTCTGAAGAACAGCGCAAACGCATCGAACAATTGTTAGGCGTAAAGGCATATAACTGTTTCGGTATGTCAGAAATGAATGGTCCCGGAGTTGCATTTGAATGTACGGAACAAAATGGTCTGCACATTTGGGAAGATTATACGATTGTCGAAATAGTCGATCCCCAGACATTGCAACCTGTACCCGAAGGAGAAGTCGGCGAACTGGTATTGACAACGATCAATCGTGAAGCCATGCCATTGCTGCGCTATCGTACCCGTGACCTGACCTGCATTATACCCGGTGAATGTGCCTGCGGAAGAACTCATAAACGTCTGGCTCGTTTCAAAGGACGCAGCGACGATATGATCATCCTGAAAGGTGTCAACCTCTTCCCGATCCAGATCGAAAAGATATTGATGCAGTTCAAAGAATTAGGTAGTAATTACTTGATCACCCTTGAGACTGTAAATAATAGCGACGAAATGTTGATCGAAGTGGAATTAAGCGACCTGTTCACAGACGATTACAGCGTACTTCAACGTCTTGCAAAAGATATCACAAGACAGTTGAAAGATGAGTTGCTATTGACCCCCCGTCTGAAGCTGGTAGCCAAAGGCTCATTACCGACACAGGAAGGTAAGGCCGTAAGGGTAAAAGACTTACGTAAGTTCTGTTAAAACGATTGTTCAACAAATAAAAAGATACAGCTATGACAGTAAATCAAATTTCTATTTTCCTGGAGAATAAATACGGAAAACTTAGTGAAATCCTGGCTTTGCTCGCTGAAGAAAAGATACGGATCATTGCTGCTACAGTTGCGGATACGTCTGAATATGGTATTCTACGCATTATTGTAAGCGATCCGCAAAAAGCATATAAGATACTGAAAAATAATAATGTAAGTGCAAATCTTACAGATGTACTGGCAATTGTCACAAACTCCTGTGCCGGAAGTTTTGCTGAGACACTGACACACTTTACAAAAGCCGGTTTAAGTATCGAATATATGTATTGCTTCTCTATAAACGACAAATCCATCCTGATTCTGCGAACAAATAACCGGGAAGCAGCCCGTGAAGTGATCCGCCGTCAGAATCTGGAATATATTTGCGAAAGTGACTTGATGAAACTATAATATTATTTATCGTGGAGAGGCCTATACAGCCTCTCTACCCTAAAACAAATAACAAATGTTCGGAATAGAAGACCCCGGTATCTGGTTAGCCTACCTGTTAGCCTTCGTGTGTTTAATTTTTTCTTTATGGTTCGGAATTGCCTATTGGAATAAAGGAGATAAAGAAAGTGATAACCCTAAACAATCTGATAAATGAGTACCCTTACCCTTGGAATTATTGTTATCGTTTACATGTTCGTTATTGCCTGGTTAGGCTATATAGGATATAAACAGACAAAAAATGCCAGTGATTACTTATTAGGGGGAAGAAAAGTCAACCCCATCGTCATGGCTCTCTCTTATGGGGCTACATTTATTTCCGCTTCCGCCATTGTTGGTTTTGGCGGTGTTGCTGCTACTTTCGGTATGGGTATTCAATGGTTATGCCTGTTGAATATGTTTATGGGAGTAGTCGTAGCCTTCATATTCTTTGGCAGAAAAACACGAAAGCTGGGAGAAGAACATAATGCACGTACATTTCCGCAATTATTAGGGATGCATTATAATTCACGTAGTATTCAGATATTTATTGCTACGGTCATATTTATCGGAATGCCATTATATGCAGCTGTCGTAATGAAAGGTGGAGCTGTCTTTATTGAGCAGATGTTTCATATCGACCTGCATCTGGCACTATTAATATTCACACTGATCGTTGCGGCTTATGTAATTACCGGAGGTATCAAAGGTGTTTTGTATACAGATGCTTTACAAGCAGTTATCATGTTCGGTTGCATGTTATTCCTTTTATTTTGGTTTTACCATGTAATGGATATTGGATTCATCGAAGCAAATCATAAACTGACAGAGATTGCACCTCTCGTTCCCGACCGATTCAAGGAACTGGGACATCAGGGATGGACGGCTATGCCCGTTACCGGTTCTCCCCAATGGTATACCTTGGTCACTTCACTTATTTTAGGGGTTGGGATCGGTTGTTTGGCACAGCCTCAATTGGTTGTACGTTTTATGATGGTGGAAAGCACCAAACAACTGAATCGCGGGGTGCTTATCGGCTGTGTATTCTTGATCGTGACTGTAGGAGCAATCTACCATGTCGGAGCATTATCCAATTTATTTTTTATGAAGACTGAGGGCGTCGTTGCTTCCGAAGCTATAAAGGATATGGATAAAATTATTCCATTATTTATAGACCGTGCAATGCCGGAATGGTTCGGGGCAGTTTTCATGTTGTGCATCTTGTCAGCCAGTATGTCTACATTAAGTGCACAATTCCATACCATGGGAGCTGCGTTCGGAGCAGATGCATTTCCGAACCTGGGACGTCGTAAAAATACAAATTCAACATTAGGAGTCCGTATCGGTGTATTATGTTCCATATTGTTGAGTTATATCATTTGTTATACATTGAGTGCAGGTATAATCGCCAGAGGTACGGCCTTATTTATGGGAGTTTGTGCAGTCACATTCCTTCCTGCCTATTTCTGTGCTTTGTATTGGAAAAAAGCGACTAAACAAGGAGCTATAGCAAGTCTATGGACTGGAGCATTGGCAAGTATGTTTGCTATGTTGTTCCTCCATAAAGCTGAAGCAGGTGCTGTTGGTTTGTGCAAAACATTGACAGGAAAAGATGTACTGATCGATGTGTACCCTTGGTTTGCAATAGACCCTATTCTGTTTGCGCTTCCGTTATCGGTTATGGCTATTGTTATAGTCAGTTTGATGACACAGGAGAAAGCTAATAACATATAATATGGAATAGATTAGTATTTATTACATGTTAGAAAACACATATTAGCATTTTAACTATTGCTACTTATGGAAAGATCCGTACATTTGTACCGTGGTTTTTTCATAATAGTATTAGATTTAAGGTTAACAAAGTTGGTTAGGGCTTGTCGTGAGACAGGCTTTAATTTTTTATAGACCGCCAGGATGGAATAGTTCAGATATTTATCTATCCAAAGAAGTTTATTCATATCTTTGTTTCTCTAAAACAAACTATATGAGAAAGTATTTGATTACCGGCTTCTCTCTGCTGGCATTGTTATTTCAAGCATGTGACAAAAATGAAGAATCCATTACAGAAGAATATGAAACAGTCGGATTGACTACAGAGATCAATATATCCGATGTCGATAACGCGCCTTATAAAGAGGCTATTTCGGAGGTGGCTTTCGTAGCGAGATTCCATGGTTTCGGCGGAATCGGTTCCCCTATCGATCCTCAGGGTAATGACACGCGTATCATGCTGAAAGTACCGTTCGATGAAAACGGAACAAAACTGATCCTGCCAGAAAATCCTCCCCAAGAACTTATGAGCAACATCGCATCCGACATTCCGTCAGGATTCGTGATAAGTGACACTAATGCAAAGACTATTTCGTTCGTTGAGATCGCCACTGACATGCCCGATTCGACGCGTGTTTTCGGATTTCTGTATATGAGTTATGAGGCAGCAAATATCGAGTACCAGCTGCAATATATATATTGTGACCGCGCAGTAACAATAACAGGGTCAGGCAAAGACTGGTGGGATCATGCCATGACATATGACCTTAACCTAAAGAAAGGATGGAATATGGTGGTTGAAAAGACCATATATGAAAAGGATCTACAGATCAGAAGCACAACTCATTTAATGCCGGTCGATATGAAATGGAAACGCAGCAGATGGATAGGCGGCAAATGAAAAAGATGATCAAATACTTTTGTCTGTTCCTGCTGATATTATGCAGTTGTAATAGAGGAAAAAAGGAGAATAATGTATTCCATGTAGCTGTTCTTCGAGGTCCCTCTGTTATAGCATTTGCAAAGATGATTGAAGATTCTCCGGAGATAGATAGTAAACGGTTATCAGTCGATATAGTGGATTCTCCGGAACAAATGCAGGCTTTATTGATAAAGGGTGAAGCGGATCTGGCTGCACTTCCCATGATAAATGCAGCAAACCTGTATAATAAAGGTTTGAAGTATTCCCTGCTTGGATGTCCGGTTTGGGGTAACTTGTATATTGTCGAAAAGAAAGGATATAATGCTCCATCCCAGGGAACAAACACTTTGCATATTTTTGGTGCAGGTACTACTCCTGATATATTAACCCGTTATTATCTCGAACAAAAAGGACTCACTTATTCTTTGAACTATTCTTTTTCCACTCCCCAGGAAATAAGCCAGGGATTACTTAGCGGACAAATCCGAACAGCTGTAATGGCCGAACCATTTTTAAGTTTGATTCTCCGCAAAGACAGTACATTATATATAAAATCAAGCCTGAACAATCCGGATAGAACTTCTCCCGGATTCGCTCAAACCGCCATTGTATATGCTCCTTCTTTGCAAGGGAAAAGTACAATACTTGACAGTTTACTAGATGAATCCTGCCAGTTTGCTGTCAACCAACCGGAGCAGGCAATAAAGATTCTTGAAAACCGGAATATATTTGTGCCTGGATCACTGACCCCGGAAAGCATAGAGAGATGCCAGATTAAATATCTATCGACAAAAGAAGCTAAAAGAAGTATTCTCGATTTTCTTCGTCTGATAGAAAAATATGAACCGAAAGCCATAGGCGGAAAAGTTCCGAATGATGGTTTCATGCCTGAAAAACAATGAAAAAAGGACTTATCTCATTTATATCCATATGTTTGTTATTGCTACTCTGGCAACTGACTGCTTCCTACATGAATCAGCCGGAATTGATACCGTCCGTTCCTGATCTTATAAAAGCCTTATTTCAGTTGTTTGCCACCGATACTTTTTATAAAAGTATCTTTGCGACGGTTTTACGTGGAATATCCGGTATATTGCTGTCGTTAGCTGCTGCAATACTAGCTGCATTTTTGTTTGCCCGCTACGAATTACTTTATGAATTATTCCGGCCGCTACTGACGATCATGAGGTCTGTTCCTGTTATTTCATTCATATTATTAGCTTTGATCTTTCTTGATCCGGAAGGAATCCCATTGATGATCGCTTTTTTGACTATGTTTCCTCTGTTGGCGGAAAACCTGACAAAAGGTATTATCAATCTGAAGCCCGGACTTTCCTTAATGGCAAGTCAATTCAGGATTAGTCGCAAAAACAAACTGATACATATTTATTATCCCCAACTCAAACCATTCCTATTCAGCGGACTTGTCTCTGCTATCGGATTCGGTTGGCGTGCAATCATTATGGGTGAAGTCCTTTCTCAATGTGCCTTCGGTATCGGCGGCGAAATGAAACGTGCCCAGCTATTTATATCGGTTCCGGAATTGATTGCCTGGACTATTATAGCCATTCTGATAAGCTTCCTTTTCGATAGGGGGATCAACCGGTTATCACATATTAAATGGAATATACGATTTAGTAATACAACGTCAGAGAAAAATTATACCTCCGTCATTTATCCGATAAAAATGACAGACGTTACTTTTCAATATACCGATATAAAAGTATTATCCCATTTCTCATATACTTTTGAACCCGGTATCATTTATGGAATAAAAGCTCCTTCCGGCAGTGGCAAGACTACTTTACTGAATCTACTGGACGGTTCATTGAAACCGACCAAGGGAGAAATATCATCCAATAAAGAGCAAATATTCTCCGTTGTTTTCCAGGAACCTGAACTTTTATCCCATTTGACAGTGATGCAAAATATATGTCTACCGTTAGCTTCTGCCTACAACCATTCCTATTCAGAAGAGAAAGCCCGGAAAACATTAGAAATCGTTGAAATGGAAGCATTTCGCGACCGTTATCCAAATGAACTCAGTTACGGACAACAACAACGTGTCGCTCTTGCCCGCGCCCTGGCATATCCTTCTGCAATCATGCTTCTCGATGAGCCATTTAAAGGATTGGATAAAGCCCTAACTATTCGTATTATCGATCGGATGATCGCACGACAAACAGATCAAAAGCAGACCATTATTTTCACCTCCCATGATCAGGAAGAAATAGACCGCCTTGCTTCCGTAATTATCCGGTTACAAACTGTCAATTGATCTTTGCAGGGTCGCAGGGTATTGTAAACCAGAATGTAGCTCCGGCATCTTCCTCCGAATCTACTCCGATCTCACCATTCAACATCGTTATAATAGTTTTGCAGATAGACAAACCGAGACCTGTCCCTTGCTTAAAACGATCCAGTTTAACAAACCGATCGAAAATAGTGTCTTGGTCTTCCTTTTTTATTCCTGTTCCCGTATCACTGACATAACCATAAATACCATTATCCGTCAGACGATAACCGAATCTGATAGTACCTGTCGATGTAAATTTTATGGCATTAGACAAAAAATTCGTCAGAACTTGTGTCAGTCTTGTCTTTTCAGAAATAATACTATAATTGGTTCCGTCATTTTCAAAAATAACCTCTACTCCAGGATTCACCCGGCGCAAAAAAGCCTGTTCCTGTGGCTTAAAGATCTCATTCAGGCTAAAGCCTGTATAAATGAACTCCAGTTTTCCCGATTCGATTTTGGAAATATCCAGAATATCATCGATCAACTGTAACAGAAATTCATTACTCGTTTCGATGATCTTAAGGTATTCCTGTTTGTCTTCTTCTGTTTCCGCCTGTGCCATCAAGGTCGAAAAACCTACGATTGCATTTAAAGGTGTCCGTATTTCATGGCTCATGTTGGCTATGAAAGCCGATTTCATCCGGTTGCTTTCTTCTGCCAATCGTTTAGCCTGTATATCTGCTTCATGGCGTTTATCTATCGTAATATCCCTCAAAATACCGATCGCTTTCAATGGTTTTCCGTCTTTTCCATATTCGTAAACTTCTCCGATCTTTTCCAGCCAAATATATTCTTCGGAAAAATACCGGCAACGAAAGCTTAGGCGCAAAGACTCTATTTTCCCCTGGGCAAATGCATTTACAACATCCCGGTACATTTGTTGATCGTCCGGATGTATCTTTTCCGTAAAACTTTCATGGGATATATAGGCATGAATCATTTCTCCGTTCTCCACATGAGACAACTCGGCCGTTTCATTCACCACATCCCATATCCAGGGATAAATACGACCGGCCATGCAAGACAAAGCCAATCTTTTATTATTTTCATGTAATTCTTCTTCTATTTGCCGCTGTTTGGTGATATCCCACGACATACCTAATAAATAAGGAGATTTGCCTTCGCGGGGAACAAGTAGTTTCATAGTATCCAAAGACCGCAATACACCTCTCGGATCGAGTATTTGTTCTACAAAACGTTGCATTTCACCTGTCTGAAGGACTTTCTCGTCCATATCCCTGAAAGACTGTGCAGCTACAGGATCCATAAACAGATCAAAGTCCGTTTTTCCAACAACATCATTGTGAAAACGGCCATATATCTGATTCATCATCGGGCTGGAATAAACATAACGGAAATCATCACCGGTATCCTTGACAAAGAAATACATTGGCACTGAATTCACTATATTCGATAATAACCCGGATAAATCCTTATATTTCTGCTCCAATGCATTTTCATCCAAATAAGAAAGTTCCATAGCCACTAATTTATTATTCCACAAAAGTGTTGAAAATAAACGAGAGTGACAAATAATAAAAGAAAGAACTTCCCGCAAAAAGTAAAATAGACAGCAAAAGATTATCTTTGTAGAATAGAAATTGAAATGAAAGAAATATGATGACATTATTCCATTCACTTATCTCCCGTTCCCTAAATATTTCGGCCGGGCAGGTTGAAAGAACGATAGGTTTACTTAACGAAGGGGCTACAATACCGTTTATCAGCCGTTACAGAAAGGAAGTTACCGGAGGGCTGGACGAAGTTCAGATCGGGAACATCAAAGATCAACTGGATAAATTAACAGAGATCCAAAAGAGAAAAAATTCCATATTAAGCTCTATAGAAGAACAGGGAAAGTTAACTCCCGAACTTAAAAAACGTATCGAAGAATCCTGGGATAGTACAGAAATAGAAGATCTTTACCTGCCTTACAAACCGAAGCGAGTGACTAAAGCAGAGATTGCACGCAAGAAAGGTTTAGAGCCTCTTGCCAAGATTATCATGATACAAAATGAGTCTAACCTATTGGATCGGGTTAAAAACTTTATCAAGGGAGAAGTTAAAAATGCGGCTGAAGCCTTACAGGGTGCACGTGATATTATCGCCGAATGGGTGAATGAGAATGAAGGGGCACGTAATGCCGTACGTAATTCTTTTGCCCATACAGGGATCATTTCTTCCAAAGTAATCAAAGGGAAAGAGGAAGAAGGAGCTAAATACCGGGATTATTTCGATTTCAGCGAACCGTTGAATCGATGTAGTTCCCACCGCTTGCTGGCTCTCCGCCGCGGAGAAGCCGAAGGTATTCTCAGAGTCAGCATCTCTCCGGACGTCGATACGACCCTCGACCGGTTAAAAAGACGGTTCGTAAAAGGGAACAACGAAGTCTCAGACCAGGTTGCCAATGCTGTCGATGATTCTTTCAAACGTCTTTTGAAACCTTCCATTGAAACGGAATATGCTAATTTGAGTAAAACAAAAGCGGATGAAGAAGCTATCCGTGTTTTTGCAGAAAATCTACGCCAACTGTTATTAGCTCCACCATTAGGGCAAAAGCGAGTACTGGGAGTCGATCCGGGATATCGCACCGGATGTAAGTTAGTATGCCTGGATGCGCAAGGTAATTTATTACATAACGAAGCGATCTATCCCCACCCGCCACAGAATGAAAAAAGCAAAGCTGCAGCCAAGGTATCTCAATTGGTATCAACCTATGCAATCGATGCTATTGCTATCGGTAACGGGACAGCCAGCCGTGAAACAGAACAATTCATTACAAATATTCGCTATGAGCGAAAAGTACAGGTGTTTGTTGTCAGCGAAAACGGAGCATCCATCTATTCTGCATCGAAAGTTGCCCGGGACGAGTTCCCTGAATACGATGTAACGGTCCGGGGAGCAGTCAGCATCGGACGCCGGCTGATGGATCCGTTGGCCGAACTGGTAAAGATCGATCCTAAGAGTATCGGTGTCGGCCAGTATCAACACGATGTGGATCAGACAGCTCTAAAGAAAAGTCTGGATCAAACGGTAGAAAGTTGCGTGAATATGGTTGGTGTCAATGTAAATACAGCCAGTAAGCATTTGCTTACCTATATTTCCGGTCTGGGTCCGACACTGGCACAGAACATTGTCGATTACCGGGCAGAACACGGTCCTTTCCAATCCAGACGTGAATTACTGAAAGTTCCCCGTATGGGTGAAAAAGCATTCGAACAAAGTGCCGGATTTCTCCGTATACAGGGAGGAAAAACTCCACTCGACAATTCGGCCGTGCATCCGGAAAGCTATCCGATTGTAGAAAAAATGGCCAAGGATTTGAAATGTACAGTAGAGGAACTAATCACAAATAAAGAATTAAAGAAAAAGCTGGATCTGAAACTGTATATCACGGATAAAGTCGGTATGCCGACCCTGCTCGATATTATGGAGGAGTTGGATAAGCCAGGCCGTGACCCGCGTCAGGCCATTCAGGTATTTTCTTTCGATCCGACAGTGAAAACAATAGAGGACCTGAAAGAAGGACTTGTCTTACCGGGAATCGTAACCAATATTACGAACTTTGGATGTTTTGTCGATGTCGGTATAAAAGAAAACGGATTAGTTCATATCTCAGAACTGGCAGACCGGTTTATCAGTGATCCGACACAGGTCGTATCTATTCACCAACATGTTAAGGTAAAGGTTCTGAGCGTAGATTTAGTTCGCAAACGGGTTCAGTTATCTATGAAAGGATTATGATATGAAAGTAAATAAAACGAATGTAGCCAGACTGTTGGATAAAGTCAAAATATCTTATCAGTTGGTTCCTTATGAAGTGGATGAGAATGATTTAAGCGCTATCCATGTGGCAGAGCAATTAGGTGAGAATGTTGAACAGGTATTCAAAACTCTGATCCTTCATGGAGATAAAAGCGGATATTTTGTCTGTGTAATTCCCGGGGCTGATGAAGTAGATCTGAAAAAGGCGGCAAAAGTCTCCGGAAATAAGAAATGCGAAATGATTCCGGTAAAAGAACTGTTACCTTTGACAGGTTACATCCGGGGAGGATGCTCTCCTATCGGAATGAAGAAACATTTTCCTACTTATATTCATCAAACGGCAGAAGAATATGACAATATATATATTAGTGCCGGACAGCGGGGATTACAGGTTCAAATCGCACCAAAAGATCTAATTCGCGAAGTGAAAGCTGAAATATCCGATCTGATTATTGATAAATAAGATTCTAATAATAGCATAAAAAAACAGGACTGCTTATTTCTACATTGTGTATAGAATAATAAATAGTCCTGTTTTTTTATGCTATTATTAGAATTTCCTGAATATATATCTTTTACCTTCACTATTCAAAATCAACTGCTTTCCACTTAACTTTTCAATAGTAAATGTACGTATTTTTGAACTCCAATCGGTACGAGGCAAATAATTTACTGCTGGTCCTGGATCATCCGCCAACTCCAACGTCAACGTTGTCTCATCTTCCAGTTTATTAAAACCATATTGACCATAAACGGAGTCAATATCAGCAAGATATACCTGATACATAAACAATATATTCTGAAAATTATAAAATACCGTATCAGCCTGTATCACCTCTCCATTCGCTTCCACTTGCTGTAATTGCCATTTGCCTTCCAACTTATGTTCCGTATCATTACTACATGCTGCCAGTATGATTACGACAGCGGCTATCATCCAGTATTTCATTCCCTTCATTTTATAACAATCCTTTTGTGCTTGGTAGCTCATATTTATAAATATCACGGCGTATCGCCATTTTTACAGATCGCGCCAAAGCTTTGAAAATGCCTTCTATCTTATGATGTTCATTCGCTCCTTCCGCTTTAATGTTCAGATTCATGCGAGCCGCATCACTCAAGCTCTTAAAGAAATGAAGGAACATTTCCGTAGGCATATCCCCCACCTTTTCACGATGGAACTCAGCATCCCAGACTAACCACGGACGGCCACCGAAATCAAGAGCCACACTGCATAAGCAATCATCCATAGGTAGGCAGTAACCGTAACGTTCGATGCCACGCTTGTCACCAAGGGCTTTAAGCAAGGCTTCACCAAGGGCAATCGCCGTATCTTCTATTGTATGATGCTCATCAACATTCAGATCGCCCTTTACACGTATAACCAAATCCATCCCGGAATGTTTTCCTATCTGATCCAACATGTGGTCAAAAAATCCTAATCCGGTCGAAATTTCGGTCTTGCCAGTGCCGTCAAGATTAACTTCTACATAAATATCCGTCTCTTTAGTAGTGCGCTGTACAATGGCACGACGCTCACCGGCAAAAAGATATTCAGTCACCTTGTCCCAGTCTTCCGTTATCAGGACCGGCGATATGGAAGGATTCTCTGCCAGTAACCGGGAAGCTTCTTCATCGGAAGGACGTAACCAAATACCTTTGGCTCCCAGATTTACAGCCAGTTGCATATCCGTCAGACGATCCCCGATCACATAACTGTTTGCCAAATCGTATTCACCACCGAGATAGTTACCCAGCATTCCGGTCCGCGGTTTGCGGTTGGGAGAATTATCTTCCGGAAAAGAACGATCGATCAGAATATCATCAAAGACAATCCCCTCGCCTTCCAGGGCTTTCAACATCTTGTTATGAGCTGGCCAGAAAGTGTCTTCCGGAAAAGAGGACGTACCCAATCCATCCTGGTTGGTCACCATGACCAATTCAAAGTCCAATTGTTTACGTATGAAATATAAGTTACGGAATACTTTTGGGTAGAACTCCAGTTTTTCCAGGCTATCCAGCTGGTAATCAACAGGAGGCTCTATCACTAATGTCCCGTCTCTATCGATAAAGAGCGCTCTTTTCATGTTTACATATTTTTTAAAGCCTTCAATAATGCATCGTTTTCTTCCGGTGTACCGACAGTGATACGCAGACAACCGTTACACAAAGTTACATTATTCCGGTTACGTACAATAACGCCTTTCTTTACCAATTTATTATATACTGAATCAGCTTTACCGACATTTACCAGGATAAAGTTGGCATCGGTCGGATACATTTTCTGCACAATCGGCAGCTCCGGCAAAGCAGCCTGCAAACGGATACGCTCAGACATGATACGGCGCAATTGCTCCAGCATCTGTCCCTCATTGTTCAATAATTCCAGAGCCTGCTTCTGTGTCAGCATATTGACATTGTAAGGATATTTGATTTTGTTCAATATCGCTATAATTTCAGGTGAGGCAAATGCCATTCCCAAACGGAGACCAGCCGCTCCCCACGCTTTGGAAAGTGTCTGTAGCACGATTAGATTCGGGAATTTCTTTAATTCCGGGAGAAAAGAAGGCTCTGCCGAGAAATCAATGTAAGCTTCATCCAGTACAACGATTCCTTCAAAATCAGTCAATATCTTATAAATTTCATCCCGGTTCAAGCTATTTCCCGTCGGATTGTTCGGCGAACAAAGGAAAATTACTTTCACCCACTCGTCCACTTCTTCCAGTAACTTGTCTGCATCCAGTTCAAAGTCAGCCGTTAATTCGACTTTTCTAAATTCCACATTATTTACATTTGCTGCCACTTCATACATACCGTAAGAAGGAGCTATGCTAACGATGGTATCGATTCCCGGATCACAAAATGCACGGATCACGAGATCGATCGGTTCATCACTGCCATTTCCCAGGAAGATAGAATTACGGTCCACATCTTTTAATTCGGCAATCCGGTCTTTCAACTCCCACTGCAACGGGTCCGGATAACGGTTATACGGTTCGTTATAAGGATTCTCATTCGCATCCAGAAAAACAGACGCACTGCCGTGAAACTCGTCCCTTGCAGAAGAATATGGCTTCAAGTCCCAGATATTAGGTCTTACAAGTTTTTTTAAATCCATCATATTGTTTTTAATCTTATTGTTACTGCATTGCGGTGAGCATCCAGCTGTTCGTTTCCGGCCATGACCTGAATGGTTCCACCTAAACTCTTAATACCTTCGGCAGTGATCTCCTGGAAGGTTATTTTTTTGATAAAACTATCCAGGTTCACACCGCTGTATGCTTTAGCATATCCATTGGTAGGAAGTGTATGGTTCGTACCAGAAGCATAATCACCGGCACTTTCGGGTGTATAAGGGCCCATAAACACACTTCCTGCATTTTCAATCTGTTCTGCAATATAGGCATAATTTCCGGTCTGTATGATCAGATGTTCCGGAGCATACATATTTGTGAAATCGATCACTTCCTGTTCATCCTTCAATACGATTATACGGCTGTGTTCTAATGCCTTCTCCGTAATTTCCTGACGGGATAGTGCAGACAATTGACGACGGATGGCTTCGGCAACAGGAGAAACCATGTTTTCGGCCGATGTAACCAGAATGGCCTGGCTATCCGCTCCATGTTCAGCCTGTGAGAGAAAATCAGCAGCAATAAAGTCCGGATTAGCTGTTTCATCTGCAATTACTTCCACTTCAGAAGGGCCAGCCGGCATATCGATAGCTACATCTTTCAGGCTGACAAGCTGTTTGGCAGCCGTTACATACTGGTTGCCGGGACCAAAGATCTTATATACTTTAGGTATGGACTCCGTTCCGTAAGCCATCGCAGCAATAGCCTGTATTCCACCGGCTTTAAATATTTTGCTGACACCAGCTGTACGGGCGGCGAAAAGAATTGCCGGATGTACCTTGCCTTCCCGGTTCGGAGGAGTACATAAAACGATCTCTTTACAACCTGCGATGTGTGCCGGTACAGCCAACATTAAAACAGTAGAAAACAGAGGTGCCGTTCCTCCCGGAATATACAGGCCGACTTTCTCTATTGCAACTGCTTTTTGCCAGCAGGTTACACCGGGAGTCGTTTCTACCTTATGTCCGGTGAAACGTTGGGAAGCATGAAACTTCTCTATATTGTCTTTAGCTGTACGAATAGCCTGCTTCAATTCTTCGGAGACAAGTTCACAAGCTTCTTCTATCTCGGCTTCCGATACCTGAAGATCCGTTAATGTTACTTTGTCGAACTTTTCTTCATATCGCTTTACGGCAACATCACCTTCCTGGCGCACTTCATCCAATACGGTACGGACCGTGTCAAACAAAGTCGTCACATCCAAAGCAGGCCGTTTGACCAACGAAACCCACTCTTCTTTTGACGGATATTTTATTATTTCCATAATTGCACTCTATATCTATATTCTAAAAACTCCTATCATAATTTATCATATCTATTACTTAATTCCCCGCACTATTTGCACCCCCATCTCAACGATGCTGACACCGGGTGTAAAGGGCATTGAGCCCCGGGTGTCACCGGACGTATGATAGTTGTTTACATTTTATTAAAGTATCATCTTCTCAATAGGAATGACCAAAATACCTTCTGCTCCCAACGATTTAAGCTTTCCGATAATTTCCCAGAAATGTTTCTCTGCAATAACAGACTGAACAGAAACCCAGTCGCCATTTGCCAGCGGCGTCACCGTCGGACTTTTCATACCCGGCAACACTTCTATGATCTCATCCAATTTGTCTTTCGGAGCATTCAGCAATACATATTTCTTTCCTTCGGCTACCTGGATTGCTTCAAAGCGGAACAACAATTCATCCAGGATCGCCAGCTTTTCTTCCGACAGATTATTATTGGCGATCAAAAGCGCTTCGCTTTGCATGATCACTTCAACCTCCTTCAATTGGTTGCTGACCAATGTACTGCCTGAGCTGACAATATCAAAAATGGCATCAGCCAAACCGATACCCGGAGCAATCTCTACTGAACCGCTGATTACATGCAAATCGGCCTTTACGCCTTTTTCTTTCAGATAAGCCTTCAGGATCTCCGGATATGAAGTAGCGATAGTCTTTCCTTCAAACCATTCTATTCCCTGATAATCTTCATCTTTAGGAATAGCCAAAGATACACGGCATTTACTGAATCCCAGTCGTTTAACCAAGCGGGCTTCCCCTCCTTTTTCTACATATTCGTTCTCTCCAACAATACCTATGTCAGAGACTCCATTCGCTACCGATTGAGGTATATCATCATCACGCAGGAACAACACTTCCACCGGAAAACCTTTTGCCGATAAAAGCAAAATACGCTTTCCCCTGTTCAGTTTGATACCTGCTTCTTCCAACAATAGCATTGTTTCATCGTATAAACGACCTTTTGATTGTACTGCAATTCGTAACATGTTTGTTTTTATTTTAATAATTATATTCTTTCCAAAAACAAAATAAGGCTTACCGAATAACGGCAAGCCTTACTTAATTATATTATGCGTATCTACACACCTCACAGCCCACCGAACTATTGCCCGTTGTAATGATGATGATGGTGATGTGATACTTTTCTTCTCATTTGTTATTTTATTGATGCCACAAAGTTACAATAATAATTGAAAATGCAAATAAAACTATCAAAAGATTAGCGATCAGGCTCACTTTTTTTCTAGGATGCCAGTTTTATGCCGATAATTCCGCATATGACCAGCATAGCGGAAAGGATACGCCATATGCCTGCCGAATCACCGAAAATAAAGATGCCGATCAATAAAGTTCCGACAGCTCCTATGCCGGTCCATACCACATAAGCCGTTCCGATCGGGATTGTCCGTTGTGCCAGATATAAAAAGTATCCGCTCAAAGCCATTGAGATAACAGCAACCGAAAGATAAAGAAAACGTGATCCCGTCGTTTGTGCCAGTTTCATACCGACAGGCCAGCCTATCTCAAAAAGGCCGCCTAACAATAAATAAATCCATCCCATAATTTCATCTGTGTTTTAATCTATATAAATGATCGGCTTGCTGCCGTATTTTATTAGCCAGCATTGGCGGATAATCCGGATGATCGGTAAAAAAAGCATCGACCTCTGCCCTCGCCTCCGGAGATGTATGTCCGGACAACAACGCTCGTACCCAGGCTGTCGGGAAGAATATATCGCCGGTCCGCTGCACCTCCTGCATCGCCTCCAAAGCCGGACGAATATATTTTATCGCCTCTTCTTGCCTCAACCGGTGATTCAGATTTGCTAATGCGGCAGACGCCCAGGGTTCTATCCGACGGTTCTCTGCAACCAGCAAAGAAGCGAAGACACTGTCACGCACCTCTTTATGGGGAGAAACAGACGGCGAGATAAACTGATACTCCCGTTTCCGGTCCGGATTTGTTATACGCGAAAGTTGGGTGTTAATAATTTCGTCTGCCTGTTCCGGCAGATAGAGGGCCAATGTATAAGATAATCCGATATAATCATTCTCACTTAACGAACACCCGGCAGGAGCCTGCTCTTTCTTCCACAAATCATATAATGAAGCGACCGCTTCAGGTGACTGAACGATTGAACGATACGAACGGAAAGCCTGCAAACGGTGTTGTGGGACAGAAGAAGCCGTAACGATCTGCCATAACGTTTTTTCCAATAAAGCAGTATCTGCCGGATAGAGACGTTGACTATTGCCTATATATCCCAAAGCGGCAGAGAACAACAATGAATTATTCTCCTTCGGCAAATAATCCAGCATAGCCTCCATATAAGAAGTCGGTGAAATAGTTCCGTTCAGCAGATTTTCATATAAAGTAACCAGCATGGAACCTCTCAGCAACTCATCTTTACAGGCCGGAAGATATGACGCACAAGCCTCGGCATCCGCTTTATTCAACCGGAAAAAGCCATATCCTTTTCCATCTGTATTCGGAATAATGAAACACTCCTCTTTCGGAAGCTTTTTTAATTCCTTTCGGATGGAATTTGAATTTCTCCCGAGAGAAACTGAAATTTCTTCCGGATCCCCGTTTTTAGGAACTATCAGAAAAGATAAATCCTGCGGCCAGTTCAGTCCCCGGTTGAAAGGATCGTTTTGTGAGACAACCAAGCTATCTCCGACAACGGAGGCTGTGATTTCCGGCATCCCTTTTTCATTCACCCAGATATGGCTCCAGGTTGCCAGATCATCATCCGTATATTTATCCAAAATAGTGATCAATCCTTCCCAGGTTGCATTTCCGTAAGCATATGTTTTCAAATATTCCTGTATCCCCTTTCTAAATGCCTCTTTTCCCATCTTCTTGATCAACATTTCCAATACGACAGGAGACTTATCATAGATAATATTACCATAAACCAAACCGGCATTACGCAAATTATCCAGATCCTGTTTGATCGGATTGGCACCGGCTGTACGATCTTCCGAATAAGCAGGCGGAATATAATCCTGCATAAAATTCAAGGCATGATTGATATTCGGGTATAATGGCTCGACAATCTGGGAAGCAAAATAGTTGGCAAATACTTCTTTTGTCCAGACATCGTCAAACCATTTCATCGTCACATAATCGCCAAACCACATATGTGCCGTTTCATGGGCAATCAGGGCACTCCGACTCAGCTGTTCGTTCAGTGTCGGATTTTCATTCAGGAACATCCGTCGGTCTGTATAGAATGTGGCTCCGGTATGTTCCATTCCACCAAACTGAAAACCGGGAAGGATGATCAGATCGTATTTAGCAAAAGGATACGGTACAGCCGTATAATCTTCCAACCAGGCCAATGCGTCAAAAACTTCGGATGCGATATCCGGACATTGGGCTATTTTCTTAGGCTCTGTCTCCCGGTGATATATAGAGATTTCTCTGCCATCCCGAGTATAGGTCTCACGAATAAACTTTCCGGCAGTAAATGCAAACAGATAAGTACTCAATGGCTCCGTTTCCTTAAAAGATATGATTTTCCGTTCGGGAACAGAGATCGTGTCGGTCTTTCCGATCGCACCATTCGTAACTGCCTGCCATTCAACCGGCACTTCCAACGTCAATGTAAACAGTGACTTCATATCCGGTTGGTCAAAACAAGGGAATGCGGTACGCGCCCTGTCAGGCACCAACAATGTATAAAGAAACTCATCCCGCCTGTTCAGAGACTGGTCAGCCGGGGTGAAAGCTATATTGACTTCATTCTCTCCTACTTTACTCCGATCTGCCGGAATAATAATATGTTCATTCCTGACTTCATATGGAACTTGCTCCCCATTCAGTGCAACAGAAGCAATCTGCGAGGCTTCTCCCCTGAAGTCAATAATGACCGGAAGCTTCTCTTTCAGGGATAACCGGATTGCCGCCCTACCCTTTACCGGTTCCTGTTTAGATTCCGGAATAGAGAAAAACAGATCATATTTTACCTGCCCGAAATGTTCTTTTCTGAACTGAGCCAGTTCGTGACAGACTCCCGCTTCCTGCAAAACAATATCTTTCTGCTGTGTTGCACAAGCAGAAAGCAGACCTACAGTTACTGCTCCTGCCACCTGAAAAATAATATGATTTGTATGTGTCATTCTTTTTTACTCTCTCAAATATTCAGCGATTGACATAAAGTTACGCTCCAGTAAATACATTTGCGACGCCATAAAAGTAAAAAATTCTCCCCAATCTTGTTTGCGGTGAAAATCTATTCCCTCTTTGGCAATGTAAATACGTGCAACTTCTTTTCCGGTTTCCCGGACAAAACAAATATCCCAGATCAACCCTTCGGGAAAATCCATTTCCAACGTTTCCTTATACCAGGTGAGACGTTCATACATCTCCAAACGAAGTTCTTCACTCCGGTGATTCACTTCCAGGATCACATAAGCTCCGTTACGGCTGACGTCAAATTTCAATTCGACACCTTTCACTTTGGTATCGTATAAAGTCCATATTTTCTTTCGGCCCCGCAGATAAGGCTGTACTTCACAATAAGCGGCGAAACTTTCCCAAAATTCCAGTTTCAGGTTCTTTAATTCGTCTTTACTATACATCTTTTTTAGTTGACAATTGACAGTTAACAGATGACAGTTAAAAAGAGGGGACTAAAACCTCCTGTCAACCGTCATCTGTCAACTGTCAACTATTTATAAATATCTTTCTTCCTTAATCTGATAACTTCTCCATACCCAGCCAGTTCCTTCATGTCGATACGTCTTGAATCACCAACTACCACATAAACAAACGGTTTCAAACGGACATTATGCCGGTAAAAACGGACAATATCTTTCATATCCATCTCTGAAATACCTGACAACAATGCTTCATTCGGGTCGTTATCGAAACCTGCCCTTCTGAAAGATGCCACTTTCTCTGATAAGTCCCTGAAAGGAGGAAAATCATTATTCACCTGATTTACGATAGATTGCTTGACTGTAGAAACCCGCTCCGGCTTCTCCGGCATTTCGCGGATCAGCGAACACATAACCTCCATCGCATCCAACGTCTTGTCACTCTGTGTAGAAAGCATTGTAACAAACTCTCCGGCTTTCCCCGATAATTGGTGGGGAGGTAATATATAACGCCCACTCACCCGATAAGCCAAAGAACGGAACTCTCTGATCTCCTGAAACATCAAAGAAGACATATCTCCGCCGAAATAAACCGAGAATAACCGGGAAGCATGACGTGACCAGGCATCATCGGTAGCCTCTCCTTTTGTATAAGCGTAAATGATACTTTGCGATGCCGTTGGCATATCCATAAAGTAAACGAGCGGTTTATCATATAATTTTGCATCCCGGTAATAAGGTTCTTTTACAGCAACAGTCATTTCCTGCAACGGAAGTGTCGCCTTTATTTGCCCCGTAACCTGATCGGCAGACAACGTCCCGCAATAATGCAAATCACATTCCATCCGGCGAACATCGGCAAAGACATCCAGTAAATCCCTCCCTTTCAACTTCTTGACCTCTGAAAGCGACAATTTATTCAGAAATCTCGATTGTTCCCCATATTTCACCTTCTCCAACATGGCACCCGCAATATTATCACTCGATTCAAAGAAGGCTTTCTCCATTATTTTGGCATCATTTATAACCTGCCGTATTTGTTTATCATCAGCTTTGACATGCGTGATAAAATCACCGGCCAACTGAACGGTCTCCTCAAAATGATTATCAAAACCGGTAACACGGACAATGAACTGCTTATCGTTCGCATCGAAAGACATCGTGCTGCCCAACACCTGCAACCGTGTCCGGAATTCCTGGAACGATAAAGAATCTGTGCCCAGGAACTGGAGATAATTTGCCAGATACTTCAATTTGGGTTGCTCCAACGTACCTATCTGATACACCATATTCAGTGTAAACACATCCGTAACCGGATTTATCGTTGTATATAAGGTTGCCAAAGGCGTTAGTTGAGTGATCTGAACATCTTTACTGAAATTGATAAAACGCGGTGATACTGTTTGTACAGGTAATCGTTCCAGCTGTTTGGCATACTCGGATGATGCTTCCGAGTTTTTAGGAACAACCGGATTGAAGTCTGGTTTTGGCAGATTGTCCTTTGGGTATTTCCCCGTCGTTTTAGTGACACACAGATAGTTTTCACTAAAATACTTGCGGGCAACGCGGATAACATCCTCCCGCGTTAACGCCTCGATCTTGGATACATCCTGCAAATAATCCTCCCAGCTTTTACCCTGCGAATAGATTGTCATCATAATGCGGGTACGCGAATCAATACTTTCCAGATCGGTAGCATACTGGCGACGTTGTTCCTCTTTCAGGCTATTGAATATCTCATCACTGAAATCTCCCTCTTTTATCCGGTTTATTTCTTTCCAAACCAACTTTTCCGCCCCACTGTATGTCTGGAACATCAGTTTCGGAATAACAGCCACTGCCAATATCCCGGATTCATTCAAATTCTCATTCATTGCCATCGAGGCCATTATTTTCCGGTCGACCATCAGTTTATCCAGAAAACCTGTTCCATTGGCATTGTTCAGCATATTAACAGCAACGGCAAGTGCGACCTGGTCTTCATGGTTGGCGGGAAGTCCACGGAATCCCAATCCCATCGCTTTTACTAAAGGAACAGGAAATTTTACCTTCATTCTCTCTTTACCTTTAAAAGGAGGCAAAGCGACAGTCTCTTTTTTAGGTGCTTCACCCGGACGAATACGTGAGAAAGTCCTTTCGAGGATGGGTAATACAGTCTCCGTATCAAAATCGCCGCTCAACATCAAAGCCATATTGGACGCTACATAATATTCCTCAAAGAACTTCCGCATCTCTGTCAAGCGCGGATTCTTCAGGTTCTTTGTACTCCCGATAATCGGATAGGCATAAGGATGCGGTGCAAAATAGCGCTCAAGCAAACGATCCATAACCTGGCCGCCAATAAAATCACCATACATATTCTTTTCTTCATACACAGTCTCCAGTTCGCTTTGGAACATACGAAAAACCGGATTCAACAGGCGTTCGCTGTTTATTTCGGCCCATTGCTCCATGTATTGCGGAGAAAAAGTATTGAAATAGAACGTAACATCATAAGATGTCGCAGCGTTCAATCCCGAACCGCCATATTTGGAGATCAGGCGATTGAACTCATTCGGAATAACATAATCGGAAGAGCGGATGCTCAACTCATTGATATCTTTCTGGATTTCTGCACGGGCAAGTTCATCTTCTGTCGCGGCAAGTTCGTCATATTTCATAGCTATAGAATCCAGCAGGACCCTCTCCGCTTCATAATCCACCGTACCAATTTTATCGGTTCCCTTGAACATCATATGTTCAAAATAATGAGCGATCCCTGTATCCGGACAGTCTTTCGATCCTGCCTTCACAACTACGGCTCCGAAAACTTTCGGCTGACTATGGTCTTCATTCAGCCAGACGGTTAATCCATTATCCAGTTTATGTTCTTTTACTTCAAGCGCTTTTGTATTCTGAGCGGTTAACAGATTTGTACCAGTTGCAAATAACATCATCGTCAAGAATGCTTTCATGGATTTTTTCCACACATTTATATTATAGATGACAAAGATACCTGATTCCTTTTTGTTATCGGAGTTTGATTAGATATTTTTATTATTTAAACCAAATGCAATGATAAATGTTATCTTTATAACGAAATAACAGATATAAACAAAATGATAAATTTAGGTAGCTGGATGAACAAAATCCTCGTCGGTTGGGGCGTGGATCCAAAAATTGCAAACACTTTCGATGAATTCATTATTGCTGTGTTACTGATTGTTTTAGCAGTCGGTATTGATTATCTATGTCAGTTCATTTTTGTGGGTAGTGTACGGAAGCTGTCGGAGAAGAGTCATTATTTCTGGGATACATTACTGATCAAGCGAAGAGTAATACATAATCTGGTACATGCCATTCCCGGCATTCTGGTGTATGCATTACTTCCGATGGCTTTTATCCGGGGAAAAGAGTTATTGCTACTCTCCCAAAAAGTGTGTGCCGTCTATATTGTATTTGTATTATTATTGGCTATCAACGGATTTATCCTTGTGATAATGGATATATACAACCACAAGGAAGTAAATAAGAACCGGTCGATCAAAGGTTTTATACAGGTCTTCCAAGTGTTGGCATTCTTTATAGGCGGGATTGTTATTATTGCTATTCTGGTCGGAAAATCACCGGCAACCTTGTTTGCCGGACTGGGTGCTTCGGCTGCTATCCTGATGTTGGTATTTAAGGATACGATATTAGGATTTGTGGCAGGCATACAGCTTTCAGCCAACGATATGCTGCGGCCGGGCGACTGGATAACGGTACCGGGCTCGAATGCAAACGGTGTTGTACAGGAAATTACACTAAATACAGTCAAGATACAAAACTTTGATAATACAATTTCCACAATTCCCCCTTATACGCTGGTCAATAACTCTTTCCAGAACTGGCGGGGCATGGTCGAATCCGGGGGGCGGCGTGTGATGAAGTCTATCTTTCTCGATCTGAATACAATCAAATTCTGTACACCGGACATGCTGGACACTTTTCGTAAAGAAATTCCCCTGCTTGCCGATTATCAGCCGGACAAAGGTGTGACGCCCACTAACTCGCAAATGTTCCGCATCTATGTGGAACGTTATCTGACCAGCCTGCCGGTTGTCAATACGGATCTGGATCTGATTATCAGCCAGCTTCAGGCTACCGAATACGGGGTGCCGGTTCAGATCTACTTCTTCTCACGCAACAAGGTATGGAAAGAGTATGAACGCATCCAGTCGGATATCTTCGACCATTTCTTTGCGATGGTTCCCCAGTTCGAACTGAAAGTGTATCAGTATTCAGAATAGTCTCCCCCTTCCCAAACGTAACAAGAGGCTTCCGCTCGCCCGGCGAAAACCTCTTGTTCATGATTATTGATCTCGGGAGATCATTCTATTTCCGGACGGTCGCCACCACCACCATCCACTGTGAGCAACTTTTCATACTCGATGGTGCGGGGTTCCTTCAGCAAGGTTGTGCCGGAGGAGAAGGAGGTGACGATGCGCAGAGTGTACTGAGCCCCTTTCGTCAACGAATCGGGAACTTTCACTTCGACACACTTCGGATCGTTACGACGGATACGGTCAGCCACCTTCACCGGGTTGGCCCCGGTACTGTCGACAAAGAAAACACCGATCGCTTCGCCTTCGCCTGCCACACGCAGTTTGTCGCCTTCGATGGTGATCACGTCACCTGCCGTGATCGTGCCGTCGATAAAGCCTGTTGCACCGTCGGTCACCTTGTTGATAGAGGCACCGCTGTCTTTCACGCCGAGTATTTCGAGACCTACCTTCGCCAATGCTTCGCGCATTTTGGCCGAAAGGGTGATGTCGAGCGTCACTTTATGACGGGCCGGGTCGAACTGGTCTTTGGCAGTGATCCAGGACCCGGAGACACGGGGCGTGAACTGACAGTTGTCCGTCAGTACGCTGTATCCCTGCAGCACGGCTTCGCTGATGATGCGGTCGTGCTGCTTGATGATCGACAGCATGGTGTCGTACTTGATTTCGCTGCCTTCCACAACGATACGGCGGGCGATGTCTTCGTTGCGCAAGGTGTTCTTCATGGTAGACACTTCGGCTGTATAGTCGTTGTCTACGTCTTTGGTCAGGAGGTTGAGCCGCAGCCAAACCTTCCAGAAAAATTCATAAACTGCCATAATGTTTGCTGTTTATTTAGATGAATAATTGCAGTGACCGCCCTCACTCAGGAGGGCGGGTTAACTGTATTTCGGTTGTTTAGAGGATCACTTTAAAGGTCTTCCCTCCTACCTTTACAATATAGGCTCCCTCAGACAAAGGGATTTGAACATTGCCGGAGGAAACGCGGAGGCTTTTCACCAGCTGGCCATTAAAGCGGACGATCTGTACGTCTTCCGGGCCGGAGGTGCTGATCCGGATCACGCCGTCGCGGGCACTGACCGTTACACCGGCCTGCAGCTCTTCGTTGCCGACAGGAGAAGCGTTCTTCACAATGCCGCTGATCGAGATCGTGAGGTCGGTGCTAACATACTTCACGATATAAGCTCCGTCGCTGCTGCGCGGTTCGAGGGTCTCGCCCCGGCTGGTGGTGACGACGGGTTGCGACTGGTTGTAGTCGGCATCGAGCGTGAGGTAGAAGCGGAAGCTGGTCCACTCCTCTACGGCATGATCACCGGCCGAGGGGTCGAGGGTAGCACCTTCTACGGCAGGCAGGCTGACGTTGTAGTAGACGGGATCAGGCTCGGGGTCAGGAGCAACGGCCTTAGTGACGGTGATGGGCTTGGTGAAAAGCGTCGTGGTGCCCACCGTGATGCCTACACGGTAAGTACCGGCGGCAGAAATGGTGACGGTGGAGGTAGTCGAACGCAATCCCTGCGCGGCGGCCTTCGACTGCGGCACGTCCTGCCAAACGCCGACGGCATCCTTCTTTTGCAGGGTCAGGACAGGAGCGTTTCCTTCCGGAATGACGATCTGAATATTGACCGCAGAGGCGTTTGCCGGAATCTCGGCGATCGGCGTGGGCGGGTTATAACAGAGGATTGGTGTACCGCTGTTATCTACCACCTTGGTCACAGTACCTGTCTGGTCAGTGAAGGTGCCGTTGTTGTTCACGTAGATGCCGGTAACGGTCAGTTCTTTGGCGATCTCTTCGGTCAGGGTAAAGTCGACGCCACTGTCGATGGTGAGCTTATCGGTCACTACTTTGTCGAAGAATACGTCGGCGGTTTCGAGAGTGATGTTACCGGCGGCGGTATGGCCATCCCCCTTGATCGTGGTATTGGGCCTGGAGATAGTCACCTCCTCGTCCTGAGTTGTGATCGTCACAGTGATGTCGGACATGGAGTAGATGTCGTGCGTCTTCCCGCCTTCGAACAGGTCGGTCGCGGCGTTCTGTAGCCGTGTCTCATCCATCCACGCCTGGTAGAACTTTCCCTGAGGGGCAAAAAGGGCATACGCCTTGCTGGTCCCGTCGGCGGCGAAGTCGAGGGAGACGACGGGCGTTACATCCTCGTAGACCCGCACCGTCTTGCCGGCCTCCGGAGCGACATCAAACAGCAGCGTGAGCAGTTCGGGGGCCGTACCCTCGTTGTTGAACTTCTCCGTGCCGACAGCCATGAACCGGACGTTGGGCGTCGGGCCCGGGGTTATCGTGCCCTGAGTTATGTTCCAGAAACCACCCTTGACAGTGATATCCCCGTCGAGGGTCAGGGCGCCACTGTTATACAGACCCCAATTACACCCTTCGATGGTGAGGGGTTGCTCGGCACGGATGGTCAGCGTGCTGTTGTTAGAGAAGGCGGCGCTCACGTCCGGATTCTCTGTCACGATCCGCGATCCGCCCGCCCCGGATACCAGCAGGGTAAAGCTCGCGTTGGAGTATGTGTTAAGCATCGCGTTAACGGTTGCTTCCCGCAGGGTAAGTACCGGGGGGATGATACCTTGCGGGGTCTCGTCGATCTGGATACCTGTCCCGTTAAATACGCCGGTCAGGGTTCCGGTAAAAGGGGTTGTAGGGGTTCCCGGATAGTTCGAAGTGGCGTACATCCATCCATCGGCCTCAGTGTAAGAGAGGAAGAGGTTGCTGCCGGACTGGAACGCGGACAAGTCGAGGTCGGAATAGGTGTAGCTGCCCGTCACCAAGGCTTTCAAGGCGGAATCGGTGAGTTTGCTCTTGTAGGCCTCCACGCTCCTCCCGTCCACGAGGATACTTGTCAGCGCGGGGCAGTTACTGAAGGTCCCGTTGGCGAAGTCGTCAGGCGGGGTCTTGCTCTCGATCGCGACGGTCTCCAGCAGGGGGCAGTCGCTGAACATCCCAGCCATGGAGGATACGTCTCCCTGGATCGTCGCCTTCTTCAGCTTCCGGGCAGAACTGAAGATATTGCTGCCAAGCGTGACGACATGAGCCGGGAGGATCACCTCCTCCACAGTGAGGTTCGAGAAGAAGGCCTGGTCCAGGATATCCGTCACCCCTTCCGGTACGGTATACCGGCCTTCGTAGACAACCCGGTTTTCTGGATAATACAGCAAGGTGGTCTTGTCTTTGTTGAAGAGGACGCTCTGATCCTCGGCGAAGTAGGGATTATCGAGTGCCACCGCGAGGCTTTTGATAGAGGAACCCCTGAAGGCCTCGATATAGGTGACGTTATCGCTCTTGAGGCTCTTTACGCTTGCCGGGAGCATTAGTATTTTCAGCTCGACGCAACCGTCGAAGGCACTGGCTCCGATGCTTTCCAGCCCCTCGTTCAGTTGCGCCAGATCAAGTTTGGTACAGCCTTTGAACGCGTATTGGCCCAGTTGTTTCAAGGTGGCCGGAAGGAGCGCTTGTTCCAAGCCGGTGCAACCCTCAAAGGCATTCGACCCGATGGTTTGGGTATTATTGCCCCATTCGATTGTGGTCAGGTTGACGCAACCTTTGAAGGTATTGGAACCGATACCGGTTACGTCGTTCATGATAACTACCATCTCCACCTGCAGCAGGGTTTCCGGGTTATCCTGCAGGCTGGTCGCATCGTTTCCCTGGATGTATAGAATCTTACCGACCAGCGACCATCCGGTTCCGCTGGTTGCCTGAGCCGCGGTCCGTGCGGGCAGGAGCATGAGTAGCATCATCAGGATGCTGAGGCCTACGCCAAGTAAGCGGTGTAGGCGGGTTGTTGTCTTGTCTTTCATACGCTTTAAAATGTTAGTTATTATTCTTTTATATATGGTTGTTATTATTCTTGATTCATGTTCTTTATAAGTATTGCATCAGCTGTTGCGAGATATCTGCATCAGTTGTTGCGACGTCTTTGCATCAGCTGCTGCGAGATATCTGCATCAGTTGTTGCGACGTCTTTGCATCAGCTGATGCGAGGGTATCGCAACGGGTGATGCAATGTTGCTATTCTTCTGCTCTCAGATTTCCGAGGCTGCAAATCTCGCGGCATTCGTTGAGAGTTACGCCTCCCGACCCGGTGTAGCGTGTGCGGATAATCGCCGTGTAGCTTCCCGGAGGCAGGTCGGCAGGGACGCGGGCAACGACCTCGGAGGGCATGTTGCGGGTCAGGCGGCGGCTGACGCGGTATTCGGCCTGCGTGGAAGTGTTGCGGAAGAAAACGCCTGCGTCGGCATCGTCGGTGGTCACTTTCAGTTTTTCGCCTTCCAACACCACGTCGTCGCCGCGAGTGATGAAGCCGTCGGTGCGTCCGGTGGCGGCATCGGTGATGCGGGTGATGCTGAGGGAGTCTGTCCGGTAGCGGTTGTCGACGATCTCGACGCCTATCTGCCGGAGCATTCTGCGCATGAGGGGCGTGAGGCGGAGGGCGACGGAACAGGTGTGCGTCTGGGGGTCGAAGGGCTCGGTGGTGGTATTCCAGAGGCCTTGTATGCTGGGAGTGAACTGGCAGTTTTCGGTCAGCACGCGGTTGCCGAGTGTCAGTTCGTGGCGGATACGTTGTTCGTAGCGTGCTATAATGTCGCTGATGGTTTCTGCTTTGATCTCACATCCGTCGGAAAGGATGCCGCGAACGATGTCATCGTTGCGCAGTGTGTTTTTGCCGGACAGGACTTGCGCAATGTAACCCGTTTTGCCTTCTTTGCCGAAGGGGGTGGGACGAAAATGCATTTTCCAATAGTGAATGAAGTTTGTCATATGATCGTTCTTGTTGTCGTTGTTCACGTACCACCGTTCAATGCTGGGGTGATAACCGTATCAAAAATAGGGAAGTGGACGCGACGGCAAGTTGTCAAAACGTAAAACACCATGAATTTTGATGTTTAGACAACAATAATGATAGGAATGCCATGGGTTTTGATTAGTTTTGCGGCAAACATAAAACAGATGCCTCTACAGATTTCACATTATTTGTTGTTAACGCTTCTCTCGTCGGTTGTAATCATGGCCTACGGCTTTCAGCTGTTGCTGAATGTTCCGGGAGAAAAAGGCCTCACGGTCTACCGCTTTTCACGGCGTGTACTGGCGGCTGCCTATCTGAGTCTGGCGTCGTTGGGCATCCTCGAAATATTCCTTCAGAACGAGACGTCCGAAGGGGCGATGGTCAGTTCCTTTACACTGGTGATCGCTGGTTTTCAGGCGTTTCTTTTCACCTTTGCACTGATGGCGCTGATACGTCCCGATTATATTACCCGCCACCTGCTGGGGGTGCATTTCGGGGTGATAACGTTGGTTTCTGCCGTATTGCTTATCAGTTTGTTCGGTTTCGGGGGGATGGTTCATACCGTGATATTCCGGCTGTGTCTGGTGGGATACGTGGGGCAGTTGGTTTGGTATGTGCGTAAATTCCGGCAGATTTATGGGGAAGGTATCCGCCGGTTGTCAGACTTCTATGCCGAAGACGAGGACAGACGGCTCCACTGGATCAACCGGTGTTTCTACATGGCATTGACAATCGGTATCCTGGCGCTTGTCGGGGCTTTTATGCGTTCGTTCTACTATCATTTTTTTATACCTTTATATACGGTGTTTTATGTCTACTTTGCAGTGAAGTACTGTAATTACGTGCCGGTTTTCCATTATGTGCTGCGTGGTATAGCGTTGCCCTCTCCTGCTCTATCGGTGGAGATGGGTGATACGGAAGACATCGGCATCATGCCGGAAGTGGTTATGGATACGGCAGAGAAAGATCCTTCGAATGTGGTGGCTGCATTCAATAATAAGCAGTTTACAGAAAGGCTTCAACAATGGATCGAAGACAAGAAATATCTCGAAACGGGCAAGAACCTGAGTGATGTGGCGGAAGAGCTGGGCACCAACCGCAGTTATTTCTCCCGTTACCTGAATACGCATGAGGAATGCGATTTCCGCAACTGGCGTAGTAGACTCAGGATAGAAGAAGCCAGTCGGCTTCTTCTGATTTATCCGGATAAATCAGTATCGGGTATCGCTGAAATGGTGGGCTTTTCAGACCGCAGTAATTTTCATAGGCAGTTCACCACCATCATCGGGATGTCGCCGCAAAACTATCGCAAAAACAGGGAGTAAAACAACATTACCATTTTCATATTGAACTTTTATTCATTAGTTTTGTATTGTATTTATAGGAAATATCTAAACGAAACATGTATGAGTGAATTACAACAATGGATTAACAGTTACTTGATTAAATGGGGTTTAGTACGCGACTCGGCTAATATCTGGGATAACCTGATCGTATTACTTCTCGTTATAGCAGTAACTGTCGGTATCGATTATACCTGCCGGTATATTTTTCTGGGATTATTCAAACGCTTCGCCAAAAGAACCAGAAACCAGTGGGACGATCTGATCGTGGAACGGAAGATCATCAACAAGCTGATGCACCTGATTCCGGCCATTCTGGTTTATATCATGCTCCCGCTGGCACTTCCAAGGGCTGAAATGCCAACATTACTTGGCATTCTTCAAATGGTCTGCAGTATCTATATTGTAGCTGTCATATTGCGTTTTATCAATGCGGCATTAAATCTGCTCCTCGAAATATACAACCGGAAAGAAGCCTTCAAGAATAAACCGCTGAAAGGATTTGTACAAATCATTCAGGTGCTTGTATTCTTTGTCGGGTTCATCATTATCATCAGTATCCTGATTGGAAAATCACCGGCTACACTATTTGCCGGATTGGGAGCTTCGGCTGCTATCCTGATGTTGGTTTTTAAAGATACGATACTTGGTTTTGTTGCCGGTATCCAGTTATCTGCCAATGACATGCTCCGTCCGGGGGACTGGATCACGATGACTAAATACGGGGCCGACGGAACCGTAATAGAAGTAACGCTGAATTCGATCAAAGTACGTAATTTCGATAATACGATCACTATGATACCACCCTATGCGCTCGTCAGCGACTCTTTCCAAAACTGGCGGGGCATGCAGGAATCAGGCGGGCGACGTGTCAAACGTTCGATCAATATCGATATGAACAGCGTACGTTTCTGTACACCGGAAATGCTTGATAAATTCCGTAAAATATCCTTACTGACCGAATATATCGATACTAAGCAACAAGAACTGGAAAGATATAACAAAGAACATAATATAGACGGCTCCATCAAAGTGAACGGACGCCGTCAAACCAATCTCGGTGTTTTCCGTGCTTATCTGGTAAATTATCTGAAAAGCAACCCTGATGTGAACAAGGATCTGACGTGTATGGTACGCCAATTGCAACCGACAGAAAAAGGAATACCGATGGAGTTATATTTCTTTGCAGCAACAACTGTCTGGATTCCTTACGAAGGCATTCAGTCTGATGTATTCGATCATATTCTGGCTGTTTTACCGGAATTCGATTTACAGGTTTTCCAGGAAGTGTCAGGTTCGGATCTGCGTCATTTGAGGATTGAAACTGCAAACTAAGCGTAAACAAAAAGGGACTTTTATGTAAGTCCCTTTTTTATATCAATCAATTTCTATAAAATTCTTTTGTACAATTTCGTAGTAAGCGAATGGAGGCTTAACATATTCCTCACCGCCTTCTGCCTCTTTCAAGGCTTCTGCTTCATAGTCTATTTTCCAATAACGATTATATTGGGTTGTGACATAGATCGGTTCAAAATCATTATCATCTTCTTTAAAGAATAACATCGCATGTTCACCGCCAGCCGGTTCGCATTCTTTCGGTAAAGTCAGCCACGCTCTGATCTGCGCTTTATGCTCACTATCATCAAAATAAACCAGATGATCCATCAACTCAATAAAAAGCTCCCAGCTGATATCATACGGGAAAGTCAATGCAAACACTTGTTTCCCCATCGGATGGATACGAATGATCGCATCATATCGACGGCTATTATATATGTCGGTAAATACCCGTAACAGCTGTTCCACATCAGCCTCCTCCAGTCCGGCAACGATCACTATTTTATCATTGCTGACAGATATATTAGGACGTAAAGCCGGATCTGGTTTTGCCTCTTTTTTCCGGAACTTATTCCGCAAATAAAGAATCAGTACGACAATTATAGCTAAAAAGAACAGGTACGTTTTGAGCGGCAACTTCTTACTGCTTTTTTTCGTATTTTGCACCACTTTTATTCCATCGTCATTCAGATTGAAAGTAACAGGAATAACTTTTTCATCAGCAATATTCTCTCCGTTACGTGTAGCCGGTATCCATTTTCCGCTTGTCAAACCTACCAAACGGATCGCTTCATCATTCAGCAACGGCTCCGAACCAAGAAAAATATGCGGATCGGTAACCGAACCGTCAGTCTCTACCGTACAAGCAATAAGGACAGTTCCACTCACCTCTTCCCTGACGGCCTTTTCCGGATATTCCATGTTCTGCCGGATAAACCAGAATTGTGCGGACGATCCACCGATATATTCAGGGAAAGTGCGGTCCGAACCCTCGGAACGGTCGATCGGGCTATAGACACCTTCATTTGTTTTTAACAAATAAGTAAGCATATATTGATCGTCATCCGCACGACTGAAACTCATGGAACGGTAACCCAATTTAGGTACATTATTTATCTGCTTCCCGTCATTATCCGGAGGCAACAATACGACATCCATCATTCCCACTTTTATTCTGGAGAAACGCAGACCGTTCAATACATGCAGATAAAGAGACTGGCAAGCCATTTCTTCTCCCGATTCACCAGTCTTCCGGACACTTTCAAACCGATACTCCCTGGCGATAGAGACCGTATTTTTATAATCATCAGCAAAAGAATAAATCAGACTGATCCTGGCACCGCCTAGCAAAGGAATAGGCTCGGTTATAAGCCCTTTCAGTTTGGGATTATCGGGTGTAAAAGCCGTAAGCTTTCCTTTATCCGTTCCAAAACGAGTCAGTTTATTGACCGGAAAAACAGATTCCAGACGGAACAGAGAAATATCCTTATCATTTGGTTTGGGTTCCTCAATGATCAGACTATCCAGATAAGGTCTGACTTCCTGCCGTAAGCGAAGTTGCTCTTCCGGCAAATTGTTTTGTTGCGCCTTTACTCCTGATATTCCGCTGATAAAAACAGTCAGGAGTAGATATAAAATCGGGGTGGCTTTCATGATTATAGAAATATTTAGTTTACATCAGAACTGGAAATAGATAAATGGTTGTACACCTGCACTCTTGAACTGTACCACAACGAAAACCATAATCGCCAGGATGACTGCCTGCACCAATAACGGAGAGCGGGTAACGACACCCTGCAAAGCATTCTCGGCCGATTTTGGCATAAAATGTAATACATAACCGATTATCATCAATATAAAAACGCCTTTATAACCAGTAACAAACTGTGTAAATACTTCCGGATGGAAATTTGTACAGATTTGCGTAAGCATCTCTTTTACTGTTTGCAGCGAGTCGGCACGGAAAAATATCCAACCAAAACATACCAAATGGAACGTGATCAAAATCCCCAACACTCTGCGCCAGGGTTTCATTTCTGATCCCAACGGTTTAAAACTACTGAAACGCCCCATTATAAACTTATGAATAGCCAACGCCACGCCATGTATAGCTCCCCAGATGATAAAACTCATGGAAGCACCATGCCATAGGCCTCCTAGTAGCATTGTGATCAGCAGGTTGATATAAGTACGGATTTTCCCTTTCCGGTTCCCTCCCAACGAAATATACAAATAATCTTTCAACCAGGAAGAAAGAGAAATATGCCACCGACGCCAAAATTCAGTAATAGTTGCCGATTGATAAGGTGAGTCGAAGTTCATATTGAAACGGAATCCCAATAATAAAGCGATACCGATCGCCATATCCGAATAACCGGAAAAGTCACAATAAATCTGTAAAGCATACCCGTAAATACTTAGTAGATTTTCCACCCCGGTATAAAGTAACGGCGCATCAAAAACACGATCTACAAAGTTCAAACTGATATAATCGGAAATCACCGTTTTCTTAAACAGGCCACACAGAACCAGAAATAAACCTTCCCCAAATTCAGAACGGGTAACAGTCGGATTCTTATAAATTTGAGGAATAAAATCGCGGGCACGAACAATCGGCCCTGCCACCAGCTGAGGAAAAAACGATACATAAAACCCATAATCGATCCAACGTGTCAATGGTGTAATCTTTCCCCGGTACACATCGATCACATAACTGATCGTCTGGAATGTAAAGAATGAAATACCGACAGGCAGGAAAATATCCAATGGTTGATAAGTCACACTTTGCAAGGAGGTATTTCCAAACTGATAACCAAACTCCCGTGTAACAGAAGCGATGATCTCCAGCAGGAAATTAAAATATTTAAAATAACCAAGCAATCCCAGATTTATACATAAGCTAAGGACGACCAACAGCTTACGTTTCCATTTGGTCGCCGTGTGATATATTCCCTGTGCAATACAAAAGTCGGAAGTCGCCGTAAACAACAACAGGAAAAACCAGAATCCGCTACTCTTATAATAGAAATAAAGGGAGAACAGTGTCACATATATAATACGGGCCAGCAAATGCTTCCTGAGTGACATATATATGATCAGGAATCCGATGAAAAGAAAGAAAAACAGTCCGCTACTAAAAAGTATCGGTGCATTGTGCTGGTAGGTAAGCACATCTCCCAGTTTGGACAAATCAATATTATCGAACATTGTTATCTGCTATATATCGGTTATAGGTTTGCATCAGTGCACGATACAATAAAGTTCCCTGCTCCTGATAGCCTTCTTTAGTAAAATGAACGCGGTCTCTCCCCATCAATCCGGCTTTATGCCATTTAGCACTCGAGCTCTTACCTCCTGTTGCAGCAAATAAATCCCAGCAGGCCACACCTTCACGACGGGCCACATCGACAATAGCCTTAGCGGCGCGTTCTGTATTTTCATTGCGTACATACGTACGTTTCTTATTCACATACACCCGTTTATAACATTCCGGAGGCGTAGTAAGCAAGATCGCAGTATGCGGCATCTGTTTCTTTACCAAAGAAATAAAAGTTTCAATCTGTCCGGCAAACTCACTCCGGTTAAAACGTCTGCCGAAAGTCTCATTCGTTCCCAAAGAAATAATCAGCAACGACGGATTCAGCAAGGCTAGCTGGCGGACATAATCTTCATCCGTGTAATTCACATACATAGCACCGTTTACTCCTACCGAATGATAAAGAATCCCCGGCTGGCCGTTAGTCAGATTGAAACCATAATAAAGATTTTTGAAAGAAGAAGCAGGCAACAGTTTGTCTGTCCCTTGTTTCCGACGGGTACTTTGTAACTGTAGCGTATCGATCAGGCCGGAGATACGGAAAGTATCGGTAATCACACCCGGAGCACAAGCCGTTTGGCTTAAAATCGTTTCTATCGAATCCTTCATCTTTCCGGCAGGCAACATCGGCATGGACTTTTCACCACGATAGATGACAGCCTGATTGAATGAATAACCGGCTCCGTTGTTGGGCGCCATACTTATATCCAAATTAATGGACGGAGATACGGATTGAATACCAATTCCTCCCGGTCCGATCGGACACTTCCTGTTATGCTGGATACAACGTCCGGCCACCCATTCCCGGATAACAGAGGAAATAAAATAATCATCCGGCTCATTCGTCTTGCTTAACTTGAACGGAGCGATCCAGCCACGTCCGGCATTACCGAACTGCTGCTGCAAAAGACGCATGGTCCGCCCGCTGTAATGACCTGCCTGAATATGGGAATCGCCTAACTGAACAATCGTGACGACTGTATCTTTCCCTGCACGCAGAGAATCGAGTGCCGCAAAAAAATTATGTAAAGGAGCGTAGTCACTCACACAACTGTCAGCCTCCGACAACAGAACAGAATCGATAGCAGCTCCCATTTTATAAGAGGCAAAAGGCAAAGCAACCGTATCCGAAACAGCCAGTGTATCAGGCAAAGCAGTATCATCCTGCAACGCAACACGGGAAGGCGAAAGATTTTTCGCCCCGACGGTGATTGCAATCAGCGCCAACAAAACCGACAAATTAATTAACCACTTTGTCTGCTTCATCATAAAACTCCTTTTCTAATAATAACGCATTGAATAATGCTGTGGCTATCTCACGTCCTCCCCTGAAACTCAGGTGGGTATAATCTTTACTTGCCCAATTGTTCTCTACGAAACGGACCATACTGTTCTCGCCTCCCATGGCACCGAAAGTATTCCAGAACGGGATACCGACTTTACGGGCGATCTGCCGCTGGGTATGAAGCATAGCCAATACGGCTGGCATCGTTTCAAACTCCCCGTCTTCCTGATGACTACGGTCGGAAACTCCCAGCAACAAAACATCCGATTCCGGGAAACAAGCCTGTACGTGACGGACTGCTTCCACCATACGTTTATCGTACCAGCCATAATGCAGTACACTATCGCTCACCACATTCAGTCCATATTGTAGGATAATCAGATCGTATGGCCGTACCTCGTTCAGGCTTTGGCAACGCGAACTGTCCAGGCGGTTCAGGATCATACCGGAATTACCCCGTAACGAATAATTATCTACCACGACTCCTGAATTATCTTCCAAAGCAACACCTAAAGCCCGGAAACCTTCCGTCTCGGTAAAAGAGAAAGTTGCTTCGGTGAAGTTTCCTTTACGCACATATTGAGTGATTGTTGTCGTTGGCGGTAATATTTCATTGATCGTATCCGGTTCCCCGTTATAGTGCAATTTCATCCGTGTCCCCGTATTCTGTTCATACAGGAATTTCAACGATGAAGCTGTTTCCAGTTCAGGATAACGGTTAGTTGTTTTGAGAGAGACGGTGACCTTTTCCTCTTTTTTAGGTTCAAACATCATACCGGAAAGTGTATAACCATGTTCATGATCAGTCAGCATCGACCATGTATGCCAACCTTCCGAACGTTGTTCGATCGTCGGACGGAACTGAGCGGCAACGGAAGTAATAGGGACAAAACCAACCCCACGTCCTCCAAACTCTTTCTGTAAGGCTGAACGCAAATCGGCAACGACAATGTCACCTTCGATGAACGAATCACCCAGGAAGGCAACACGTACCGGCCGGCCCAACTTATCCCGTTTCTTCAACGCCGTAAAGAAACGCTTCAAACCGATATGCCCTACCGAATAATCTTCGATATGCGTACCAAGCGAATCGGCTCCCTGAACGGAATACATCACATTATACAAGGAATCGCGTAAAGCCAATGCCGCCGAGTCAATCCCCGTCGAACGGATGATCGAATCGCGCAAAGCCACCGAATCAATTTCCAGTGTATCCGGCTGTTCGAGCTGTTTACGCAGCAAGTCCATAGACAGCGATTGCGTTTTTACCCGTAAATCCGAAAGTAAGTCAACCTTTTTTATCTTCTGACCGAACATTCTGTCCGGCAGATAATATAGTCCCAGGCAGATGCAAAGCGTAATTAGCAAAAGAGCCAGTAATCTGCCGAAATTATCTTCTTTATTCATTTACTCATTCTTACGAAGGTGCAAAGATAAAGATAAAGTTGGTATGTTCGTGTATTGTTTCAGAATTAGAAAGAGACTTTTAAAAGTTCCGGTATTTCAGAAGGCTCGCTGGCCACCCTGATTCCGGCCTCTTCCAAAGCCCGTATTTTCTCTACGGCAGAGCCTGAACCTCCGGAGATGATTGCTCCGGCATGCCCCATCTGTTTCCCGGGCGGAGCTGACTGTCCGGCAATAAATCCGACAACCGGTTTGGTGACATGCTCACGAATATATTCGGCAGCCAACTCTTCTGCATTGCCGCCGATCTCACCGATCATCACGATCGAATGTGTCTCCGGATCATTTTCAAACATTTCCAACAAATCCCGGAAATAAAGTCCGACCACAGGATCGCCGCCCATTCCGACCGCGGTAGATTGGCCCATACCTTTGGCGGTCAAATGATAAACCACCTCATAAGTAAGCGTTCCGCTCCGGCTGAGTACCCCTGTATGACCTTTTGTAAAAACTTTTCCAGGCAAAATGCCTACCAGACTCTCACCCGGAGAAATCAGTCCGGGACAGTTCGGACCGATCAGCTTCGCTCCTTTTAACTGAACGAAACGATAAGCCTTTATAACATCGAGTGTCGGGATTCCTTCCGTTATACAAACGATCAGTTCTATCCCTGCATCAGCCGCTTCCATAATGGCATCTGCTGCAAAACGGGCCGGAACAAATATAATGGAAGTATTCGCCTGTGTCTGCTGCACAGCATCATACATTGTATTAAAAACCGGGATATGCTCGATAAGAGTACCACCTTTGCCCGGCGAAGTCCCGCCAACAACATCAGTGCCATATTCTTTCATTTTCAATGCATGAAAAAGTCCGTCACGCCCGGTTATTCCTTGTACGATCACTCGGGTCGATTTATTTATTAATATGCTCATAATGATTTTTTCCTTTTTACTGTTTATTAGATGCTTCAACAGCCATCAGGGTGGCTTCTCCCATTGTCTCAGCTACTTTGAAACGTGTATTGCGCAACAAGTCACGTCCTTCCGCCTCATTCGTTCCGGTTAATCGGACAATCACCGGAATATCTGTATCGATCTGCTCAAAAGCTTTCAGCAAGCCGTAGGCAACATCATCACACCGGGTAATTCCGCCGAAAATATTGATCAACACCACTTTCACCTGCTTATCCTTCAGAAGAAGTTTCATTGCCTCAATCACTTTTTCAGGATTGGAACTACCTCCGATATCCAGGAAATTGGCCGGATTTCCGCCATACAACTTGATCAGATCCATCGTAGCCATAGCCAGTCCGGCACCATTCACCATACAGCCGATCTCGCCATCCATATGTACATAACTAAATCCTTTTTCCTTTGCCTGTGTTTCTGTCTTTTCTTCCTCGGTTGGCTCGAACAAAGATAAAACACCGGGCTGACGATACAATGCATTATCATCGAAAGTCATCTTGGCATCGATAGCAATCAAAACTCCTTCCCGGGTCATTACCAACGGATTGATCTCAACCAGAGAAGCATCTTTCTCAATAAAAAGCCTGTACATATTCTGTATAATTGCTGCCATCTGGTTTACCTGTGCACTGCTAGCGAACAAAGTAAAAGCAAACCGGCGAGCCAGATAATCCGGGATTCCGATCAGCGGATCGATCCTGAAATGAAATATTTTTTCCGGGCTTCTGCGTGCCACCTCTTCAATATCCATGCCTCCCTCCGCACTCATCATCAAAACAACCGAACGCGAATTACGATCGATAACAAAACTGACATAATATTCGAGATGAATATTTACCGCTTCGCTGACAATCACGCGGGTAACCGGATAATCTTTGATCGTCATACCCAAAATACTTTCAGCATGTTGTAAGGCTTCCCCAGCATTTCCAGCCAGTTTAACACCTCCGGCTTTTCCTCTTCCTCCGGTCAGAACCTGCGCTTTGATCGCAACTTTTTCATTTCCGAGCTGGCTGAACGCTGCCGTAACCTCCTCCGGCTTACTACACAGGATGTGTCGTTCTACCGGAATTCCATAATCTGAAAAGAATTTCTTTGCCTGATATTCGTGTATCTTCATCTGGTAATAATTTAGTGGAATTTATTCTCTCATCTCTAATAACATTCAAATAAACGAAGAAGTTGTTGAAGTAAAAGGATATATCAGACTGCTTTTCAGCATAAAAGCCCTGTAGACGCCGGATACAAACACATTCTTTATTTCCCCTGTTTTATAATAATCAATTTATAAATACGTTACTTTTGCAAGGCTTTATCGAAAGAAAGCCCATCGCGATCAATAAAATAAGAATTAGCTGATATGGAAAAGTTGAAAGAGAGAAAATGGAAAGTGCTTGAAAGTACCTATCTTCACCGCAAACCGTGGCTGACAGTACGGAGTGAACGGGTCGAACTGCCCAACGGCAATCAGATTCCCGAATATTTCGTATTTGAATATCCCGAATGGATCAATGTGATTGCCATCACGAAAGATAAAAAATTCGTTTTTGTCAGCCAATACCGCCATGGACTGGGAGAAACGTCCTATGAACTTTGTGCCGGCGTATGTGAAAAAGAAGACGGCTCTCCCCTCGTTTCCGCTCAACGTGAACTCCTGGAAGAAACAGGCTTCGGCAAAGGTTCCTGGAACGAATATATGGTGATCTCGGCCAACCCGGGAACACATACCAATCTGACTCATTGCTTTCTGGCAACCGACGTCGAACCCGTCACTGCTCAACATCTGGAAGACACAGAAGACTTGACGGTCCATATCCTCACACTCGAAGATGTTTTAGAACTATTAAAAACAGATCAGATCAAACAGGCCATACATGCTGCCCCGCTTTGGAAATACGTGGCAGAAAACCATCTGCTCTGACCTTCAAAGGACAAATCGCCCTGTATTAATCGGAGATTTATTAGGATAATTCATTCTTTTTTCTTATGTTTGTTAGGGAAGAATATGAGGAGGATGAGTTATGAGCAACATTTCAGATTATATCGAACAATTTGTCCTTGATAAACTGAACATGTTTAATGAAGGAAGAAATGAGGATAAAGGCGTATATTACATTCTTTTACCTAACGAAAAGACAGCCTATTATACGCTTTGGTTCTATAACCCGGCGGCGGAATATCATCCTAATATATTCCTTTCTACCTTGGACGTCAATGCCATTAATTCGGTCGGGAAAGCAATGAAAGCCGTGGCAAACTCTTTTGTCAAACTAACGGTCAAGATACGCATCGAATCCATCTCACACAATGCCGACGACATGATCTCTTTCGGCAAATATCGGGGGTATCATCTGTTTGAAGTAGCCTTGATCGACCCTAAATATGTCACCTGGATAGCCAACAAATACGAGGCACACGTTCAAAGTGAAAGGCGCTTCAAAGAGCTTGCGGCCACTTATTCATGGGTTTATCAGGATCTCAATACTTCCCGAATACATAAAATGCCGGTAAGCCGCTTTGTCGGAGAGATAGACGAGAAACTGACTGATTTGCATCTTACTATCCGCCGTATCAAGATAGAAGACAATCCTTATAAAACCCGTGTGATCCGGGGAACGACCCACTTTTATGTCGATCAAAAGATCATTGCGGCCGATGATTCGGAAAATCTGTTTTTCTTTACTATCCGTGCAACCGACCGTAGCCTGGAAAGCGGAAAATTAAGCAATTCCGACCATGCCTACCAGGTCGGAGAAAAACTATATATACGCTCTGCCAAGGTAATCAAACATTATGCATCCCGAAATATACGGTATACGAAATTGGGGTATGTTAAAGTTTAAATAATACAATAAGCTTTTATCTGATAAAATCCCATTCGAATCCATTTTTAATTTCTTCCGAGAGGAATTTGAATTTCATTCGGAAGAAAATTTAGTTTCTCCCGAATGTATGTTTTTCTGCACAAACAAAGATGAAAATTTTATTTTTGAGAAAATACACAAAGAAAAAAAACGATTATTAAGGCATTTATCCAAAAACAAGCGCATATTAGCAAATCTGCCATAAAAAACAGCAACAGCAACGCGTACACACACGTGCGTGAGAGCCACGGAGAGCAAAAACTTCCTGCCATTTTCTTTTTCGACATTTCTGTTATTCAACATCTTTTTTTATCTTTACCGCATTATATCCGGAAAACATGTTTGCAAAAAAAATAACGCTCATACTATCAGTCTTAGTTGCGCTCTTTATATTCAATGAGCCTATCATTGCCCAAGAAAAAGCTTTTCCTAAAAGTGGAGAAGGAATTACCCTTTTCCTGAAACGTCATAACCGTGTAGGGAAAGAGTATCACGATGAATTTATCAAATTGAACAAGACCAGGCTCGGCAGTGGTAATTCGCTGAAAATGGGCGTTAAATACCATTTGCCGCCTTTAAAGGGCGCGGCGGCTACAACTGCGAAGAAGCCTAATTACGAGCCCTTATTCGGCAAAGAATTAGCCCAATACCAAGTCACCTCTTCCGAATTGAAAGGCTGTTGCTTTTATCTGGTCAGCGGACATGGCGGCCCCGACCCCGGAGCCATCGGAAAAATGGGGAACGTCGAACTTCACGAAGACGAATATGCCTACGACGTCATGTTGCGCTTGGCACGTAATCTGCTTATGCGGGGTGCCAAAGTGCATATCATCATCCAGGATGCCAAAGATGGCATTCGCAATGACCGCTTCCTAAACAACACCAAGCGTGAAACATGCATGGGTGCCCCGATCCCATTCAACCAGGTACGCCGCCTCGAACAACGGAGCGAAAAGATCAACTCGCTGTTCAAAAAGGATAGAGAACTTTACAAACGCGCTATCTTTATGCATATCGACAGCCGTAGTAAAAGTCATCAGACTGATGTTTTCTTCTATTATCAGGACAAAAATTCTGAAAGCAAACATTTGGCAAAGACCATGAAATCCACCTTCGAGCATAAATACAACCGGCACCAGCCCGGTCGCGGATTCACAGGCACTGTCGGTCAAAGAGGATTGTTCGTCTTAAGAAAAACAACACCTCCTTCCGTATTTGTCGAATTAGGCAACATACAAAACAGTTTCGACCAAAAGCGGTTTATTCTCAGTGACAACCGCCAGGCTTTGGCAAATTGGTTGTGCGAGGGTTTTGTCACTGACTACAAACGCTACAAGAAAAAGCTGAAATAAATGCCTTGGCAATGAATTATTAGCCTCTGAAATACCGATTAATCCACAGATTAATCGTACCTTTGTGTAATTTTATTGTTGAATCGTTTTAAATAACCATGAATAATTCTTATATATCTCCATTTGCTAAGCCCGTTTATGTGATGTTGAAACCTGTCGGCTCGGTGTGTAACCTGGCGTGCGATTATTGCTACTACCTGGAAAAGGGAAAACTATATCCGGAGGTGAAGAATCATATCATGAGTGAGCAGTTACTGGAAAAATTCATCAAAGACTATCTGGAATGCCAGACAATGCCTCAGGTGCTTTTTACCTGGCATGGCGGCGAAACACTGATGCGTCCGATCAGCTTTTATAAGAAAGCGCTCGAACTTCAGCAAAAATACGGACGCGGACGGCAGATCGACAACTGTATCCAGACAAACGGTACCTTGTTGACAGACGACTGGTGCCGCTTCTTCAAAGAAAATAATTTTCTGGTCGGCATCTCGATCGACGGTCCGCAGGAATTCCATGATGAATACCGCCGGAATCGTCAGGGGCTTCCCTCCTTCTACAAAGTGATGAAGGGGATCGAATTGTTGAAAAAACATCAGGTAGAATATAATGCTATGGCTGTGGTAAACGACTACAACGTTGATTTTCCACTGGAATTTTATCATTTTTTCAAAGAAATAGACTGCCATTTCATTCAGTTTGCCCCTATTGTCGAACGATTGGGATTTCACCAGGACGGGACGAAGTTAACTTCGCCGGAACAACAGGATGCCAATATCAAACTGGCACCATTCTCTGTCGATTCCGGAAAATGGGGGGATTTCCTTTGTACGATTTTCGATGAATGGCTGAAAGAAGATGTCGGGAATTATTATATCCAGCTGTTCGACGCTACACTGGCAAACTGGGTCGGAGAGCAACCGGGCGTATGTACGCTGGCCCGAACATGCGGACATGCCGGAGTGATGGAGTTCAATGGCGATTTATATGCGTGCGACCACTTTGTGTTCCCTGAATACAAGTTAGGAAATATCTATACGCAGACATTAACTGAAATGATGTACAGTCAAAACCAACTTAAGTTTGGTGCAGACAAATACGACAAACTCCCCACTCAATGCAAAGAGTGTGAATTTCTCTTTGCCTGCAACGGGGAATGTCCCAAAAACCGCTTCCTGCATACAGCCAGTGGCGAACCGGGATTAAACTACTTATGCAAGGGCTACAAAAAGTTTTTCAAACATGTAGCACCCTATATGGATTTTATGAAAAAAGAATTATTAGCCCAGCGTCCGCCCGCAAACGTGATGCAATGGGCTAAGGGAAACAGGGATACTCTATAAAAAACATGAAATACAACAGACGTGATTTTATTAAAACAGGAGGTATGGTTATGCTTGGTTCACTGGCAGTTCCTTCTTTTTTAGAAGGTTGTGCCGGTAGTACTGCTGATAAAGCTGCCGGTATCTCATTTGCGTTAAACCATTTCGGGTTAAGCGAAAGTGATATGAAAAAAGTGCTGAACGCAGCACTGGAAAAAGGAGGAGATTATGCTGATCTTTTCTTCGAACACTCTTATCGTAACAATATCGGTTTACAGGATGGAGCGGTGAATCGTGCTTCTTCAAATATAGATTTTGGAATGGGTGTACGCGTCCTTTCCGGAGACCAGACAGGTTATGCCTATGTCGAAAACATCTCGCTGGACGAAATGCTGACCGCTGCACGCACAGCCGCACGTATCGCAAACGGCGCTGCAGGGAAAGGACCGGCCAAACTGACCGAGGAACCGATCGTCAATAACTTCTATGGCGTACAGACGCCCTGGGATGAGATTGCCGTCAAAGAAAAAACACCTTACCTGCAAAAACTGAACGACCAGATTTTTGCACTCGACAAACGTGTGCATAAAGTAATGGCATCTCTCGGCGATACGACATCGCATATCTTTTTCTGTAACTCGGAAGGACAAATGTATTACGATTACCGTCCGATGGTTACACTCGGAGCTGTTTGTATCATGGAAGATAACGGCAAGATAGAAAACTCCTACGCATCCCGTGCATTCCGTATGGGTGCCGAGTTCCTGACCGACGATATCATCAGTGAAGTGGCTAAAGAGGCTGTAGAGAAAACCTCTATCCTCTTCCAGGCGGTAAAACCTAAAGGCGGTGAGATGCCGGTCGTAATGGGTGCCGGTGGCTCCGGTATCCTGTTGCATGAAGCAATCGGACATGCGTTTGAAGCTGACTTTAACCGTAAAAACACTTCCATCTTTTCAGACCAGCTGAATAAGAAAGTCTGCAACGAACATATCAACGTAGTGGATGACGGTACGATTCCGTTCAATCGTGGTTCTGTCAATATCGACGACGAAGGTGTAGAAGGGCAAAAGACATATATTGTGAAAGAAGGTATCCTGACCAGCTATCTGCACGACCGTATCAGTGCGAAGCATTACGGTATCCCGTCGACAGGTAACGGACGCCGCGAATCATTCCGCCAGATGCCTATCCCGCGTATGCGTGCAACCTATATGGAAGCGGGCAATGTGACGGAAGAAGAGATGATCTCGACCGTTAAGAAAGGTATTTATGCATCCAGCTTCACCAACGGGCAGGTACAGATCGGTGCCGGAGATTTCACTTTCTTCGTAAAAGACGGTTATCTGATCGAAGACGGTAAACTGACACAACCGATCAAGGATATCAACATCATTGGTAACGGACCGAAAGCATTGGCCGATATTACAATGGTCGGCAACAACTATAAGATGGATAACGGCACATGGACATGTGGCAAAGACGGTCAGTCATGTCCGGTAACTTGCGGTATGCCATCTGCCCTGGTTAGTAAACTTACTGTAGGAGGAGAAAATTGATATGATAACTAACGAAAATAAAAAACTGGCTCAATGGGCCATGGAGTTCGCTTTGAAGAACGGTTGCCAGGCTTCACGTGTCAGCTTGTACAATGGTTCGAGCAGTTCGTTTGAAATCCGTGATATGAAAATCGATCGCCTGCAACAGGCATCGGAAAACAGTCTGGTTATCCAATTATTCGTAGACGGACGTTATGGTTCTTTTTCCACCAACCGTCTGGACAAGAAGGAACTGGAAAAGTTTATCCGCAATGGAATCGACTCAACCCGTTATCTGGCAGAAGACAAAGCCCGCACACTTCCTGACGCATCCCTTTATTACAAAGGCGGTGGTGCAGACCTGCAACTGATCGATCCTAAATTCGACTCCATACAGCCGGATGAGAAGGTTGCACTGGCAATGAAGACCTGTGAAGAGATGATAGGAAAAGACGACCGTATCATTTCTGCCAATTCTTCTTACAGCGATGAGAAAGACTTCAAATATATGGTTGCCAGCAACGGCTTCGAAGGTGAAGCCTGCGGCTCTTCATTCAGCCTGGTAGCCAGTGTCAGTATTCGTGGCGAAGGCGATGCCCGTCCGGAATCTTACTGGTATGATTCTTCCCTATACTACGATACAATGATCAAGGAAGGATTGGGAACCAAGGCATTGGAGCGCGTTTTTCGCAAACTGGGACAAAAGAAGGTAGCCTCCGGAAAATATCGTATGATCGTTGATAACATGAATTCAGGCCGTTTGTTATCTCCCGTTATAGATGCTTTATATGGCTCGTCTATTCAACAGAAAAACTCTTTCTTGCTTGACAAGCTCGACCAAAAGGTTTTGGGTGAGAAACTTACTCTGATCGATGAACCGCATCTGCTCAAAGCTTCCGGCGCCCGTTACTTCGACGGCGAAGGGGTTGCGACCAAACGAATGCCTGTCTTTGAAAACGGAGTATTGAAAACATACTATATCGACACCTATTCTGCCAACAAAATGGACGTGAAGCCAACTATCGCCTCTCCTTCCATCCTGACAATGCAAATGGGCGACAAGGATACGAACGGTTTGATCGAATCCGTGGATAAAGGTATTCTTGTCACTGGTTTCAATGGCGGTAACTGCAACAGTACAACCGGCGATTTCTCCTATGGCGTGGAAGGCTTCCTCATCGAAAAAGGTAAACTGACACAGCCTATATCTGAAATGAATGCCACCGGAAATATGATCTCGCTGTGGAATAATCTGGCTGAAGCCGGAAATGACCCGCGTTTGTTCTCCAGCTGGCGTATTCCGTCATTATTATTCGATGGTGTTGATTTTAGCGGATTATAAGATTTTCACCTATATTCCATAATATAAAGGCCGGATGATTATTTCCGGCCTTTATTTATATACAAAAAATTGTTCTCTTAAAAAGGATTTTCTATATTTGCCAATACTTTATAATTAAAACTTGTAACTATGAAACAAAAGACCATTCCACCACAGGTGGTTATTAATGAAAAGCTTGGTGATTTCTTTATCGATATCGCCAAATTGGTATTTGCAGGAGTTGTACTCAGCACTTTATTGGATATGGAAGTAGATAAACAATCGGTATTATTACTGGGAGTATTTACGACTGTTGTTTTTGTAAAGATAGGATTTAGGTTTTACATGAAAAAAAAGAAATAAAATGGAAGCTATTTATTTATTTGGAGGACTGAGCATTTTTGGGTTAGTATTGCTTGCTTACCTTACCTATGACGACTGGCAGTACAAAAAGAAACATCCGGAAGAAAAATAATAATCATTACAGAAAAGGAGAAAGCCTGTCGACTTTCTCCTTTTCTTATCTTACCAATAAATAGACAGAAATAAAATGGCAGACACTGCCACCCAATACAAAGAAATGCCACATCGGATGCATATACTTATATTTATCGAAGAAATAAAACACGCACCCTACAGTATAAAATAGTCCACCGCCAATCAGCCAGTACAGTACATCCATTGAGCCGGTTTGTCGACAGACATCCAGTAACGGCTTAAAAGCAATAATAACCACCCATCCCATCGCCAGGTAACAGACCGTTTTCAGATGATCCGTTTTCTTCATCTTTCGAAAACTCAGAAAAATCCCTATCACAGCGGCAACCCAGACAATCGCAAACAACGACCATCCCCAATAACCGACCTGACGAAGGGCTACTAAGGTGAAAGGAGTATATGTTCCCGCAATATGCAAATAAATCGCACTATGGTCGAAACGGCGAAGCAATCTTTTACGCCGGGCATTTGCCGAAGCATGGTAAAAGGTTGAAGTGACGTAAGAAGATGTCATACTAAGGGCATAAACCACCGAACTGCCGACAGCCCAGGGATTTCCGCTCCGGATTGAAGCCATCAATAACAGAATGAGAGCAACCGCCCCGAAAATCATCCCTGCGCCATGTGTCAGCACATTGGCAACCTCTTCGCCATAAGTTTGTCTTTGTTTGGTCCTGACCATTCGAGGTTACAGTTGTTCAGCTTTAAAACCGGCTGCCGTAACTGCCGCAACAACTGCATCAGCCGGAACATCGGCTGTAACTTCCAATACCTTGTCCGGTGATTTCAGATCGATGGACCATTCGTTATCTTTCACTACGTTATTCAGTTTTGCACCGATGGCTGATACACAGCCGCCACATTTTGCGTTTGTTTTAAATTTCATTGTTGCCATAATTTTTTATATTTATACTATTACTTCATAAATTTCAATCTCAAACTGTTAAGCACTACAGATACGGAGCTGAACGCCATTGCCGCACTGGCCAGCATCGGATTCAATAACAATCCGTTTACCGGGAATAATACCCCCGCTGCCAAAGGTATACCTATCAGGTTATAGATAAATGCCCAGAACAAGTTCTGATGGATCAGCCGGACAGTCCGTTTCGACAATTTGATTGCTTCAGGCAATAACAACAGGTCGGAAGTTATTAGCGTGACCATCGCCACGTCCATCGCAATATCCGTACCTTTTCCCATCGCGATACTGACATCTGCACGGGCCAGCGCCTGTGAATCGTTAATGCCGTCGCCGACCATCGCCACTTTCTTCCCCAGCTTCTGAAGGGCGATGATATATTCCTCCTTATCGTTCGGCATCACCTCGGCTTTAAAATGCCCTATACCTAATGTATTTGCCACCCTTTCAGCAGTTTTTACGCCGTCGCCCGTCAGCAAATGAACTTCAATTCCCATCTCTGTCAACTTCCTGACAGCTTCTGCCGATGTGGGTTTGATACGGTCCGAGATAGCTAAAACAGCCAGCAGACGATCGCCTTCGCCATAATAAACGACGCTAATGCCTTCATCCTGCCATCTGCCGATCTGCTTCATCGTATCATCAGGAATCCGGGCTCCGAACTTTTCAAGCAATCCCTGACTTCCGACCCAATAGACAGTACTGCCCACTTCCATACGGATACCCCGCCCGGTAAGGCTTTCGAAGTTTTCCGCTTCAGTGGTTGAAGCACCCGAATCTTCCAGCCAACGGATAATAGCAGAGGCCAGCGGATGTTCCGATTTCAGCTCTGCCGTATAAAGGATATCCAGATAGCAGACATTCGACTCGGTCAACCAACAGGAATCGACAACTACCGGAACTCCTTCCGTCAGTGTACCTGTCTTATCCAACACGATCGTGTCGACCTTACACAGCGTCTCCAAAGCATAAGCATCTTTTATCAGTATATGTCTTTCAGCCCCCTTCCCCATTCCGACCATCAGGGCGGTAGGAGTAGCCAGACCTAAAGCACACGGACAGGCAATAACCAACACCGATACAGCCGAAAGAAGTGCGTAAGAGAAATAGCTGCTGCCGCCGATCGTCATCCAACAGATGAATGTCAGAACAGAAAGCAACACGACCACCGGAACAAATATACCACTTATTTTATCAACGATGCGCTGCACAGGCGCTTTACTTCCCTGGGCCGCCTGTACCATCTGAACGATTTGTGCCAGGATCGTATCATTACCGACTCCCGTTGCTTCCATCGTAAAGGCACCTTTCTGGTTGATCGTACCAGCCAATACCCGATCGCCGACCGTTTTCTCTACAGGGATCGGTTCGCCGCTCAGCATGCTTTCATCCACAGAAGAAGAGCCTTGCAGCAAAACACCATCCACAGGAATTTTCTCACCGGGACGGACGCTTACCACATTTCCGGTCTTTAAGGAAGAAATAGGAACTTCCTCCTCTTTACCTTTCGTTACGAGGCGGGCAGTCTTCGGCTGCAATCCCATCAGACTCTTGATAGCAGAGGATGTACTGTTCTTTGCCCGTTCTTCCATCAGTTTTCCCAGCAGGACAAAAGCGATGATCACACCCGATGCTTCATAATATACATGTGGCTCCAACCCTTTTTCAATCCAGAACTGCGGATATACAGTATTAAAGAAGCTGAAAATAAAGGCAATAGACGTACTGAGGGCCACCAGCGTATCCATATTGGCTTTCCCCTGAACAGCATGGCGTGCGCCACTCACATAAAAGGTTCTGCCGAACAGCAACATAATTGCCAATGCCAGCACCATCATAATCCAGTTAGCATAGGGCATATGCATAAATACCATTCCCAACAACGCCAAGGGCACGGATAATACCCACGCCCCGATCGTATTTCGCTTCAATTTCTTATAATGTTTACGCGCCATCTCTTCCTGCTCGGCAAGCGGATCTTCCGATTCTATGATCAGATCGTATCCCGCTCCCTGCACAGCTTCTTGTATTTTCTGTAAGCTGATTACAGACGGACGAAACTTAACGGACAAAGTGTTAGCCGCAAAATTAACAGATGCCTCTTCTACCCCGGAAAGCCCCTTAACAGTGCTTTCCACGTTATTGGCACAAACCGCACAACTCATCTCCAGGACGGGCAATACCTTACTTTCTATATCTTTCATTATTGTGTATCTATTTATACCGATTCTATTTGTAGAACAAAGATACAAATAAATCAGTTGCAACAAAGTTGCGGATTTTCATTACTCCTGATTAAGATATGTATAAATTTAATAGTTTTATTTGGTATCTTTGTCCTATTATTTAACAATCGGATACCCGATCTTTGTCAGACTAATTTACGAATGAATTTATAAATAAATACAGTTATGATACTTGACTCCTTGAATAACACAGAAAAAGTAGAGCGCTTACACCCTCTTTTCAAAAAAGCATTTGATTACATCAAAGAAACAGATTTTTCCAAAGTGGAAGATGGTAAATATGAACTGGATGGTTCCCGCCTGTTCGTCAGTGTGGTCAGTTTGACCGGTAAAGACAAAAATGATGCCGCTATCGAAACACATAAAAAATATATCGATATCCAGCTCCCCTTGTTAGGCGTGGAAAAAATCGGATGGAAGCCCGGTTGCGAACTGCAGGAAGAATCTATTCCTTACGACGAAGCAAAAGACATTGCCTTCTATGTAGATCGTCCTACCGCTTATACTAAAATCTATCCGGGACAATTCGCTGTTTATTTTCCGGAAGACGGACACGCTCCCGGCATCGGCGAAGGGAATATCCGTAAGGTGATCGTAAAAGTACAGGTAGAAGAATAATATTGCCAGATACGACAAAGCCGGTATTTTCCGAATAAAGATCGAGACAATCTTTAAGGGAAATACCGGCTTGCTTTTGTAAAGTTCTTATCTCGTCACTGCCCTGTTGCCTGCAAATACTGCGTACGTTTGATCAGGTAACTTGTATAATCGTCTGTGTATTGATCACGACTCTGCTGCAACAGCGACTGGGCATCCAGCAAATCACTCAATGTTTCGGTCCCAGCCTGGTAATAGGCGGTACTGAGACGGACATTCTCCTCTGCCGTCACAATCGATTCTTCCGAGAGTTTGACCTGCTTATAAGCTTCTTCCAGCTCGTTCCATAATTTCTGCATCTGCAAAACAAGTTTCTCATTCGAATCCTGGCGGGTATATTCGGCAGCCTTCAACTGTAGTTTCTGTTTCCGGATAGCATGCGACCCTCCCCACCAGTCCGTGATCGGAATACTGACCGTAGCAAAGATCATCCCGAAAGAATGATCGGTATCCAGAATATTATGATACATATAACCGGCTCCTATACCCAACGACGGCAGGTTTTGGCCGACTTTCAGTTTATATTGCAGGCGGCTCGCCTCAACTTGCTTATCCAACAATTTATAACCCACAGTATTAGGCAGAGCCGCTATCGGATCGACCCGATAAGTTTCCGGTAACGGCAAAGGCTCCTGCAAATAAGAACGGACAAGGAAATCATCTTCCGCCACACCGATATACTGTGCCAATACCATTTTAGACAAGCGCAGATTATTTTCTACCTTCAGCCGGTCGCTGGCAACACTGTTCTTTTTCAGTTGTACCTGCAACAGTTCATTCCGGTTGGCAACACCGGCTTTTACCGAGGTTTCGACATCTTTATAGAGATTACCGACCAGCGATTCAATGATCCCGATCGTTTTCATCTTTTCCTGCAAAGAAACGTTCTGCCAGTAATATTGCTCGACCGTCAACAGAACCTCATCTTCCGATTGCTTCATCTGGTAACGGCTAACCTCTACAGCCAGTGCAGCCAGCTTGTTGCTGTTCCATATTTGTCCGCCGGCAAATACAGGCTGGACGGCAGTTACTCCTCCCATGACTCCGTTTTTCCCCAGTGTCATTTCCAGTCCCGGCATCAGGATCATTTCCGCCATTCCGTTGTCGGAAGCAAAAGCACCTCCTGTTGCACTGACAGAAGGGAAGTATTTGGTAAATGCTTCCTTTCGGGTCTCTTGCGTCCCTTCCAGATCAAGACGGGCATTCTTCATCCGTGCATTATTCTCCAATGCCAACCGGCTGCATTCTTCCAGTGTAAGAAGCTGTTGAGCATTCCCTGCAACCAGACACAAGGACAATAAACAAACCAAGCCAGGTATTCTATATCTTATTTCTCTTCTCAGCATATTCTATTTTTTTTATTATTTGATTCTATTCTTTTCCTCCCGATCTTTTATATTTTTGACCTAGGTAGAAAACGTTTTGCACCTAGGTCAAAAACGTTTTTCACCAAGGTCGTAAACGTTTAGCACCTGGGTCAAAAATATAGAAGATAAGGATGTTTTTATCAGGATATCTGCACTCTGCAGTTATCGGTTCCACTATTTCCGGCTACTTATTCCCGAATATCTTCCAGTAGAATACCGGTAAGATGGTTACCGCCAATATCATAGCAAAGACGGTTCCGGCACAGATCACGATTCCCATCGGCATCCAGAGGGAACTTTGGCTGATGATCATCGGAACCACTCCTACAGCCGTCGTAGCCGAAGTCAGGAAGATCGGGAGCATACGGCGTTTACCGGCATCTAAAGCGGCATCCTTCGGAGTGAAATGGTGATTGATCCTCAGATCCTGGGCATGCTCGAACATAATGATTGCATTGCGGACGATAATCCCCATCAGGCTGATCACTCCCAATACACAAGTCACACTGAAGGCCGTATCTGCTATCCATAATCCCAAAGAGGCACCGAACAGGCAAAGCAACAGAGAGGACAAAGCCGCCAGTGCCAGGCCGATCTTCTTGAAGTTGAACAGAAGAAAAAAGAAGATGATCACCACCGCGATCAGTAAACCGCGCAACAAGGGTTCGATAATCTCCAGGTCTGCTTCTTTCGCTCCGCCATATTCCATAGAGACACCCGCAGGAAGTATGGGTTCGATCTCGGCTTTTACAACTTTCTCGATCTTTTTCTGCATGCTGTTTTCCGTATATCCCCGCTTCACCTGTGCCATGACACTGATCGTACGGACACCGTTACGTCTCACGATCTGCCCTTCATTCCATCCGGCTTCTACTGTGGAGACCTGTCGCAGAGGGACACTTACACCCGGGACAGCCGTAGGGATATATTCGTCTTCTACCTGGTTGAAAGGCTGTTTCTCCTCCTTTTTATCCGCTTTCAAATGGACTGGCAGTGCATAATCGCCCTCCCAGACGGAACCGACCGATAAACCGTCGTAACGGATAGCCATATCGGCAGAGGCCATTGCTTTCGTAATTCCTAGGCGGGAGGCTTCTATCGGATCGAGCTTCACACGTATTTCGGGCTGCATCTCTTCATAGTTGGTGTGTATCCATTCCAGTTCGTCTATTCCGCGCAAAGCCAGCATCATCGAATCGGCCGCCTGCTTCAGCAAAGCGATATCTTCGCCGGAAAAACGGATCTCCAATGGAGAAGACACATTCTGATAATCCAGTTGTTTGAACTTGACGTAGGCGTTCGGGAAATAATCGGCATAACGATCGGTATAATCGTCGAGAATTTCCACCGTTGCTTCCGGGGAAGCGGTATTGACAATGAACTGTGCATAATTCTTTCCTGCCAGATTGGGGGCATAGGTTGTCTGGAAACGGGGCGAAGCCATACCGACAAAAGAGGTGACGGAAAGGATACGTTCGTCTTTCTTCATAATGGAATAGAGACTGTCGCAAACCTCTGCCGTGCGGTGTAAAGGCGTTCCCTGCGGCAGATATATCTCCACGGCGAACTGGTCACGGTCGGCAACAGGCATCATGCGCTGATCCAGACGAGTCATCATCCATAAGGCAAGCAGAATGGAAAGCACACCTATCCCGATCGTTGTCTTTGGAAAGCGGAATGTCCATTTCAATGTTTTCTCGTAAACGGACTGGACTATATCCAATAGATTAAAGGTCGGTTTAGCTTCTTTTTCCTTCCGGTCGTGCAAACCTTTCTTTATCACGGCATATTCGAACAGCGGGATAAAGACCATGGCTATGACCAGTGAGATCATCAGTGAGATCGTGATCGTCCAGGGGAAATACTCGACAAAATCATACATCTGTCCCGTCATGGTAAACAATAGCGGGAAGAAGATGATACAGATACAAAGTGTCGCCAGGAAAATAGACCCGAAATAATCTTTTGCACTGGAAATGGCGGCATTCCAGCGGGACATTCCCAGATCCAGCTTCTCGAGATAAGCGTCGATCACGATGATGGAATTATCCACGATCATACCTAACACGACAATCAATGCAGCCAGTGTAACCGTATTCAGCGGAATGCCGGTAACATACATCACCCCTATCGAAATAAAAATACTGATCGGAATGGATGTTGCCGCTACGACTGCCGAACGGAAAGGGAACAGAATCATCATCACCAGAATAACGATGATGATAGAGACGAAAAGGTCGCGTATGAAAGAGGTTACCGACTCGTTCACCACCTTCGGCTGGTCGGCAATCCGGCGGATAGAGACACTGTCGGGTAACTCTTCCTGGAAAGAGGCCAGCACTTCGTCAACCTGCCTGCCATATTCCACAATATTATTTCCCTCCCTCATTTCCATGGAGAGAATGATCGCTTTCTTTCCGTTATTGGTAATGTAGCTATCCGGTTCGGGATATTCACGGACAATCCTGGCGATATCCTTCAGGCGGATCATGTTGCCTTTATTATCGGAGTAAATGATCTGTTCGCCGATCTCCTTTTCCGAAGGATAGGAGACGGAGAAATGGAGAGGGATATCCAGTGATTCGCCTTTCGCCGTTCCGCCGGAGGTTGTGAAACCCTGTGTAAACAGAGTCGTAAGCAACATCCTGCTATCCAACCCGTAAGCCGTCATTCTATCTTTATCCAGATAGACTCCGATCTGTTCATTCTGTACTCCATAACGACGGAGATTGGATACGGATTCGATACGGCGGAGACGGTCTTCCAATGTCTCCAGATACTTTTCCAGTTCACGGTAAGTCTTGTCTTCCGATTCCAAAGTGATCAGCAAGGCAGACGTATCGCCAAAATCATCATTAGCAATAAGTGCCAATACACCGGCCGGCAATTGCGACTTGAAGTTCTGCAATCCCAGTTTGATCTTCGACCAGACTTCATCTTTATTGTTCACATCATCGTTCAACTCGACCATCACATATACCAAGCCGTCTCTCGACATGGAATAGGTTTTCTTCTTCTTTACTTCCTTAAAGGTGAAGAGATAGCGTTCGAGCGGCTTTGCCAGTTGTTCTTCCACTTCGGAAGAGGTGGCACCGGGATATACGCCCACTACAACACCTTGACGGATAATAAATTCAGGAAATTCCTGTTTTGGCATCTTAACCAATCCGTATATGCCAAGCAATACCAGCAGAAAGATCAATAGCAACGTGATCTGGTTATAACGCATGGCAAGCTCTATGATTCCGCGTTTCTTTTTCATTGTACTTTCACTTTCATGTTCTCACTGATTTTCTGGTAACCTTCGGTAACGACCTGGTCGCCTTCTTTCAATCCGTTCGTTATTTCTATACCGTCAGTGGTCAACGGGCCGGTTACAACCTGCCTTGCCTCTGCCCTTCCGTTATTTACACACCAGACGAAGTTGTTTCCTGTATGGGATATTTGTACGGCATTCACCGGGATAGAAATGACGGGAGACGCAGCATCATCCAACACGTTGACACGGCAAACCATTCCCGGCATCAACAATCCTTTGCCGTTATTCAGCTTGATCCTTGCATCATACGTATGGGAAAGCGGGTCGGCAACTACGCCTTTCTCCGTTATTTGTCCTTCAAAAGACAGGTCTCCAAGAGCGCCTACAGTGATCAGAGCTTTTTGTTTATCCAACCTGGCAACTTCTTTTTCCGGTATGGCGATGCGGACATACACCTCGTTGATCTCCAATAAAGTAAGCACAGGAACTCCCGGTTGTATATTCTCACCCGGTTCGACAGTCCGTTTTCCGATCACACCGCTGAACGGGGCATACAAAGAAGCATCTTCCAGATTCTTCCGTGCAATACGTTCCATGGATTGTGCCTGCTGTAATTTACTCTGTACTTCCACCCATTTGATCTCGGGAAGACTTTTACTCTCATAAAGTATCTTCATTCGATCGCAGGCATCCTGTGCCTGAACCAGGGAAGCATGTGCCGCCTCATAAGAGTTTTGAAGCGTCGCCCGGTCGAGCGAGGCAAGAAGTTGCCCTTTATCCACCCGCTGGCCTTCCCTGACAAGTATTCTCTCGACATTCCCCATCACCTGGAAACTAAGGGAAGAGGCCGACATCTCTTCTACTGTTCCTACATAATATTGTTCTTTAACGGAACTCATATCTGTAATCCTGATAACCTTTACCGGGATTTCCCTTTCTGCTGTTCCTTTGTCCTTGCTTCCGGTGCAACTCAGCAGCAGAGATAATAACAAAAGGGTTCCCACGCAATTAACAATCTTCATATTATTCTATTCTTTGATTTGTACTACAAAATAAACAGTGCAAAAGTCGAGAGATTCTTTAGAATACAAAAGGTCTATTTGCTAATCGTATTGTTCTAAAAGTCGCTTACTCCGGGTTGATATTCCAATTCTTTTATGTATGTTTACAGTCAAATAGTAAAAAGATGGATAATACGACCGTACCTGTTATTGATTTCTCTTTTATAGAAAATCTGCCCGAGATAGATTATGTGGATAAAGACCTTGCCATATTCAATACGCTGGATCATTTTCCAATATTCGAATATCCCAGTCGTATTAAAGCGGCTGCTTTTGCTGTTTGCCTGAGTGGTTCTATCCGTATCAGCATCAATCTGGAAGAATATATTATTACCCAAAACACATTGGTGGTCATCTTACCGGAGCAGATAGTACAACATTATGAACAAAGTGCCGATTTCAAAGGAGTATACCTGGGGGTATCGGAAGATTTTGTCAACAACATAACTCCTAACATACAAAATTTGCTCTCAGCCTTCTTTTACATTAAGCGGCATCCTTATACCATACTCACGAATGAAGAGTTGGAGGATCTGGTGGAATACCATGCAATCTTATGGAAACGGGTAAAAAATAAAGATCATGCTTATCAGCGGGAGGTCATACAAAATCTTCTGCTGGCTTTGTTCTACGATATTTGTGATATATTCCGTAAACATGAACCGCAACACACTAATAAGGTATCCAGAAAAGAAGAATTGTTCGAGAAGTTTATACAAACTGTGATGGAGTATTATAAGGAGGAAAGAAGTCTTGGTTTTTACGCCGGTAAACTTTGTATTACTCCAAAATACTTATCCCTGATATCCAAAGATGTCAGCGGAAGATCAGCCGGAGAATGGATCGACCAGTATGTGGTACTGGAAGCAAAGACATTACTGAAATCGACCCGGATGAGTATCCAGGAGATTGCCGATGTGCTGAACTTTGCCAATCAATCTTTCTTCGGCAAATATTTCAAACACCATACCGGCATTTCCCCTAAAGAATATAGAAAAGTATAATCTCTTACAGATACGTGGATAAAACGCCCATCAAGGCTTTAATATCGATCGGCTTCGCCAGATGATGGTTCATGCCGGCATTGAGGGCGTTCGCCACATCTTCGGAAAAGGCGTTGGCCGTCATAGCAATGATCGGTATATTTACAACATCCGTACGCGGAAGTTGTCGTATTTGGCGGGTCGCCTCATAACCGTCCATAACGGGCATTTGGATATCCATCAGGATCATCTGATAATAACCTTCAGCCGATTGCATCACCTTATCGACTGCATCCTGTCCGTTCACCGCCGTTTCAACCAGTACACCTGTGCTGCCGATGATTTCTTCGGCTATCTCACGGTTCAGGTCATTATCTTCCACCAGCAAAAGATGTTTCCCTGAATGATCGGCCTCTGAAAACTTAACAGGTTCAGTTACCTGACGTACTTCATCCTTTTCAAGGAATCTCCTCAATATCTGAAGTAATTTTGATTTGAAAAGAGGCTTAGCGACAAATCCATTAGCACCTGCCTTCCGGGCATCCGTCTCATATTCATCTATATCATAGGCCGACAGAATGATGATCGGGACGTCCGGTCCGACTGCCGATCTGATCTGCCGGGTAGTCTCGATACCACTCATTCCCGGCATTTTCAAATCCATGATAACGGCAAAATAATCCTCCTTTTCTTTATGACGTTTCCTGGTTGCAGCCACCGCTTCACTACCGGAACAAACCCAATCGCTCTTCAGCCCGATTTCCGACAGACAATTACAGGTACTCAGACAAGCCGTTTTGTCATCATCGACAACAAGCACAGACAGTTCCGGTCGTTCTATCTTCTCATCGAAGGCTTTCTCATGGTATTTCAATGGCATGTGGATAGTAAAACGGGTGCCTTTTCCATATTCGCTCTCCACCTGGATATCGCCTCCCATCATCCGAATAATACTGTGACTGATAGCCATACCAAGCCCTGTTCCCTGAATACTGCTGATACCATGATCGTCGGCCCGTTCAAATGGCTGAAATATCTTATCCAGAAAATCAGGTTTCATTCCTCTCCCGTTGTCTTCAAAGACGAACTCATAGTTGGCAATTCCATCATGGGGAGCCTTTTCTTCAATGCTAATCAGGATCTGCCCATTATCCGGCGTATATTTGATCGCATTGGATATAATGTTCATCAACACCTGTTTTATTCTTTGAATATCTCCTACTACGTTTTCATGATGTAATCCGCTGACATGGATATCCAGTTTGTGCTGCTTGTTCTTAATCTCCGATTGCATCATAACGATCAGATCCTGTAGAAGTTCACCGATATTAAACTCATCCTCCGATAGTTTCAAACGTCCGCTCTCTATCTTCGACATATCCAGAATTTCATTTATCAGGCTAAGCAACAGGTTTGACGCGCTCGTTATCTTTTTCAGGCAATCATGTACGCGTTCGTGATCATCCACATGTGCTCCCGCAATAGCCGTCATACCCACGATCGCATTCATCGGCGTACGGATGTCATGACTCATCCGGGCAAGAAAATCAGACTTCGCCTGATTAGCCTTTTCGGCGAAATCGAGTGCATCCTTCAGAAGTTGAGACTGTTCCTCCAACTTCTTTTGTAACTCGCGTTGTTCCGTAATGTCCGTAATATCGATGTAAACGATAATATAGATGGATTCTCCGTTCACACAGCCGATACATTCGCCATTCAACTGAAACCAGGAATAGCTTCCGTTCTTATTTCTCGAACAGATGACAAAATGAACCGGCTCTCCTTTTTGCATCAAAGGAATATGTTCATCCAGAACCATCCTGCTTTTTTCCGTCAAATGAGAAAAAGTAGGGAAAGTGCTTACATTCTCTTTTTTGATACCGAAGAAACTCAAAAACTTATCATTCGCATCCAACAATCCCAGACTTCCATCCTTCCGTATTTTGTATTTAGCGATAAATCCGGGAATATTCTCATAAGCGATCGTCTGTTCGATACGTTTCTGCATCATATCATCCACATTCGTGATAACTGTGTATGCTATAGGGTGGCCGTTATAAACCTCTTCCGTAAAGGAGGCTGTTATTTTCGTCCAGATCAGGGAACCATCTTTACGTTCCATCTGGACAAATACATCATATCTGCTCTTGCCGGTTTCCAATGCATTTGTCACAGCCTCTACAATGGTATCCCATCCGGCTTTGTTCCTTGCAAAAAACAAATCGCATTGGTTATGGAATATTGCTTCATACTCTTCTTTCGGATATCCAATCAAATCATAATAGAAATCGTTGGCCCATAAGACCGTAAAATGTTCATCCACCAAATGTTTGCTGACACTGACTCCCATCGTACACATCAACAAATTATAATCCCCATCTATTTCCGGTTGCAAAAACTGTTCTTCCATGATACTTCTATCTCTCAATGATTTTTCTTTATTACGTCACATCTCTTTTCATACCGGAACCTTAATAATTGACTTTGGCGTCCGGCAGTTGCCGCTTATATTCGTCTGTCATATAAGTTTTGTGAGATGAATCGATACTTTTTACAAAGTAACAATTATTGGTATCAACTAACAAATCCATTTTTTCTTTTATATGTTCTATTCTTTCTCTCATAACATTTGTTTTTCAAATAATATTTATATTTGATGCAAAAACTAATCGACAAAAATGGATAAACAAATTATCAGCATCGATTCGCCAACCGATTTCATAGTCGGCAAATATGTATCCTCCGATGAACTCAAACCATATATGAATGCGCCTTACAAAATCAAAGCAGGGGTCTTTATTCTCTGCATGGAAGGATATATACGTACTACTATAAACCAATCCGAATATACATCGACACGCCATCATGTTACGACATTGATTCCCAATTCTTATTTACAGATCCACGAAATGTCAGAAGAGATATTAATCTATTTTGTGGCTTTTTCCTCTGATTTTATGGGATACGTTAACTTTGTGAGAAGTACAATGAGCTGCTTATCGGTGATCTATAAGAATCCGGTTATTCCTATTTCTCAGGAAATGTCTTGTCTTTTTGCTACTTTCTACGATCTCTTGTTCCAGTACGCCATATACCCCAATATTCTGAACAACAAAGAGATGATAAAAGCCATTTTTACAATGTGCAGCCAGGGTATTGTTGAATTATATAATAGTAATCAACTCCTGGAAAAAAGAGAATTGACCCGGTACACCGAAATATACCAGGATTTCATGAATCTGGTCCTAAAACATTATACGACGGAGCATAACGTCACATTCTATGCAGACCAACTTGGACTGACACCTCCTTATTTCTCCACATCGATCAAAAAGGCGATCGGACAAACACCTCTTGAAGTCATTACTCAAATAATTATCATGGATGCCAAAGCCCAACTGAAAGGGACAAACCAGGAAATCAAGAAAATAGCCATGGGACTTGGTTTCAACAATCTGTCTTTCTTTAACCGGTTCTTCCGGCAACATGTAGGAATGACTCCTCAGGAATACAGAGGAAAAACATATACTTATTCATATTATCAGAAAGATCCCGGCAAATAAATACGTTTACTGGCTATCCGCCTACTATAACATCTATTCCATAACGATTAAATATATCCGTACATCGCTGTACAGTTTCTTCTGAAGGTGTCGCCATCGGATACCGGTTCGGATTATATGTCGTACCTAATTTATCATGTTTATTTTTTCCGATATCATGGTATAACAATAAATTTACTGTACGGTGTTCCCAGGGTAAGGAAGAGAGAAAAGCGGCCGCTTGTACCATATTCTCTTCATCGGCATTGATACCTTCGATCAGTGGGATACGGATATGGAACTTATAACCGGCTTCTGCCATCAGGCGTAAGTTAGAAAGAATCAACTCATTAGGGACACCACAATAAAGCTTATGTTTAACCGTATCCATTTGTTTGAGATCTACCAGAAATAGTTCGGAATGCTCCATTACCTCCCTGACTATTTCCGGTCGGGCAAACAATGTCGTATCGACGGCACGGTGAATACCCAACTCTCCGCAACGCCTGAGCAATTCCAGCAGCATCTCCGGATGTAATAACGGTTCCCCACCACAGAAAGTAACACCTCCCTCCGACCGGTCCATGAAAACCGTTTCCTTCCCGATCTCTTTCATCAGGTAATCGATGGAATATTCTGTTCCGGATATCTCCATTGCCATCGCCGGACAGACTTCCGCACAAGTACCGCACAGGTCACAAAGAGACCGATCGGTCACGATTCCTTCAGAAGTCCATGTTAATGCCTTTTGCGGACAAGCTTTCACGCAAGTTTGGCATCCTATACATTTCTTCTTTGTATACAGTTTCTGTTTCCGGCAGGATAATCCCTCCGGGTTATGGCACCACACACAGGAAAGCGGGCATCCTTTCATAAAAATAGTTGTTCGGATGCCCGGCCCGTCATTTATTGCATAACGCTTTATGTCGAATATCAATCCCATTTTTCAGTTGACAATTGACAGTTGACAATTGACAGCTTTAAGGTGTTTTACCTGTCAACTGTCACTTGTCAACTATCAACTAATTAAAAGTTATCCTGCTCCGTACGGGCAATTACATCTGCCTGCAGGTCTGCATTCATATCATTAAAATAATCGCTATAACCGGCCACACGCACCAACAAGTCTCGATAATCTTCCGGACATTTCTGAGCGGCATATAACGTTTCCGTATCCACGATATTGAACTGGATATGATGTCCTCCCAAAGCAAAATAACTACGAATCAAGGATGCCAGTTTGGAAATATCCTCCTCCCGTTTCAAGAGGCTCGGGAGGAAACGCTGATTCAGGAGAGTTCCGCCACTCTTTACCTGGTCCAGTTTACCTAATGATTTGACAACGGCAGACGGTCCGTGCGTATCGGCACCATGAGAGGGAGATGTTCCGTCGGAGATCGCTTTCTCCGCCAAACGTCCGTTAGGAGTCGCTCCCATTACTTTTCCGAAATAAACATGACAAGTGGTCGACAGCATATTCAAATGGAAACATTCCCCCTTCGTATTCGGCTTTCCTTCAATAGTATCATACAGGTCATTAAAAACTTTAATAGCAATAGAGTCGGCATAATCATCATCGTTACCAAAGAAAGGCGTACGATTCAAAATCGTTTGACGCATCACTTCCGCACCGGCAAAATTGTTAGCTATCGCTTTCAGCATCTCGTCCATAGAGAAACGTTTATCTTCGAACACATGTTTCTTTAAGGAAGAAAGACTGTCGGTAATCGTTCCCAGACCAGTACATTGTATATAAGTAGTATTGTAACGCGGGCCACAATTATAGTAATCACGTCCCTTGGCAATACAATCGTCAATAAACAGAGAGAGGAAGGTTGCCGGAGCATATTTGGCAAACATACGGTCGATATAATTGCTGACACGCATCTTCATATCCACAAAGTACCGAAGCTGTTTCATAAAGGCAGCATACAGATCATCATAATCTGCGAAATTACGCGGATCACCGGTTTCCAGTCCTACTTTACGACCCGAAACCGGATCAACGCCATTATGAAGTGTTACTTCCAGTATTTTCGGCACATTCAGATATCCAGTCAATACATAGGCCTCTTTACCGAAAGCACCCACTTCAATACAACCACTGCAACCTCCTTCCCGGGCATCCTGCAACGACTTTCCCTGCCGCATCAATTCCTGGATATACACATCCGGATTAAATACGGAAGGATAACCATGCCCCTGACGGATCACTTTACATCCGGCACGCAGAAAACGTTCCGGCGTACGGGAGCTGATATGAATAGCACTACCCGGTTGCAGGATATGCAGTTCTTCGATCGTTTCCAGCATGATATAGGATACTTCGTTTACTCCGTCGCTACCATCGGCTTTCACGCCCCCGATATTCAGGTTGGTGAAATCGTTGTATGTTCCGCTTTCCTTTGCGGTTATACCGACTTTCGGGGGAGCCGTATGGTTGTTTACCTTGATAAAGAAACACGACATCAACTCTTTGGCTTCGGCACGGGTAAGTGTCCCGGCTGTTATTTCCTTCTCATAGAAAGGTGTCAGATGCTGATCGAAATGCCCCGGATTCATGGCATCCCACCCGTTTAGTTCGGTTATGGTTCCGAGATGGACAAACCAATACATCTGTATAGCTTCCCAATAAGTACGCGGAGCATGTGCCGGAACCCAACGACAGACATCTGCAATCTTACGCAATTCAGCCGCCCGTACCGGATCTTTCTCCGTCATTGCCATCTCATCAGCCAGGTCGGCATGACGTTCGGCAAATAAGATAGCGGCATCACAGGAAATAGACATCGCTGTCAGTTCTTCCTGTTTATCTGTCGCTTCCGGGTCGTTCATGAAATCCAGATCAGCCAATTCTCCGGCTATCCGTTCCTTCAGGTCAAGCAAACCATATTGATATACTTTACCGTCGAGTGCCGTATGTCCCGGAGCACGCTGTTCCATAAACTCAGTGAACATGCCGACCTCATAGGCTTCTTTCCATTCTTTCGGAACATGGCTGAAAATACGTTCCCGTTGTGTACGGCCTTTCCAATAGGGAATGACTTCACGTTCATATGTATCGATATCTTCCTGGCTGATCGTATAACGTTGCAAATCAAGGGTATTCAACACATGCAGATCCTCTACGCTATGGCAGGTCAGCTCCGGAAAAGTAGGAACAGCTTTCGGTGCCGGACCACGTTCACCCACGATCAGTTCGTCCTTACCGATATAAATAGTCTTATGCCTGCATATTTCCAGAAAGTTCAACGCCCGCAGTATCGGAATAGGATATTTGCCATAGTTTTCTTTATAGAAACGGGTCTCGATCAGTGCCCGTTCGATGGATAAAGATGGTTCGGCTTCAAAAGAAAGCCGGCGTAACCGTTTGATACGGTCGTTCATACCATAAGCATTTGCTTCCACTGCAGGAGCAAAATTAGAGGCACTCTTAGGTACACGCTGAGCTGTTGTCGTACTCATTTTGAATGGTTTATTTATTCGTGCATACACTATACATTATTACGTACAGAGACACACAGTATTTTTAAAGAAATAATTAAGAATAACAAAAGAATTTACCGCACCACAGGCGGCAATACCCGGGAGAGAGTAAATTGTTTAAAGATAGAACATCAAACAATTGAAAAGTTTTCTGTAACCTTTTATAACCATATTATTTACATAGTGTTACACTGACATCGCAAACATAAATACTTTTAAGGAATAAACAAAATTATTGCATCCGTATTTTTAGTATATTTGCAACAATCAATTTGTTTTCATGGTTATTCAATAAACATATCTTCATGGAAAATCGTTTCTTAGGACTTATCGAGAACAGCATCAAGGAACATTGGGACCTCCCCGCTTTCTCTGATTATAATGGACATACATACCATTATAAAGATGTGGCCCGTCGTATAGAAAAATTTCATATAATACTCGAACATGCAGGGATCAAGAAAGGAGACAAAGTCGCTTTGGTCGGGCGTAACTCGTCCAACTGGGCCATCTGTTTTTTCGGAATCCTGGCGTATGGAGCCGTAGCTGTTCCCATCCTGCACGAGTTCAAGCCGGACAACATCCATCATATCGTCAACCATTCGGGCGCCAAAGCTGTTTTGGCCGGTGCCAACAACTGGGAGAACATGAACGAACAGATGATGCCCGACGTCAAACTGTTCATGATGCTGGATAATTTTTCCATCATCAAAAGTAAGAACAAGGATGTACGGATGGTCCGTGACAGGATCAATGAATATTTCGGAAAGAAATATCCCCGCTCATTCACCTCCTCTGATGTAAAATATCATGCTGAACAACCGGAAGAACTGGCTGTTCTGAATTATACATCGGGAACAACAAGTTTCTCCAAAGGTGTTATGATCCCTTATCGTAGTTTATGGAGCAATACACAATTTGCTTACGATAACCTGCCGTTCATTCATCCGGGAGATAGCGTTGTCTGCATGCTACCGATGGCGCATATGTACGGACTGGCTTTCGAGATACTGAATTGTGTAAATAAAGGTTGTCATGTACATTTCCTGACACGTACGCCCAGTCCGAAAATCATTGCCGAAGCTTTTGCCCGCGTGAAGCCGACATTGATACTTGCCGTACCTCTTATTATTGAGAAAATCGTTAAGAATAAGATATTCCCTGAACTGGAAAAGCCTCTTATCAAGCTATTGCTTAAAGTCCCTTATCTCGATCAGAAAGTTCTCGACACGATTGCAAAGAAACTGAACGATTCGTTCGGCGGTAAATTCGGCGAAGTGGTTATTGGCGGTGCAGCTTTGAATAAAGAGGTGGAAGAGTTCCTGCGTTCGATTAAGTTCCGCTATACGGTAGGTTATGGTATGACGGAATGCGGACCGTTGGTTGCTTACGAGCAATGGGATACTTTCAAGAAAGGCTCCGTCGGCCGGATTGTCGACCGGATGGAAGCACGTATCGACTCTGCTAATCCTACTAATGAAGTTGGTGAAATCTTGGTTCGTGGCATGAATGTGATGTTGGGATATTATAAGAATCCGGAAGCAACCAAAGCCGTTATGATGCCCGACGGATGGATGCGGACCGGCGACCTCGGAACGATCGACTCCGATGGCTTTCTGTACATTCGCGGACGCAGTAAAACAATGATACTGGGTCCGAGCGGACAGAACATTTATCCGGAAGAGATTGAAGACCGGTTGAATAATATGTTATATGTAGCTGAATCACTGATCATCTCTCAGGGGGGTAAACTGGTTGCTTTGATCTATCCGGACTGGGAACAGGTCGATAAGGCAGGTATCCAGCATTCTGAAATAGAAAAACTGATGCAGCAGAATGTAGACCAACTGAATGCAGAAATGCCTTCGTACAGCAAAGTCTCCTGTTTCAAGTTATATCAGGAAGAATTTGAAAAGACACCGAAACGCAGTATAAAACGATATCTGTATCAGCCTGCGGAAGAAAATTAATTATTCCAAAGGTGATCAATGAAAAAGCGGTGACACCGGATTTATTTACCGGAGCCACCGCTTTTCCTTTATTTATCAACAGATTACTTTTTTTCAATCTTAAGACTATTTTCTGAAAATAATCAGCAATTCGACTTATCAGCATTTAATGCTTAATTCGCGTAATACGTCCCGAATCTTTTCAAAGGTCGTAATACGTGTCGGAACCAGCGGCAAACGCAATTTGTTTTCAATAAAGCCCATTGCATTCAGCATACTTTTAGCTCCGGCAGGATTACCATCTACAAACAGCAGTTCGAATAACTCGGTGAAGCGATGGTGTATAGTCCGGGCATGATCATAATCTCCGGCCAACGCCAAACGCACCATGCGGCTGAATTCACGCGGGAAAGCATTACCGATAACGGAAATAACGCCGATAGCTCCTAACGTGATCAACGGGAATGTGATACCATCGTCACCCGAAATAACATTGAAATTAGCTGGTTTATTTTTGATAATATCATCCATCTGCGTAATATTTCCGGAAGCCTCTTTCACAGCAATCACATTCTTGAACTCACGCGCAATGCGAAGCGTCGTGGCAGCAGTCATATTCACACCTGTTCTTCCCGGTACATTATATAACACGATCGGAAGTTTTGTTGCTTCGGCAATAGCCTTGTAATGCTGATAAATCCCTTCCTGTGAAGGTTTATTATAATAAGGCACGACAGACAGGATCGCGTCGATACCATCAAAGTTATCATTCTTTAATTTCTCAACAATCGTACGGGTACAGTTACCGCCGAGACCTAAAACAATAGGTATACGGCCATTTACTTTCGTTACGACAAGGCTGATAATTTTCTTTTTTTCTTCTTCAGTGAGGGTTGGAGTTTCCGCAGTAGTTCCTAACACTACCAGATAATCGGTTCCGTTCTGCACCTGGTAATCAACCAGTTTGCCTAACGCATCATAATCCACACTTTCGTCTTCTTTAAAGGGAGTGATCAAAGCCACACCCATTCCTTTCAAATTTATGTCTGCCATGGGGAAAATATTCCTTTTTTGTTATTTAGCACTGCAAAAATAACGAAATTATATCATTTGGAGCGGATTGTTTGCAAATAAAATAATATATGTCCGAATATATGCTTTATATCAGCGTTTTCTGTCACTGAAATAGTAAGATCGTATAAATCAAGTTCACTGCTCCTTGCCCCGACTTTGAAAGTCCCGGGATGCTTCAGCAACAAATACTGCATGGCATAATTATCCCCTCGTGTAAGGTCGATAAGTATATCCGCATCACATGAACAGAACTTCTTCTCTATTTCATCCACAGGCATATACCACATATCCAGATCTGTTTTTGCATGGATGACCATATAGGACGGATCCATTTCAGGAACCGTATCTCCGGAAACATAGACACAAGCTTTCGTATTCTTCTGCTGCGAGCGTAATGTTTCCAGGCAAGGCTCGACAATATCCTTATCCTCGACATTGAACAATACCAGGATATGGCGTGCATCCTTCAAAGTGCAGAAATGACTCTGACGCTTTCCGGCCTGCTCTGCCAGTCCTTTTACTTTTTTACGGATGAAATGGTTCGTCAGTCTCATTCTGCCAACATATTTAAGAATTCATTCTCATTGATAATCTTTACTCCCAGCTTGGCTGCTTTTTCCAGTTTTGCCGGACCCATATTTTCTCCGGCAAGGATATAATCCGTTTTGCCGGAAACAGAACCGCTGTTCTTGCCGCCATGCTGTTCAATCATCGCTTTATATTCATCACGCGAATGTTGTGAGAAAGTTCCGCTGATCACGATCGTCAAACCTTTCAACTTGTCAGAACGATTTGCCAGTACTTCTTCCGCCACCGCCATCTGTAATCCGGAAACCTGCAGACGGGCAACCAATATGCGATTATCCTCGTCGGCAAAATAATCCACTACACTGCGTGCGATACGTTCGCCGATCTCATCCACTTCCGTCAAGGTCTCCAACGATGCTTCCTGTAATTGCTGCATCGAATGAAATGCAGAAGCCAAACGTTTCGCTACCGTCTCACCTACATAACGAATACCTAATCCGAACAATACCCGTTCAAACGGAACCTGCTTGGATTCCTCCAGGCTGGTCATCAGATTACGGGCACTTTTCTCCGCCCAACGTTCCAAACGCAACAAATCTGTCATCTGCAATGTATACAAGTCTGCCACGTTTTTGACCAAGCCTGCATCATACAGATCCTCCACTGTCTCGGGTCCCATGTTTATATTCATTGCCCGGCGGGTAACGAAATGTTCGATACGACCTTTTATCTGGGGAGGACAACCGGATTCATTCGGACAGTAGTGAGCTGCCTCTCCTTCGGGACGGTACAAAGGTGTACCGCATTCCGGACAAGTCTTGATGAAAGTGACCTTCGCCCCCAACAACATCGAACGGGAATCGACATCGACACCCACGATCTTGGGGATGATCTCTCCTCCTTTCTCCACATATACATTATCTCCCAGATGCAAATCCAGACCTTCTATGATATCCGCATTATGCAAAGAGGCGCGTTTCACGGTCGTTCCGGCAAGCAATACAGGCTCCAGGTTGGCTACCGGAGTAACCGCTCCCGTTCGTCCTACCTGGAAAGAGACAGAGTTCAGACGGGTTACCGCCCGTTCTGCCTGAAATTTATAAGCGATCGCCCAACGAGGACTTTTAGCTGTGAATCCCAGATTCTTCTGCTGGCGAAGCGAATTTACTTTCAGAACGATGCCGTCTGTTGCTACCGGCAGGTTTTTCCGTTCCACATCCCAATAAGCAATGTAGTCGAAAATATCCTGCAAGCTATTGCACTTACGGATAACATCAGGTATTTTGAATCCCCAGGTACGGGCCATCTGTAAGTTTTCATAATGACCTTCGGCGAGAAGGTTTTCCCCCAGCAAATAATAGAAATAAGCATCCAGCTTACGTGAAGCCACAATAGCCGGATTCTGCTGTTTCAATGTTCCTGACGCGGCATTACGGGGATTGGCAAAAAGCGGTTCTTCCTGTTCTTCGCGTTCTTTGTTCAGACGGTCGAATTCCGCCCACGGAAGTAATATCTCTCCACGAATCTCAAAATTAGCAGGGTAATTCTCTCCGCGCAATTTTAAAGGGACAGAACGGATTGTCTTTACGTTCGCCGTCACATCATCTCCACGGGTTCCGTCACCACGGGTAACGGCACGCACCAGGCGTCCGTTCTCATAGATCAACGAGATGGAAGTTCCGTCATATTTCAGTTCGGCAACAATCTCAAAAGGCTCGTTCAAAGCACGTTCCGTCCGCTCATAGAAATCACGAATCTCTTCTTCGGAATAGGTATTCCCCAAAGAAAGCATCGGATACTGATGAACAACCTGTTCAAACTCTTTCGACAGGTCGCTTCCTACCCGTTGCGTAGGTGAATGCGGATCGGCAAATTCAGGATTAGCTTCCTCCAATGCCTGTAACTCTTTCATCTTCTCATCAAACTCACGGTCTGATATAGTCGGTGCGGAAAGCACATAATAATTGTAATTATGTTGCTCCAGCTCATCACGAAGTGCTTTAATCTTTGCCTCTACTTCCATATTTAATATACCAGTTTTACATTATCAATCCAGAACGTATTTCCGGGAGAACCGATATAGGCCCCTCCATGACTGGAAGTGAACTGCAGAACCATATGCGTCGGTTCTTCATTTTCTTCCGCCCAGCCGATCTCCTGGATAGGGACACTCTTTCCCTGGCTGTTCATCGTATAACGTTCTTCAACCTGTATGCGCATGTATGGTTTGTAATCGGAATGGGAAGAAATATCTCCATACATGATCGGATAAGTAGCATCGTTCACCCAACCGTCTGTCGACGATACATAACGCTGCACCATGGTTCCGACACGTTTGGCATATACATTTCCTTCCTTATCCTCCCAACGTTTCTGCAAAAACAAGATGGCAGCGATAGAATCCTGCCCCGCCACTTTCGACTTACGGCTGAATCCCGTACTACGGATACGATCTTTTTCAGGTGCCGCCTTGATCTTATAATCAAAACGGATTGCTTTCGGTTTTTTTGTAAAAGGAACACCACTTCCCAGCATACTCTGTGGATTCTTCGTTCCTTTGATCGGTTCATGCACTGCACCCAGAAAAACAGAACCGGCTGCAACCACCTCGATATCGACCAGACCGAGCACCTTCACACTTTCCATACGGGTCTCCAATCGGGCACACCAGCCATCATCTCTTCTTTCAGGGAAAACAGAAGTATTCGTCTTTACAACCCCGGCCACTTTCGCCATCACATTGGAGTTCGCCCACGGTGAACCTCCCCGGTTATGATAAGCGATATTACCGACAATCGTATCGGTCGGTCCCAGTTCATAAAGATACTTTTTGTTTCCACCGATGATTCCCGATTCCTGAATCTCACGGACAACCCATTGATCCATATCTCCAAACGCAAAAGGAACAACCTTTTCCTGTCCGGTCATCGTGGATAGCTGACTGCCCGCAAACAAAAATAATAATATATTCTTTATAGAATTCATAAGCTTTGCTTAAAAGTTGAAAGAATATTATAAAGAATATCCCCACTCTTTCAGAGCCATTCCCCAGTTCTCTTCCACGATCTTCACCGTACGGTCATCGTATTTGTACTGGTTCTTTTTATATCCCTTCTTCTTACCCAGATATTTTCCGATCTCGTCTTTTGACGCTTCAAAGCCCGGCAGGTTTAATTTACGGTAAATATCTTCGGTCATGGCATAAGCATCCTGTTCGAAATCCTCGAACTTAACTTCCACCAGATTTCCTTCAGGGATCAGCCCTTTCTGTTCTTCAAATTTGTAGAACAAGCGGCGGTATACTTCAATAAGATTGCTTTCAATCTGTTCATTAGTGATATCCTGCAAACGAAGCGGCTGTATTGTATTTGTAAAGAAACTGCGTGTACTTTCAAATACGGTATAAGGATTACGCTTCAAATAAATAAATTTAGCATTTGGAAACATCTCCAGCAATGTCTTTACGCGTCCGGTATGTGGCGGGTTCTTACTCAGAAACTGAGAACCGTGCGTATTCCAGAGCGATATCTTGACAAGCTTCAGGAATGTTTCCTTAAAGATTTCCAGTTCATGCGCTGTAACATTGTCAAACAAAAGATACCGGTCGCAATACTCCAGCATATGCTTCGGGAAAAACCAGAAATTATAATAAGTGTACGGCATCATATTTGCCAGTGCAAACTCTTCTTCCTGCGGAAGGTCGACCTTCAACTCCATATTGTCGGTAGGACGTTTGTCGGGCATCAGGAATGACATATTCTTCTTAAAGAAAGGCTGTCCCCAAAGCATCAGATTCGGAAATACCGTCTGATAAGTCGTATTGTAGCCGAAATGCTTGTCACACGAAAACACATTGTGTACAAATGTCGTACCACTTCGCCAATGGCCCAGAATAAATACCGGGTCCATTTCCAGCGGTTTGTCCGCGATCTTGTGATAACGGGCATCTTCGAAAGGTTGCAGTAAACTAAGCAGACGGCATACCGATTTTGTCAGATAATACTTGTTGCGAAAACCTTTATCGATCGTTTTATCGGCTGTCACAGCCTTGAATGTCTTCCAGTCCGCACCAACCAGCGTATTGATTGGCAATTTATCAAATTCCAGCAACCCCATAAGTTATTTCTTTTCAGTTATACATTTAACAGGAACGCCCTGGCGTCCTAATTCTTCACATATCGTACGAATGGCATCGTAATGCTCTTCACCTATACCCAATTCCGGCAGATCCAATACAGCCAAAGCATCTTCCGTAACCATGTCTTTGGCATCCACCCGGTCGATGATCATTCCGACAGCCGACGTGTTATTGGTTATCGGATCGATCAGGATAAATGCTCCTGTCTGCTTATTCTTCTGATAAGGATCGAAGAACAACTCTTTACCGGTAGTGAAAACGACACGGGCGATCTCGTTCAGTTTCATAGGCAAACTCTCAATAGTCAACTGTCCATTATCAACGGACAACTGTTCCATTGTATTGACATTCACCTTATAACGGATACTATCTACACGGGCACGTGTCAGATTCGTCGTGTGTTTGATATAGAATTGTTTGGACATGTCCATCGCTTCTTCATCCATCCATACGAGCATGGCTTCGAAGTTACGGTCTCCCATCGGCAAATTATCCGGATGTACCAGCATTTCGCCACGCGACACGTCTATTTCATCTTCCAGCGTAATGGTAACGCATTGGGGCGGGAAAGCATAATCCAGTTCGCCATCATACGTCACGATACTTTTTACTTTCGATGTTTTGCGTGAAGGCAAAGCCATAACCGTATCTCCTTTACGGATGATACCGCTGGATACTTTTCCACAGAACCCACGGAAATCCAGGTTCGGACGCAATACATACTGTACCGGATAGCGGAAATCCTCGAAGTTGCGATCCTGGTCGATAGGCACTGTTTCCAGAAAATCCAGTAAAGAAGGACCGTCATACCAGGGAGTACGGTCGCTCTTATCCACTACGTTATCACCGTCCAGGGCGGAAAGTGGAATACAAGTGATATCCGGGATATTCAGCGGAGCCACGAACTCTTTATAGTCAGATACGATCTGGTCGAATATCTGTTTGTCAAAATCGACCAGGTCCATTTTATTCACAGCCAATACAACATGCTTGATACCCAGCAAAGACACCAGATAAGTATGGCGACGTGTCTGTGTGATCACACCGGTACGGGCATCGACCAGAATAATAGCCAGGTTGGCTGTCGAACCGCCGGTTATCATGTTGCGGGTATATTGTTCATGCCCCGGAGTATCAGCAATGATGAACTTACGGTTATTCGTACTGAAATAACGGTAAGCCACATCGATCGTAATCCCCTGCTCACGCTCTGCTTTCAGGCCGTCCAGCAATAGAGCATAGTCGATATGATCGCCGGCATTTCCCATACGCTTACTGTCGCGTTCGAGTGCATCCAACTGATCCTCGTATATTTTTTTACTGTCAAACAACAGACGTCCGATCAAAGTCGATTTACCGTCGTCCACCGAACCTGCCGTAAGGAAACGAAGCAAATCCTTCTGCTCGTCCCTGTCCAGGAATTCTTTTATATTTAATGTTGCCATAGTTTTATGAGTTGACAATTGACAGTTGACAGTTGACAGATAAAAACAGCTCTTAAAACTGTCATCTGTTAATTGTCAACTGTTAACTAATTAAAAATATCCTTCTCTTTTCTTTTGTTCCATGCTGGCATCCTGGTCGAAGTCGATCACACGGGTCGTACGTTCGCTCTTGGTGGTTGTCATCATCTCTTCCACGATCTTTTCAATCGTATCGGCCTCACTCTCCACTGCCCCTGTCAACGGCCAGCAACCAAGTGTACGGAAACGAACCATACGCATCTTAATCTGATCGCGATACTGTTCCGGCAGACGGTCGTCATCAGCCATGATCAGGTTACCGTCAAGCTCGACGATAGGACGTTCTTTGGCATAATACAACGGAACGATAGGTATATTTTCCAGACGGATATATTGCCAGATATCCAGTTCTGTCCAGTTGGATAACGGAAATACACGGATACTTTCACCTTTATGGACACGGGCGTTATAGATATCCCATAATTCCGGACGCTGATTCTTCGGGTCCCACTGATGGAACTTGTCACGGAAGGAGTAGATACGCTCTTTCGCACGGCTCTTTTCCTCGTCACGACGGGCACCACCGAAAGCGGCATCAAATTTATATTTATCGAGGGCATGCAGTAAAGCCTGCGTTTTCATCAGGTCGGTATGCACTTTACTACCATGCGTAAAAGGCCCGACACCAGCGTGAAAGGCCTCCATATTCGACTCGACGATCAGGTTCCAACCGAACTTTTTCGCATACTCATCGCGAAACTGTACCATCTCCTTGAACTTCCATTTGGAGTCGATATGCATCAAAGGAAACGGCACTTTCCCCGGAGCAAAGGCTTTCTCTGCCAACCGGACCATCACAGACGAATCTTTACCGATAGAATAAAGCATCACAGGATTCTCAAATTCAGCAGCAACCTCCCGTATGATATGGATGGATTCTGCTTCCAGCTCCTGCAAATGGCTTAATTTGTAATCTGACATAGTTATATTTGTTATTATTATTATTTCTATACTTTTACTTTAGGTAATATCAACCCTAATAATTTATTTACCGACTCTTCCAGACTCAACACAGATGTGTCCAACGATAATGCCGGATGTTCCGGTGCTTCGAACGGAGCCGAAACACCTGTAAAATCTTTGATTTCCCCTCTACGGGCTTTTGCATATAATCCTTTCACATCGCGACGTTCACATTCTTCGATCGGTGTGTTCACATAGATTTCCAGGAAATTTTCTTTTCCTATAATAGACGAAGCCATCTCCCTCAAATCGTTGTTCGGACTGATAAAAGCCGCTATGGTTATAACACCGGTATCGATAAACAGTTTACTTACCTCTGCTATACGACGGATATTCTCGACACGGTCTTCCGGCGAGAATCCTAAATTGTTATTGATCCCGCTACGGATATTATCGCCGTCCAGAATACGGCATAACAAACCACGCTGATGCAACTCACGCTCCAACGCAATGGCAATCGTACTCTTCCCCGAACCGCTAAGCCCGGTAAACCAAACCATCACACTACGTTGTCTTAATAGAGATTCTTTATCCTCCCGCCCCATCATCCGGTCGAAGATCGGATAAATGTTATTTGATTGTGTATTACTCATTTTGTTTTTTATTTCCCCCTTTTACTAGAATTTCCAGATCATTGGTATCACAAACACAGAGATCAGGAATGTGATCAGGTTCAACGGCAATCCGATACGGACAAAGTCGGTGAACTTATAACTACCGATACCCTGCACGATCAGATTGGTCTGATAACCGATCGGAGAACTGAAGCTGGCGGATGCAGCCATACAAATCACTACAAAGAAAGGTGTCGGATTGACTCCCAACTGGGTAGCGACAGACAACGCGATCGGAAAACTCAAAGCCGCCGCCGCATTGTTTGTAATCAGTTCCGTGAATATATTCGTAATAATAAAAATAATGGCAAGTAAGGCATACGGTCCGAAGTTATCCGCCATGCTGATAATATAGCTGGCAACCAACGACGCAAAGCCGGAATTCTCCATCGCTTTACTGATCGCAAAAGCACAGGCGATCGTAATCAGGATATCCCATGAAATATATTTCGTATATTTTTTTGGTGGAAATATCTTTGTCCAGGCCATAATGATCGTCGTGATACAAACGAAGAAAAACATATCCAGCCTCATATTCGGAATAGCCTCTTTCACAGCCGGCAACTCACCGACCGTTGCACCGACGATCATAAAGATCAGCAAACCTAAAGCCAACCAACGCTTCTTTTTCGACACCGGTTCCGTATTCTCACTACCGTTTGCCAACATCAGGAAGACACTCGATTCTCCCCAGGTCGGAATAAACGTATCGTCAGCCCAAAGAACCAACGTATCTCCCTCATGCAAAGTAACTTTATCGAGATCGTGAGTAAAACGTTCTCCCCCGCTTTTCACCTCCTTCACGATCGCACCGTAATGACGGGTGAAATTAAACTCCCCCAATGTTTTATTAATACCGGGAAAACGGGAACCTAACACCGCTTCTACCCGGTGCAGATTGCCGGGACTACCTTCCTCTTCTTCTTCCGTATAATTGTCCTGACGGGAATCTGGTAATAATCTATTGGAAAAAGCAAACAAATATAACATACCGGCTATAGCGATAAAAACTCCGACTTTTCCCAATTCAAACATGGTGAAACCTTCATAACCGGCATCTATCACCATGCCATGAACAACCAGGTTGGTAGATGTTCCGATCAGCGTACAAATACCTCCCAATATGGTTACATAAGAAAGAGGGATAAGGAATTTAGTTGCCGGAAGTTTTACAGATTCTGCCCACCGTTTAATAATAGGAGCAAAAATAACAACTACAGGAGTATTATTAAGAAACGCAGACACAAATGCTATAGGAGGCAACATGCGAACCTGTGCTTTCAAAACCGTCGTTTTTCCTTCCGGAAGAAGTTTTTTGATCAATTGCCCCAAGGCTCCGCTTTGGCGTATCCCCTCACTCACCAGGAAGAGCATAGCAACCGTTATCATTCCCTTATTACTGAAACCCTCCAGCATTTCTTTGGGAGTCAATATACCGACGACCAGAAATAATACCACAACGGAAAGTAGTATCATTCCCGGTCGCATCCTGTCCCATACTAATGCCGCAACCATTCCGGCCAGGGCCATCAATACAAATAATATCTCGAAGTTCATTATGTACCTAATCTGTCTAATTTTCTCAGATAAGGTGCAAATGTAATAAGAAAATTAACGTTATTCGTACGTTAAAGATCTATTTTAGACTTATTGACCAAAATAATCAGCAAATGGAAGAAAGGGGTTTTACAATGAACCAGGGGTTATGCAAATCCTCTTTGTTGTATTTCAACGGAGTTCGCCCATCAATATGAAAGACATCGCATCCGGCTCCTCTTGCAATAGCGTGACCGGCAGCCGTATCCCACTCCATCGTCGGCGCAAAACGTGGATAAATATCGGCACTACCTTCTGCTACCAGGCAGATTTTCAAGCTACTGCCACTACTGATAAGCGTAACAGGCTGGCCTTGCTTCCGCAGGTTCTCAATAAAATCCGTTGTCTCCGGACTCTGGTGTGAACGGGAGGCAACAACGACAATTCCCTGATGTGCCATAGAAACGGGTAGACGGTTTGCATTTTGCATGATCTCATCCATAGAAGGCTGATGATCACAATCCGCCACCAGCTTATATGCGCCCAAGGAATCCGCCGAGAAATACAACTCTTTCCGTACCGGAACATAAATAACCCCCAGAACAGGTACACCCTTTTGGATCAAAGCGATATTCACAGTAAACTCACCGTTCTTTTTGATAAATTCCTTGGTTCCGTCCAGCGGATCCACCAGCCAGAATGTTTCCCACGAAGAACGTTCGGCATAAGGAATATCCTTTCCTTCTTCACTCAATATCGGATATGGAGTTACGGAAAGAACATTCATGATCAGTTTATGAGCTGCTTTGTCGGCTTTCGTCAAGGGAGAATTATCGGCTTTGCGTTCAATTTCAAAATCAGATGCAGGATCTGTATAAATATCCATGATAGCTTTCCCGGCGTCTATCGCTGCCCGGACAGCAATGTAAAGATTGTTCGAATAGTTCATCATCACTCATATCTATTAAGTTTGTAATAATACAAATATAATGTTTTTTCCGAACAAAACCATCTATGAAAGCTATTTTATTTCAAACGCTACAAACTATTCACGTATTCTCAGGCATCCAGTAGGACCAAATTGTATTTCTGGCTACCGACACCTATTGCCTCTGCATGCTCAAGGGTATGGATGCCGTGTCGCGACTCCATCCGTTCGATCAAGTGCTTGCGTCCTTCGTCCGGCGAGTTATATACCATATCCACACAGGCTTTATCCAATGCGACCGGGTCAAGAGAAGCCAGAATGCCAACATCTGCCATTTGCGGATCAGCCGGGTGGGAATCACAATCGCAATCTACCGACAACTTATTCATCACACTGATATAAAGTATTTTATCACCGCAATGGTCGGCAACAGCTTTGGCAGCTTCAGCCATCGATTCCAGAAAGAAATCCTGTTCGGGAAGATTTCCCCACATCTCCGAAGCATTCCGGGTCGTACCGGCAGAATGTATCCAGGCTTTACCGGAAGAAGAAGCAATACCGATAGATATATTCTTTATAGCACCACCGAAACCTCCCATCGCATGCCCTTTGAAATGAGAAAGAACAACCGTGAAATCGTAGTTTGCATAATGTGAACCGACAAAGTCTTCTTTCAGATGCGTCCCACCTTTTACCGGCAAACTAATCTCTCCTTCCTCATCCATGATATCCACCTTCGCGATAGAGGTAAACCCATGGTCCGCAGCCGCTTTCAAATGACTTTCCGTATCAGATCGTCCGCCGCCGTAAGCGGTATTACATTCGACAATGGTACCGTTTACTTTCCGTACCAGGTCGCCAATAAGCTCCGGTTTCAGGTAATTATTTCCACCAGGCTCTCCTGTGCTTAGTTTCACCGCTACTTTTCCTGTAACCGAACGTCCGAGTGCCTCATAAATACGCACCAGGCTCCTGGGAGAAATTTCACGCAACATATAAACTGTTGCTACTTCTCCGGACGGGTTATTTGTGTGTCCTTCTTCTCCCGCCTCTTCACCTGACCTGCCATTTGCCGAACAGGCTGATAACGGGACCAGATTCGATGTTAACAAAACGCCTCCGGCTGCTACCGAAGCCTTAATAAATCCACGCCGCGTAAATGACGACATCTTTCTTTTTCCACTCATAAGTAATACATTTTATTTTAATGCAAATGTATCTGTATTCCTACTTTTAACTTGTACCTATATTACATATATTTTTACCCAAATCACTGTTTTACTTTAAATCTTCGAATAACACAATAAACATCTATAAACCAACGTTTAATACATCAAGAAAGTAATTATTAACTTTAAACATATAAGAAATGAAATCATTAAAATCGGTATTTAAGTTTTGGCAAGAAATTATTTTTATAGTTTCAACCGGATCATTGCTTATTGGAAGTACAAGAGGCGTCATCAATTCGCAGTCAATGGATATATGGGATATTTTGCTCGTATGCTGGGTACTTCCTTTATTTATTTGCCTTATCGGACAATTTTTCTGGAAAAAGAAAAGCCTGGCTATCATCCTATCCGTACCTCTGGGATTAAGTTCCGTGATTACTATTTTTATGGCTTTGTATGGTATATTCAATAGTCCGTCTTACAAAACGGAAAGTATTGCGATGCTTATCATCGGAACAGTCTTAGTGCTAGCGGCGTTAAAAATGCCTTTTAAATATGATGTTAATAAAGTACATGTGGAATCCTAACGCAAGATAATAGACATACTCTTGATTATTTTTGCCGGCAAATAATTAGAGAGTAAACCTATTTCAAAAATAAACAACAAAAGGGACAACCCTTTTTATTACTAACTATAAACCGAGTCAACCCTTTTTATTGATAGGCAGAAAGTAGTCAACTAAAATCGTTAAACTACACCTTGAAAGTGTTTCATTGGGTAGAAACAAGTGTTTCACTTAGGAGAAACAACTGTTTCATTATATTGAAACAATAAATTCCCCCCTATGAAATAACCGGTATAACTTTATAAGGAATTCAATTTCCCTTCAGTCTTCTTTATTTGAAATACAAAGCATACACACAGATCGAAAGCTAAAACATAATATTAGTGTTAGCAGCGGCCGGTATACACAACACAGTTAATCCATCTCTACCACCCGATAAACTTAAATAAAGACACAACAGCAACACTACAAAATACCTTTATTTTATTATTTTTGTACAAGAGAATCATCATCCGGCTATCAAACGGATATAAACAACAAAATAATGGAAAAAGCAAACATCACGTTATACACAGTAATCGGCAACCCGGACCGTATCGTAACCTCTATCCGGGATCGGTTCAAAGAGATGACAAAAGAGCTTACATCAGAAAACGGGGCTATCATCCTGACACTTGCAGATGACTCTAACATCACTTTCAACATCAGCCATCAACAGGATAAACCGGACTTTATCGCATCGCATACAGCCGGTATGGCCAACTATTTCGCTTCCGCCCAGACACCATTGGTCGAACTGAAAGAAAATGTGCTGCGTCAAATCCGCGTATTCAACTGTATAACAGGTATTACATTCGAAGTCGATGATAACGAAGACCGGACGAACTATATCATCAATTGCCTTTTCGCCGTCGCCAACGATGTGAACGGCTTCCTGCTCTATCCTAGTATGCAGATATATACGAAAGAGGGGAAACTACTGTTCTCTATCCAGGGTGAAAGCCAACTGACGGAGTTTATCCCGATCGGCAACGCAGACCTGTTGGATGCGAACCGCCCGGAAGAGGCTCCGGCTGATGTGGAAAGACGTTTACGTTCTATAGCACTCCTTGAAGCAAGAAATATTCCTTATATGGAACATTTACACAGCGAGGCGCTGGAAAGCGAAGTTAAACTCAGAAGCCGCGAAGAAATGGTGAAACGGGCGGCGGCATTATTCGCCGTTGCGGTTTATTCGGAAGTGATGTTATCGGAAGACTCCGACCGGGAAGCAGCACTCTCCTATTTTAATAAAATGGATGAATTATACGGAGTAAAATCATATATTACACCCCATGAAGCAGCATATATCAATAACCCGGAACCGGAAGAACAAGAATGTATACAGTTCGGATGGCGATATGAATGTTGCGGCGTACTGCTTTGGGCGGCTGGTGTGGTAGACGATCTGTCTTATCCTTCCACTATCATCGACGTCCCCGTCCTTGCTGCCATTTTCTGGCAACACAAAGGTATCAAAGATCTACTTTCCAAAGGATTTGCACGTCCCGAAACTGAAATACTGGATGCCGCCGATATGACATTACGTTATGATTGGGCTTGCGTGGATGCACGTATTCATGGAAAAGAAGCGCCTGCCTCACTCGACGGAGGAGTCGTCATGGAACGTCATTATGCTTTCAACTGGATCATCGGAGCTAATAACGGAGCCGATTGGGATCATATTCAACCGAATACATAAGAAACAAGATTCTAATAATGCATAAAGAAACAACTATGGATAAGATAAAAACCGGATTAGCGGCCTACGGAATGTCAGGACAAGTTTTTCATGCGCCGTTTATCAGCACGAACCCCCACTTTGATTTAACGGCTATCACAGAACGCAGCAAAAACCTGGCAAAAGAGCGTTATCCCGAAACACATATTGCCCGTAGTTTTGATGAGTTGCTCGACATGAACGACCTGGAACTGATCGTTGTCAACACTCCCGACAGCTCCCATTACGACTATGCCCGTCGCGCACTCGAAGCCGGCAAGCATGTGATCGTAGAAAAGCCATTTACACAAACTGTAGAAGAGGCGAACGAGTTGGTAACCCTTGCCACAGAAAAAGGTCTGACATTAAGCGTCTACCAAAACAGACGCTGGGACAGTGATTTTCTAACGGTTAAGGAGATATTGGATAAAAAATTAACGGGCAGATTGGTTGAGTTCGAATCGACCTTTCCCCGTTTCCGTAATTTTATTAAACAAGGGACCTGGAAGGAAACAGGCGAAGCCGGAGGCGGAATAACTTATAATCTGGGAGCACATCTGATAGATCAGGCGGTACAGTTATTCGGTATGCCGGAAGCCGTCTTTGCCGATATTGCAGTTTTACGTGACAACGGGTTGGTCGATGATTATTTCATTATTCATTTATTAAGGCCATCAAAAGCACCGGACGTGAGAATTACCTTAAAAGCCAGCTACCTGATGTGCGAACGGGAGCCACGGTTCACGCTGCACGGGACAGACGGATCATTCGTCAAATATGGCCTCGACAGACAGGAAGCCGACCTGACAAACGGCCTAATGCCTGATACGCCGCATTGGGGAGAAGAAGATCCCGAAATCTGGGGATTGTTGCATACAGAAAAGAACGGTCTAAATATACAGGAGAGATATCCGAGTATTCCGGGTAATTACGGTGCCTTTTACGAGAACATTTACCAGCATATCCGTAAGGGAGAGACACTGCTAAGTGATGCCCGTGGAGTGATAAATGTAATACGCCTGATCGAGGCTGCCTGGGAAAGCAGCCGATCAGGGAATGTCTTAAATTTGAACCCGTAACAAAAGCGCACTTTACTCTTATACGATCCTCAATCCCATAAATATAATTTGCTCATTATTTCCAGATTATAATTATCTTTTGATAACAATTTAGCTATATATACAGATATTTATCGTAAATTTGCGACGATTCTCTCTAAAATAGCAAGTAGAGAGCTCATTGCAATAACCAATTTTACATGTAATGAAACAAGACAAGATCATTTTCGACATCATTGAGAAAGAACATCAGCGCCAGTTAAAAGGAATCGAGCTGATTGCTTCTGAAAACTTTGTGAGCGACCAGGTGATGCAAGCCATGGGTAGCTGTCTGACCAACAAATACGCCGAAGGTTATCCCGGCAAGCGCTATTATGGTGGTTGTGAGGTAGTAGACCAAAGCGAGACGATTGCTATCGAACGGTTGAAACAAATCTTCAATGCTGAATGGGCAAACGTTCAACCTCATTCAGGAGCACAGGCAAATGCTGCTGTATTCCTGGCAGTTCTTAATCCCGGGGACACATTCCTCGGTTTGAATCTGGCTCATGGCGGGCACCTTTCACATGGTTCTCCAGTAAATAGTTCAGGTATCTTATATAGAGCAACAGAATATAATGTAAAAGAAGAAACCGGTCGTGTCGATTACGACCAGATGGAAGAAGTAGCACTTCGTGAAAAACCGAAACTGATCGTCGGTGGCGGTTCTGCTTATTCACGTGAATGGGATTACAAACGTATGCGCGAAATCGCTGATAAAGTAGGCGCATTATTGATGATCGACATGGCCCACCCGGCCGGTCTGATTGCTGCAGGTTTGCTGAACAATCCGCTGGAATATGCTCACATCGTAACTTCAACGACACATAAGACATTACGTGGTCCGCGTGGCGGTATCATTCTTCTGGGTAAAGATTTCGAAAACCCATGGGGAAAGAAAACTCCCAAAGGCGAGATCAAGAAAATGTCTCAACTATTGGATTCTGCGGTATTCCCGGGTATCCAGGGAGGTCCTCTGGAGCACGTAATTGCAGCTAAAGCCGTTTCTTTCGGTGAAGCACTGGAACCTGAATACAAAACTTATCAGGCTCAGGTTAAAGCAAATGCTGCTGCTATGGCTAAGGCTTTTATCGACAAAGGATATAAAATCATTTCTGATGGTACGGATAACCACAGCATGCTGATCGACCTGCGCAAGAAGTTCCCCGAACTGACTGGTAAAGTAGCCGAAAAAGCATTGGTTGCTGCAGATATCACTGTAAACAAGAACATGGTTCCGTTCGACAGCCGCTCTGCTTTCCAGACTTCAGGTATCCGCGTAGGTACTCCGGCTATCACGACTCGTGGTGCCAAGGAGCCGTTAATGGCTGAAATTGTTGAATTGATCGACACAGTTCTTTCTGCACCGGAATGTGATAAAACAATCACTGCTGTTCGCGAAAAAGTAAACAGCATCATGAAAGAATATCCAATCTTCGCATGGTAAAACACAATGTATAGGAGTTGCGTTCACTCGCGCTCCTATACATTATATTATATATAAACCGTATAAGCGGCAAAAATATCTGTTTAACCGGGATAAATACCGGGACGACCGCTAGGGCCGCCCCTACGAAAAACAAAATTCACAATTATCAATAAACTTATTCTTGAACATGAAGAAGCTCATTTCAATGTGTGCCGGCGCAGCACTTTGTATACTTGCGTCATGCAGTGAAGGGCCAACTAAGCAGATGCCTTACAATCAGGGTATCAATGTTATTCCGACGCCTGTAAGTCTGACCCAGAATGAAGGGGTCTTTAAAGTAGGTAAGAATATGGCTTTCCAGGCTTCCACCCCGGAGGCAAAAGTCATTGCCGAGTATTTTGCTTCAAAGATCAACCAGGCAACAGGTTATAAGACCACTGTCGGAGACCAGGCTGTTTCTAACGGAATCTCGCTCGTACTCGACGATGCGTTAGACGTAAATAACGAAGGCTACACACTGGACGTTACCACCAACGGCGTAACCGTAAAAGCCAAAACTCCTCAAGGCTTATTCTATGGTATGCAGACTTTCATGCAGTTATTGCCTGCAGAGATCGAAAGTCCGGCTGTTGTAAACGGTATCGCATGGACAACTCCATGCGTAACGGTAAAAGACGAACCGCGCTTCGCTTATCGTGGTTTCATGCTGGATCCTTGCCGTCATTTTATCCCTGTCGAGAACGTAAAGAAACAAATCGATGTTTTGTCTTTATTCAAAGTAAATACAATGCACTGGCATTTGACCGACGATCAGGGCTGGCGTGTCGAAATCAAGAAATATCCGAAGCTGACAGAGATCGGTGCAAAACGTATCGAAGGTGAAGGAACCGAATACGGTGGTTTCTATACACAGGAAGAGATTAAGGATGTTGTAAAATATGCCGCAGACCGCTTTATCACCGTTATTCCTGAACTGGAACTCCCGGGACACGAAATGGCCGCTATCGCTGCTTATCCCGAATTATCCTGCAAAGGCGAACAAGGTACTCCCCGTATCATCTGGGGCGTTGAAGACATCGTTATGTGTGCAGGCAAAGAAGAACCATTCAAGTTCCTGGAAGATGTGATCGATGAGATCGCTCCGATGTTCCCCAGCGAATACTTCCATATCGGTGGTGATGAATGCCCGAAGATCAGCTGGAAAGAATGTCCGCTTTGTCAGAAAAGGATCCAGGAAGAAGGTCTGAAAGGGACTAAAGAACATAGCGCAGAAGAGCGTCTGCAAAGCTATTTCGTACAACGGATGGAAAAATATCTGGCCGAAAAACATGGCAAAAAAATCATTGGCTGGGATGAGATCCTGGAAGGCGGACTCGCTCCTTCTGCAACTGTCATGTCATGGCGTGGTGAAGCCGGAGGTATCGCTGCAGCTAACATGGGACATGATGTGATCATGACTCCGGGAAGTGCCGGTATGTATCTCGACCAATACCAGGGAGATTCCAAGATCGAGCCGGTTACTATCGGCGGATATGCCACAATCGAGAAAGTATATAACTACAATCCGGTTCCCGATACACTGGTCGCAACAGGTAAAGCACAACATATCAAAGGTGTTCAGTGTAATAACTGGTCTGAATACATGTATAATACAGACTTGATGGAATACCGTATGTATCCTCGTATGCTTGCTTTATCCGAAATCGGATGGAGTCCGCTGAATCGCAAAGATTACAAAGATTTTGAACGTAGACTGGACAATGCACTGGTTCGTCTGGATGAACACAACATCAACTACCAGATCCCGCAACCGGAACAACCGAACGGTTCTTCTAACTTTGTTGCATTCACAGATAAGGCTTCTCTTGAATTTAAGACTACACGCCCTGTCAAAGTGGTATATACGATCGACGGAACAGAACCGACTGCAGAATCTACGGTCTACTCAGCTCCTATCGAATTCACCGAATCAGGTATATTGAAGATCCGCTCTGTTTTGCCTTCCGGTAAAATGAGCAAGACTCGTACGATCACCGTAGAAAAACAGGCATTGGCTCCGGCCAAAGAAGTTGCTAAAACAACTCCGGGACTGGAAATGCAGGTTACTGACGGCATGTTCCTTGAATCATCGAAACTGGCTGATGTGAAGGAATGGAAGAAGTCTACAATGAAAGATCTTCGTGAACTTACCAGTGTCGTTAAGAGTAGCGAGTCGATGAGAGGTGTAAAACAGTATGCTGCCGTTGCTACCGGTTATGTAAATATTCCGGAAGATGGCGTTTATTATATTTCTTCAGACAATGAAGAAGTCTGGATCGACGGCAAACTGCTTATCAACAACGGCGGTGAAGTAAAACGCTTCTCCCGTCACGACACATCTGTTGCTTTAGCAGCCGGTTTACACGAGATCAAGGTTGTATTCCTTGGACATATCATCGGCGGATGGCCTTCTAACTGGAATGACGGTAGCGTAAAATTACGTAAAGCCGATGCAGAGAAATTCACTCGCATCACTCCGGAAATGCTGGTTCATTAATTGAAAATATCTTCCGGGGTCTCGAAAACCCCGGTCAAACGTTGAAAAATGCTTTCCGAGATCTCGGGAAGCATTTTTTAATGGTGAAAGTGACTTTCCGAAGTCTCGGGAGTCGACTTTAAACGTTTTTCAACCATCCGAGGACTCGAGAGGCCTATTTTTAATCAATCTTCAGCTTCATTATCGTGATCGAATTAGGCGGAAAGGAATAAACCATCGGTCCCCCTAATGAGAAAGATACATTTTTCGATACCGGGATAATCCTTGTAGGATCTTTAAATGTATTACGAGCCGAAGGATCTCCCGCTAACTGAAGGATCTCAGCATCATTCTTAACACCGGTACCTTTTATATTCAACTCTGTTTTTTCTTCATGCTGTGTCGTATTGACCACTTTCAGTATGATCGTATCAGTCTCTTTATCCAAAGTCGCTACGGATACAAGTGAAGGCAGAGGAGGCAATACAACCTCATGCAACAACACACCATCCACATAACAGCTAACTGTTTCATCTTTACAAACGACTTTCACATCATACCAGCGATTACTCTCAAAAGAATATGCTTTAGGAGAGCGCAACGTATCTTTAACAGCACCCGATGAGCGGTAGAACTCACAGGAACCCGGAGTGATGGAAACGGCAATATGGTCATTCGCTTCTCCATTCTTTCCATTATCCCGCACACGTAGCTGAACCGGTCCGCTCCCTTTATTCCTTCTTAGCTTCATAGAGAAAGTATAATCATGGGCTGTAGAATCCCCCATCAGAACATAGTTCCAACGGTTGGCATCAGGTGTTAAAGTTCCGTTATTCACTTTCCAGCCACCGGTCCGGACCATAGCTTCCGTTACCGGTTTTCCATCGATCCTCACATCATCAAAGTCATAACTATTATCAAACAAATCGATTCCGGTATATCCGAACGTCACCTGTGGCTTATTGTACGTATTAATTTCCGTTTTCAACAGATCATCACCCCGATTATCCGAAAACATCTTCAGCATATAATAAGAAGGCGACCCTATAGCACTGTTATTATTAAATGAAACAGCCGGATACCTCTGGAAGTCATAATTCACATTTCCCAATACAGGTGCATAAGCCAGATGTTTTACAACCTCCGGACTGTTCTCTACCCCCAGCAGAAAGCAAGCCTCTCCTATTGCAGCCCGTAACGTTCCCTGCAAAGAAGCATCTCCCATACTGAATTCTCCGATGAATACAGCAGGGAATCTTCTCAGATATTGTCCGGTTTCATACCTGTTATGATTCGCGATCAGAAAGTCCTCACCGGAATAGAAATGGTAATCCGTCCACTCTGTTCTGTTTTTCCCTGAAATAAAAGAACTTTTGATCACAGTAATTTCAGGATAAGCTTCATTGATTGCTTTTTTAAACAGATCAAAACGTTTGGAATATTCCTGTCCATAGTTTTCACTACCGACCTCTATGTATTTCAGATCAAAAGGTGCCGGATGCCCATTCTTTGCACGCATCGCACCAAATGTCGAATCTGCCGGTTGATTGGCATAAGCGATGGCATCCAATGCATCTTGTACTAACTTATTCATTGCCGTAATATCCTCATAACGCGGACGTCTGCTCTGACTGGTAACCCCACTGTTTATCACATAGAGCGGTTCTGCATTCAAATCTTCACACATCTGCAGATATTCATGATATCCCATCCCATTCGTCGAACCATAGGCCCAAATATTCCAGAAATTCCTACGCGTAGAGATATCACCTATCGTTTCATGCCAGACCGGATATGTCCCGGCTGTATATCCTTCAACAAAACTGCCTCCCGGAAAACGAATGAACTGAGGATTGAGCGCAGAGATCATCTCCATCAGATCAGGACGCAAACCATTAGGTCTGTCTTTCCATGTTTTTTGAGGAAATAAAGAAACCATATCCATCCAGAATACAATGGAAGTATCGGCTGTAATTGCTAAAACGGCATTATCGGTGTTTTCCGAAGCCGTGAACGTGTGTTTATATTTTCTCCATTCATATATCGGAGACACATTAAAAATATCACTTAACGGTGCCCCTATCACGGAATCTCCGATAAATATACTTACTTTTTTAGGAATCATCGAACCGCCTTTCAGGAATAAAGACAACTCATATTTTTCTCCCTTACGTATGGAAAGTCCATTATAACCCGTTGCAGCGACTCCTCCTCGTCCCGACTCCGAGGAGACAGCAACAGAGACCAGCAAAGATCGCTTATTCTTATCATTAATCAATTCCTGTCCATCAGGCCACATACTGGTATTGGATGAGATTTTTCGCCATCCGGGCAATGAATCGGAACGAATAAAAGGAATTGTCCATCCGTTCGGAGTACTTAAAACATTTCGTTTTGCATCATACGGACAGTTCAAAGGAGGCACTCCCTCTTCAAAGCTACGATTTTGTATCATCTCCGCATACAATCCACCGTCGATAGCATGATTTATCTCTTCTATTGTTACTCCATACAATTTTTTATTCACAGGAACAGAAAAACCGTCCATATCAATCACTATCGATGACGTAACAGGCATTTCCGGCTGGCATCCGGACAACAACAAAACAAGTATAGCGCTTATATTTAATGCTTTAAAAGGTATATTCATTTCTTTGTTTATCAATTCAAAATAATGACTACATTTCGCCTTGCAAACTTAAAGAATAATTTCCACATATATCATTCTTTGAGAAAAAGACTATTCCACATTAAAAACCTTTGATTTTTATACTCTTTATTAAATAATTATTTTAATTTTGTGCATTGAAGCATACAAAAAAAGCACTAGTATAAGAAAAAACATGAAACAGTCAATTTTATTGGTTGATGATAAGCCGGAAATAGCAAAGATTATAATGCTGTATTTGTCTTCATTGTATGAAGTCACATATAAAGAAAATCCGATAAAAGCTATAGCATGGCTTAATGAAGGTAATATTCCTGACGGAGTTATATCCGATTTGAATATGCCTGAGATGAGCGGAGAAGAATTTTTGTGCTATTTAAAGGCAAACGAACTTTTCAATCACATTCCGGTACTGATCCTCTCTAGCGTTGAAAGTAGCGCTAACAGAATCCGTCTTTTTGAAGAAGGAGCAGAAGATTTCATTCTGAAACCTTTTAATCCTGAAGAACTGAGAGTCAGGGTTAAGAGACTCTTGAGATAAGTACTTAAACACCAGGGTAAAAACGACATTAGTATGGAATATATCTTTTGGGGGAATAATATTCCTTTAGCAACTCACCTACGAGAAACTCTGCAATGCAAGATTTCCGAATGTCTCACTTTCCAACAGTTAAAATCAAATCTCACCCTTATCAATGAGGTTGATTTTTGCGTATTTGTGGAAAGACAGGATATATTAACGGATATACCGACCATCACCCAGCTTCATAAAATGTATCCGGCTCTCTATATCATTTTAATAAGCGAGCCATTACGTAAAGAAGAGAAAATACCTTATCTGAGAGCGGGTATCGATTGCATGATCTCAAAAAAGACCTCAAAAGAAGACATGCAAAAGTTGTTGTCCGTCGTCATCGATTTCAAAGAAAAAGAGAAATCCAGAAAAGATAACCCAATTTCATCTCTGGCTGAATTTCATTTGCCGGTATGGAAACGTTCATTCGATATTCTGGCTGCCGGATCAGCGATCCTTTGTTTGTCACCCATACTTATAACAACGGCATTAGCGATACTTTTTGAAAGTAGAGGAAAAGTTGTATACAAGTCGAAACGTGTAGGCAGTAATTATAAAATTTTCGATTTTTATAAGTTCCGCTCCATGTATGCGGATGCAGACAAAAGACTTGCAGAGTATCAGAAACTGAATCAATACACTAAAAAAATAGCGGACGAAGAGTTGTTTGACTCTTCGTCCGCTGCAGAGGATCCTCTGCAGGCCACTTCCGGCAATATTGAACAGGATATACTTTTATTCTCAGATAATCTAAGTACATCCGAAAACGATTATCTGAAAACCAAACGCACAGAGCGTTCGAACGCTTTTTTCAAGCTGGAAAACGATCCGCGAATCACCCGTGTGGGACATTTCATCAGAAAATATAGCATAGACGAACTCCCGCAGCTATTCAACATTTTAAAGGGCGACATGTCAGTTGTAGGAAACCGACCGCTTCCTTTATACGAAGCCGAATTACTCACGAGCGACGAATATGTAAACCGCTTTATGGCTCCTGCCGGCCTGACCGGCTTATGGCAGGTAGAAAAACGCGGAGGTGCAGGAAAAATGTCCGCTGAAGAACGAAAGCTTCTGGATATCAAGTATGCGAAAGAATTTTCTTTCCGTATGGATATGATGATCATTATCAAAACATTTACGGCATTCATTCAAAAGGAAGATGTATAGAGATTCAAAGCTAATGAAAAACATTTTCATTATATTATTACTGATAAATACTTCCTACTGTTTCTGCCAGAAAAATAAAAGCAACTATTTTAATAAGGCAACTACGGTAGAAGTCACTACTATGGTTAACAACGACTCCATACAAGCAATGCTGGACGATTATGAACGGATTCAGTTACCTCCTCTTTCTGTCTTTTTACAATCTGTTTACGATCATCCTTCTATTAAAATTTATGAAGCAAAACGAGAAGAAGCCAACGCTGAGATGAAAATATCAAGAAGGGAATGGCTGGACTATTTCAGAATATATGGACAATACCAATATGGAAGAATTGTCCAATTATCATCAACAGAAACAGTGGACGATCCTATGTTCACGACCAGTCTGGGCAGCAATCAAAGTACATACAGCGCAGGTTTCTCCGTTTCAGTTCCTTTTGGCGATCTATTTAGTCGTAAGCAAAAGATAAGAGCAAAAAAAGCACATTTTCGTCAACTGGATTATGAATATGAAATGTCGATCGAGGAACGAAAGTTGAAGATATTAGAAGCATACAATGATGTTCTACAATCTTTAGCAACTTTAAAAGCGAAGTCTGACGCAGCTGCACTATATAGCGCTCAAATGAAAATATCCGAGCAAGACTTCATCAATGGGAAAATTGGAATAGGCGAACTTTCTATAGAAAAAGGAAGACGAACAAATGCTATTATTCTTTATCAGGAAGGACGAACTACCTTGCATAATGCAGTCACTCTGTTAGAAATGCTTACAAACGTAAAGATCATAAATAGATAACTTATGGATATCACACTCTATATATCCCGTTTTCTACATCGTATCCGTTACCAACTAATACTGGGTTCACTTGTCGTGACAGCATTAGTTGCCTACTTTACGCAATTTATGCAAAAGAAATATACTGTAAATACATCTATATATACAGGTATTACATCAAATACAGGATTAGAAAGCGAAAGTAAACCGGATTGGATGAGTGTGAACAATACGTTCGATAATCTGGTAAATCTAACCAAATCAAAAGGTACTTTAGAAACTGTATCTATGAAATTACTGGCTACCAACCTGATTAACGGGGATGCTAATATCGATAATAAATATATATCAGCTAAAAACTACCAAAACTTGATTACACTTGTGCCCAAGGAAGTCCTGAACCTGGTCGACAAAGATTCATTTGAGAAAACAGTAAACAATCTTGAAAAATATAAACAAGGCGATACGCATAATTTCTTATACAGATTATTTAATGGGTTCGCCCCGTACTATAGCTACGGATCATTATCCCAAATCATTGTAAAACGTTTAGGTAACAGTGACTTAATCGATATTGCTTATACCTCTACAGACCCGGGAATCACATTAACAACCGTAAAACTGATCAGTGAGGAATTACGTATTTCATATAATCAACTGAAATATAAAACAGCTGATGACATCGTAAAATACTATGAGAATGAGCAAAAAAGGCTGCGCGAGCAATTGAATAAACTTGAAAACGAACTAACAGATTATAACATTCAAAATAGCGTAATCAATTATCAGGAACAAACAAAAGCAATTGCCGGTTCATTTGCTGATTTTGAAAATAGACACGAAGAAGTTATCCGCAGGATAAATAGTTCTTCACAGTTAATAGAAGGTCTTGAAGAATATATGAAAATCCGTATCAAACTGGTAAAAGCAAATGATGAATTTATCAAAGCATTAGAAGATATTTCAAAAATAAACGGTAAAATCACCGAAATTGAAATTTTCACTACGGAAGAAGCCCAAAACGATGATCTGGAACTATTGAAATACAAAGAAGAATTAAAAAATGCCGAGAAAAAAGTTGCAACATTAACAGAACAAATAAATAACTACAAAGAAAGTAAAGAAGGTCTTTCAATTGACGGTTTAGTCAACGAATGGCTCTCACAAACGATCATCAACATAAAAGCCAAAGCTGAATTAAAAATATTGGATCAAAGAAAAAAAGAATTTGCGGAACAATATAAAACATATTCTCCTGTCGGAACACAAATCAACAGGCAAGAACGTGAAATCCATGTTACCGAAGAATCTTATTTGCAAGTGTTACATGCTCTGAATATGGCAAAGATGAAACAAAAGAACCTGCAGCTTACCACTGCAACATTAAATACCATCTCGGAGCCTGCATTCCCTTTGTTTAGTGATAAAAGCAAACGAATGCTACTGATCATTGCTGCATTTGCCGGAAGCATAATATTCATTATTGGTCTTAATTTGATAGTCGAATTATTAGACAGAACTTTACGGGATGCAGAACGTGCCCGAAGACTTACCAAAATGATCGTTTTAGGAGCATTTACAGGCAATCAACAATTAAAATACAGAGGATTCATAAAAGCATGCAACAGAATTTCAGCTGCCTATACTTGTAACCGACTGATGCAATATATGAAAAAAGGTCATACGTTCCATATCAATATATTAAGTATAGATAGAAAAGAAGGTAAAAGTTTCGTCTGCCAGTATATAACAGAATATTGGAAGGAAATTGGATTCAATGTCAAGCACTTGGTTGCAGGAATAGATTTTCCGATTGACGCAACATATTTATCTTCAGGAGAAATCGATTCTTACATAAAAGATAACGACCATCCGGACATAATCTTATTAGAATACCCTGCAATTAAAGATAATAGCCTACCGGTTAATCTGTTAAACAAAGCAGATGTTAATCTCTTAATTGCCAATGCTCGCAGAGTATGGAAAAACAGTGATGAAGAGTTTGTGAAATATCTACATGATATGGCTCAGGACAAACCATTATATCTCTATTTGAATAATGCTTCACGTGAAGCTGTAGAAGACTTTACCGGTCAATTACCCCCGGAAACCTCTATTCGTTCACTTTCAAACCGTATTATTTATATGGGATTAACAGCAAAAAACTCTGCAATTGGAGAATAACATGGATAACAGTAATTACATACCTGGCGAAACTCGTTCCGTTAAACTTCTCTATCTTTTAATATTGGTAGGGTTAGTTGGTATTCTTATGGCTTTATTATCCATGAACATACCTCTGTTTGCAGTAATTATAACATTTCCTTTTATATGTACCGGAGGAATTTTAATTTTGAGATATCCTCAATTAATGCTATTCATCATCTTTACTATCAATTATTTCATACTTGGGATCACTCGTTATATACCGATAGAAGGAATAAGTATAATTATGGATATATTATATGTTTTGACCCTCATACTGATTATTATACAAAGCGCACTCTATCACAATATCGAATGGAAAAGATGTTTTCACCTATTAAGTGCATTTTCATTGCTATGGGCATCCTATTGTATTTTGGAAATTATGAATCCAAGTGCGCTATTGGATGGTTGGATTTTATCCAGAGGATTAATTATTAACGGATTAATCATCACAGTTATAACCTCTTTATTATGCACCAAATACAAAATATTGAAAGCCATCTTATTCACTTATTCACTTTTCACAGTATTAGCGATACTGAAAACTTTTATGCAAAAATATGTAGGCTTTGATACTTTTGAAACCCGATGGCTCAATAACGGAGGTGCAACCACTCATTTAATACATTCCGGAATACGCTATTTTTCATTTTTCACGGATGCCAGTAATATGGGATCAAATATGGGAGGTGCAGGTATTGTTTTAGGTATAGCATCTTTATATATAAGAAATAGAACACTCAAGATTTACTATGTAATTGTTGCTATTGTCTCTTTATATACTATGATGCTTTCCGGCACCCGGGGAGCCATAATTGTCCCTTTGGCTGGAATAGCACTCTATACTGTTGTGAGCAAACAAACGCGATCAATAATACTAGGAAGCATCTCTTTAGCCCTAGTTTATGTATTTTTCGCTTTTACGATGATCGGACAAAGTAATTCATCGATCAGAAGAATGAGAACAGCGTTTAAACCAAGTGAAGATGCTTCATACATCGTCCGTAAAGAAAACCAAAGGAAATTAAAGGAATATCTAAAATATAAACCATTTGGAGAGGGCCTGGGATTATCCGGTGATGGTTTGGGGGTAAAACTATCCAAACGCTTTACGACTTCTATACCTACAGACTCCTGGTATGTTAAGATATGGGTTGAAACAGGAATAATCGGTTTGATCATATATATGGGAATGGTTCTTATTACTATAGGCCGTGGATCATGGATTTTAATGTTCAATATACATGATCCGGAACTTAAAGGGATATTAACAGGCTGGCTATGTGCCATATTTGGTATGTTTATGAGCGCATATGGAAACTCATTTTGGGGACAATTTCCAACAATGGTCATTGCTTTCATGGGTATGAGTTTTATTTTAAATGGAAAGTATTTTGACAAAGAACTTAGTAATTATACAAACCTTTAGTTGATAGAAATATGATAGAATTATTATTTAATATAAAGAACAATTGGATAGATAAACAAGAATATATATTCCTGCTTATCGATGCCATCCTTTTTTTACTTTTTCTGATAGCGGTTTTATATCTATTCATATTTGCTGCTTATTCAAAAAAGAAAGCTCCTTATACTTACCCTAAAGCTAATAAACAATGCCGATATGCTATATTGTTTCCTGCTTATATGGAAGATGAAGTAATCATTGATTCTGTTCAATCATTTCTCAGACAAGATTATCCCAGAGAATTATATGATGTTATTGTTGTTTCAGATCAGATGCAGGAAAAAACAATTCTTAAATTAAAAGAAATAACTGCTAAAGTCACTCAAATATCGGATCCGATAAATACCAAAATCTATGCTTTGGAAAAAGCCATTGAATATATTGAACAAGAAAAACTATCATTTGATATGGTTGTAGTCCTTGATGCTGATAATATTGTAAAACCTGACTTCTTAGACAAAATCAATGATGCTTTTTATTCCGGATGTTTAGCTATACAGACACACCGAGTTGCCAAAAACCGGGATACAAATACAGCAGTCCTTGATGCTGTCAGCGAAGAAATCAATAATTCTATCTTTAGAAAAGGACATACACGTCTCGGTTTTTCTTCCGGATTAAGCGGATCCGGTATGGCTTTCGAATACACCTTATTCAAAAACCTAATCCAGGGTATTGATAAGGTAGGTGAAGATAAACATATGGAGCGTAAATTACTCTTACAAAATATATATATAGAGTATCTGGAAGATGTATATACTTTTGATGAAAAAGTGAGAGGTAAAAAGGAATTCTATAATCAACGGCGTCGGTGGTTAGCTACCCAATTTTATAATTTGTTTTCAGGAATGTCCCAATTACCGGGGGCTATATTAAGAGGGAAATGGGATTACTGTGATAAACTATTCCAATGGATGATGCCTCCCCGCATCCTACTATTAGGTTTTGTTATCCTTATCGCCTGTTTCTTAAGTGTTATCAATATATTTCTATCAATTAAATGGTGGGGGTTATTACTTTTTATTGGTATAACTTTCAGCTTGGCTGTTCCTGATTATTTAGTAGACAAACAATTCAAAAAGGCGATTATCAGTTTGCCGGTATTGTTTTTTTTAATGTTTCTCAATCTTTTTCGATTAAGGGGAGGTAATAAACATTTTATTCATACAAAACACACTGTTAGATATGAAAATAGCCATTGAAGCACAACGCATATTTCGTCCAAACAAACATGGGATGGACTTTGTTGCCTTAGAAAGCATACGGGAATTACAAAAAGTAGACAAAGAAAATGAGTATTATATTTTTGTAAGTCCTGGAGAAGACCGCTGTCTGGAGGAAACTCCCAACATGCATATTATAGAGGTAAACTACCCCACATATCCTCTTTGGGAACAGGTGGCTTTACCTCGTGCGGTAGCAAAAATAAAAGCAGATTTACTGCATTGTACAAGTAACACGGCTCCTATCTATTGCCCGGTTCCATTGATACTCACATTGCACGATATCATCTTTCTGGAACCACGGCAAAGCGGCAACAAATCATTCTATCAAAATATGGGGTGGTATTACCGCCGGTTAGTCGTTCCTCGCATTTTACCTAAATGCAAGAAGATTATTACAGTTTCTAATTTTGAACGTAACCGCATTCAAAGCGCATTGCTTCTACCCGATAGCCAAATAACATCGATATATAACGGATATAGCCGACACTTCCGCCCAATATCCGATGTGTCGTCCGTTACAGGAAAATATATAAAAGGGAACGAATATCTCTTTTTTCTTGGAAATACAGATCCTAAAAAGAATGTTCCACGCACATTAAAAGCCTATAGCCTGTATTTAAAGAGATCGGAAAAAAAACGTCCTCTCTTGATCGCTGATTTAAAAGAAGATAAATTGGATATTATATTGAAAGAACAAGGGATAGAAGATATCAAACCTTATCTATACTATCCGGGATATATTCCCAATAAAGATCTGGCGTACCTATATAACGGAGCATATGCATTTCTATATACTTCACTCAGAGAAAGTTTCGGCATTCCCATGCTTGAAGCTATGGCATGTGGAACACCCGTGATTACTGGAAACACATCCGCGATGCCGGAAATTGCGGGAGAAGAAGGCATACAGGCTGATCCATTCAATGAAGAAGATATTACTATTAAATTACTTCAACTGGAAAATGATCATTCCTACTACATCCGGCAGGTCGAATACGGATTACAACGAGTAAACAAATTTTCCTGGGAAAATACGGCTTTGTCATTATTGGAAATCTATCGGAATATTTTAAAATAACACCATGAATAATAGCCTTAAACAAAAGATAAAACAAAATGAGACATTAAAGCATTTCGTTTTATTTTTAATATCATCCCCCAAAAATCCTAAACCCAGATTCTGGGTAAAGTGGTTTGTAAATCCCTTTTTTCATAAGAAAGGAAAAGGAGCAACCATTCGGAAAAGCAAATCAAGGATCGATGTCTTTCCCTGGAATCAGTTCACAGTAGGAACTAATACACTAATAGAAGATTTCACCACCATTAACAATGGTGCTGGCGATGTCATCATTGGTAATAATGCAAGAATAGGCATAGGATCAGTTGTAATTGGTCCTGTTAAGTTAGGAAATAAGGTAGGTCTGGGACAACATGTATTCATTTCCGGTTTTAATCATGGATATGAAGACGGCAATCATGATTCTAATGAGCAGCCTTTGGTAAAAAAAGATGTTATCATCGAAGATGATTCTCATATAGGAGCAAACTCTGTTATAGTAGCAGGAGTACATATAGGAAAAAGATGTCAAATAGGAGCAGGTAGTGTTGTAACAAAAAATATTCCTGATTATTCGGTTGCTGTCGGTAATCCGGCTAAAGTTATAAAGCATTTTGATTCTCAATTAAATAAATGGATTAATACTGAAAAGTGATGAAAAGCATCAAAGAATATCTGTATTACTTTATAAAAGTGAATTCAGAAAAATCGCACCGAGATTATTATCGCAACTACTATACGAAATATTTAGATATGTATATGTCATGCGAAGAAAAAAAAAGTGCAAATACCATTAAGAATGAAATGAGAATACTAAAAAAATATTGGAACGTCTATCCTTTTCAATATTTCAGATACAATTTATACAAAAAAGATTGTACTTTAAGTATCGAAGAAATGAAAGACTACATACCTGATTTCTTTGCATATTATTTACTATTTCCTAAATCATTTAAAGATAGAAATATTTTATGTGAGGATAAAAAACTTATGCATATTGTAAATGTAGGATTAAAAATATCACAACCCAACACATTATTTTTCACTGAAAACAACACAATATTATCCAGTTCGTTAGATTTCATAAACACAACAAAATGCTATAACCTAATCCAAAAATCAAATGCAAATAAAATATTTGTAAAACCTACATTTGGTGTTGGGGGAAAAGGCATTAAAGTTTTCAACAAAAATAACAACATTTTTTTAGATAGTAGTAGCAATACACCTTTAGATGAAAATTACATATCAGAAATAGCAAAAAACAATTATATTGTTCAAGAAGGGGTAAATCAACATATGGATATAAACAAAATATATCCATACGCTATAAATACATTTCGTATAATAACAGAATATAATCAAGGCAAAGAGCCTAAAATTATTTTTTCTCTTTTACGTATGGGCTGTGGAGGCATGCAGATTGATAATGCCAGTTCAGGAGGTATCTACATTAAAATAAATTCAGAATCAGGATTATTAGGGGATGAAGCAATTGCCGACGATCGAAAAACATATATAAAACATCCAGATACCCTATTTTTATTTAGCAACTACAAAATTCCATTTTGGAATGAAATTATAAAATTTGCAAAAGATGTTGCATTAAAATATTCTCCTATAAAATACATTGGGTGGGATATTGCATATTCTGAGTCAGGTCCGGTTCTCATTGAGGGGAATAATGGACCAGGGATAGAAATCATACAAGATCATTTTGGAGGCGTCAGAAAAGAATTCAATATCAATAACCCTAATGATTTTTGGTTCTCAAAAAGTTATGGATTGAAAGATTTATAAAATCTACGATAAACATATGATCATGAAATCTCCCAAAGCAAGTGTTATAATTCCTGTCTACAATACAGAAAAATATGTAGAAGAGGCTGTGAGATCTATAATGAGCCAAACATTAAAGAATATAGAAATTATTATTATTAATGATGGTTCAACAGATAACAGTCTGTCTATAATCCAGGATTTATCTAAAGAAGATTATCGCATACAAGTTTATAACCAAGAAAATCGAGGTTTATCTGCCAGCCGTAATGTAGGTATTGACTTTGCAAAGGGGAAGTACTTATATTTCATGGACAGCGATGATTATCTCGAACCGGAAACATTAGAATCATGCTTACTCAAATGTGAAGAAAATTCATTAGATTTTATTTTTTTTGATGCAGACATTTTAAATCAAGATACAGAATTTGACTTCAACATCAATTATCAACATAAAGGTTGTACGAATTCGGATATAATATACAAGGGTATACAAATATTCAGTATTTTAACAGAGAGTGGAACATATACTCCGTCTGCATGTTTGAATATTATAAATACAGAATTTCTAAAAAGTATAAATCTTCGATTTCTACCTGGTATTATTCATGAAGACCAGTTATTTACGACCTTATTATATCTGCAGGCAGAAAGGGTAATGTGCATACATGAGGACTTTTTCAAGAGAAGACTTCGCCACGATTCAATTATGACGAGTAAATTCTCATTGAGAAACATGGATAGTTATTTCATCATTACTGATAAGTTATTACTTTATACATCCAATCATGTAGAAGCGCAGGAGATAATCAATAAGCATCTGTTTAAAATGCTCAATGCTGCAGTATGGCTATCTTATAAAATCTCATTTAAGGATCGTTTATATATAACTAAACGTTGTATTAAAGATTACACAAAGTATGTCTCTGGGAAAAATCTGGTGATTTTATTGTTTAAATCATTTTTCAAAAAATAAATCATATGTCTTCTACTAAAAAAGAACTTTTATCCGGTGTTTTTTATACCGCGATAGCCAAATATTCGGGAATAATAGTATCCCTGGTGGTTGCAGGGATATTAGCTCGTCTTATAGAGCCAGAGGAGTTCGGGATAGTAGCGATTGCAACTGTGATCATTTCTTTCTTCAGCATATTCAGCGATCTCGGAATAGCACCGGCAATCATACAGAATAAGGAATTATCCCAAAAGGACCTCAGTAATATCTTTACTTTCACAATCTGGTTAGGTATCAGTATATCCATCCTGTTTTTTTTATGTTCATGGCCCATCTCTCATTTCTACAAGAACGGTACATTGTTAACGATATGCCAACTACTATCATTAAATCTATTCTTCGCATCAGCCAATATTGTACCCAATGCACTATTGTTTAAAGAAAAAGAGTTTAAATTCATTGCATACCGAAGTTTAACAATCCAAATATCCGGAGGTGTTATGGCCATTACAGCAGCTATCTTGGGAGCCGGATTATATGCATTGATCATCAACCCTATATTGTCAAGTATATTGTTATTTATCATTTCTTTCCGGAAAAAACCACAAGAATTAGCTCAAACATGGGGCATACAATCCATGAAAAAGATTCTTAGTTTCTCTGCCTACCAATTCATGTTTAACGTGATCAATTATTTCAGTCGCAATCTGGATAAACTATTGATCGGAAAATATATGGATATGGTTGCATTAGGATACTATGAAAAATCATATCGGCTGATGATGTTACCTCTTCAGAACATTACGCATGTTATTTCACCTGTAATGCATCCTATATTTTCTGACTTTCAGAATGATTTGACAAAACTATCAAATTCATACAATAAAGTAATTCGTTTTCTCGCATTTATTGGATTACCTTTATCGGTATTATTATGGTTTTGTTCCAAAGAGATCATATTGATCATTTTTGGAGAACAATGGATGCCTTCTGTTCCTATATTTCAAATCCTATCCATATCAGTCGGCATACAGATCATTTTATCGACCTCCGGGTCTATTTTTCAAGCGGCCAATGATACCAAAAGTTTATTTATATGTGGTGTATTCTCCACCCTGCTCAACGTTATCGGTATATTGACCGGTATATTTTTCTTCAAGACTTTAGAGGCCGTTGCATGGTGTATATGTATCACATTTACAATCAATTTTATACAATGCTATATCTGGATGTATAAGATCACTTTTAAGCAAAGTCTCTGGAAATTCTGGAAACAGTTTTTATCTCCTATTCTACTAACAGGCATATTAATCGTTTGCTTACTACCGACCTATTACCTATCAGATAAAAGCTCTATATACGCCACTCTGCTATTAAAAGGCAGTGTATTCATTATAATTTATGTTGCATATGTGCAAATAAGAGGAGAATATAATATTATTAACTTCATCAAATCCAAAATAAAAAAATGAAAGTATTATTCCTCATATACCATGGTTTCAGTGAAACAAATGGCATCAGTAAAAAAATATGTTATCAGGTAGATGCTTTAAAAAAATGTAATTTAGATGTATGTACCTGTTACTTATCAGAATCTGATGGAAACAAATACCGGATGATTGATAATAATATATTGAGTGATTATGGACATGGATTCAGTAGTAAAATTTTAAAACGAATTGAATTCAATTCTATTGCAGATTATGCGATTCGAGAAGGAATTCATTTTGTATATATCCGCTCAGATCATAATGCCAACCCTTTTACTATTAACATGGTAAAAAAAATGCGTAAAGCCAATATTTGTGTTGTAATGGAAATACCTACTTATCCATACGATAATGAATATTCCAGTATTTACGGAAAGATAATATTGTTTATAGACAAATGTTTTAGAAAAACCTTAGCTAAATCTTTATATCGTATTATTACTTTTTCTGATTATAAATCTATTTTTGGAACCCCTACAATTCAAATATCCAATGGTATAGATTTCGATAAAATAAAACTGAAGCAAAATATCAACGGCACATCCCATGAACTTCATTTGATCGGAGTAGCGGAAATACATTACTGGCACGGATTCGACCGTCTCGTACAAGGTCTCGTTAATTACTATAAGGGAAATCCAGACTATAAAGTATTTTTCCATATTGTTGGCGATTTCTTTGGGGAAAGGGAGCGTAATGATATATTACCCTTAATCAGCACTCACCATTTAGAGTCATATATAATTCTTCACGGGGCAAAACATGGTGAAGAGTTAGATCTGCTTTTCGAACAATCTGACATGGCAATCGGTAGCCTTGCCCGTCACCGCAGTGGTATAACGAACATAAAAACATTAAAAAACCGGGAATATGCTGCTCGTGGATTATCTTTTATCTACTCGGAACAAGATAGTGATTTTGAAAACAAACCCTATATCTTAAAAGTTCCGGCAGATGAAAGTCCTATTGATATCAATTTAATCATTGATTTTCATAGAAAATTAAATATTTCTCCCATAGATATACGAAATTCCATACAGTCTCTCTCCTGGGAAGAGCAAATGAAAAAAGTTATTACAACAGTACAAACAACACGTTAATATTATTCATTCACCACATAATAAAAACCTGTTGAATTTCAAAACATATAATAATTATACCTATTTTTGCACAAAAAGACTATGAGCCTTATTTTTAAACTAGATATACTACTGTTTATCATCACTGCAATATTTACAGGGTATAATCTTTTCTTTGTCCTAGCCGCTTTGTTCAGGCAGAGAAAAAAAGAGATCAATCATGTTGATACGCAAAACTTTGCAGTTATTTTTGCCGCTTATAAAGAGGACAGGGTGATAAAAGAATCTGTTGAAAGTTTTCTGAAGCAAAACTATCCACAAGATAAATATACAATAGTAGTAGTTTCCGACCATATGGAAGAGGCTACCAATCTGGCACTCTCTCAGATGCCCATAACACTTTTCGTGGTCGACTTCAAAGATAGTATGAAGCATAAATCCATCTCTTATGCACTGGACCACCTCGATGGTTTTGACCGGGCGATCATTATGGATGCCGATAATATTACCGATACAGACTTTCTGACCCGGATTAATGAAGCGACACAAACTGTAAAAGTCCTCCAGGCGCACAGGACCCAGAAAAATAAAAATACCTCTGTCGCTATTTGGGATGGCATCTCTGAAGAAATAAATAACACTATATTCAGGAAAGGACGCGTTAATATAGGATTATCATCCGCTTTGATCGGTTCCGGAATGGTTTTCGATTTCGAATGGTTGAAAAAACACATGCACGAATGTAAAACTTTTGCAGAAGATAAAGAACTGGAGGCTATTCTGGCAAGAGACAATGTATTTGTAGATTATAGTGATGATATATATGTATATGATGAGAAAACCGCCAGGCAAGATATCCTAATCAGGCAAAGATCGAGATGGTTCCATGCCCAAATCCTTGCCTTTTCTTTAATAATCAAGGATTTTAATCCGCGAAAGCTAAATCCTTCATACATCGATAAGATTATCCAATGGATCCCATTTCCCAGAACTGTCAGATTCTTATTGATATTCCTGATGATACTTTTCTGGTCTGTAGTGGCATTCCCCGTTGCTATTAAATGGTATATTCTGCTATTTGTCAAGATAGTAACTTATTTTTTGGCAATACCTCGAAAGATGTACACACGCGATTTTTGGAGCAGTATCATTCAATTACCATCCATGATGATTGCTTTGTTACGTAGTTATGTCGAATCGATCTGCCGCGTAAAGAAAAAAGATATGAGATTCAACAATACTCCCCATCACATAACTAAAGAGAATAATCATGGATAAGAAGGTTTCCATCATCACCGTTAATTATAATGGTGCTCCCGATACATGTGAAATGATTGAATCATTAAAGCGGCACGAGAGCTATCCCTATGAACTGATCGTCGTAGATAATGGTTCTGCAAACCTGGAGGGTTATACCCTGCTGAAAGATAAATATCCGGATGTAATAGTGATAAGAAGCGATCAGAACCTCGGATTCGCAGGTGGAAACAACATCGGGATCCAATATGCAACGGGAGATTATTTATTTTTTCTGAATAATGATACAATTATTACCTGCCCCATTCTGGAGATACTTGTAAACCGGCTGGATAGTGACAGAAAAATCGGATGTATTTCCCCTAAAACGACTTTTTGGCCACAAAGAAGCAAATTACAATATGCCGGTGCCACCCCCATGAGCTATATTACTCTGCGTAACGAATTTACAGGATATATGCAGGAAGACGACGGAAGATTCGACACCCCGCAGGAAACAGCATTTGCCAACGGGGCAGCCATGATGATACGGACCGCAGACATTCAAAAATTCGGCCTTATGGCTGAATTCTATTTTCTGTATTATGAAGAACTGGATTGGTGTGCCTATATGCAGAAAGCCGGATTCTGTATTTGGTATGAACCCGGAGCTGTTGTCGGACATAAAGAAAGTGCCAGTGTCGGATTGCAAAGTCCGTTACAGGTATATTATCACACGCGCAACCGTCTGATATTTGCTCAAAGAACCTTATCCGCCCCTTTCGAAAGGAGATGTTCTTACCTCTATCAAACTTTTGTTGCCTTACCTAAACGTTTTCTGACTTATTTATGCAAAGGAAAACTCAACCTGATAGCTCCTTTGGTTAAAGGAGGAAAAGACGGAATAGCTTTTATTATGAACAAATAAATATAAAAAACCATGCAAGAAGGACTTTATACAGTAGCCGAATGGTTATTCTGGATCGGAATTTTTATAGTATTCTACACCTACCTGGGATACGGTATCTTATTATATCTATTGGTCAGGATAAAAGAACTTTTCCGGAAACCTATGCCCATCGCATTGCCGGAACCACTCCCCGAAGTCACCCTCTTCATCGCAGCATACAACGAAGAGGAAATTGTTGCTGACAAAATGAAGAATTGTTATACTCTCGCCTACCCTGCCGACAAACTAAAAATCGTTTGGGTAACAGATGGTTCTAACGACCGGACGAATGAACTCCTGAAGCAATATCCGGATGTAACCGTGCTTTTCCATCCGGAGCGCAGAGGTAAAACGGCTGCCCTCAACCGGGGTATACAATATATAACAACTCCCTATGTCATTTTTACAGATGCAAACACGATGCTCAACAAAGAAGCCGTGCATGAGATCGTCCGCCAATTCTCGAACCCGAAAGTTGGCTGCGTGGCAGGTGAAAAAAGAGTAGAAACAAATACCGCACAGGGAGCGACAGCAGGAGAAGGCATTTACTGGAAATATGAATCAGCCTTAAAAGCGCTGGATTTTCGTTTATATTCGGCAGTCGGAGCAGCTGGTGAGTTATTTGCCGTACGGACCGAGCTGTTTGAACAAATGCCGTCCGACACGCTTCTCGACGATTTTATCTTATCACTCCGTATCGCACAGAAAGGATATACGATAGCCTATTGTAAAGAAGCTTATGCCACTGAAACAGCATCACTTAACATGAAAGAAGAAGAAAAACGCAAAATACGTATAGCAGCAGGAGGCTTACAATCGGTCTGGCGCCTGCGTAGCCTATTCAATATCTTCCGATACGGTACGCTTAGCTTTCAATTTGTGAGCCACCGTGTCTTACGATGGACCATTACCCCTATCATGTTATTCTTATTAGTACCATTAAATACATTATTAACATGTAAGGGAGGGTTTACGTATATATTTTTACTACTTTTACAAGTCTCCTTTTATATGATGGCTTATGCCGGCTATATGATGGAGCAGAAAAATGTACGAAACAAGTTGTTTTTTATACCCTACTACTTTTCTTTTATGAATTTGAATGTAATAAGAGGATTTTTCTATTTAGCTGGAAATAAAGGGAATGGAGCCTGGGAAAAAGCAAAAAGAAGTCAACAGCAAAAATAATTACAAAATGAAACAATGAAAATCTCTGTAAATTCAAAGTTTATTAATATTTTTGCGTACGCATAGTGATTGAATATCAAGAAAAGTTTATATTTGATATGGATAATTTAGCAGCAGGATATACAGTATTGATCGTTGACGATGTTCCCACCAACGTCATGTTAGTACAAGCTATATTAAAAAAAGAAGGTTACAGGTTACTCACCTGTGACAGCGGTGCCAAGGCTCTCCGTCTGGCACACGACAAGCACCCTAATCTCATTCTATTAGATATTATGATGCCGGAGATGGATGGATACGAAGTATTACAGCATCTGAAAAGTAACCCGGATACCAACGATATACCTGTTATTATTATGTCTGCATTAAGCGATATGCAGAGTATAGTAAAGGGGTACCAATTGGGAGCAACGGAATATGTTACCAAGCCTTTTCAAAGAGAAGAACTGGTAAAACGAGTAGCTCACCGTTTTGAGTTATTCAGTATAAAACGGATCAAGCAGGAACTGGAAAATACGATCGAATCGAGGGATACTTTGTATTCAGTTATCGCCCATGACTTACGTTCACCTCTCGGATCTTTAAAAATGATGAATAATGCCATCCTTATGATGGTAGATAAAGATCAGGTAAGCCCCGAAGTATTTGAAATGCTTCAGATGATGAATAAAACATCAGAAGAAATTTTCTTGTTGCTGGATAATCTGCTTAAATGGGCTAAGAATCGCCTGAAGAAACAAAATGTATACAAACAGGAGACCGATATCAATAGCCTGGTTTCCAGCACAGCCGAAATATATATTCCGATGGCCGCTCAGAAGGGATTGACTATCCAGTTACAAGATATGGATAAAGAACTATCCGGTTTTGTAGACATAGATATGATTAAAACAGTCATCAGGAATCTCATTTCAAATGCTATCAAGTTTAGTTTTGAAGGAGGTACAATCTCGATCGCATCTAAGATTGAAGGTGATTTTGTTATTGTCAGCGTGAAAGATTCAGGCAAGGGGATCAAGAAAGAAGACCAGGAAAAGTTATTAAAGCAAAATACTCACTTTACCTCTTACGGAACAAATAATGAAAAGGGTTCCGGCTTAGGATTAATGCTTTGTAAAGATTTTGTCGAGCAACATGACGGAAAACTTTGGTTTGAATCGGAAGAAGGCAAAGGATCTACATTCTTCATTTCATTGAAAGCATTTAAGTAAAAAATAAACGAAAATATAGGATTTTATATATCCCTGACATCAGACCTATATCTTTCTGATGTCAGGGATTCTTTATTTATTCAAAATATCCAACAAACGCTTGCCGAGTTTGAACCTGACACAGTTACCTTTATAAAGAAATGACGCTTAAATACTATATACACAGCATTTAAGCGTCAAATTATTTTTATATGTTCCGTACAGAAAACAGTACGGCGGTTCTACACCTACTCTATTGCATGCGACGGATACCGATCGCTTTATTGTATTGTGCCAGAGATGTTTTTTGCTGATACCATGTCTGTATCAGGCTGCTATAAGATTGTATCCATGAAAGCTGAGCTGAAAGCACATCGACAATCGGGAGTTTACCTTCGTTATAGCTGAAAGTATTCAAATCAAGATTTTCTTCAGCTATTTTACAGGCTTCTTCGGCAACATCGATCTGTTTGGTATTCTCAGTCAGGCTAGTCCAGGTATTTGCCACTTCCTGTGTGATTTGATCGCGTGTATTATCCATAGCATACTCTTTGCTTCGGAGGATTGCTTTCTGTGAATTGACTTCCTTAAAGCGTGCTCCCCAACGGAACAATGGAATTTTCAGAGAAGCAAAGACAGCCGGAGTCCATAAGTTGTCAGAGCCTTTTACGTTCAGCATAGAAGTACCCCATGATCCCTGAAAGCCGACAGATAAAGTCGGATTGTATTTAGCCTTCGAGAGGTTGATCTGTCTTTTCTGATATTCGATATTCAATTTAGAAATCAGATAGTCCGGACGATTTTCCAGAGCTGCAGATTCACCGATCTGCATAGGTAGCGGCAGAACCATCGTGATAGAATCGGCAATCGTGATCGGTTCCATCGGAGGAACACCCATCAGCACATTCAGGTTCTGCAAGGCAATCTGATAATCTTTATAAGCCGAACTTTTGTTCAGCTCAGCCTCTTTCAAACGTGCCTGGACCTGTAACAAGTCTGTTTTACTGATCTGTCCATCCTGAAAACGGAGAGTCAGCACATTCGCCAGTTCCTGTACAATATCGACATATTGAGTCATAACATCGTACATACCTTTGCGGGCTGCCACAGACCAATAATTCATATCGGCTGCATACACGATATTATCCGTCGTCAGTTCTTCTGCTTCGTCAGCAATCTGTCCCTGGATCTCTGCAGCTTTATAATTGTTATAGATTTGTCCGCCAGCATAGATCGGCTGGCTTACAGTAGCACCAAGACTATAGGTATTATGGTCCATTTCGATGCCAGGGATACCTTCACCCATTCCCAATTCATACTTGTTGATACGGTATTGGTAACTACCTGAGAAATCCACAGCCGGAAAGAATGCCGTCTTTGCCGCTTTTATAGCATGTTGCATAGCGATCCGCTCTTCCGAGCTCTGCTTTATCTGACGGCTGTATTCCAATACTTTCTCTTTATATTCGGCTGCTGAGATGGGCTGCACCTGTGCTTTCACAGACAGGGCACCCAATAACATACAACCTATTATCAGTTTACTTTTCATATCTTATTCAGATTTAATCTTAAAGAATATACAATAGGTAACCGGAAGCACGAAGATGGTCAGGATCGTTGAAACGAATAGACCTCCCATGATCGTCGCTGCCATACCGGCAAACATCGCATCCCCTAACAACGGGAGCATACCCAGGATCGTCGTCCCCGATGCCATTGTGACGGGGACAATACGTGTTTTAGTTGCTTCTACTACAGCTTTAACCGGTTCCAGGCCGCTATCCATCTGCAATCCGATCTCATCGACGAGCACAATTGCATTCTTGATATTCATACCGATCAACCCCAGTAAGCCAAGCATTGCAAAGAAGTCGAGCGATTTTCCGAACACAAGCAATCCCAAAACAACACCTATAAAAATAAGTGGCAGCATAGCCATGATCAAAACCGGTTTTCTGTAATATTTCGGGAACAAAAATAATAAAGTCACATAAATCAGCCCGAACATCAAAGGAATATTGGCAGCAATCGCCTTATTTCCTTTATCCTGTTCATTCTGTTCTCCAAAATACTGTAGTTTATAACCTTCCGGCACCTTCACCTGTTGCTGGACCTCTTCCCACAGATGACTGAAAGCAGCCATTGTATTGGCACCACGCTTCGGTTCACATTGCATCATCATATAAGGCTGGCGATTAAAACGCTTCACCACAGCATAATCATAATCCAATGAGAAATCATCGATTACCTGTTCCACTTTCACAGACCGGCCTTTGGCACTATAAACAGGCAAACTCTTCAAATCGTTCAGACTGATCGAATCTTTATCCGCATCTTTCAATAAGATAGGCATGAAAACATCCCCTTCACGATATTCACCTAAAGGTACACCATTCGTTGCCGAACGTAATGAATAAGCGACTTGTTGCCGGGTAATTCCCAAGCGCAAACCTTTTTCCTGTGAGAACAGAGGTTTCCATACCGGGACCTTATTTCCCCAGCTGTCACGCACCTCCATGACCTGATCATATTTTCTCGCAATTTCTTTCACCTGTTCCGTCAATGCTGCCAGCGTATCCACATTATCCCCGATAAAGCCAATCTCAATGGCGGCATCTGGTACAGGAGACAACGCAAATAGAGCAGAACGAGTCAGGATACTCGGATAATTGGCAACCATATAATCGTAGAATTTACCTTCTTCGACAGGTGCATCCTCTGCATTCTTCGTTTCGATAAGCACATTGGCAAAGTTCGGTTTCGGTCCTACCGACGAACTTGCCAGATAGTAACGAACCGGAGAACCTCCTAATGTAAACGAATATGATTTGATGTTTTCATTCTTGCTCAGGTATTCTTCTATCGATTTCACATTCCGTTCCACATCACGGATACTATAGCCTTCCGGGAAGATAAGATCAGCACGGAAATAGGGCTTGTTCATGATCGGGAAGAAACTCTGCGGCATAATCGCCATAATGAACAAAGACAGGAACAGCATTGCAACCACAGAAGTAATCGTTATATATCTGCGTTTGATCAAACGTCCGAGGATGTTTTCAAACTTATGGTACAATTTTGTATCGTAGGGATCCTGTGATTCACCCGGTTTGGCTTCTTTCAGAATAAAGCTACCGAATGTAGTAGTCTGTGTCAACGCCAAAACCCAACTCAATCCCAACGATACAGCTAATACAATAAACAGCGGTTTAACGATTTCGGCTACTGACGCCGGAGCCAGATACATCGGTAAGAAAGAGCAGACTGCAATAAAGGTGGCTCCCAACAATGCCCACTGCGGTTTTGTAGCCCCTTCGATCAGCGCCTGATAGCGGGACAATCCACGTTTTATACCGACTTGAGCATTATCCGTCACCACGATCGCATTATCCACCAACATACCCATAGCAATGATAAATGCCGCCAATGATGTTCGGTTCAGGCCGACACCCCAGATCAACATTAATAATAATGTACCACCGACGGAGAACAGCAAGGAACTACCCACCAGCATACCGGCACGTGATCCCATGACAAGGAAGATAACCACAATCACGATCAGCAACGATTCCATCAAATTCAGGATAAAGCCGTTGTTGGCTTCATCGGCAATCTTGTTCTCCGGATAAATCGTTTTCAAGTCCATTCCGACAGGAAAGAGTTCCTGCATTTCATCCAGGTGGCTGGCAACATCATTACCGACAGCCACAACATCGTCTTTCGCTCCTGTTGCCACACCGATGCCAATCGCACGCTTACCATCCACACGCATCAAATTAGACGGGGGATCCATATATCCCCGTTCCACAACGGCAATATCGCCCAGACGAACTTCACCTCCGCTTTTTGTAACGATCAGTTGATCGCGGATATCCTGAATATCTTTATAGGTTCCTTCAGCTCTGACACGCAGATCATACTCACCGGTATTGATCTCTCCCGTATTGACCAGCAGGTTCTGTGTTTGTAATACTTGCTGGATCGAGTTAGGATCGATCCCAAGGTTCGCCAGTTTGGGAACGGAAATCTTTACGTTTATCACTTGTGTCTGTTCACCGAACAGATAGACTTTCTGAACACCCGGTACAGGAGACAGCTCTGTTTTAATCTTCTGTGCCCAATCCCTTAGTTCATCATATGTATAACCGTCATCGGCAGTCAAGGCATAGTAAATGCCGAATACATCACCGAAGTCATCACTCACGGATATAGAGGATGCTCCGCTCGGAAGGCGCGGTTGTATGTTGTTTACTTTACGACGAAGTTCATCCCACTTGACAGGCATATAGTCCGGATCCAAGGTAGGTTGCAGTTCAATAGAAATCTTTGACATACCAAAATAGGATTCCGACTTGATCTGATACACATCAGTCATAGACTGGATCTCCCTTTCAATCGGTTCTGTAATCAGCTTTTCCACTTCAAAAGGCGTTGCTCCCGGATATTGCGTAACCAATACAGCCTGTTTGATCACAAAAGGAGCATCTTCTTTTTTCGGCAATTTGAAGAAAGAGTATATACCTCCTATCAGCATGACAGCCAAGAAGAAGTATATGATCTTACTATTCTCTAAAGAATATTTTGGAATATTCATTGCTTATCTTCTTAATCTGTTAATACTTTTACTTGTTGTCCTTCTACCAGGCGGGTTACTCCGGCAGTAACGATCTGTTCGCCGGCCTTCAAGCCTTCCGTAACAACAACACCGTCTTTACCGACTAACTCTTTTTCCGTAATCTTACGGCGTTCTACTTTCTGTGTCTGAGGGTTGTAAACAAATACGAATTTATTGTCGCTGTTCACTTCGTCAGCTACAACAGCGGACAGAGGTATTAATACAGCTCCTTCATTGAAGCTCTGACTCTCGATGTTCAGGATCACACGACAAGAGAAACCGACAGCAATCTTATACTTCTCCAGGTTAAATTCAGGATCATCGATATACAGGAAGACAGGTACCCCCGAGCCATCAGGAGAAGCTTCCACATACTCCTTTACTTTTGCCTTGAAACGGACACCTTTATAATTGTCGAACTCTACATATATCGTATAGGGTGTCGAAAAATAAGTGATATTGGTTTCAGGCATCGTGAACTGAACCTGCAACTTGTTCGGATTGATCAGGCAAACAATCCCCTGTCCCATCTGAACCTTCTGATAATTCTCTACGTATTTCTTCTGAATAAATCCGTCGAAAGGTGCTCTTAGCTTAGTCTGTTCCAACGTATTCTGGGAGTTTTCGAAAGCTGCCTGTGCATTGGAATAAGCAGCTTTTGTCGATTCATATTCCTGTTGGGAGATAGCTTGTTTTGCCAATAGTCTTTCAGCACGCTGTAGCTGTGCCTGTGCAGTCTGGAACGAAGCTTTCTTCGCTTCATAATCCCATTTAAAATCCTGTGGATCTATTTCTGCCACCACTTGTCCGGTGCGAACTTTCTGCCCTTCTTCCACGTTCAAAGAAATAAGTGGTCCGGACATTTTAAATGCCAGGTCGCTGAACTGGTCAGGAGAGACAACGCCGCTGAACGACTTTTCCACTACATTCAAAGATGTTACTTCCGCCAACTTTACCGGACGAGGCCCCTGCTCTTTTACCGGTGGTTGACTACAAGACATCAATGCTGCCAACACAAAAACGGGAATTAATTTACCATTCATGATAACTTGCATTTTCTTATTGATTTTTTGTTAATTATATGCTCATACAAAGCCATATAAACTACGCGTTAAGTCATAGCTATACAACATTCATTTTCTACTAATTGTTCTAATTCTGCCGATCCTTCAGTACCGACCGGCAACACATTACATTTGCTTATATCACTAATATTTGCTTGTATCAAAAGGACCAACTGTCCCAATCTATTTTCGATTCCATTGTTTTTTCCTGTTCATCAGGTATTGCAGGGAAAAAGTCTATTCCTGTTACTTTTTCTACGCTATCCACCGGAATGGCCATCGATTTCAAAGATGTCTTTTTGTAATCACGGTTCTCCAGGATAAATGCAATTGCCTTATATTCATTTCCCGAAACGTAACAAATCACTTTGTAAAATGCTCCGGAAACCCCAACTCTGTTCTTCCCCATTTGTTTCATACTGTCCGTGATCACAGGACCTGTTGCAATCAATAAAGCCCCGTAATCTCTCGCCCACAAACGACTCTGTTCCTCCAGATCTTTCCAGATACCTCGGTTCAGCCCCGGTTTTTGCGGACAGATATTACTAAAATAAAAAGATTCACGCATTGCTTTTGCCGACCATTTCATATCACCGGCAGGAGCCAGATGTCCCCGGTCATAACCCGTACGTGTATAATCTTCGTTGGTTGCTGTCGCGCCTTTAACTGCCGGATCAGGAACGAACTTATTCGAACGTTCCGTCTTTTTGCTTTTAGCTTCTTCGGCTGTCAATTCATAGGCAACCCAATTAGCTATTTTGTAATCGGAATTATAGGAAACGGTATACCCTTCATGACGGATCACCTGTTCGGAACGTTTTGCCTGTAACTTAGGGATCTCGGCATTCGCCGGTATTTTAAATGTTGTTGTCTTCGGAATGGAAGGAATAATAGGTTTGGATTTCTTTTCAGCCGGTTTCTCCTTCGCAGGAGTGGATGTTTTCTTCTGCTCCACGACTACGGTTTTCGTTTCGGATACAGGATATAAATAATTGAATACATACAAAACCCCAATAAAGCAGATCACTACCAGAGCTGCAAGAACAAATATACGTCGGATCGTAGAAATCAAAGATGAGCCTTGATTCTTCTTTTTCCGCGATTTTGCTTTACTTCTCCTTTTTGCCATTGATTAATAATCGTTTTATTCTCGGGGGCAAAAGTAGATAATGTGATGTTATGAAACAATATATAAACCTTAAATCTATTCGTCAGAATTAATACAAAAAGTGCCCCGATTAAAAGGGGCACTTTAAATTATAAGTTCCGGAGCCTATTTGCTGTATCTTCCCTTTAGGAGAAACAACTTCCGCATTCGTCTGTTCCGGAACCTCTATTTCCATCAATATATTACGTCCTGACTTACGTAATTTTACTTTGATATCCCCGTAAAGAGTAGGAACTGTTGCCGAGGCTTCGGTAAGGGAACCCATCTGAGGTTTCACACGGAATGTACGGAAACCGGGGGATGTCGGTTCGATTCCACAGACCTTCTGACTCAGCAATGTTAACGGACCACCACTCCATGCATGGTTGATCGTTCCGCCTCCGAAACCTTCGGCACCGACACCCCAGCCTTCAAATAAAGTCGTATATCCCTTATAACCCAACATACCGGCATATCGATCTCTCATCCTTTGCATGGCAACATCCGGGGCATTCATACGGAAAAGAGCTTCCAATACATACTTCTCCATGTAAGGACTCGCATGATATTCTTTTTTCAGCACTTTCAAAAGGGCGGGATATTTCTCTTTCGGAGCCAACCCGGATAAAACGGCCATCGCCTGCGAACGGTCGTCGTCCTCGCCACGATATCCCGGAGAACGATAAGCCGTTCCTGTCCAGAACTTCGTATTGAAACATTGTTCGATGCTATACATCATACGGGATATATCTTCCGCGTCTTCTTTCTTTCCCAATTGGAGAGCAAATTCTTTCTCTGCTTTCAGAGCCAGGTAATACCAACAGTTCGTCAGTACACCCATATCGATCTGTTCACCCCAGTCTCCCCAACTCCATTCACCACCGCGTTCGATAGGCAAACCGCTCTTATCGACCTTCCATGTTTCATGCAGGTAACGATGCAGACGATCATAAATGACAGGGACAAACGTACTGTCTCCACTATAATAATATTGAGTATAAAAACCATACCATCCCACCGATGCCAACATCTGCAAAGGCAACTCCTTCGACCAGTTACCGGCAGGGACCGGGGCAAATAAAGAGCCGTCGGGACGTTGCCAGTTCATCAACTCGTAAATACCTTTCAATGCCAACTTATGTGAAGAAGGAGAAAGTGCATAAAACGCTTCGCCCAATTCATTCACTTCGTCCCCCCACCACTGGGCACGTTCGCGTTCGGGACAATCCATATAGTTATCACGCATCGTGATATACAATGTTCTTGCCGAGCGTTTCCAGAGTTCGTTCAGGAAAGGATCGTTACACTGGAACGATCCGGCGAATTCGGTATCATAACCAGTCTCACGATATTTAACCTCCAGAACTTTCACACCTTCGGGAAGGATATACCACATCTCATGGCCACTCATCCAACCATAACTTTCATACTCTTGTACTCCGTTCCGGGTAATATATTCGGCACGGACATTCTCCGGACCTCCACCGCGGTAATTATCCGTCTGCATATGGATAGTAGCACCATCTGCCGCTTCGACTTTCAGATATGGTGTAAACTGGCAGTTGTAAGGCAAACGGCAGAACAATGTATCGCCATTTGCCGACTGACGTACACCCGGATAGTCCTTCAGTCCATAATCCTTAAACAGTGGGATCGGACGTTCAACCAACTCCCCTAAAGGAGCCTTTCCAACTATCGAAGCGATCTCTGCCCCGGGAAACGAGTTCTTATATCCGGGTTGGTTCCACCCTTCCATCGCCCTGCGAGCATCGAAACGGATATTACTCTCCGACAACCGGTAATTCGGATACGGAGCCTCCGTATCCTGATACGCGTCATAAACCCTACAGTTCCAGCTTTTATCCGATACAATCTCTATACCGGGAGCTATCGCTTCAAACAATAAGGCAGCCAACCCACTGTTCACATGGCTGAACCCATTCTTTCCAAAATGCCATACCAGGACAGCGATCGTATTCTCCCCGGAAGTGAGATAAGGAGCGATCTCTACCGAATCATAGTAAGTATCATAAGGAGAAGGCCCTCGTTTCAGCCCACCCTCAAATACGACCATCCGTCCGTTGATCCATAACCAATATTTACTGTCGGCGGCAATATGTGCCGTCAGTGTCCGGGGAACTTCGGCCAAACTAACCGTTTTACGATAAGCCAGCCAGGTATTGCTTGCACTCTGGCATTGTTCCGTATTTATCCAGTGCGCTTTCCAGTCCGTTTTATTTTTAGCTTCTGCTGAAACCAAAAATCCGACACACGCACACAGTAAAAGATATTTTCTCATAATATGACATTTTATACAGGTTACAACTCTATCCGGCTATCAATTTTCCAGATATACTTTTACTCCGTCCGGAGCTTTTACATCAGTTTTTACTTTACCGTCCGGGCCTTTCTCATGACGGATCGTCAGAATCCCCTGCGGGGTCGGGAACGTTCCTTCCACCCATTCCAGGTCACCCAGATGCGGAGTAATACGAACGGCACGGCATCCCGGTTCCACTACCTGAACACCCAATACATATTCACTTAACCACGGGGTCGGACCGGAAGCCCAGCCATGACACAAACTATGGCGGAAACCTTTATAGCAATAGTCGCCATAATCGCCGTGAATATCTTTTTTCCCTGCCGGAACAAGTTCGTCGATACGACTGGCATTCGGCAACCAATCCATATTGAAATCTTCCCAGAACGTAGTAGCGCCCAAGTCGATCATGGCTCCCCAATACTGGCGGATCACATCGATCGCTCCCTGGTAATTACCGGCTGCTGCCATTGCACGTAACATATAATAACCATAGAACGTTGAAAAACCGCGTGCACCGCCTACCGAGAGATATTTCTTATTAGCATCTTCCGGCTTCATCAAACCAGCCAGGGCTAGTAACGCAGCCCCTTGCTTTGAGCCCGGAGCATCCGGTGCAACCTTCGACTTCAACAATGTTTTAGTTACTTTCGAAGCTGTTTTCTCCATTTTCTTTGCCGTTTCACGACACTGGCCAGCCAGCACATCATCACCAAGCGTAGTACATAGTTCATCACCTGCCCTCATTGCCATCAAGACCAAAGATTGCAGACCGGCATCGATAGCTACGGAATTCTCGCTCGACGGCCAATCCATGAAACGCCAGCCATCCAGCTTCTCATGCCCTTCGGCATCCACTTTAGAGATCAGCACGCGCAAAAGATCACTCAAATAAGTTTGCTGTTCTTTCAGATACGCCTTATCTCCATGATAGTAATACCAGTCACGCTGGATCAGCAGCCACCATATCGAATAGGCACTGATACCGTTCATCCAACCGGGAAGAGGCGTCACATCGCGAACCAGGTCGAGACTTTTCGGAACAACCTCGTTATAGCCGAAAACAGTATTGACAGTCATCACCTCCGGGTGCATATCTCCCAGCCAAACCAAACGGTCACGCTTGATGCCGTCCCACAGGTATTCCTGCATATTCAAATGAACGGTATAAGCACCGGTCTGCCAGATTTTATTCAACCGTTCGTCATTGCACCGGAAAGAACCTTTATACGGGATATCACGGAAAGCAGAAACGGCACGAACCACTTTCAGGGATACCTCCGTTGAATCACTGATCAGGTCGATACGGGCAAAACGGAAACCGGAATTTCCCACTTCCAATACGCCTAACCAGGGTAAGGTAACGATAAAGTCGCGCATCGCATGATCATTGCTGGCTCCGTTCTTACCGTCGATATCACACATTGCCTCACTTACGGATTCACCGAAACGGACACGCAGAGTGATCGGCTTATTAGCTGTAAAAGCCCCGGTTACAAACTGGATGCCCCCCTGTAGCTCTTTCCCGAAATCAAATAAAAGAGCCGGATGTTCCTGTGCCGTACTTGCTAGTTTACAAAGAGGACGGTCAGATAGTTCCGCCTGTCCGTTACCCGGCAAAAGCAGCCTGTCCGCATCCTTTATCAGTTCACTATGTTGTTGCCAGACGATACGCTTGGGGGAAAGATATTCACGTACCCGGCTGTCCCTCTGTTGGGCTGTTGCCGACAAAGAACAAAGAAAAGTAAGAAGTATAAGTATCTTTTTCATGGTCGTTTTCAATGGTAATTCTGTTGGTCTTAAAAACAGAAGATGTGTCAAAAACAATAGTCATTTTGGCACATCTTCTTAATCAAAAACCAACCCTGTTATTATAATCCAAATGCCGGAACCAGATCATCCAGTTGCTGATCGGTCATACCTGCCGGCTCAAATCCCGCCATGCGGGCACTCAGATAGATCTTCGATGATTTACTCAATGTATCGATCGCATCAAAACATTCGATCAGGTCCTCACCTACTGCCAGTATTCCATGTTTCTCCCAGAACACCACATCATGCTTTTCAAGCTGTTTGATCGTAGCATGAGCCAGATCCATCGTACCGGGTATTTCATAAGGAACGATACCTACACCTTTCGGAACGATGATACGGCATTCCGGAATCATCCCCCATAAAGTCCGCGTGATCACTTCCGAATCGAGGAAAGGTTTACAATGCGTCATACCGATCAGTTCGGTCGGATGCGTATGCAAAACAACTTTATTATCGCGTCCTAACGAGCGGAGATAGTTATGCATCAGCAAATGAGACGGCAGTTCCGATGTCGGGGCAACCGGCTGTTCGGCTATGATCTCATAACTTTTCCCATCCGGTGCGATCCGGATCAACGAACCATTTGCAAACGGTTCCTGTGCAACATAACGCATGCGCTTTCCTGTTCCGGTCACATAAAAAACATGTCCTCCCAAGGCTGTCATCGCTTCCTGCAACTGAGTAGCAGGCGCAAGAGCAGGCAATGCCATTTCTTCCGGTGTCAGTAAACCGGTCAGGTTTACTGATATATTTCCTCCATTCCGTTCAGCCCATCCATTTGTCCAGAGATAGCCTGCCACCTCTGCGATACGGCCGATTTCAGCCATCAAACGGCTGTTGTTTCTAACTGTTGTCATTTTCTTTTTATTGTAATTCAACTATTTGTACTCTTTTACCCGAACAAGTTCGGCAGTAATAAAGAGAATATCAGTATACACATGCCGGAGATCAAAACAACGATCGTTTTCCGACTAACGCCTTTCCACTCATTCAACACAATTCCCCACACATTACTGAATATAACATTCAGTGACATCAGGATACTCCAGGAAAAGGCGAGCATCACAGGAGAATCGGCAAAATAGCTTTTCCCCATCCCCAATCCGAAGAACTGCGAATACCAGAGTACGCCGGCCAGCGCACAAAATAAGACATTATTCAATAAAACCGAACCGGAAACAGAAAAATAATCTTTCCCGGTTTTATTTTTTACATTCTGGAAGATACAATAGACTGCATTTGTAACGAATCCACCCATTGTAACAAGCAGGATCACCGGATTCAGGGCGAACAATTCGCTGGCACCGGAAGCTTTCGCTTTTTCCAGTATCGGAGTTCCGGATTCAAGCCCCAGATTAAAACAGGCACTCATCACACCCGCCAACAGCGCGACCAGCAAACCTTTTGTCAGGGCAAAATCTTTCACAGCAGCTTTCTTCTCCTCTTCCGTCATATTGCGGGCACGCAAGCTCCCGGCATAACCGATCACTGCGATACCGGCCAACGTCACGCAAACGCCCAGAAGAAGGATCAATCCGTCACCGTGAAACAAATCCGTACCTCCGAACACTGCCGGAAAAAGCGTACCGAATCCTGCACAAGTGCCCAGTGCAATACTCTGTCCTAATGCAATTCCCAGATAACGCATGCTCAGTCCGAAAGTCAGACCTCCGACACCCCATAACATTCCATAGACCAAAGCACCGGTACTTCCTCCGGCACTCCAAAGCTCAGTCAGGCTACTCCCATCGGGAATAGCCAACTGTGCACCAAGAAAAGGAAAAACAAGCCAGGCAAAAATGCCCTGTATCAGCCAAAAGCTTTCCCAACTCCAGCTTTTCACCTTATTGATCGGCACATAAGAGCTACTTTGCCCAAAACTACCGATCGCGATGATTAATAAACCTATTAGTATATTCATACTCGTTTGCTTGTTACTGCAGCTTCGTATTTTTCGATTTCACCGATATAATCTTCCCCGACAGGAACATTATTCTTCAAGCAGAACATATCCCAAACGGCTGTCCACGGCAGGCTCTTCAGTTCTTCCTGTAACGCCAGACGCTGGAACAACTTATCTTCCGATTCATACTGCTGCAAGGTTGCGGACGGTTCCAACAACGCTTGCAGGAATGCCTTTAATGTAGCACGGCAACCGATCACATAAGCACCAATACGATTGATCGTAGCATCGAAATAATCCAGGCCGATATGTACGCGGTCCAATGCATCGCAACGGATGATCTCACGGGAAAGATCCAGCAGGTCGTCGCTCAGGATCACCACATGGTCACTATCCCAACGGATAGGGCGACTTACATGGAGCATGATCTCCGGAGTAAACAACAGCATGGAGGAGATCTTATCGGCAATACTTTCCGTCAGATGGAAGTGTCCGGTATCCAACGTCACAATCTTGTTATTCTTTGCGCCGTAACCCAGATAGAAGTCATACGAACCTACTGTATAGCTTTCCAGTCCGATACCGAACAATTTAGCTTCGATACAATCTTTCATATTCTTATATTCCGTAGCAAAGATCTCATCCAGAGAATTCTTCAGCAACTGACGATATTTGATACGGCTTGCAGGAACCTCTTTAGAACCATCATGTATCCAAAGGTTCATCATACACGGGTCATTCTGGTAAACACCCATCGCTTCACTGATCGCACGGCAACGTTTTGTATGTTCGATCCAGAAGTTACGGATCGAATCGTCCGGATTTGCCAATGTCAGGTTTCCGCTTTTAGGATGTGAGAAAGAGGTCGAGTTGAAGTCCAGCTTCATATTGTTCTCCTTCGCCCATTCCATCCAGCTCTGGAAATGTGCAGGTTCCACTTCATCGCGATCAACCTTCTTACCACCGAAATCGCCATAGATCTCATGCAGGTTCAGGCGGTGCGTTCCCGGAATAAAGGAATTTGCTGTCAGGATATCAGCCCGTACTTCATCGATATTACGTGCCTTACCCGGATAATTACCCGTCACCTGGATACCACCGGAGAGAGAGCCGTCCGGATTCTCGAATCCCGTTACATCATCGGCCTGCCAGCAATGGAGTGAAAGACTTACTTTCTGCAACTTTTCCAGTGCACTATTTACATCAACGTTTAAAGCAGCGAAACGCTCTGCTGCCAGATCAAATGCTTCTTTTACTTTCTTTTCAGTATTCATGGTATATTCTTTAATTGTTTATATTGATAATTTATTTTTTACTAATTCACTGAATAATGTTTATTTATCTGATTCAAAATGCAGGAGGCCGCGGGTATAGGCCAGGTACCGGCCGACCTAACCCACTGAACCACTACATGCATCTTCACATGCCTGCTTTTTACACTGGTCTTATATCTTTTCTGATTTATAAAAATAAACCAACTTCCTCCTATCAACGTTTTACAATCTTCTTATAGCGACCGTAAACATCTTTCCAGTTCTTTTCATCCTGTGGAAGGAACGTTTCTGTCCCGATCGATTCGGCGATCAACCGGCGCATCTCCCAACGGGTAGAAACGATACCTGCAGAACGGGCCTGTACCATTGCATTTCCGATCGCAGTCGCCTCCGACGGTCCGGCTATCACCGGCATACCGATAGCATTCGCAGTAAACTGATTCAGCAAGTTATTCTTAGAACCGCCCCCGATCACATGCAATCTCTCGATCGGGAAAGGAGCCATCCCTTCCAACATCCGGATCACTTCGTTATAACGGAGCGCCAGGCTTTCGAAGATACAACGGACAAAATCGGCATCCGTCACCGGCACAGGTTGTCCGGTCTCTTCACAATATCCGGCAATGGCTTTTGTCATGCAAGAAGGATTGGCAAAACGCGGATCGTCCGGATCGACGAAACGGACGAAAGGAACAGCTTGCTCTGCCATTTCCACGATCTCCGGATACGTATACTTACGTCCTGCTTTCTCCCACTCTTTCCGGCATTGCTCCAACAGCCACATACCGGTAATATTTTTCAGAAAGCGGGTCGTACCTTCGATACCGCCTTCGTTTGTAAAATTATTCTTATAAGATTCTTCCGTTATGATAGGTTCTTCCGTTTCAATCCCCATCAAACTCCAGGTACCGCTACTCAGATAAGCAAAGTTCTGATCCTGTGCAGGAACAGCAGCCACGGCAGAAGCCGTATCATGTCCGGCAACAGCAATAACAGGAATTTTTCCTATACCTGTCTCTTCTGCCAACGCATCTGTCAGTTCTCCGACAAGCGTCCCCGGCATCACAACCTGCCGTACGATAGAAGGAGGTACACCGGCTGCCTCCAGAAGTGACGATTCAAACTGTTTCGTTACAGGATTCAGCAACTGCGATGTAGAAACATCCGTATATTCGCAGACTTTCTTACCTGTTAATAAATAGGATAGTAAATCCGGAATAAAAAGTATCTCTTTCGCATTCTTCAACGGAGCAAAATCCTCTTTCCGGGCACGGAACAACTGAAAAAGACTATTGAAGTTCATAAACTGGATACCGGTCAACCGATAGACTTCTTCACGCGGCACCAGTTGGAAATATTCTTCCAACGCTCCTTCTGTATACGGATCACGATAAGCACGCGGTAACCCCAGCAAAGAACCGTCCGGTGCTATATAGCCGAAATCGACTCCCCAGGTATCGATACCGATCGAATCGAGCGAGATATTTTCCTTCGCACAAATCGAAAGACCTTTTTTCAACTCCTCATACAGATTATATATATTCCAATAGTATTTCCCGTGTAACTCCAACAGGTTATTAGGGAAACGATGCAATTCCTGCATTTCAAATTTGCCATTAACAAGCGTCGCCAAAACAGCCCGTCCGCTCGTTGCACCTATATCAAATGCTAAAAAGTTATGTTTCTTCATGGGAACAACAAAGTTATTTGTTTAACAATGGCAAAAGTAACAGGTAAATTACTACATTTGCTTACGAAAATGATTTTAAACCTTTCAATTCTGACATGAATAAACACGCTAACAACCAGATTCGCTATCTGACTATCGGAGCCTCAGATGAAGAGTGGGGAATCACGGTTACCACTATCGGAAACCAGTTCATTCCTCCCCAGAGTCAATATCCGCTATCCGGTCACCCGGATAGTTACAATTTCAAGCCGCAGACAGGACGTATCCTGAATGAATATCAACTTGTTTATATAACGAAAGGAAGCGGTTACTTCTCTTCCCAATCCTGCAAAAAACAAAAGATAGAGGCTGGTACCATGATCCTGCTCTTTCCGGGTGAATGGCACAGTTACTATCCGGATAAAGAGACAGGCTGGGATGAATACTGGGTAGGATTTCGCGGGATACATATCGACAAACGGGTGGAAAAACGTTTCTTCATCAAAGAAGAGCCGCTTCACAAAATCGGATTAAGTGCCACTATCGTAGGATTGTATGAAGATATACTGAAGTTTGCTTTGCAGGAAAAATCCGGATACCAACAGATGATATCGAGCATCGTACTTCATATATTGGGTACCGTTTACTACAAGAAAAAGAACGGTGCCTTTACAAATACATATGTAGTAGATAAGATCAACGAGGCGCGTATCCTGATGAAAGAACAGGTGGAAAACCCGCTGTCGCCGGAAGAAATAGCCAGCCAGTTAGGACTAGGCTATTCCTGGTTCCGCCGTATGTTCAAAGAATATACCGGAGTCTCCCCTGCTCAATACCAGCTACAACAGAAACTCCTCCGTGCCAAAGAACTTCTTACAGGAAGCAATCTGAACATATCAGAGATCGCCTACAGCCTGAAATTTGAGAACGCAGGCCAGTTCTCGACCTTCTTCAAAAAGAAAGAGGGCGTAACGCCCTCCGAATTCAGGGAAAGAGCACATTAATACGGTTTATAAGGAGCATGCATCACATTCAATGTCCTGGGCAGCCATACACGGTAACGTTGTGACCTGTCCCAGGTATTGCCTGCCGATGCAAAGTCACAGAAATGAATGGGACGTGCGGCACTATTGCCTTCCAGGTCAGTACCTAAGATCAATGGTGCCGTAAATGCCATCCATGCAAAGTCGGGAGCTTTGACCGGAGTAAGTTCCACATAACCATCTTTATTTACAACAACAGTCGTTTCGTCTATAAACCCGTCATTAAAACGACTGTCACGTGCCAACACCAATGGCCCCCTGACAATCGCCTGCGCCTGATTCATTTCGACCAGACAGGCACGCAGGTCTAACCGGACCGTTATCTTATCTCCGGCTTTCCATTTCCGGGTAACAGGCAGATAAGCCCCTTGCAATACACCATCTTCCGGCTCTCCATTGACCAGTACCATAGTCTGGCGGCTCCATGCCGGGATGCGCAATGCAATCGTAAACGGACTGTCTTTTGCCGGATCTACCTGAAGTGTTATTTCATCTGTTACCGGATAATCTGTTATCTGTCTTATCCTTACATTCTTTTTACCTGGCAACATTACCTCTGCTTCCGATTTTCCATAGAAATTCACCCGGATACAATCATCCTTCACCTGGTAGGCAAATTGGGGTATCATGGCAAATGCCCGCGGACCGTTCGCATTGCAACAATTGATATGCATACCGCACTGCTCCTCCCCTTCATGGCGGCAACCTTCCAGCGGACTGTACTTGGCTATTTGTGAAGCATCCGCCTTCAAAGAAGCCATCAAAGCATTATAGATTGCGCTTTCCATATAATCGGCATATAAGGAATTGCCGGTCATTTGCAATAAACGGTTACATAGCTGCATCCAGGTAAAGGTCACACAGGTTTCCATCGTATGGTAAGTAGGGATTGTTTGGCGTGCTTTCCCGCTGTACCAGCATTCAAACGCACTTCCTGACCCGGCTATGTTAATTTCTTCCTGTACAATATGTCCTACGGTCTTTTCCACAACAGACAGATAGAGCGGATTGCCCGTTACTTTATATAATTCCAGCAAACCTTCATAACACGACATCATCTCATAGGCTTTCTGTCCGTTTTCCCGGGAAAACCATGTTTTAGGATGCGGGAAACGGTTCGCTACAGGAATACCGGCAATTGCCTTACTGATAAGTTGCGGTCCATCCGGTGTCTCCCATTGTTCCACTATATATTTTGCGTAATCCAGATAACGTGCTTCTTTTGTCCGGTTATACAAATACATGACCGGTTCCAGGATCGAGGAACTCGGCATTCCTATATAATTACCGGTCGAGACTATATTTACTTTACCGGGTCCCACCTGTGTCATCAAATGGTCCACAACGCGACAGGCGGCATCCAACGCCTTTTTATCGCCGGAAAGGTCATACCAGGCGATCAATCCCAATGTAGTGTATTTCCTGCCCCAGATATCCCATTGTTGTAGCTGTGCATCCGGTGCATAATTGCCGATATATCCGTCAACCGTCTGAGTACTCATCAACGATTCTGCCGCATTCTTTATGATCTGGTAAAGTTCCGGATCCTGATTATAACGATAGGAAGCGATTGCCCCCTGTATCCATTTTCCCCAGAACTCCGATTGCCAGCGTGTTTTTTCTTCCCTATGCCGGAACGGTTCCACCAGATGGTCAACATCCTGAGCTTTCACACGATGTTTGATACAATCGTCGATACGCTCTCCGACATAACCGGAAATCTTGATATGTGTTACTGGTGATTGGGCCGGATTCTGCGCCAAAACAGGTATAGTTGCCAGACATAACAAAAAAGAAGGGATAACTAATTTTGTTTTCATAATAACCGATCTAAAGATGAATGAAAGCAAAAATAATTATCCTTCTATTATTCAGACTTATAAAAGTGACAAAATATGTTTCAGTTTTGATAGAGCCACTCTCCTATATTTCTTGTATCAGCATCAAAAGAAACGCCGACTTTAAGAAGTTTACGTCCGTCTACAGCATAAGGGAGTAAATAACCTTTTTCGTTTATTTGCTTCAAAGCAGCTTCAGCCGAACCATCCAACTTAAATTCAAAAACATAAATACAGTCTCTTGTTTTTACTACAGCATCAGCACGTCCCCGGGCACTTCGAACTTCTGCATCACAAAACTGCCCCATTAATTTAAAGACCAGATAAAAAACAATCTGATAATGACGTTCTTTCTTCTCATTCAACTCATAGGGAAAATCGGCAAAGAAAGCTTTTAAACGATTCAGGAAAGCATCCACATCGCCACTTTCCAATTCACGAACAAATTTCCCAATATAGAAACCATTATCTTCATCACCTACTGAAGTATAGAAAGGAGTTATAAAATCCAGAAAACCATATTTAACTTCATCATTGGGAAATTGTAATGTATATAAATGAAAACGCTCATCATAATCCTTAATGGTCAGATATCCACTCTGATAAATTAAAGGAATTGGATTATTTTCAGCTACTCTATATTCAGAAAAAGCAGCTTCTTTCATTTCCACCCCGTCAATCAACGTTCGCAAATCGTATTCACTATCTTTCAGCAATTCCACCAAAAAAGTAGGAGTACCAGTCTGAAACCAATAACTTCCAAACCTGCTAAAGTTTAATGTGTTCAATAAACTAAACGGATTAAAGACTCCCTCCGATCGTTCACTGAAATGATAACCATCATACATCTGCATCAATCGGTCCAGTGCTTCCTCTTCTGAAATATTATATTGCTTTTCCAAAGCATAAATTTCGGGTTTAAAGTCTCTGGTCAATTCTTCATGCGTAATACCACATAAGGTTGCATACTGAGGTAACATACTCAAATCTGTCAGTTGGTTTAAATCACTGAATACACTGACATGAGCAAATTTAGTTACGCCGGTAAAAAAAACAAACCTTAAATAACGATCGGCACTCTTTAGTACGCCATAAAAAGCTTTTAAGGTTTTTAGGTATTCTGTTTGAAGCCTTTCTTCACCAAACGATTGTAACAAAGGTTTATCATATTCATCTATCAAAACTACGATCTGACGACCAGCTTTTTCATAAGCACGAGTTATTACACCTATAAAACGGTCAGACAAAGTGTTCTCCCGTGTATCTTTTCCCCACACATCTTCCCATCCATTAATATGACGTTCCAATATATAAACTAACGCCTCAGGAGAAGTATATTTTTCTGCATTCAAATCCAGATGAAATACCGGATATTCCAGCCAATCCGTTTCCAACTGCTCAATGGTCAGTCCCTTAAACAATTCCTTTTTCCCTTGAAAATAAGCCTCAAAGGTAGAAAGTAAGAGACTCTTGCCAAACCGACGAGGACGGCTCAGGAAACAGGGCTTTCCACTTACAGCCAGCTCATAAACAAAAGCAGTTTTATCTACATACAAGAAATTATCCTGACGCAGTTTTTCAAAACTCTGTATACCGATCGGCAATTTTCTTATGGATGCATTCATGATTTCATTTTTTTATTACAAATATAAGATATAATATGAAGCAAGAGTCGTTAAACCATGTAAAATTAGCATCTAACCCCGACACTGTACTGCGTCTCGGTGAGACGTAACGTTGCGTCGGGGTTAGATGTAGGGTTGCGTCACGACGAGACGTAAGGCGGCGTCTCATCGCGACGGAGAATAGTTACTCGATTTCGGGACGGTCGCTGCCACCGCCTCCGTTACCGACAGTGAGGAGACGTTCGTATTCGATAGTACGGGGCTCTTTCAACAGAGTGGTCGTGTTCGAAAAACGGGTGACGATACGCAGGGTGTACTGTCCGTCGGTCAGGTTGGAAGGGACACGGGCAAGCAGGCACTTCGGATCGTTAGTCGTCAGACGGCGGGTAACGGGATATTCCTTACCGTCGGTATCGATAAAGAACACACCGATACCGACTCCGTCACCGGCTATACGGATCTTCTCTCCGTCGATACGGATATCGTCACCCGGGGTGATCGTTCCGTCAGAAAGGCCAGTAGCCGTATCCGTAACAAGACCGATACGTGCACCGCTGTCTTTTACCTCCAATACCTCTACCCCGACATGACTCAATGATTCACGCATCTCGGAAGAAAGGGTGATATCGAGCGTCACCTTATGTTTCTCCGGGTCAAATTTGGCACTCGAACCAATCCAGGTTCCTGCCACACGCGGAGTGTACTGGCAGGTTTTCGTTAAGACACTGTAACCGTCTGCAACCGCTTCACGGATGATACGGTCGTGCTGGTTGATGATCGAGAGTAAGGTGTCGTACTTGATTTCAGAACCTTCATCGACTATTCGCTGCGCAATGTCTTCGTTACGCAACGAGTTCTTCATCGTGGATACTTCGGCTGTATAGTCGTTATCCACATCTTTGGTCAGAAGGTTCAGACGAAGCCAGACCTTCCAGAATTTGGTGTAATTTGCCATGTTTAAAATTGTTTAATTAATGAATATACTCGTTCGAGTAGGTTAGGTATATTTATTGATCATCTTTTACACAACGAACTGCAGCAGTAGCACCCTCCTGCCAACTATAGAATCCCCATCCATCTTTAGTACGTACCCGGAAAACATAAACAATATCGTCTGAACACCATATATTTCTATCACCAGGATAAGCTGCCTTAATTTGCGCACCAAGTGTACCAGACCAGGGTATCATAGCTGTGTTGGTTATATTAAAATCTTCTCTCTTTACCATCTTTTTAAAATCGGTGGAAGAAGGTTTTTTCCAAGGAGAAGGACATGGATATTTATTACGCATATCCTGATAATTCATATAACCTCCACCTTGCTCAACAGGAGCCACATAATAAACTGCATTTCCATCTATTCTATTAGCTGGCACTTTACTTCCTGGAAATACAACTGATTTCTGTGAAACAATAATTGTCTTAGCGGCTTGTCCGGGATATATATTAGAAAATGTAACCGTCATATTGCTCTGTCTCAAATCATCATAATAAGTATCATTGTTTGTTCTGGTTATCTTTACTACACTCTGCCTATTCCCCGATGAAAGAGTTGTAGTAGAGGTAATTGTTGCATTAGCCCACGATTGATTTGTGCCCACAGTGACTCCTTTCGGCGAAATGACTGTAAATTGACAATAAGAATCAGCACATGGAAAATATGTAATTATAGGTGTTGAATTATTTATATTATCTATTGAAGAATAAGAGGAATTATCATCATAATTGCTAAATATTATTGCACTCTTGCTATTTGAATATACTGTAAATTCTTTACTCACAATCGTATTATCGACTTTATTCCGAAAAGTAACTTTCTGATTCACTCCTGTCGTTCCATTATTAGCAACAAAAAATGTATATTTTCCATCATTTTTATTACTGTCGTCAGTTACTGTCAGCCAATCCGGTTTATTAACCAACTCTGTTCCCCCTATTGAATTGACATTCAGAGTCACCTTAGCATTTTCATCATTATATAATCGAATAGCATTACTATTTGTGTCGTATTCCGCCTGCCCCGCAGCAGCACAGGAAACAGTTACATTCGACTTCATTTTTATGGTTATATCCTGAGTCTTGCTTTTGTCTCCTGTATTTTTAACAGTAATCGTAACGCCATCTGCCGGGAATGGGTTGGGGAAACTTGCATTCGAAACATCTGCAGTAAATACATATGGAGCATTAGATAAAGTTTGCGAACTAGCCGGAGAGACTTTCAACCAATCAGGTATATTTTCCAATTCACTTCCGCCCGATGCAAAAACACTTACTGTTACACTGGGGTCAGTAACTGTACTCGTCTTATTTAGTAAGACTTCATTGTCATTGAAACTACTACCTTCGGTGTGAGTTACACCTTTGACTACGGGATTCGCTATCGGCTGAACAATCACAATCGTTTCTTTCGCCGTAATCTTGTCGGTAAAACGAATTGTTGCGATTGGGAATTTTGTCCCTTTATAGGCAGCATTTTTCTTTACAGTGAATGTAGATGGAACAACATCTGCTTTTGTCATATTATCTGCTTTCGGGTCCATTTCCAACCATTGATGCGCCAAGTCCCCATTTTCATAATACATCGTGGTATAATAACCGGTCGGAGAGTTTCCTTCTATAGTAAACTGCGTTCCGTCCACAATAGACATGGTTACAGTACGGGATGGTTTATCATAAGTCATATCACCTGTTACCGGAGTGATCGTGAAACCATCTTTATCCGTATCTCCCCCCGGCTCATAATTGTCGATATTGCCCTCGTCTGTCCAGTCGGCAACATCGATAGTGAAGTCTAGTTTGTACTCGTCAGCTTTTGTGATCTCAACAGTATAACGGTGGTTTTGGGAAACCTCGATATAATTACCGGTTTCATTCGCTGCAGGTTTGAATGGAATTTTATAAGTGACAGGGATATTCTCCGTCTGGTTGGCGGCATATATTCCGCTCAGGATCAGGTAACCACCGTCCGCGGCGGGACTCGGCCAGGTGTAGAAAGCACCCGTACAGACACCTTCATTGGCTTTCTCTCCATCGAACTTACGGGCAGGATAAGTGATCAGGTCGCCTGCATCAGCATCCGGCAGTTTACCCGTTACCGTCAGCGGGAAAAAGCTCACCCCCTTACGACCATTCGCCATGCTAACCGACTCGATTGTAAACTTTGAAGTCGACGCTTCGTTCACCACATCGAAACGGGCAACCGAGCGGGTCAGGCGGAAACCCAGTTGTAAACGCGCCGAAACAGAAAAGTCCGTCAAGTCGAGAGGTGTGGCATAAGAACCGGTCATTGGTAATGGTGTCAGCAACACATCGGTTGGCGAAGCCGGGTCGAGCTGTACACTTTGAAGTAACTTGAAATCGTCTTCCTTCGGTACTCCTGCCGTCACCGTATTATTCGTCTGTCCCGGATTAGACTGAATCAAAGGACTAAAACCGGCATATGCCAGGTTTGTTGCCGGATCGATCAGTTCACGCTGATTGGCAATGCAATAGAGTTTAACGAAGAGGCCTTTTTTCAGGGAGATCAAGGCTGTTGTTTCTTTTCCGTCAGCATCTTTGGCGTTCAGGTCTAATGCCGTCACATCATCACCGACAGGTATCTCACTACTATTCTCACGGTAACAGAAACGTTCCTGATAGGTATAGACACCGTCTTCGGTTTTACTGCCGAAGACGTAGATATCGAGTGACGAGATTTTATTCTCAGCGGCTGTCGCAATGGCATCACCGGCTTTTGTCCGGGGTACCGAAAGTTTGTTTTTCAGTGTCAGTAATACCTCCCGACGGGGAGTGCCGTCCTGAATTCCGCCACTATCCGGCTTTCCACCCGGTTCTTCCGTCTCACTGGTGCACGCGGCAACAGATAATAGAAGCGACAGAAGAGGGATTCCGTATAACTTATTGAATGTTCTCATTGTTGTTGCTTTTTAATATTCATTACTTGTCTTCTTCCGGATTCAGTGCCTGTAGCAGGTACTTACCCGGTCTAAACTTTACGCTGATGCGCGGGGCGATCACGTAGGGTTCGCCCGTACGGGGATTACGACCATCGCGCTCCACCTGTACCCACGGACTAAACGTGCCGAAACCCTGCAGGATGATCCTGTCGTTTTCTACGAGTCTTTCCTCAATCACTTGCTGCCATGCATTGACGATGCGCAGGCACTCCGTCTGTGGCAACGATAACCGCTCGGAAAGAGCGATGATGAGATCGTGTTTGTTCATTGTTATTGTATTCTGATTGTTTATTTCTATCTGTTTAAAGGAGCCGGTTGTAACTCCCTCCCTTCTCCGGTGGGAAAAGGTTACAACCGGCACGAAAGTAAGAACCTTAGTGACTTTCACTTTACGGAGTTACCGGTTCTGCCAGGGCGACATGTACAACTGTTGTTCCATTTGTGGCTGTCGAAGTGAATGTCAGCGTGTTCGTTGTTCCGGGACTTTGTACCGATCCCAGAGTGAACGTGTAAATGCCCTCGGCCTCCGTTTTACCGGCTTCATCCACTGTTAGCCAGGAAGGTGTTCCGATAACAACACTGCTGCCCGTCGTCTTCCCTTCATCACCCAACGTCACAGCAGACACTTTCAGTTTGAAGCTCTGATCGTTCGTGTTGGTGATCGTAACTGTTCCGGTGGCAGGATCATACGAACTGCCTTCTACTGCTTCCAGCGTAATCTCAGGGCCCGACAAATCGGTGGGTATCACCCGGATATCCAGGTTCTTTCCACTGGCCTTATTACTCAAACGGATCGTTACCGCACGGAAATCATCCATATCGGCTATACCGTCAGACATCTTATATTTGAACGTAGTCAGTGTCGAGGCTTTCGTCACAGTCGTCCTCTCACCGTCTATCACCAGCCATTCATTTCCACCGGCATAATCCAGCTTTTCGACAATTGCAGAAGGGGCCGTATGGTTACCGGCAATAGTAAAGGACAATGTTCCCGTTGACGATGTACTTGCATCCATCACAATATTTCCATCGGAAAGGAGTTTGACATCCGCCGTGTTACCTGCTCCTGACAGTGCCAGAGCATCTTTCGTAAAGTCGTTTTCCGGTTTATAGTCGTCTATATCGCCCTCATCCGTCCAATCGGAAACCTTCAGGGTGAAGTCGAGGTGGTACTCGTCGGCTTCTGTGATATTGACCGTATAACGGTGGTTGTAGGCTACTTCGATATAATTACCTGTCGCATCCGCTGCAGGTTTAAAAGGAACTTTGTAGGTGACGGGAATTTCCTCCGTTTTGTTGGCGGCATAGGTTCCTGACAGGATCAGATAACCACCATCCTCTACAGGGCTGGGGTAAGAATAGAAGATACCCGTGCCTTTGGGTTGGGCAGTAGTCTGGTCGGCGGTGTATTCGCGTTCCGGGTAAGTGATCAGGTCACCTCCAACAGCGGGAGTCGAACCCAATACCTTCACTGGGAAATAGCTCGCTCCGGTACGTCCGTTACCCATACTCACCGACTGGATCGTGAACTTCGATTTCTCCGCATCGTTCGTCACATCGAAGCGGGCAACCATACGGGTCAGTTTGAAGCCCAGTTGCGTACGGGCAGAGACAGAGAAGTCAGTCAAGTCGAGAGGCGTGGTGTAGGCTCCCGTCATTGGCAGCGGCGTGAGCAGCACATCATCGGCGACATCTGCCTGCAAGGCCGGTGTATGGAAAGTTTTGAAATCACTTTCAGTAGGCACACCATCGGTAATGGTGTTGCCCGCCTGGCCCGGATTACTCTGTATCAATCCCTTGAAAGCATCGAATTCGGTTCCACCAGTCTGGATCAGTTTCGTACTGTTGGCGATGCAGTAAACCTTCACAAAAAGACCTTTCTTCATGCGTAGCAGGGCGGTCGAGTTGTCGGCGCCCGTATTCAGGGTGAAGCTGGTGGCATAATCGCCGGAAACGGTTTGGCGGGCATCTTCCCGGTAATAGAACTGTTGCTGGAATGTGTAATCGCCGTCTTCCGTTTTAGAGCCGAAGACGTAGACATCGAGACTATAGATATGGTTCTCGGCTGTCGTGGCGATAGGATCACCGGCAGCTTTGGTTTCGACCGGAATCACTTGAAGCTTGTTCTTAAGTGACAGCAAGACTTCACGGGTGTTACCGTCCGACGTTCCACCCTCGTCCGGCGGAGTCGTGGTTTCCAGCGTATTCTCGCTGGTGCAGGCGGCCAAAAGAAGGCTGGCGGCGAGCAAGGGAATATGTTTGAATAAGTTCATTATATACTTGTTTTAATATTTATGTTTGAGCTAGATTTTCTTCTTCAGGGTTACTGTCAGGTCTCCACCGCCGGAAACGGTGTTGGTGAAGGTTAAAACAACATCATCATTGGACGAAGTATCCCCGGCAGCTTTCAGCATATATGTTTCAGAAGCACCTGCCGTGATCGTTGTTTTACCGGTATCACCACTGTCTAACTCCAACCACTTGCCGGTAAGCGGGGTTGTCAGATCCACCGTTGCTCCTTTAGGGGCAGTAACGGTAAGGGTGAAAGTATTCGTTGACAATGATCCCAAATCAACCGTACAGGTACCATCTAACTCTGTTACGGCACCGGATGCGTTATCTGTTAAACTTACTGTCGGTTTGGCACTTTTAGGAGTGATTTCCAACGTAGAGGTGACCGTCTCGTCCGTTGCATTCTTGAACGTAACTGTTACCGCCGTTCCGGCTATCAGGGATGCCGCTGTCGGTATTTCGATCTTAAATATTCCGGGGACAGCCGTTTCTTCTGTTACCGTAACACCTGCAGGGGCAGCCACCGTCACCGCACCGGCTGCCACACTTTCCGTACAAGTTGCCTTGACGTAAATCGTACTTCCGTCGATCAGGTACATATCCGCTGTCACGGCACCGACTGTTCCGCCAAGCGTGCCGTCATTATATGAACTATTCGTATAACTTCCGTTATCGTTTGCTACAATCGAAGGTTGGGAAGCCTTTTTATGCTTGATGGTCAATGTAACCATGTTGCTATCGGCTGCTTTGTTCTTGAATTCGATTGTTGCATTGTCGGCTGCTGTACCGGCATCTGTTATAGCCACACGATAAGTAGTCGTAAAGCCTTCGGTTGCGACCTCAGTTACAGAATAACCCGTCGGAGAGGTTATATCGGCTATACCGTCCACACAGAAGACGTTCAATGAGATGTAGCTGCCCACCGCTTTGACCATGGTGGCTTCGGGAGCATCCGGCGACGTTACATCCACAGAATTGCCCTCACTATGCCCTTCGACAACTTCGCTTACTACAGGAGCGGCTTCCGGACCGACGAAAGTCAACGTTGTCTGCAAGTCGGGATCGTAAGAGGCTGCCTGATTGATGAAGGTAAGCGAGACAGGACGCTTGCCGGTAGCATCGGCTATAGTGACCGGGAAGGTCGTTATCGTCAGTCCGTCTTTCTGTTCAGTGGTCGGTGTCCCGACGGTCAGCCAGTCTATTTCATCACCGGCTTTCGTTACCAGTGAACGGCTGTATTCCAGTTCTCCGGTCGAGGTCATCACAATGTCGAATGTTCCGTCAGCCAAGGTGCGGTAGTAACCTCCCGTAAGATCTGTCGGCGGGTTAGTTCCTGCAAACTTGTTAAATTCAGGCTTCGTATTATCCGGTTTGATGATGATACCACCACCCGATGTCCAGTCTTCCACCTCGAAAGTGGAATAGATATTTGATTCGGTTACATCGGTAATACGGAGCTTATAACGGCTGTTGGCATTGATAGCGATATAGTTCGCAGGATCATCCGGCTGGGCATCAGCAGGCGTTTTAACAACCGGGATATTGTAAGTGACGGCTATCTGTTCACCGGTAGACGGACTTTTGTATTTACCCTTGATGATCAGGAAACTCTCATCGCCGGGAATATTCGGATATACGTAGATGGCACTTTCAAGGGTTCCCTGATTGGCGTTCTCACCTGTGAAATCGACATCCTTATAAGTAACCAGATCACCGGCTGCTGCATCCGTCAGTGTCGCTCCGAAAAGTGAACCGTTCGAACGGCCTTTCCCCATCGACACCTGTTCGATAGTCAACTGCGAAGTCGACGTCGTGTTGTCGATGTCGAAACGGGCAACAATTCGTTTCAACGTAATGGCGACTTTCGAGACACTGCCGCTGATCTTTGTCGTTCCCGTTCCGGTCATTGCCAGCGGGGTTTTGATAAAATCAGTTGCAGGATCTGCCATCTTAGCCGTATAAGCGGCTTTGAATGCATCCAAGGTCGTACCGGCTGCAGTGATATCACCAGTTACAGCATCCGTCGTAACCGCGCCCAAGGTTGCAAAATCAGTACCATCCGCATTGAAGAGTTTATCCTGGTTAGCCACACAAACCAATGTCAGATACGGAAGCCCTTTCAGTTCGTTCGGCTTGATGGAGGCTGTCCACGACGAACCGGAAGGCTGCAATATAAACTGGTTACCAGTCGGTGTTGCTTCCGTCATTTTCCAGGTTTCAATGTAATGGTAGTCTGCATCATTGGTAGATGCTGATGCGGCACCAAACAGGTACACATCTAATTTGCTGATCTTGTTCTCACTGTCAGAGGCTATCGCTTTCGTATATTCCTCTTCTTCTCCGCTTCCGCTGAATACCAACTGAATCTCACCGGGATCGCCCGAAGGGGTTACACCCTCAGTCCCGTCTTCATTCGTACAACTGCTTCCCAACCCAGCCAGGGCCAAAAGCAACATCAAATACGTCTTTTTCATAACTACTTTTTTAAGTGAATACTATATGTTTATAAATCTCTTTTATCCTATCGCCCCACCCTCGTCCCAATCGGAATCGGTTATTTCCGAGACGATGATTTTGTCTTCGTAGACCGTTACCAGGATTTCGAATTCCTGCTCCACATTACGATCCATGTTCATCGGTTTTTTCGAAAAAAAACGATGTAGATCGAGGTCACCGATGATACACTCGTCATTCCGCCACAGGCTCCATAGCTGGTGAGTGTCGGAAGTGTACCGGAAAGTGACGAAATCGCCTATCACTTCACCATCGTAACTCATTGCGGCACGTGTCTCGTGGCTGATCTCGGAAGTTCCGATATACGGCACCGTATAGCTACCTCCCGAAGTGAACGGCTCACTCTCCCAGCCCTTCATGAAACCATACTCCGATGCCAGCCCTTTCATACGCATCCGGTAAGTGCCTCCCTCCGGCGGGGCATCCGCCATCCATTGTACCGTCACATGCAATGATGCATGCGCATGCGAGAGATAGACACGTCGGCGAAACATTTTCCCTTCCTCTACATGGAAAGACAGATAGCCGTAATAGAGTCGACCCGTATTGCGGCGGTAGGCCGGTGGAGCCTCGGCTGTAACAGCGCTAAGTGTCATATCTGCAAGGTGACGATCGGTCAGCGGCTGTACATCCAGGTCATCACTGCCGTCTTCTGCCAGGTTGCCCCAGAGAACGACGGTATAGTCACCCTCTTCCAGATTTCCCTGCCAACTGCGGATTGTGTCACCCCGCAAAGTAACCACACTGAGAAGATCACCTCTTTCATCAAAAAGATACTGGCGGAGATTGTCTACATAGACCGGAAGCATATTTTCACTGCTGTTGCCTGCATACCAGTAATCAAGCCGTGTCGTATACGGACAGACACCCGGTTCATCGCCAAATGTGCAACCGCATAAGACCACCGCCAGCAACAGGTATGCTATCTCCACCATCTTATTCATTCCACCTCCGTTTTATCCTCTTCATAACGAACGATCACCTCGATGCGCCGCAGCTTCGGAAAAAAATGTCTCAGCATATCTTTATAGGGAGAACCTCCCTGCAATTCCATTAAATACTTTTCCCGTCCGTTGAAAATACCATAGCGGGATATTACGCGCAAGGCGGCATCACGGTAAGGAGGATTATCACGCATCAAAAGATCCACCAACCCCTCCCAGTCTTCCGCCACCGATGAGACCTTGACAAGTCCGCGGGGAACGCCGTACATACTACGCAGGTAAATGGAGAAGAAACGCGAACGGGCTTCAGCAAGACGTTCGTTATCCCCATAATTACCGTCAGGCGAGCAATAACCGCAGATACGGATGGACTTGACAGATGTAAAATGCGTTCTCTGTAGGGGGGCAATCAACCGGTCAATCTTGTCGATCTCATAACGGTTGTTTTTTAGGTCGGGATGAATATCGTCCTTTCCAATCGGGTAATCAAAATAGAGTACCACACTCTCAGTAGTTGCAGATGCTACTTTTGACGTTGAAACCATTGTTGACTTTGGTCTTGTAACAGCTGCCGGTTCCGGTTTTACGACTTTCGGTTTCACTGCTTCTTCCGGATGCGGTTTCATCTTTACAACAGGCAATTGAGGAATACCTGCCACAGCAGACAAACCCAAATCGCATTGCAGCGTATCTACCGCCAAGAGTTCATTGCCGCAACATTCACGACTTTCCTGTTTCAATAGCAACATGGCATGCCGCATCCATGAGGCATAAGGTATGGAAATATGGTAAGTGATATTTTTAGAAACATTCCGGCTGTCACGGATACGAAGATAAGGAACAGTACATTCTTTACAGAGAGAAAGTGCTGCCTCCCGACGATCCTGACGATCGCGTATCGAGCCGCTGATTACAACGGCAGGTAAAGAAAGCTGTTGCTTCCCCTCTCCCAATAATTGCGGCGTAAAGATAAAGGCCCTGCTACGCCCCACCCTCACCTCGTTCAAATCCATTCGGAGTTGTACATGCAGGCTGTCGTTCTTCACTGATATCCGTTGCGGAACGATACGGATACCCTGCGCTTTCATGCAACCGGCAGGCAGCAGGAAAAGGTAAACGATATATACATATATATTATATAGTAGAACTTGTTTCATCAGCTAAAAGATTTAACGTAAGAAATAGATCACGGAGAAACCAAGACGGGTAGGCCCGAAATAATTACGGGTATAAGCTCCGACAGGTTCGGCACATTCCGAGCACCGATATTTGGTGTACTTCATCGAAACATAACCACAACCGAGAAAGGCTTCCACGCCCCAACGGTCACCGAACGCCCAGTGGTAGCCGTAGGTGAGACCACCGCCATACAGGTCTCCCCTCAATACATTATCCCTCAACCCCGAAATGAACGGGAGCATTCCAATGTTAAAGTGACCGTAATGACCATGTACACCCACAAAATGACCCTCGAACTTACGGCAGGGCCAGAAACGGATTTCTGGTTGTACCAGATAAAGATTCAATTTCATTTCATTGGAAAACTTCCATGCATTATAGGCGCCCCACAAGTCGACGGAGAAACGACGTCCCAATCCCAGCTCCACTCCACCATTGGGCGTAGTCGTTGCCCAATACAGCACATTCGTTTTCAATACGCTCTGCTGTCCCCATAAACTTGGGACAGAGGAGAGAAGAAATATGATAGATAATAGCGGTAAATAAAGAGCCCTATACATTATATTAATACCAGATTAGGTTACCATCTGCACCGGGGCCGTCTCTTGGTAAGAGACGGAACGGTAGAAACAACAACCTGCTACCGGCAACACTTTTAGCTATTTACCCCCGGGCTCTTTATACATAAAAAGCATCCCCGGACAACATTCAAAAAACAAAAATTGGTAAAAGGATTGGACGGACTATTGAAAAGTGATTGTTTTTCATGGGAAAGAAAAGATAATCCGACATTCAATGCAGGAGGAAAAGAAGACAACAATTCATAAACAACAGATTATCAGAAAGAAACAGACCGAGAACAACAAAAAAGAATAGATACAGCCAGCTGAGAGAGAAGCTAAAGCAACCGGCTTTCTTTCTTAATTTTTGTAATGATATTCATAAACACAATGAATATTAAGGCTGGTTATGCGAAAAAACATAGGTGCCAATAACGTATATATAAAAAAGAGTTAGTACATTTGCGAAGTTTTAACACAAACTGCCTTCACCGTTCCGTCTCTTACCAAGAGACAGAATTCCCCTTACAGGACAACTCCACGGGGTAGCCTTGATTTACAATTTCTTCCTAATATAACTATCTCATTGGCACGGTCGATCTGCGAGGTATTCCGGTAGGCTATATAAATACGTGTCGTTTTAACAGACTCATGGCCCATGCCTTTCGAGATCAGTTCTTCGGATATACCTTTTTCCAGGGCCACGCTTGCCCAGCTATGCCGTGCTGTATAAGTGGATAGGTCCGACCCGACCAAACTTCCCAACTTTTTCAGACGCTTATTCTGAAGACGGAGCGCACTTTCATACTCCTTTCGGGAGGGAGTGGCACTTTTCAGTACCGGAAACAGATAGGGACTCGAAGCATCCCGGTAACGCGACAGAAGCTGTTTCATCACAGGTAACAATTGTATTTGTAGTTCCTGACCGGTTTTACGCCGGACATAAACGATCTTACCGCCACGGATATTCTCACGCCTTAAGTGGGCCAGGTCGACAAAAGCCATTCCACGGGCATAGTAAGAGAAAAGGAATAGGTCGCGGCAAAGGGACAGTCCCGGAGACGGCAGTGGCAGGGCGGCAAGTTCAAGGATTACTTTTTCCTCCACCGCACGTTTACGCGTTTTCTCAATACGGGTATGAACATGGCTGAAAAGCATCGGAACCGCTTCCACCAGACCTTCCCTGACCGCACGGTTCAGGACGGAACGCAGCACGCGAAGATAAAAAGAGACCGTATTGGCACAAAGTCCCGTACCGAACAAATAAGATTCATATTCTTTCACGAGAACAGGGTCCAGTTCATCCAGGCGCAAGTCACTGCCTTGACGGAAACGGAGAAAAGAATTCAGTGTGCTCCGGTAATGACGGGCCGTTTGATCCTTACCTACGGCAAACAGTTCCCCAATCAGTTTCTCCACATATTTTGTCAGGTTGGAAACCGTGAACCGTTCCTTACACGCTGCCACGATATCGTCCAGCGTAAACACTTTCTTCTTCTCCATCGAGCAGACCACCTGACGGACCGTACGGCAATCACGGACCAGATGTTCGCGCATGACGCGCAACTCTTCACTCCGTTCCACCTCACTTCCGACAGGAGTATGCACCTCTTCCCTTTCACTTAGCCATTCACCAGCGGAGACGCGGTAGGGTAACCGGATCTTCCGCGTTTCACGACGGTAAATCAGCTGCACGTAAAGCGGCATGCGCTTTTCTTCGGATACGGATATACCTCTTTTAATTTTTACTGAGACTGTATACATAGACTTCTTTCATTTAGTTGTTCAATATAACAAAATGAAAGAAGCTTTGATCAATGATTCGTTCCTTCAAACAGATCGTGATCCTCTTTCCGCTGAGTAGTCTTGGCTTTGAAGTTATTGAATGTATAACTCAAAGTCAAGGTGATAAGCGGATAATTCGGACGGATACGGGTGATGGATTGTAAGTCTGAAGTAGTTATCTTACTTACATAACGGGCAGAATTGAATACGTCGCGGAAGGCAAGTGTAGCCGACAGTTTACGATTCATCAATTGCTGGCGGAGAGCAAGATTCACATACCAGAAAGCATCCGTTCGCCCCTGTGTGGTAACCGACGGGCCAACAAAATTCCCATCCAACTGGATACGGGTCGATTTTCCCAGATCGAAAGCATTATTCCAGATAATATCGTAATTAGTACTTTTCTCGTTCGTTCCATCCTGTTTGTATTGGTTCTTTACCTTATAATGATATAAACTACCATTCAGGTTCATGTTCCACCAGCGGGTCAGCTGAACTTGACCGCTCAACTCCAGTCCGGTTGAATAATCATGTCCCACATTTGCCATAGAATCCAATGTCACGCCAGCCTGATAAGGAACACGTAACCGTTCTATCTTATCTTTCCGGCTACGGTGAAACACAGTGGCGGAAACCGTATGGTCGCCGATATTCTTCTTATAGTTTAGCTCAAAAGAGTTGATATATTCCGAACGGATATCCGGGTTACCGATCTCGGCCGAATAATAGTCACGATACGTAATATAAGGCTCCATAAAGAAAAGCTCCGGACGCGTGATACGGCGTGAATAGGATGCCATCAGTTTATGATCTTTCGGGAAAGTATATCCCAGGTGAACCGAAGGGAAAAACTCGAATTTATTATATTCACGGTTCTTTCCGGGAATCGAACTGCGGAGAACACGATGTGTATGTTCCCCTCTTACACCAGCCTGGAAATCGAACGACTTATAACTGTCGCCGACAATGGCATAGATCGAATTGATGCCGTGCTGAAAATAAAAAGTATTGTAGATATCATCCCTCCAGTAAAACTCCTGCTTCTCGGGACTCCAGAACTGCATACTGTAATCGCCGTCCTCCAGATAGGAGAAATACTGATAACCGGCCTCGATATGTCCGGTTTTACTATACGGATACAGGTAATCGAGATTTCCACGTACTGTCCAGCGGTGTTCGTCTTCCCAGGCACGATGCCCCTGCTCGCGCTCATTATTCTTATTGAAGAGGTCGCTCTGGAAATATTCCATCGCATTGCCACCGTATTTCAGATAAAAACTTCCTGTAAGTTGATGTCCCTGGTCATTGAATTTATGGTCGAAACCGACACTTCCCTGGAAATATGTTTCATGCAGGTCGTAATCGTCGCGGCTGTAATAATCTCCGTTCTCGAAAGGCTTCTTATCGACAACACGTTCTTCCGTATAGTCCAGGTCACCGTTACGGGTACGGCCCCCGTAGCCACCTTCCAGGTCGGCATTGAATGTTGTATGAGGCAAAGTATACATCCAACCGGCTTTCAACGAGTAATTGAAATTATTACTCTCACGCGGTCCGTTCGAATGGGAGGTCGTTGCCGTATCGGCTACGATCGTCGTCTTTTCCTGGTCGAAATCACTCTTTCGCAAACGGTCGGTCCAGCCTCCGCCGAAATACCATCGGGAAGATTTATTCTGTTGGGTAAGCAGGAAATCGACTCCTCTTGAAAGGAAAGTACTTCCCGTCAGGTTCACCATTCCGCTGAATCCGTGTTGCGCATGCTTCTTGGTAATGATATTGATAATCCCGACATCGCCTCCCGTATCGTGGCGGGCAGACGGGGTGGTGATGATCTCTATATTTTCGATATGTCCGGAAGGAATCTGTTCCAAAGCCTGAGTTCCGCTGAAAACACTCGGCTTACCGTCCACATAAACGGTAAAGCCTGTACTTCCACGGAAAGAGACTTCCCCCTCTGCATCCACACGGATAGAAGGTGTATTTTCGAGGATATCGACCGCCGTCCCTCCGCTCGCCAGCATATTCGAAGAGGCTTCGATCACTTTTTTGTCGAGTTTATATATCACCTGCTTCTTCTGTGCCACGACCTCTACTTCCGCCAGTCCGACTTCCAGCGGCTTCATAGCGATCGTTCCCAGATCGACAGTAGCCGACGACGATGCCAGCACAATATCCGGACGGGTAAACAAATCATATCCTACCAGCCGGATCATCAGGCTATATTCTCCGTTCTTCACATCTGCGATACCAAAACTTCCGTCCCTGTCAGGCAAAGCATGGAACACAGGATTACTGTCTCCCTTTTTAAACAGGAGCACATCCGCAAAATCTAATGGCTGATTTGTTCCGGCATCCACAATTTTCCCTTTGATACGGGATATCGGAGCAGCGGAAACAGACAGACTAAAACACAATAAGGCCACAATGAGATAAAAACACTTCTTCATTCTCTTCACATCAGTCGTTGTTAACAATCCCGCGAAGATAATATATTCATTGCAGCCATGCAATTATTTATGTGTTTTCTCTAATAAAGAAAGATATTCACCATATCCTTCCGCTTTCATCTTATCTTTAGGGATGAAACGTAGCGAAGCACTATTTATGCAATAACGCAAGCCCCCTGACTCTGCCGGACCATCGGTAAAAACATGCCCCAGGTGCGCGTCACCTGTATGGCTGCGCACTTCCACACGCGTCATACCATGCGAAGTATCCAGTTTTTCCTTTACCAGTTTTTTGTCGATCGGTTTCGAGAAACTGGGCCAACCGCAGTCAGAATCGAATTTATCGGTAGAGATGAATAAAGGTTCACCTGTCGTAATGTCGACATAAATACCTTCACGAAATTCATTCCAATATTCGTTACGGAAAGGATGTTCGGTTGCATTCTTCTGGGTTACTGCATACTGTTCATCGGTCAATATATTCCGTAAGGCTGCATCGTCCGGCTTTTGATAAGTTGTCTTTTCCATTGTCACTTTCTCCTTTTTATTAGAATTCATATTTTTTCTGTCTTGAGCAAAACCTGGCAACTGATATAAAAACATATATATAATAATCAAATACTTCATATCCCTATCCACTATATCTTTATTTTACAGGAAACAATCCATACCAGTATTTGGTTGATGACCAAACTCGGATTTGGCAGGCGGATATGTATTATAGTATCAATGTTTCTACTATTTTTGTACTAAAATCAGGTATTAGGTAAACATATAAACAAACTTTCCGGTTTATATTACAGTGGGATTTTGTGTTTAGTAAAAACCATCTTAATAACTTTTTATGATAACAACTCTTATTATTCTGGCCTTGTCGGCAGTTTTTTTTGTTAATGGGAAAATACGTTCAGACCTCGTTGCACTATGTGCCCTGGTCTTATTAATGGTGTTCAATATCCTGACTCCTGAAGAGGCACTTTCAGGTTTTTCCAACTCCGTCGTTATTATGATGGTCGGTCTGTTTGTGGTAGGCGGTGCGATCTTCAAGACCGGCCTGGCCAAAATGATCGGCAGTAAAATATTGCAGCTGGCAGGTACCAGCGAGATTAAACTTTTCATTCTGATCATGTTGGTAACAGCCTTTATCGGGGCGTTCGTCAGCAACACAGGAACCGTTGCCCTTATGCTACCTATCGTTGTTAGTATGGCTGTAAATGCCAATATCAGCCCGAGCCGTTTCCTGATGCCTTTAGCATTCGCAAGTAGTATGGGAGGTATGGCGACTCTGATCGGTACCCCTCCCAACCTCGTTGTACAGGAAGCACTTTCCAATGCAGGCTATAAAGACCTGTCCTTCTTTTCGTTCACTCCAATCGGTATCGTCTGTATAACTGTCGGTGTCATTATTCTGATCCCGCTCAGCAAATGGTTCCTCTCCAAAAAAGAAGATACTAAAAAGAACGATGCGTCTACCGGACGTTCACCGCAGGAACTGGCAAACAAGTATAGCCTTTCCGATAATCTGTACCGTGTACGTGTCCATAAAGATTCACGAATACGGAACAAGAAACTACAGGAATTGAATATCACCAGTCTATACAATCTGACAATTCTGGAGATCAGGCGTAAATCTTCCTCACAGAGCCGTTTCATGAAAACAGTCGACCAGAAACTGGCCGGTCCCGACACAGAAATACAGGAAGAAGATATATTATATGTATTCGGCAGCTTCGATAATATTAATAAGTTCGTTGAAGAAAACCATTTGGACCTAACCGAATCCAAGGTCTCCGAATTTACCGGTGATAATGAAAAACTAAGTGTCCGTGAAATCGGGATTGCAGAAGTTTTATTGATGCCCGATTCCAAGCTGATCAACAGGGCTGTCAAAGATTCCGGTTTCCGCGATAAATATTCCGTCAATATCCTGGGAATAGAACGGGGTAACGAATATATCCTATCCGATGTAAAGGATGTAAAGATGCACGCGGGAGATCTTCTGCTGATACAAGGGAACTGGGATGATATTGCCCGCATGAGCAAAAAACAATCGCAATGGGTAGTATTGGGACAACCTGTCGAAGAAGCATCCAAAGTCACACTCGACTACAAAGCACCTGTTGCTGCCGGTATCATGATCCTGATGATCGCTGCCATGGTTTTCGATTTTATACCTATTCCACCTGTCGCAGCCGTACTGATAGCTGCTATATTAATGGTACTGACCGGTTGTTTTCGGAACGTAGAAGATGCATATAAAACGATCAATTGGGAAAGCATTGTCCTGATTGCCGCCATGTTACCGATGTCGCTGGCACTGGAAAAGACAGGAGCCTCGTCGCTGATCTCTGAAAAGCTGGTTGGCGGCCTGGGTAATTACGGACCACTTGTCCTGATGGCGGGTATCTATTTCACAACTTCACTACTGACGATGTTTATCAGTAATACCGCAACGGCCGTACTGGTAGCACCTATTGCTTTACAGTCAGCCCTTTCTATAGGCGTAAGTCCTTATCCGTTCCTGCTTGCCGTAACGGTCGGAGCCAGTATGTGTTTTGCCTCGCCATTCTCTACACCGCCCAATGCGCTTGTGATGTCGGCAGGTAAGTATACATTTATGGATTATGTAAAAGTCGGATTACCTCTGCAGATTATTATGGGAATTATTATGATCTTTGTGCTGCCTTTAATATTTCCGTTTTAAACATTAGCGGACACTTATTAGTTTTATATTTGTACGACAAAAAGAAAAGTATGAAGATTCCTTTTAAACCAATTAAAATAGAGGATAAAGAACTTATAACATCATTTATTTATCCTCATAACTATCGTAATTGCGATTATTCGTTTGCCAACATTTGCAGCTGGCGCTTTCTGTATGAAACCGAATTTGCCATTGTCGATGGTTTTCTGCTGATCCGTTTTTGGATAGAAGATAAAAGCCGTCTCGTTTACATGACACCTGCCGGAAAGGGAGACCTGAAGCACGCGCTGGAATTACTCGAAGCAGACTCCCTGGCACATGGACACCCGCTTTGCATGTTGGGAGTCACACCGGATGCCAAAGATATACTGGAGCAAGCATTGCCCGGCGGGTTCTTCTATATTCCCGAACGCGATTATTTCGATTATATCTACCTGCGTGAAGATCTGGCATTGCTGAAAGGTAAAAAGTATCAATCGAAGCGCAATCATATTAATAATTTCAAAAAAAGATATGAATACGAATATGCGCCTATCACTCCCGATCTGATCCAACAATGCCTGAAACTGGAATGTACCTGGTATAAGGCCAACAAAACGGAAGACGATGCCGAAGATCTGAACTACGAACGTATTTCCATGACGTATGCGCTTAATCACTTCGACGAACTGGGACTACTCGGAGGCGCATTGCTGGTAGACGGAAAAGTGATCGCCTTCACCTTCGGAGCACCGATCAACCATGATACATTCGGAGTTCATGTAGAAAAAGCGGATGTGAACTATGAGGGTGCTTACACTGTTATCAATCAGGAATTCGCATCGCGCCTGCCGGAAAAATTCATCTACGTTAACCGCGAAGAGGACCTCGGTATCCCGGGATTGCGGAAAGCAAAACTTTCTTATAACCCGGTCATACTATTAGAAAAGAGTGCCGCGATTAAGAAAACGCAAAATAATAAACAAGATGAACAAGCAGCAAATAATCGATCTATGGCGTCTCTCGTTCAATGATTCAGAAGAGTTCATTCGCCTTTATTTCGACCGGGTGTACAAAGAAGAGAATACACTGGTCATCGAAAAGAACGGACAGGTGGTATCTGCCTTACAGATGCTGCCTTACACAATGACTTATTATGGTACAGAGATATCCGTAGCTTATATCTCCGGCGCCTGTACCCTCCCCTCCATGCGGGGTAAAGGACTGATGCGGGAACTCCTGCAGAATGCATTTGAGGAAATGAAATACCGTTCGGTTGCCGTAACGGCTCTGATCCCTGCTGATCCCTGGTTGTTCGACTACTACCGTGTACAAGGATATACGGAAGCGTTCGATTATTCCGAAGAAGTTTACACACGCCCGGAAACTCCCGTTTATGCACCCGAGATCACGGTCGTTCCGCCGGAAGTTCCTTCCATCGATAAATTATATGCGTATTTCAACCGGAAACTCCGTGAAAGAAAATGTTGTGTACTGCATACCCAGGATGATTTTATAACAATACTGCGCGATTTGCAACTGGACGGAGGACAAATGCTTACCGCATTGAATGAAAAAGACCAGCCGATCGGCATGGCTTTCGTTCTTTCACCGGACAACACACTTCCGGAAGAGAAAAAGCAGGTGTATGTAAAAGAATTCTTCTACGATGACGACCGGGTGGCAAATCTTTTGTTGCAGGAAGCGACCCTACAAAACAATGTAAATCGGGCAACCTACAAAACCCCTCCGGTCATACCGGCAACCCGTCCTTTCGGGATGGCCCGAGTTATCGACACCGAAAGGTTAAGACATCACTGGCTGTCTACACATAAGGATAGTCCCTTAACGGAGCAGAATCTGAAGGATATGGATATTCAAACATTTACCCGGATCGTCATGGGATACCCGAACCGGGAAGCATATATGAGTCTGATGCTGGATTAATCCGGCATCAGACTTCAATCAATCATAAGCGACTTCAAAAATATCACCTTTTTGCATGTCCACTCTTACGATACCGTAAGGGAGAGTGATCGGATCGAATATCTTCTTATTCTTATAATACTTCTCATGTCCGGTCCGTTCGGGTAACTTCAACTTCAAGGTATTATCGGTTGTTGCAGTAATCTGCGCATGCTTAACAGCCCCATTGTTCCAAGACAGATCAACCTGAAAACCACCGCGGGCACATAAACCTTTATAACTGCCCGTATTCCATTCTTCCGGCAAGCATGGAAGGAGTTCCACATATTCTTCGTGGCTCTGGAGCAACATCTCCATAATACCGGCTGCACCGGCTTCGTTACCGTCGAAAACGAATATATCCGTCGGAGCACCGGCAATACCTTTCGGAGAGATCGTCAGCATGTTCTCGCGACTCAGGTCGTTTATTAATCCCAACACACTTTCACTGGCTTTTTTGCTATCCTTCAGGCGGGCAAAGAAATTGATCATATTGGCCCTGCTCCATTCCACGTCCTCCCAATCGGCTGCATTCAGACGGCGGTCGATAGTCACAGCAGCGGCTTTCGCCCATTCGGGCGTTTCTTCCGGCGTTATCTGTGCATAAGGATACAAAGCAAGCAGATGGCTGGTATGCCGGTGATTAGGGACGGCCTCCTCATAGTCTTCCTGCCACTCCTGAAGCTGACCGTATTTCCCTATTTTAAAAGGAGGCAACCGGTCGATTGCATCGATCACACGTCCTCTTAATTCTTCATCTACCTGTAATAACTCGGCTGCACTCTGGCAGGCATTCAATATCTCATAAACGATCACCCTGTCACAAGTCGGCATCATGGAAAGCGGCAACTGTTTGCCGTTCCAAAGGAATGCATTTTCGGGTGAAGTAGACGGACCGGTGACCAGATAACCGCTATTTGGGTCTTCTATCATATAGTCGAGGAAGAATAATGCCGACTGTTTCAGAATCGGATAGGCTCTCAACAGGAACACTTCATCGTTTGTAAAGCGGTAATAATCCCACAGGTGAGTTGCCAGCCATGCACCACCCGTAGGATGAAGCCCCCAGCCTGTTCCCCAGCCCGGAGCCGTAAATCCCCAGACATTCGCCATCGTATGAGCTACCCAGCCGTCACAACCATAAACCGTCTTAGCCGTTTTTGCCCCGGCTTCGGCCAATGTACCTATATAATTGAACAGGGGAACATTACATTCACCAAGGTTACCGATATTGGCAGCCCAGTAATTCTGTTGTGTATTGATATCCAGATGGTAGTCGCAACTCCATTCCATGTTACAAGCCAGATTATCGTTCCATATTCCCTGAAGATTGGCTGGTAACGGAGAATTTTCCCGTGATGCGGAGATCAGCAGATAACGTCCGTACTGGCAAAACAGGGCAATCAGATCCGGGTCGTTATTCCCTTCTTTCAGTAACTTCAGGCGTTCATCTGTAGCTATATCATTTTTAGCTGTGCCCAAAGAAAGACTGACACGGTTGAACAGACGGCCAAAATCCGCTTCATGTTCTTGCATTAATGCTTCAACTCCTTTCTTTCCGGCATTTTCCACTGTAGATAAAACCACTTCCTTCATATCTCCCGGCACAAAATCCGTACGAAGGTCTGCTATAAGGACTACTTCATCGGCATTTTCCACAGACAGGCTTTCCTTATTCTGTCTGATAATCCCTCCTTCCGTCAGGACTTTCACTTTCCCGTAGAAGTTTACACCACCGGGACCAAAAGTTGGAAAATCGACCTGGCCGGAAAAAGAAATGGCATCTCCTTCCGTCGTTACAACGGATTTCCTTAACGGATTCAAACCGACTTCCAGATTCTGTTTTCCTTTCTCCGAGGCTCTAAGACGTACCACCAGGACATTAGCCGGATTAGAACAAAAATATTCACGAATATAGGTCACGCCATCCTGCTGATAGGTTACGGATGCAACACCCCTGGCAAGATCAAGCGAACGGATATAACTTTCTGTTGCTCCGCCACTTTGCCTGAAAGTCAGTTCTATATCACCGAAAGGGACATGCGTTCCGAAAGAATTGCGAACGCCGACCAGCTTTTCTGAAGCCAGGGCGTTCCCTTCCTCCAGTTTACCATCCAGAAACATCTGCTGTATATCCCGCCATGCCTCTTTTCCGAAAGGCTTCTCCTGTTCCGGGTCAGGCTGTCCGGACCAGAGCGTGATCTCATTGAAGGCTATATTGTCTTTTTCTATGCCCCCGAATACCATTCCGCTCAACCGCCCGTTACCGATGGGCAACGACCTCATCCAGTCGTCCGAAGGTTCGTCATACCACATCTTCACAGGGCTTTCCTGTGCGGACAGACCTTGCACCAGTAGTCCGAAACTAAAAACCAGACACAACCATTTCTTTTTCATAATAATACTCTTAACACGATTCGTTCCTTTTCTTTTCCAATGCCAGTTTATAAAGCTCATCCTGAAGAACAACATATTGCCCTAAATAACTTTCTTCCATCATTCCGCCGGATTCGCTCGCTCCGTTTGTTTCAATAAACAGGCTGATCCGTTTACTCATTTCTATATACTCATCGAAACCTTCACAGGATGAGTTCAATACGCTGATGATCGTTTTGTATCTCGGGGTATCCATAATAATCTAATTTATTTTAATTCAACAATACACAAAGATACTATTTTCTCTAAACCAAAGCCGATTCAGTCTTGTTTTTATCGAGCTTATGAAGGTAAACTGGAGGATATTAAAGCTGAAACTGGTGGATGCCAGGCTCTATTTCGTGAGCCTTATTGTAGGGTTGCTTACCGGGTTGGTAGCAGTTCCTTACCATTATTTATTACAACTTTTCTACAACTACCGGAAAGATTTCTTTGAATCGTCGCCTCCCTGGTATCTTCACGTTATCGCATTTTTCGTTTTCTGGGGTGTACTTATTTTCGTCTCCTGGCTGGTGAAACGCTGGCCTTATATATCAGGCGGAGGTATTTCGCAGACGCGAGGGGCAATCAACGGCAGGATCGTTTACAAACATTCCCTACGGCAGTTACTGGCTAAGTTTGCCGGTGGAGTACTGACGCTGAGCAGCGGTCTTTCCATGGGACGTGAGGGGCCGTCCGTCCAGATGGGATCGTACATTGGGGACCTGGTCGGTAAATGGGGACATATCCTGAGTGGCGAACGGAAGCAATTGCTGGCAGCAGGCGCAGGTGCGGGATTGGCGGCTGCTTTTGCCGCTCCATTAGCTGCGGCTACCCTGGTTATCGAATCGATAGAACGTTTCGATGCTCCCAAGACAGCCATCACAACCATTCTGGCAGGGGTCGTTGCCGGAGGCATCGCCAATATGATATTCCCTATCAACCCTTATCACGAAATAAATGCGGTCGCCCCGGACCTTTCGTTCGAAGTACAGCTCAAACTATTTCTGTTGTTTGCCGTTATCGTATCCGTTTTCGGTAAGTTCTACTCATTGCTAATGCTTTATGTCAAAAGGTTGTATCCTGCCGTAAAGCAGCCTGAATATATTAAGCTACTGGGATTACTGATCATGGCTTATACCATCTCACTGACATTGACAGACCTGACCGGCGGCGGTGAACAGTTCCTGATGCAACAGGCATTAGGTGGAAAAGAGAGCATCTTATGGATTACCGGAATGATGTTGCTGCATATGGTGTTCACTGTCTACTCGTTTTCATCCGGACTGCCGGGAGGTAGTTTTATTCCGACATTGGTCACCGGCGGACTATTAGGAAAAATCTGTGCTTTGTTACTGGTACAACAGGGGGTTATAGCGCCGGAAAATATCAGCTATGTCATGCTGATCGGGATGGCAGCCTTTCTGGTTGCCGTCGTGCGCACCCCTATCACTGCCATTATTCTGATCACGGAGATTACCGGACATTTCGAGGTATTCTACCCTTCGATCGTTGTCGGAGGACTAACTTATTATTTCACGGAACTTCTGGAGATAAAACCTTTCAACGTCATGTTTTACGAAGAGATGATCAAAAAGCCGATCTTCCAGGAAGAAAAACGGCTAAAGCTCGATGTTGAAGTGATGGCAGGTTCTTATTTCGACGGGAAACAAGTAAACACACTGCACCTACCAAACAACTGTATCATCATTAACATCCACCGTGACCGCAAGGACTTCCCTCCTGCCGGCCAAACTATCCTGCCCGGCGACCAGCTTACGCTCGAGATCGACGCGCAGGATATTGAAAAATTATACGAGCCGTTGGTGAGTATGGCGAATATTTATTGAATTTATTCGTTTATGCAAAGAACAATATCAGTAACTGTGCAGTCAATACACGCAGGAACATTGTCAGCGGATAGACTGTTGCATAGCCTACAGAAGGAGCATCATTTCCGGCCGTTGCATTAGAATAAGCCAATGCAGGCGGGTCGGTCGTACTACCGGCAATCAGCCCCATTAACGTGAAATAATTCACTTTGCAGAAATAACGGCCGATGCAACCGATGATAAGCAAAGGCACAGTAGTAATAATAAACCCATAACCAATCCAGGCGAAACCTCCATTGTTTACGATCGTATCGACAAAACCGTCTCCTGCACTGATACCGACACAGGCAAGGAATAGAGTAATACCGATCTCACGCAACATCAGGTTGGCACTTTGGGTTGTATAGGTGATTAACTTATACTTATATCCGAAACGGCTGATCAGAATAGCTACGATCAGCGGACCGCCTGCCAATCCAAGTTTTACCGGCTGGGGAATACCAGGGAAAGTGATAGGAATACTTCCCAGAATAATACCTAAAGCAATTCCGACAAAGATAGTGATCAGGTTCGGTTCGTTCAGGCGTTTCATAGAGTTACCTAACACCTTTTCTACATTCGTTACAGCAGTTTCAGTACCCACAACATTCACACGGTCGCCTACCTGAAGCGTCAAAGCCGGAGTTGCCACTAGATCCACACCGGCACGATTAATACGCGTTATATTGATACCGTATAACTGGCGCAGCTTCAACTGACCTAATCGTTTTCCATTCAGTTCCGGCTTCGTGACCAGGATACGACGGTTGATAAACTGGCTTTCCATGCGGATCCACTGTTTACGTTCCATATCGATCTCTTCACCGATAAATGTTTTAATGGTCTGAGCATCCTGTTCGGTCGTAATGACAAAGACTTTATCGTTCTCTCTTAACAAAACATTGGCCGAAGCAATCTCGATCTGCTTATTATCGTCATGCCAGATACGAGATATAACGAAGTCGCGGTGTTCCAGCAAAGAGGACAACTCGCCGACAGATTTATTGAAAACAGCCGGATTCTTAACAATCAATGAAATAGGTTTAGCTTCATTGGTATGAGAAGCATCCGTTTTGTTCAGATCCTCATTTTCCTTATCGAAAGAAACCCGGAATACATAGCGGATAAAGATAAGAGACAAGATAATCCCGATAACACCCAACGGATAAGCAACCGCATATCCTAATGCAATTGTATTATCTGTAAAGCCGTGCATATCGGAAAAGGCCTGCTGCGCAGCTCCCAGACCTGGTGTATTCGTTACTGCTCCGGATAAAATACCAACCATAGTCGGCATCGGAATACCCGTCACATAATGCAGGATAATAGCTGTCAGTACTCCCAGGAAGACGATTCCGCAGGCTAACATATTCAATGTAATACCACCTTTCTTGAACGAAGAAAAGAATCCCGGACCAACCTGCATACCTACGGAATAGACAAACAAGATCAAACCGAACTCTTTAAAAAAGTGAATCACATTATGATTGATCGTAAAACCAAAATGGCCCAATACAATCCCCACGAACAGAACCAGTGTAATCCCCAGCGATACACCAAACACTTTAATTTTTCCTAACTGAATACCCGCCGCAATAACAAACGACAGCAGCAGGATGGAGTGCCCAATGCCTTCTCCCCATAACAAATCATTGATCCAATTCATAATATTCTATTAAAAAATCTTTTCGCCATTAAATAAAGTTCGCAAAGGTAGCCATTAAGTTTGTGTTTAACAACATAAACACTATCTTTACCCGAGAAAAAATAAATGTTCATGAAAAGATTATACAGCTTGACACTGGCTTTCTTACTGGCAGCTGCAAGTCTTAACGCTCAAAGCTCAGAAAAAGCAGTGACTATCAAAACGAATGTCGGGACCATGAAGGCCCGGCTATACGACGATGTACCGAACCATGTACGTACATTTATCAACCGCGCCCAACAGGGAGAGTTCAACGGTACACTTTTTACCCGTGTTATCAAAGAGTTCATGATCCAGGGAGGAGCACCCGATTCAAAGAACGCACCTGCCGGAGCACGTTGCGGTTTCGGTGATTCGTCGGCAGAGATTATGCCGGAACTGAAAGATAAATATTTCCACAAGAGAGGTGCCCTTGCTGCCCCGCGCCAGAATGACGATGTCAATCCGGAAAAGAAATCGGATATGTCGCAATTCTTTATCGTACAGGGAAAAGTATATCGTAACGGGGAACTGGATACACTGGAACTGATCGCCAACCAGGATATACGGAAAAAGGCGCTGGATAAGTACTATCGTCCTATTGCCGTAGACCTGAAAATGTTGAAACAAAGCAACAAACGGGAATATAACAAACGAGTGTCTGCTGTAAATGCCCAAATAGATTCCATGATTCTGGCAACGCCAGGTCACCTGATCTTTACAGAAGAAGAGCGGAAGGCATACACAACAGTCGGCGGATGCCATCATCTGGATGGTATTTATACGATTTTCGGTGAACTGACAGAAGGGTTCGATGTGTTGGATGTTATTGCCAACCAGCCGAAAGACCAATATGACCGTCCCCAAAAAGATATCCGGATTATTAGTGTTACAATAGAATAAAATTCATCCAATATGCTGAAAAGAGATTTAATCATGGTACAGATAGAAGAACTGGGCAAGATGGTTGCCCAGGTAATCTTCAATCGTAATAACAATGCTGCTGCGAAGAATCCGGAGCTGATACAGACCGTTTTCGAGAACCTGAAACTGGATCAGGATTTCCTGATGACAACAGCTCCCGACGACATCCTCCGTTTTCTCGACAACGAAGAGAAAAGTGGTATCTTACGTCTTGAAATAGCGATCAAAACTTTGATCGAAAGCAGCTATCAGCAACCGAAGAACCAACCGGATATACTCCGCCGGGCAAAAGAATTGCTGGAATATCTACAGACACATGACACCACATTCTCGCTGGAAAGGGTTAATCTGCTGAATGAGATCGAAGAACAGATAAATAGCTGAGTCTTGATTTCAGGAAACCGAGTTCAATAACTCGGCTACTCCTTCCGCACAACGTTCTCCATCGATCGCTGCGGAGACAATGCCGCCTGCATAACCAGCTCCTTCCCCGCAAGGGAAAAGTCCTTTTATGGTTATATGCTGATAAGTGTCCCGATCACGAAGAATGCGAACGGGAGAAGACGTACGTGTCTCCACTCCTATCATCAGAGCTTCGTTGGTCAGAAAGCCTTTCGATGTCTTGCCGAAATGACGGAAGCCATCCCGCAAGCGACTGGTTACAAATTCAGGCATCCAAAAATGAAGCGGTGAGGCCAACAACCCAGGCGTATAAGAAGAAACAGGCAGGTCAAATGAATTCTTCTTATTGACGAAATCGTTCATACGCTGGGCAGGAGCTGTCTGTTTCATGCCCCCGTTTAACCAGCAGACTTCCTCCAAACGTTCCTGAAAAGCCATCAGGGCCAATGGAGAATCGGCAGGAACTGTTATCTCTTCGTGTTTCATCAGTTCTGTATAGTCTTCCGGACGGATCTCGACCACCATGCCGGAATTGGACCAGCGGGAACCACGATTGGACGGAGACATACCATTGACAACGACCTGTCTGGGACCACTTGCTGCCGGCACTACGAATCCCCCCGGGCACATACAGAAAGAATAGACTCCCCGACCGCTTGCCTGGGTTACAAAACTGTACTCGGCTGCCGGAAGATACTTGCCTCTTCCTTCTTTCCGGTGATACTGAATCTGGTCGATCAATTCTTGCGGATGTTCCAGACGTACACCTACGGCAATACCTTTTGCTTCGATAGGAATCTGTTTCTCATAAAGATAGCGGTAGACATCACGAGCAGAATGGCCTGTAGCCAGAATTACCGGACCATAGAAGCTTCTGCCCGTATTAGTCTCCACTCCGATCACTTCATCTTTTTCGATGATCAGTCTGTCCATACGGGTTTCAAAATGGACTTCTCCGCCACAACGGATGATCTGTTCACGGATATTTTCTATCACGCGGGGCAGTTTGTCTGTTCCTATATGAGGATGGGCATCAGCAAGAATAGATGTGCTCGCTCCATGCTGGCAGAAGACATTCAATATCTTATCTACCGATCCGCGTTTCTTGCTGCGGGTATATAATTTGCCATCGGAATAAGCTCCGGCACCACCTTCACCGAAACTGTAATTCGATTCACTGTTTACAGTATGTTCACGGCTGATCAGGGCTATATCCTTTTTACGTTCCCGCACATTCTTTCCTCTTTCGAGGATGACCGGACGCAAACCCAATTCGATCAGGCGAAGGGCAGCGAACAATCCTCCCGGACCGGCACCGACAACAACGACCTGTTTTCCACCCGACACATCCTTGTATTCCACAGACTGAAATTCCGGTTCTTCCGGCTGTTCACCGATGAATGCACGTAGCTTGACGTTCACATAGATCGTACGCTGGCGGGCATCGATAGAACGTTTTAGAACCCGGACAGCCTGTATATCTTTCGGAGCAGCACCGGTCTCACGGGCCACCACCTGTTTTAATAACTGTTCATTTACTGCTTCTTCCGGCAAGATGCGGAGTTGTAATTCTTGTATCATTATTTTAATCCTTTATGCTTAATTATTTAGTACAGGGGTATATAAAAAATAAGACCTCCCTGTGCCCGAAAGCCACTCCAGTCAGCATTCTTCGTCAATTTTTTGCTTTTATCTCCATCCATATACAGCTTCTTTACCGCATCCCATTCATAACCTATACTTAGGTTTACAGCAACAAAACTACATAACTTTAAACGGGCACCGATTGCAGGAGCCAGGAAAAAGTTAGGTCCGGTAAACTTTAACTGCTCTTCCATTCCCGGAACGTTTTCCGGTGCCGGATTACCTGATATATTATAATGTAATGATTCTTTCAGATTCACATTATTAAATATCATCCCAGAAGACATTTCCAGGTAAGGTCGCAAATGTAATTCACCTAAAAGAACATCGGTCAGCGTGTAACGGTAAAAGATACCCGCTTTATATCCCTTGGTTCGTATCACCAGACTATAATCTCCCGAATAATCCGAAACCCCTTTCTTACCCGCGGTATTCATATAGTCAAACAGACCTCCCAACTGGTGTCTTTTCCATTCAAAACCAATCCGCATATTATGCATCAGATAACCAGGAAAATTATCTGTCGTCTTCACTCCATTCAATTCGGGCAACATGGTATTCAACAGATCTTTCATTCCGGACATATTATACGAACCAAAGCCCGCATTATACTCTACGGTAATCTTTTGAGCATTTCCGGCAAATGAGCCGGTTAATAAAAAAAATACAATTATAAGCCTTTTCATTTCTTCAGATATTTTTCTATATGCAAAGCATATCCGGTATTGGACAACAAGACATTCCCATACAATTTACATTCGGAAAAAGAAGAGACTTCCTTTGTATACAAGACTGTATTGGTCTTCATATCTACGACTTTTACATTTCCCGAACCACGTAAAAGCAAAAAGCCGGTCTTGGGATCGACGTTGCTTACTAACATTCCCGGATAATCCAGCGAATGTACCAAAGATAGGTCACGACAATTGTACACCTGTATCTTTCCATTTGTCGAGACAATCAGCTGTTCGGGATTCAGAGGATTCATGCATAAACTGGAATAAGACAAATCCATCTTTTTCATCGATACGGGCCGGTTATTTTCCAGAATAACCATCGTAAATCCGCTTCTATCGCTATTCTCACAACACAGATAACGCCCGTCGGACGAAAAAGAAGCGTTATATGCATTCAGATATTCCGAAAACTCGAAAGAATTTTCCAATGCCCCGTCGGACATACGGTAAACAAGTACAGTCTGATTCAGAGAAGAAACAAGGCAGACCAATTTATCATCTTTCGTAAAAGTCATCGCTCCAACAAAAGAATAGGGATTTTCAAGCTTAATCGTTCGTACATGCTGCATTTCCTTACTTTCCAACACATCTATCGTCTGACTATGAGCTGCTGCCATCCGGCTATTGTACATAGACAATGCATAATTGTTCACATTATTACCGTCCGGACCTTTGTATTCTTTATACCGAATGATGTCCGGCCATAGCCAGTTTGTTATTTCACCGTATGAACTGACATACATTATATCTTCCTGCACATTATAGCCGTAACGCGCCCAGTTCTGTTCCGGGGCAATTAATATACCTGAACTTGCCTGTACACTTTCATATTTTTGTATATTGGCACCGAACACACGGTCTGCCTTATCCCAGGGAAGGACCTCAACGACCATCTCAGGATTCGATGCACCAAAAGCAGCATATGGAACACGAATAAAATCAGCAGCATACTCACTGACCAGCAGTTTCCGGTCATACTCGATGTTCATAACCGACTTATAAGGTCTTATAATGTTTATCTGCAAACTGTCCGGATCACTGGAATCATAGGTGATTTCCGGATACTGCATCGGTAGGTTGGCATATCCTAACAACCACGGGGTTCTGCCATTCTTAAAATAAACAGAAACCTGATAATCTGTAGATTGACCGATGTGAGATTTGCAAATATAGGAGAGCTGATCCCGATCGGTTATCTTCACATCCAGACTAGAACCGATCACCCTGTAATAATCGAATATCGATTCATTCAGTAACGGTTTCTCCCATGACAGTTCCAGATAGCCATCGGCATTCGTTTTGTAAGTCAGACTGTATGCAGGTTCTTCATAGGTTATGACTTCAACTGGCCAACTATATGTACCCAGGTAATTTTCCATTCCTGTCTGATCGGCAATACTTCCGGAGCCGGAGCTTACGTATATGTCACATTTTAATGTATAATTACCAACCGGAACTTCTCCTTTATTAATAACAAATACACCGGAAGCAACCTTCTCTATCCATTGCTTCTCTCCCATGTTAAAGATACAAACAACCAGTTTATGTCCTGAGGTATTCAGATTATACTTAATCGTCGTACTTTCTTCGGAAATAACAATCTTTTGACCATCATTATCGGCAGTCAGTTCAACACTCATCTCAATTTCGCCTGCAGGTTTTTCCACATCAATGAAGTTGTCTCCTACCTGATATTCACACCCTGTAAACAAAAGGATGAAAATATACAAAAGACATGATACATTTTTATTCATTCGTTATATCTGATTTTCATACAAGAAATATTTATCCAAACAATTGCCGGAAAGCCTCTTCTACTTTCCGTACCTGTACTATTTGTATCTTACATTTATTGGTATCGAACCCTTTCAGGTTATTATGAGGAATGATAATACGTGAGAATCCCAACTTCTCCGCTTCCAGAATACGTTGCTCGATACGGTTGACAGGACGGATCTCTCCCGACAAACCGACTTCACCACACATACAGACACCTTGTTCGATACTGATATCCAGACTCGATGAAAGGATCGCACTGATAACAGCTAAATCTATCGCAGGATCGTTTACCTTCAAACCACCGGCAATATTCAGAAAGACGTCTTTCTGTATCAACTTAAATCCGGCACGTTTCTCCAGGACGGCCAGAAGCATATTCATTCTCCGAAGATCGAATCCGGTCGCACTACGTTGCGGAGTCCCGTAGACAGCAGAACTGACCAATGCCTGTGTCTCAATCAGGAAAGGACGTATCCCTTCGATGGCTGCAGCAATCGCCACACCGCTCAACCCTTCATGATTTTGTGTCAGCAATAACTCTGACGGATTGCTGACTTCACGCAAGCCATCCTGACGCATTTCATAAATACCCAGTTCCGCCGTGCTACCGAAACGGTTTTTAATGCTCCTGAGGATGCGGTACATATAATGCTGATCGCCTTCGAACTGAAGAACCGTATCGACGATATGTTCCAATACTTTCGGTCCGGCAATACTTCCTTCTTTATTAATATGGCCTATCAACAAAACAGGCACACCACTTTCTTTGGCATATTTCAGGATTGCAGCACTACACTCACGCACCTGCGATACGCTACCGGGAGAAGATTCTACGATCTCCGTATAGATTGTCTGAATAGAATCTATGATTAATAAATCAGGTTGTACGTTGCGTGCCTGGATAAATATTTGTTCCAGATTCGTTTCACTCAGGATAAAACATTCCGGATTTTCGTGAGCGATACGATCGGCACGAAGTTTCAGTTGCCGACTACTTTCCTCGCCGGATACATATAATGTTTTCAAATTATTCAGCCTCAAAACAGTCTGCAAAACCAGGGTAGACTTACCGATACCCGGCTCACCGCCAATCAGTACCAACGAACCTTTGACCAAACCGCCTCCCAGGACACGATTCAGTTCTTCGTCTTTCAAATCGATTCGGGTTTCTTCTTCGGATGTAATGTCACGCAACAAGACCGGACGGATTTTTCCTGTTTCCGTAATACCGGGAATAATACGTTTTGCCGCAGGTTCTTTAGTAGCTACGATCTCTTCCACATAGGTATTCCACTCGCCGCAATTCGGACATTTACCGATCCATTTAGGAGAGTCTGCTCCACAATTGGAGCAGACGTATACTGTTTTTGTCTTAGCCATACATCTTTAAGATTTGGCGTAAAGATAGGAAAAGTTAGCCAAATAAGTCGAGTGTAAGTTGTTTCTTCTCCGCCTCCAGCTTACGCAGGTGGCGCTTGCCTTGCGGAGTAACGATTTCCATTTTATCAAAACGGGTACGAATCACAGTGGTCACGGTATAGCTGATATTGATCGTCTCGCCCATCTCACTTAATTTACGAGCAATCTCCAGTACACAATCGATGCACATACCGCTTGTAAAAGATATCTTTTCATCGAACATCTGCTTTTTGAAATCTTCATCGCACATGTAGAAGTCGATCGTCTCGCCACCTTTGTTATAAATACCTTTCCAACGATAACGACTATCCTTCAATACCGGCGAGATAATCTCAATGGTAGCTTTATTATCTTTGACAGTCGGCAGGTCATCCGAACGAAGAATAAAGTAATCAAACTGTTCGCGCTTCACCTCCAAGGAGCCGGAACGGCTACGATTTTTATCATTCAATTCACGTACATTGATCTTCGTTACTTTGGGATATCCACGCAACGCTTCGTAAAAGTTGGATTTATATTTACAGAACTTCGGCCAGGATGCCAACAATTCCACCAGTTCGCGAGGTATCAAAGCCCCCGCCTGTTTCAATTTAAGCGAACGTTTCAATAAGGAGATTTCCTTCTGCATATCCTCTTCGTCGACATTCGTCCTGTCGACTAAAGGTTGACCGCCGACAGACAATGTCGGCCTGGTTAAAACCTGCATCAGAATATTCAATACTACTGAGATAGAGCGCGAGCTCTCACCTGCTATCGGCCATACGACCCGGTATCCGCCTTCCTGCGAAAAGGGTTCACAATGGGCAGTCATCTTCACGTCCAGTACATCTGCCAACACACGCAGCATGGAAAGTATCTCTTTCTCACAGCGATGTTTGACCCAGGCATCCATATAACTGGACTTATCGTTAAATGAATAACGTAATTCAAGTTTGTTGTCAAACTTTATCATAAAGTCATTGTGTTATTTGTCCTAATTCCTGCTAATTATTTCACGGGTTGTTCTTTCGGTTTACGGTCGAAGAACGGGTTTTTAGAAGAGGCGCTGACCGGAATGGCCATCACACTCCTGCTCTCTCCCAGCCATCCCAAACGTTGGGCTGCCAGACCGGCACTGAACATAACACGGGTATCCAGACGCAAATCGGATGCGGTTGCACAAGCCGAACCGATAGCAATACCCAAATCGACAGAGTTGATAGCACACGGTACTTCTGCCGGCTTCTCTACGCAGGTTTCAAAACCGCAATGAGCACAGTTGAGTCCTTGTACCTGCTGCCGTGTACCCAATATCACGATTGCTTCCGCACTTAAAATATTATCTGCATCACGCAAAATGAACTTAAATCCGGTCTCTGCCGCCAGGTTCAGCATCTCGTCAGACAAACGTTGTATATCTTCGCCGGTAACCATTGCTATTTCTATAATATCGATCCCCTTCCCCTTGGGAGCCGTACGCGCAGCCGTCATCATCTGACGGACAGCCTCTAACACATGTTCGTGCCGTATTTCTCTTTCGTTCTGTATCATCTTTTTATTGGTTTAGCAGGAACAAAGATACACTTTTACTCGCTTTCGAGTTCAAGATTAGTCATCTTTTCTGTAATCATGAACGGATAATCGGGATATTCGTACAAGCTGAAACGCGGTTCTGTCTTTCCTTCGCAATAATTCCAGATGCTGCGATATTCTTTCACGTCCTCTCCCATCTCTTCCAATTGCCTCAAATAAGCAGCCACCGACTTATTCTCTACAATATATACTTGCCCCAGCTTATCGATGATCGGACTATGGCGACGGCCGGTATCATGATCAAACTTCAGGATGCGCTTCCCTTCGGCCGTTAATCCTACGGTTTTAAATGTCATACTTTTACCTATTGCAGGAAGATTCAGAACATTACGGTCTGTGGCTGCGAACAACAGATGATTCTCACGCAGGAAATTATATAGTTTCCTGCCTAAAGGACGTTTATTGGTCACTATATCGTCCAGTTCTGCCAGCTTATCATCGGGTACTCTACCGAAAATCTTCTCTTCATGTTGTTCCTGGAGCGAACGGCTGTTTGGAGTAAAAACAGCATAATTTTCATGGAAGCCTTTCACCGAGAACGTATAATAACATATCACACCGGCAGAATTGAGCGTCTGCCGTAATTTGGCAGTATGTCCGCGGCGGGAAGCAGCAACCGTATAAACCAACTGGTTCGTGATCACCCATCCGGCATCGAGTATCGCCTTTATAGCACGTTTAGCTTCAGGAGTCACTTCCAAAGGGGATTGAAAATGTGTTTGAACAATAAACTGGGAAACTCCGACAGTCGATGCTTTTTCCTTGAACTCTTTAAGGATAGATACCAGTTCGTCGGTAATTCGCAAAGGTAGATAAGCAAGCAAACGTGACCCCAAACGGACTCGTTGCAATTCGGCCAACTTCTCACCTTCCGGACGCAGTTCATTCGCCTTGCGTTTGCGGACTGCCATTTTATATACGGCTTCCAATATTTTACGCAATGTGGCGTTCTGGCTCATCAGGGCATCTCCCCCGGTGATCAGTATATCACGCAACTGTGCGTCTTCTTCAAAATAATGCATTAAACGGCGCAACTTCTTATCCCAGGTCTCTTTCGGTTTCAATGCTTCAAAATCGAAATTAAGACGTTCACTCTGAAAGTCATACATACGCTGGCAAGAGGCGCATAAACCTCCGCAGGCCCTTCCCATCGAATCAGGGATCAGAATAGCAACCTCTGGATAACGACGGTGAATATTATGTCCTTCCGGCAAAAGCCATCCGGCTGCATTCGGCTTACCGGCTTCCACGATATCTTCTTTTTCCCAGGCTTTTATACTGCCGTAAGTATCGACCAGTTCATTTGAATAAAGGATATATGAACGGATCGTTTTATCATCATATCCGTCTTCTCCGGGATTCAATAACGACAAGTAGTAAGGTGTAACGAAAAACGGCATTCCTTTTTTCCTGGCCCGCGCAAGGAGCTGCATCATTTCTTCCGAAAGGGATTCTCCCAGGAAATAATTCAGTTCGGTCGGACTTTTGATTGCCAAAGCCAGATGAAAACGTGCAGTATTCCACCATTCTTTCACCTGGTCATACTTTTCTTCATAAGTCATTTCCGGTGAGAACTGAAAACGGGAGGAAGGAGCGTTCCTACGTTCGATCTTACGGATCAGTCTCTTTATAATACGGTCTTTATTGGCTTCACGTATCGCAATGACATCTTCATCCAATCCTGTAGGCCAGCGATTCATCTGGCGTTTCACCAAAGCACGGTCCGGCTCAACAGTCTCCGGATGCTCCAACAACGTGAACTGATGATAAAGATCTATAAACAGGTCAGGTGAAACCTCTTCCGTCAACTTTCCTGCCAATAATTGCCAGAAATAAGTGATAGTCTGTATAGACATCTCCTCTCCGGTCGAAAGCTCATCTATCGGAGATCCGTCATATTCTATTAAAAGTAAAATACGCTTCGCCACGGCATTCCCCATATTACTGCCACCTCCGTTGATTTCAATCCGGGAAGAAACGAATGAGCGTAGAGCTTCCCTGAACAATTTCACGTTCCGGCTCTCTTCCGCCATTGTCACCAAATGAGGAAAGTCCCTGTTAAACACTTTGAGTAAATAAGAATTGTCGTACGTTAGTTCTTTTCTTTTAATCATAAACATCACTGCTTTTTAGATAGATTAGAATAATATTATAAATCATGCCACTCACCTGGAGAGATTATATCCGGGGATACGGGTTATCAAATCATAAGAAATGGTTGAAGTAGTCCAGACTGTTACACATGTCCACAAATATAACATTTTTAATCGAAAAACTATGAATATCCACTTTTAAAACATTCTAATCGACAAAAAATAAAGAGCAAAATGACATTTCTGTGAGCTTTTAATTACATTTTGATCTCATTTAGGGCATTACACGAGAAAGAGGGTATTTTTACTTTTACACAAACCTTGAAAAATATGCGTTATAATTTGTTTTTATCAAAAACTATTTTTATTTTTGTGACAAGTAATATTTGAGGCTAAAGCCTCTCATTTTTAGGTAAAGGTATTGGTCATTATAAGTATTAAAAAAGTCTACTTGTGAAAGTAGACTTTTTTATTTTATCCAGAACACACCTCTCTTTTGTAACAGAAATGTAACAGTTATTTCACTCTGCCGAAATACCGAATGCCTTCCTTTGCAGAAAATAATTAATTTTGTAAACGATGGAATGAATTGTTCATTTCAAATAAAATAAAAAGACTATGGATATGCCCCGAATACTTGTTGTGGATGATGAAGAGGACTTGTGCGAAATCCTCAAATTCAATCTGGAAATAGAAGGTTACGAAGTGGATACCGCCTTCAGTGCAGAAGAAGCTTTAAAAAAGGATCTATCTGTTTATCAACTACTTTTACTGGACGTCATGATGGGAGAAATCTCCGGATTCAAGATGGCGAGTATTTTAAGGAAAGAAGAAAACACTTCCAATATCCCGATTATCTTCCTGACAGCGAAAGATACTGAAAACGATATGTTGACAGGCTTTAACCTGGGAGCGGACGATTATATTTCAAAACCATTTTCGATCCGTCAGGTAGTCGCACGTGTTAAAGCCGTGTTACGAAGAACGGCTGAAAAGGAAAAAGTCGATATAAACGAGCGCCTCAACTATGAAACATTAGTGTTAGATACAAAACGTATCAAAGCATCGGTTGACGGCAAAGAAGTGCCCCTGACCAAAAAAGAATTTGAAATACTTAAATTACTATTGGAGAATAAAGGGAATGTTTTTTCACGCGAAGAGATATTGTCACGCATCTGGAAAGACGAAGTATATGTGCTGGACCGTACAATAGACGTAAATATTACCCGGTTACGGAAAAAGATAGGCCCTTACGGAAAAAACATTGTTACCCGCCTCGGCTTCGGTTATTGTTTTGAATGCTAATCCTGTTATTTGAATTATGGTAAGAGTAGAAAAGATGAGAAACCGGATGCCGTTCAGTCAACGGCTATTCTGGTCCATTTTTGTGATGTTCCTTGGATTCACTGTTTGTTTTCTGTTGTTTCAATATCAACGGGAACGGGAATTTTCGCAGGAAAAGTTGAATAATGTATTGAGTAACTATAATTACCAATTATTTCGCCGTACCCAACAAGATGCCGATATCAACAAAGTCGTACAGCAATTCATCGAGGAGATTCCACAGAAAGAGTTACGTGTAACAATTATCGATCCTAACGGTAAAGTGCTATTCGATAATAGCGGAACAGAAGAATTTAATAATCATAACGACCGCAGCGAAGTACGTAAAGCCCGTTTGTATAACGAAGGCTTTGCCATCCGAACCTCCGGATCGACAGGCAGACGATATTTTTATTCGGCCAGCAACATCGGCAGCTATATCTACCGCTCGGCACTCCCTTATGATCCGTATGTGCAAAGTGCCTTATCGACAGACAAGGACTTCATATATTTTATGATATTGATGACCCTGATTTTTTTCTTCGTCCTCTCCCGTTTCACTTTCAGTATCGGCCGGACCATCTCCAAATTACGAGATTTTGCCCTGAATATTGAAAAAGACCGGATACCGGAGACTGATTATACCTTTCCCAATGATGAACTAGGCGATATTTCAAAGAACATCATCACTTTATATCATCAACAGCAAAAGGCAAAAGACGAACTCTCTATGGAGCGTGAAAAGCTGATAAAACATTTCCAATATGCCAAAGAAGGGTTTGCCATGTTTACACCCGAAGGGAAAGAGATCCTGTCGAATATTCTTCTCATTCAGTTCTCGAACGTTATCTCCGACAGTCAGATACGGCAAGCCGAGGAAGTGATAGAGATCCATGAGCTGGAACCGATCAAGGCATTTCTGAATAAAAATATTCCTAATACGAATCGTAAACGCAAGGTTTTGCGTGAATCTGTCACCATCGATAAGAACGGAAAAATATTCCTGATCGAATGTATCCTGTTCCTGGATAACAGCTACGAGATCTCCATCAATGACATTTCGCGCCAGGAAGAGGAAAGCCGGATGAAACGTCAGCTTACACAGAACGTAGCACACGAGTTGAAAACACCCGTCAGCAGCATTCAGGGATATCTGGAAACGATCATCAGCAATCCGGAACTCACTTCCGACAAACGTCAGTTTTTCCTGGAACGTTGTTACTCACAAAGTACCCGCCTGACAGGATTATTACGGGATATTTCTGTTCTGAACCGTCTGGACGAAGCTTCCGACATGTTCGATCTGTCTGATATAAACATTCCGAAACTGATCGCAGAGATCCAAAAGGAATGCTCAAAAGAGATGGAAGAAAAACAGATTACTTCCGAGATTATTTTGCCCGGTGATCCTACGATACACGGTAATTATTCATTATTATATTCTATCTTCCGGAATCTATATGACAATTCAATTGCCTATGCCGGAGAAGGAAGCCGGATCACGGTAAACTGTTATAAGGAAGATCCTAAATTCTATTATTTCAGCTTTGCAGATAACGGTGTCGGTATTTCAGAAGAACATATCAACCGGATCTTTGAAAGATTCTACCGGGTGGATAAAGGACGCAGCCGGAAAGTCGGAGGAACCGGATTAGGATTGTCTATCGTTAAAAACGGAGTCAATTTCCATAAAGGACAGATCTCTGCAAAAAGCAGCCCGGGGAAAGGAGTCACTTTCTTCTTTACCCTGAAGAAAAAAATATAAACATAAATTACATGTATATATAGTATATAAATGTGTCGTATTTTATATCTTCGCGCCCTATTTTTTCTTAAAAGATAAGGCAAAGATGAATATAAAAGATTTGACATGCGGTCTGGATTTCGGAACATCCAATTCCATTATATCACTCACAGACAAAGCAACACGGAAAGAAGTATTTTCATACAGCACCAGTTCCATTCTGTACTTTCCGGACACAAATGAAATGAAATACTATGTGGGAAAAGAAGCCCACAATAAATACATAAAAGAAGAAATGACCGGGCGTCTGCTGAAATCCGTCAAGACGCTGCTCCGTCAGGACAAATTTCTTTCTACCTGGATATCCGGTAAAAGAATGACGCCCGATCAGCTCGTTACCTGCATCATCCGCCATCTGAAAGAAAAAGCGGAAGCCTTTACCGGCACAGAAATAACCGATGTGATACTCGGAAGACCTGCTGTTTTCTCTGAAGACATAAAACAGGAAAATCTCGCTGTCAATCGCTTGACGCTTGCCACCCGCAATGCTGGTTTCAAAAATATCAAGCTGCAACTGGAACCAATCGCTGCCGCCCTCTCCTACGAACAACAACTCGACCATAGTGAAAATGTACTGGTAGCTGATCTCGGCGGCGGTACGTCCGATTTTACCATTATGAACCTGTCGCCCGGGAAAATCCGGAAAGAAGACCGCAAAGACGATATCATTGCTCATGGCGGTGTCTATATCGGCGGTGACCTGTTCGATTCGGAAATCATGTGGTATAAAGTGACTCCTCACCTGGGCCGCGGTGTCAAATATCAATCCTACGATAAGGAAATTGAAGTTCCCTCCATCCTTTACCGTGAACTGAAAAACTGGGAAAGGACATTTATGCTGAAAGAAAGTAAGCTGCGCCGTTCGATGGATAGTTACTATCATCTTTCAGGTAACAATCCCAGAATAAACAATGTCAGGGTTTTAATAGACAATAACTATGTATTCTCCCTATTCAAAAGAATCGAACAGTCCAAGATAAACCTCTCGGACGGAAAAGAAACTACGATAGACTTTGAAAAGGATGCTATCAGCATACACGAACCTTTCACACCATCCGAGTTCGCCACGATCATCGAACGACATACGAACGAGATCGAGCAGTACCTCCGCAAGATGCTCGAAACAGCCAAATACAAAGCCGAGGATATCGATTCGGTTTTCATCACAGGCGGCAGCAGCCTTGTTATTCCGGTAAGAGAAATTCTTTATCGTATCTTCGGAGAGGATAAGATACGCACAGGAAATACTTTTAATAGTGTGGCATACGGGTTATCGCTCAGTTACTAATCTCTAATAGATATCAAAACAAAGGCTATACGAAAAACTCATCGATGCTTTTCATATAGCCTTTAATTATACCTTTGATTTTCTATCAACGTTCGGATATCGGAACATAAGTCGCTTCTTCCAGAACATTCTTATAAGCCGGACGGATGATACGTTTACCGTCGAAGTGCAGCTCTTCGATACGGTGGGCAGTCCAACCTACAATACGTGCCATAGCGAATAGCGGTGTATAGATTTCCTGCGGCAGACCGATCATTTCATAGACAAAGCCGGAATAGAAGTCTACGTTTGAAGAAACACGTTTCTTCGTTCCTTTATGCTTCGCAAAACATTCGATAGCACGTTCTTCCAGTAACTCCAGGAAGGCGAACTCTTCTTCGCGTCCTTTTTCCTTTGCCAGATCGCGGGCCAGTTCTTTAAGTACGACGGCACGCGGATCGGAAATGGTATAGACGGCATGACCAATACCATAAATCAAACCGGTCTTATTATAGGCTTCTTTATTCAGCATACGCATAAAATACGTATCTATTTCATCTACATTCTTCCAATCGCCGATGTTCTCTTTCAGGTGATGGAACATATCGACAACCTGAATATTGGCCCCACCATGCAACGGGCCTTTCAGCGAACCGATACCAGCCGCAATGGAAGAATAAGTATCAGTTCCTGTCGAACTGGTTACGCGAACCGTAAAGGTCGAGTTGTTACCACCGCCGTGTTCAGCCTGTAAAACAAGCAATAAATCCAATGTACGGGCATCCAGTTCGGTAAAGTCCTTTTTCAGCATGTGCAGGAAGTTCTCTGCAAGCGAAAGATTTTCGTGCGGGTGGCGAATATGCAACGAACGGCCGTGTGTACTATGACGGAAAATATTATAAGCATAAGCTATTATGGTCGGGAACCGGGAGATCAGTTCAATAGACTGACGCATCAGGTTGTCACGGGAGGTATCGTCCGGATTCGGGTCGAAAGTATACATTTCCAGTACGCTGCGAGCCAATATATTCATAATATTCTGGCCTTCCAGATCGAGAATATTCATCTTTGTTTTCTGTTCCAGCGGCATGTTGTCGCAGATCAGTCCTTTGAAAGATTCCAGTTCCTCCTTATCGGGCAATTTGCCGGAAAGAAGCAGATAAGCAACCTCCTCAAAACCGAAACGTTTTTCCTTGATCAGAGCATGTGCCAGATCTTCGACATCATAACCTCTGTAAAACAATTTCCCGGGGATGGCTTTCAAACCGCCGTTATCCGGCAGACGTTCGTAACCGACCACATTACCTATCTTGGTCAATCCGACCAATACGCCGCTGCCGTCTTCATTGCGCAAACCGCGTTTCACGTTATACATCGGGAACAGTTCATTATCGATCTTGCAGGCATCCTTCGACGCATCCGACAGCTTATAAATAAGATATTCTTTTTTCATCACGAATTATTTTTACGAGGTTACAATAAAGATATGATACAATCACCAAATTCCTTGGTGCCAAGAGTTTTTCCTTCCGGCATAAAGCGTGCCAGGTCATTCGTTGCTTCTCCTTTTGAGAATGCTTCTTCCATAGCAGCAGTGATCAGTCCGGCCGCTTTATCCCAGCCCATATATTCAAGCATCATCACGGATGAGAGCAAGAGGGATGACGGATTCACGATATTCTTTCCGGCAATATTGGGAGCCGTACCGTGGGTTGCTTCAAAAATAGCATAACCACTGTCGTAGTTAATATTGGCACCCGGTGCAATGCCTATGCCGCCAACCATCGCTGCTAACTGGTCCGATATATAATCACCATTCAGATTCAGGGTTGCGATAACCGAATACTCTTCGGGAATCAACAGGGTGTTTTGCAGGAAAGCATCTGCTATCACATCCTTGATGATCACTTTTCCGGCGGCAGTCGCTTCAAACATCGCTTTAACGGCTTCAGCTTCGCCTTTTTCCTTTTTGATCTTTTCATATTGCGGCCAGGTGAATGTCTTATCTCCGAACTCGCGTTCTGCAAGAGCATATCCCCAGAGCTTGAAACCACCTTCGGTAAATTTCATGATATTACCTTTATGCACCAGCGTTACGCTCGGTAATTTATTCGTCAGAGCAAATTCGATAGCAGCACGTACCAGGCGTTCGGTTCCTTCTACAGAGACAGGCTTCACACCGAACGAAGACGTTTCCGGGAAGCGGACTTTCGTCACTCCCATTTCTTCCGTCAGGAACTTCAGGAATTTAGCAGCTTCCGGCGTTCCCTGCTGCCATTCGATACCGGCATAAATATCTTCCGTATTTTCACGGAAGATGTACATATCCACTTTCTGCGGCTCTTTTACCGGAGAAACAACTCCTTTGAACCAACGGACAGGGCGCAGGCAGACATACAGGTCGAGTGTCTGGCGCAAAGCGACATTCAGGGAACGGATACCGCCACCGATCGGAGTAGTCAGCGGTCCTTTTATACCGACCATATATTCGCGGAAGGCATCCATTGTTTCTTCTGGTAACCAGCTGCCTGTTTTATTAAATGCTTTTTCACCAGCCAGGACTTCTTTCCATTCTATGGAGCGTTTACCACCATATGCTTTTTCAATAGCGGCATTGACAATCTTCTGGCTGACCGGGGTGATCTCTGCTCCCACACCGTCACCTTCTATATAAGGAATAACCACCTTGTCCGGGACAATCAGGCGGCCGTTTTGTTTTGTTATTTTATTCATTGTGATAGTTTATTAATGTGCTACATTCAATGCCGACCCGGCTTTGAACCACTTGATCTGTAAATCATTGTACGTATGATTTACGGGGAATGATTCCTGTGTGCCGTCCGCATGATACAAGATAGCTGCCAAAGGTTTACCCGGCGCAAAGTCTTTCAGACCGACGATAGAGATATGATCGTTTTCGCGGATCTTATCATAGTCTTCCTTATTTACAAAGGTCAGGGCCAGCATGCCCTGTTTTTTCAGGTTCGTCTCATGGATACGGGCAAAACTCTTGGCGAGGATCACCTTCACATTCAGGAAGCGGGGTTCCATTGCCGCATGTTCGCGGGATGAACCTTCGCCATAGTTTTCCTCAGCAACCACAATGGACGAAATACCTTTCGCCTTATACTGTTTGGCAACAGCAGAAACAGCCTCATATTCATTATTCAACTGATTCAACACTGCATTCGTCTGGCCGTTGAAAGCATTCACTGCTCCCATCAGCATATTATCGGAAATATTTTCCAAGTGACCACGGAAACGCAGCCACGGACCGGCCATCGAAATATGGTCTGTCGTACATTTGCCGGACGCTTTTATCAAAAGCGGCATTTCCAACAGGTCATTTCCGTCCCACGGGGCAAAAGGCTGCAAGACCTGCAAACGATTTGATTCGGGATTGATATTTACTACCACATTCTTTCCGGTCGGAGCCAGATAACCGTTGTCTTTGACATCGAAACCATCAGGTGGAAAATCCGTACCCTGCGGTTCACGGAGTTTAACTTCACGACCGTCTTCGGTCTTCAATGTATCTGTCAGCGGATTAAAGCAAAGGTCTCCTGCAATTGTCAAGGCAAGAGTCAGTTCCGGAGAAGCGACAAAAGCATGTGTGTTCGGATTTCCATCTGCACGTTTGGCGAAATTACGGTTAAAGGAGGTTACAATAGAATTCTTACGGGTGTTATCGTCGGTATGACGTTTCCACTGTCCGATACACGGGCCACAGGCATTTGCCATGATCGTTGCACCGATCTTTTCAAAGTCACCGATAATACCGTCACGTTCGGCTGTGTAACGGATCTGTTCCGAACCCGGATTGATAATCAACGGAGAAGCGACAGGAATCTTATCTTCAAAAGCCTGGCGGGCAATGGAGACAGCACGGCTCAAGTCCTGGTAAGAAGAGTTGGTACACGAACCGATCAGACCGACTTCCATCTTACGCGGATAACCGTTAGCCTTCACTTTAGCAGCAAATTCAGAGATAGGTGTCGCTGCATCCGGAGTGAACGGACCGTTGATATGCGGTTCCAGTTCCGATAGGTCGATCACGATTACACGGTCGTAATATTCATCCGGCTGTGCCCTCACTTCCATATCGGCTTCCAGATAATCCTGAATAGCGTCGGCCCAGGCGGCAACCGTATCACGTCCGGTGGCACGCAGATAAGTAGCCATATTCAGGTCGTAGGGGAATAATGAAGTAGTTGCTCCGACTTCGGCCCCCATGTTACAGATCGTCGCTTTTCCCGTAGCGGAAATAGAGGAAGCACCTTCACCGAAATATTCGATAATGGCATTCGTCCCGCCTTTCACTGTCAGAATTCCAGCCAATTTCAAGATGACATCTTTGGGAGAAGCCCAGCCATTCAGACGTCCGGTCAGTTTAACACCGATCAGTTTCGGCATCTTCAGTTCCCATTCCATACCGGTCATTACATCGACCGCATCAGCGCCACCGACACCAATGGCAACCATTCCCAGACCTCCGGCATTCGGCGTATGGGAATCTGTCCCCACCATCATTCCGCCGGGGAATGCATAATTTTCCAGCACAACCTGGTGAATAATGCCAGCTCCGGGCTTCCAGAAACCGATCCCGAACTTATCGGATACGGATTTAAGGAAATCATATACCTCGCTGTTCCCCTTGGTCGCTGTTTCAATATCCGCTTTCGCCCCGATATTTGCCTGGATCAGATGGTCGCAATGAACGGTAGCAGGAACAGCCGATTTGTCTTTTCCAGCATTCATAAACTGTAACAATGCCATCTGCGCTGTCGCATCCTGCATCGCCACACGGTCGGGACGGAAGTTCACATAATCATCTCCGCGCCTGAACAAGCGGAGTGCTTCTTCATCATATAAATGAGCATATAAGATTTTCTCGGCCAAAGTCATCGGACGACCGATCTTTTCGCGGGCCGCATCTACCCGTTTCGGGAAATTGGAATAAAAGCTTCTCAGCATTTCAATGTCGTACACCATATTATAATCCTATTAGTTGTTTGTTTATCAGAATGCTTGTTTGTATGCAAATAAAACGATTCATTGCCATAAAGAATGTAATATAGATGACAGCTATCGTTTTGCAATTCTATTTTCTCATTAACAAATGTATATATAAATAAAACACCTTTTATTCAATAATGTCTATGAGACCATAGAGGATATCTATACAAATAAAAAGTTCGCCTTACGTTCATTTATAAAACGCGCGGCGAACTTATTTTGTTCAATAGATATTAACGAATATGTATGTTTATTGTTTTTTAGATTCCTTCCACCTGTCGGCATAACTATGCAGAATAGAAGCAATCCCTTCTCCGATCCGTACATAATCACCCTGTTTCAGGTTTGCCAGCGAAGCGCGGATCGACCATTCGGGAGCATCGAAGCCACCTCCGTTCAAGAGGACGAGCGCAGTTTCCTGTGCCAGCCGGAATACGACATCGACCGGTTCGTAATTGGCTTTCAGATATTCTACAAATTCATCTCCGTAGAACTTCTTTGCCCAGACTTCCATATCTATCTCACTGTAATAACCGGCACGAAGAGGATCATCCAGCAAAGTAAAGCCTGTACTTTCCCAAAGCGTATGCAGGCGTTCATGGATAATTTCCACCATTCGCGACTGATACAGATTCTCGGTATCCAGGATAGAGAAGGAAGCAAACAAAGCCATCTGTGTCTGTTGCGGCAGGGAAAGACCGGCTGTATGATTAAGTGCAACCTGGCGGCTGTCGGCAACCATACGGTCGATGAACTTCATCTTCGACGGGTCGAGCATGATGCTGCTGTAACGTTTTGTCAGTGCTGCTTTCTTATCGTCCGGTAATTCAGTGATCATCCGGTCGTAAATATTCTTTTCGTGTAAAGAGACTACAGCCAGACGCCAGCCTGTGGCTCCGAAGTATTTGGAGAAAGAATAGACACACAAGGTGTTGTCCGGCAATTCCGCCATCAGGGAACGGAAACCGGGAACATAAGTGGCATACACATCATCGGTAATGATCATCAGGTCGGGATTGTAATTGGTTACGATATCGACCAGACATTCCGTCAGTCCGTGTGTCAGTGCGTAAGAAGGCGGGTTACTCGGATTGACGATAAAGGCAGCCTTAACCGATTTATCTTTCAATATATCCAGGTCCTTTTCCTGATACTGCCAGGTATGATAGCCGTCACCCGTCATTTTCAATGCATGTATTTCTGTTACATCAAACAGGTAACGTGCCTGTTCGGGTATTTCGATATACGGTGTAAAGACCGGGGCGAACAAGACGATCTTATCTCCTTTATTCAACAGGAAGTTCTGTTGCAGGGAATCAAAAATGTAACACATGGCTGCCGTTCCGCCTTCAGTAGCAAACAGGTCGAATTTCCCTTCAGGGGGAAGGTTGTTGCAAAGAGCCTGATCCAGATAGTCACGGACTAGGACTTCCGTATATTTCAAAATACGGTCGGGGATCGGATACTGATCACCTATTACACCTTCCGCCCATTCATGGACAAGATCATTTTCATCGACACCTTTTTCACGTACCATATAATTATAAGTATCGCGTAAAAGCTTGGAACCCGGCGTTCCCTCGTGCTTGTCGAGGAACTCCCGGAAACGATAGGCAATACTCGGTTTCTGGGGAACACCGGCAAGGCCGACCATTCCATCTTCCAGCTTAGTCCCCCGGCGGCATTCTTCCAAGCCGAACTGACCAAGCAGGAAAAAGGCTTCGCGGGGTGTGGTGGCGATCCAGTTTGGGTTGCCGCGTCCGGCATTCAACATGATGTGTGTGCTCTTACGTGCACTTTCATCGGCCAGGTCGATCAGGATATCTTTTAATTCGAATGGACTGATCTCCGACATCTTCTTTTCGTATTCACGGGTAACTACGATTTTCTTTTTATCTTCCATATTATATATAATGTATAATTAATGCTTGTTTTTACCAGATTTACTCTTATGAAAAGAGTATGTTCTCTCCTAAGCCGAAGCCAGTGCCACTCTAGTGGCAGAGTTATGCCATAGTAATGGCAGAGTTGTGCCAAAGGCATGGCAGAGTCTTGCCACAGTAATGGCACTGGCCCGTTATCCCTACATCAACAACACGATTACTACTCCCCAGATAATTAAAAGAGTATTACCTACCGCATAGGTAACAGTATAACCTAATGCCGGTGTCTGGCTCTCCACCGCATCTTCCACGGCACCGAGGGCGGCAGTTGTCGTTCGTGCACCGGAAGTACAGCCAAGAGTGATGGCCGGATGGAATTTAAAGAGATAACGTCCCATAAGGACACCGGCAATCAACGGGATAGTCGTTGCCAAAGCACCGATAACAAACAGGCTCACCCCTACTTCCTTAAATCCGGTCACAAAACTCGGACCTGCCGTAATCCCGACCACGGCAATGAACATATTCAGTCCGACATTATTCAACACCCAAAGCGAAGGCTCCGGAATGCGTCCGAATGTCGGATGTTTGGAGCGAAGCCATCCGAATACCAACCCGGCAATCAACGCCCCGCCACTCGTACTCAGGCTGACAGGAATATCCCCGAAGTGGATAGCCAGCGAACCGATTATACCACCGATAAAGATACCCAACCCGACAAAGATCATATCCGTCTGGTTCGTAGGTCGATCGGCGTATCCCAAAGTAGCAGCCGCCTCATTCACTTCCAGCTTTGTCCCGACCAGTTCGAGCATATCGCCCGGATCGATCCGGGTCGCAGCCAATACCGGAATACTGATCCCGGCACGTTTGATACTCTTGATACTGACACCATGCATCACCTTTTCCTTGCGGAGTTGTGCCACCGTCATGCCTGCAAACTTCTTGCGGGAGATCAATACAGGTAATGTCTCTGCGGGGAAATCCAGCAAATCGATATCATTCACTTCATCCCCTATCCAGTCTTCCTCACCGATCACAAACTCACGCCGTCCGCTCAAGACAACTTCATTTCCTTTCTGGAGCATCAGGTCCGGCTTCACATCATAAATAACATTATTGATACGGACACGCTCCACAAACAAGCGGCGCCCCTGCTCTTCCAGATAATCCTCCAGTTCCTGTACGGTCTTTCCGGCACCGAACCAGTCATTGCTTATCTTATAAGCCCGGAAAGTGATAGGACGTGCTGCAGGCATAAATCCGGGCTGCTCACTTTCGTCATCATTTCCCATCCTGGCTTCCAGTTCTTTACAAGCCTTTTTCACGGATGCCAGTCCACCCAGCAGACGGGGAGCCACGTCACTCATGATCCAGGCAGAACCCGCCGTACCGAAAATATACGACACGGCATAAGCCACCGGCATCACATTGATCATAGCCGTTTTATCAGCATCGCTCAGGCTTCCCTGATTGATCGTATCTTCCGCTACTCCCAATACGGCCGAAATAGTCTGTGAACCGGCCAGTAACCCGGCAGCTTCGCCCGCATTATATCCCATCAGTTTGGCAAGAAGGAAAGGAATGAACAAACAGAACAGGCACATCAATGCTGCAAAAAGCATCTGCGGAAGCCCTTCCTTCTTCAGTCCCCGAAAGAACTGTGGTCCTACACTGTAGCCGACAGCAAACAGGAACAAAAGAAAGAATACCGATTTAATTGGTGCACCGATCTCTATATGCAATTGTCCGATCAATACTCCGACCAGTAGAACACTGGTAACTGTCCCCAAAGAAAACTTCCCTATTTTAAATTTACCGATCCAGAAGCCCAATGCCAGTGTAAGAAAAATGGCCAGTTCCGGATAATGTTTGAGTAAATCTGCAAACCACTCCATATATTAATTGTTTGGCGTTAATATTAAGACATACGATATGTCCGGTTTTATTGTGGTAAATGGAACAGTATCCACAAGGAAGTTGTTCCGGCCGATTCAATTAAGAGAATATAAAATCCATCTTATTTTAAATAATTTTCTATCTTTGTCCCCGCTTTGGTGATACGATAACATTCCGTTAATCGTATAAAAGGGAATCCGGTTTGAATCCGGAACAGTGCCCGCTACTGTGGAGCCCGATAATAAGGAAAGCATTCTTACACCACTGTCCGATACAAGGATGGGAAGGTCGCTTTCCGGGCAAGTCAGGAAACCTGCCAAGGTTTATTTATATCGTATTCCCCCGGGGTCAGGAGAATGATAAAACATACGGACAATCTCTTTTTGATAAAAGAAAATGTTTACCGACAGCCGGTATTGTGGCTTGTCGTATTCGTTCGTTACCTTTTAATTTACATTATATGAAACATTTACTATTACTTATTGCTTGTATGCTCGCACCTATGTGCTGGGCACATGACGGCGAGAACTTCAAGGCATCCGACATGCTGGCCTCCATGCAACCGGGTGACAAAGCCGCCTTATTAATGGTACATTTCGGTACCACGTATGACGACACCCGTGCTCTCACCATCGACGCGATCAACCGGAAAGCGCAAGAAGCCTTCAAAGACATGGAAGTACGCGAAGCCTACACTTCCCGCATCGTGGCACGCCGCCTGAAAGCCCGCGGTATCGAAAAACTGAATCCGGTCGAAGCACTGGAAAAACTGAAAGCAGACGGATATACTCATATCCTCATCCAATCTACAAACATTATCGAAGGGGTGGAAATGGAATCGCTTCGCAAAGACATTGCACCGCTGGAAAAGAATTTCAAAGAGGTACGTATCGGCAACCCGCTGCTTTATACACCGCATGACTTTGAAGATGTGATAGCAGCCGTAGCAAAGAACGGAGCCAAAGAAGGCGCGACGGTTCTTGTCGGACACGGAACGTATACACCAGCCACGGCACAGTATGCCATGATGGATTATATGCTGCAATCCAAAGGATATACCGATTACCATGTAACCACCGTAGAAGGCTATCCTTCTTTCGACGATATGGTAGCCAAACTGGATGCCAGCGGTGTAAAGAAAGTACTGCTGATGCCTTTTATGTTTGTAGCAGGCGACCATGCCAACAACGATATAGCAGGCGATATGAAGCAGGAACTGGAAAGCAAAGGTTACCAGGTGTCTGTCTTTATGCAGGGATTAGGACAAAATCCGGACATCCAGAAACTATTCATCGATCATGCCAGGTTTGCGGCCAAACATAAAATGGTCAATATCACTGAAAAGAAAAAACAATACGCTGCTGAAAAGGACTAAGTTCAAGCACAAAACTAAATGTTCAGAAAAATACTAAAACTTACACATAAGATACTCGGATTACTTCTGAGTATCTTATTTCTGATGTGGTTTCTTTCAGGTATAGTAATGATCTATCATTCATTTCCCAGAGCATCACAACAGGATAAATTAGAAAGGCAACAGGTTATCGACGGAAATTTGCCGGATATGGAAACTCTTCTGTCCGTTCTTCCCGATTCAGCACAGGTCCGTTCACTCTCCATGGAAATGTATTTTGACCGGCCTGTGGTTCATTTCCGGGGAAAGAATACGCCCGAAACACTCTATGCAGACTCTCTGCAACCAGTCGAAGCAATAAATGACGAAACTATCAAGCGGACTGCAGCACAATGGTGCTCATCTCCGATCCTGCGTGTGGATTCGATGTATAAGCTGGATCAATGGATTCCTTTCGGACGGTTGCGCGAAGAGTTCCCCATCTATAAATATACATTTGCGGATGATGGCCGCCATGAACTCTATATTTCTTCAAAAACAGGGCGCGTCCTGCAATTCACCGACAAAGACCAGCGCTTATGGGCGTGGCTCGGAGCCATTCCCCACTGGGTTTACTTCACATCGCTCCGCCAGAATCAGGTTGCCTGGATCAACTTCGTGAAATGGAGTTCCGGCATCGGTTGTATCATGTGCCTGGCAGGATTGATCCTTTCCATACAACTGGCCTGGCGCAACCGCCATAAGAAGTTATTTTCCCCTTACAGGAAAAGATGGTTCAAATGGCATTATGTCAGTGGATTGATCTTCGGTATTTTCACCATTACATTCGCTTTCAGCGGAATGATGTCGTTAATGGATATTCCCGACTGGATGAAAAAAGCTCCGAAAGAAAAGCAGGATATGTCACGCCGCATCCCGTGGGGCGGATCGGAAGGACGTTTTGTCGCCTCTGCCTATCATCTGGATTACCGGAAAGTACTGGAGGCGGTCGACAGTGTAAAAAGCATCGAATGGGCAACCTGGCAAAAGTATCCTTACTACAGGCTTACCACCGATTCGCAAACAATCAATATCGATGCGACCGATACAACAGCAATCCGGATTTTCCTCCTGACCGAAGATATGGTACGAAAAGAGGCGGTTAAAATGTATGGAGACAGCATCCCCTATAAATTAGATTTACTTACGGAATACGACCAGGATTATTACGGACGCAAGAAAGATCGTACGCAGTTGCCGGTCTACCGTATCATCGTCGACGATGAAATGCATACACGCCATTACTATCAGCCGGAAACGCTGATGCAGCGACGGGTAGACGATGACGGCCGGTTACGCCGTTTACTTTACAGCGGTCTTCACAGTCTCAACATCAAATTCCTTACCGACCGTCCGGTACTCTGGAATATCGTTATGTACACTTTACTACTCGGCGGGACATTCCTGTCATTGACCGGGGTCGTATTATCGATCAAATGGATTATCAGAAAGGCAAATAGATTTTTTAAACAAAAAGTATGAGAAAGCAAATTTTACTCTTATCAATGGTTATCGCTTGTCCGTCATTCATGTTCGGACAGAGAAGTATCACCGACTCGATCTTTACCGTCGGCAATGTTGAAATTACAGCTAAAAAGAAACAGGCAACGCCATTACGGGAACAACCGGTCCAATTGCTGAACATGGATGTTCCACTGAAGTTCCTTCCTATCACTGTTACCCGCCTGGACAGCAAGACACTGGAAAGAAAGCATATCCTGAATATGGAAGATGCCGTACGTTTCCTGCCGGGGGTTACATTGAGCAGCAACCAGCTGGGTGCTTTCCAGCGGTACAGCATTCGTGGTACGTCGGACGCCGTATTCGCTATCGACGGAATCCGTGACGAGCGTACACTGTTAAACACAATGCCGTTCGGCGATCTTTCTTTTGTCGAATCGATAGAAGTAATCAAAGGTCCGGCTTCTATCCTGAGCGGACACTCGGTCATGGGTGGCGTTATCAATATCATAACGAAAAAGGCATCTGCCGATTTCTCGGCAAATGCCAGCATCAGCTACGGTAGCTGGAACCAGAAAGAAGCAACAGTCGGTTTCGGTGGCAAACTGATCGGTCCGGTCAATTACCGTGCAAATATTCATTATGGTACAGGCGATGGTTACCGCGATGTGAATGCTGATCGTTTCTCCGGCCTCTTCGCCCTGGGAGCAGAAATAGGAAAAGGCTATTTCGAAGGAAATATCAGTTTCAATGACGACCATTATACCACGGAGATAGGTGCGGCGCCGACAATGCCGGGAGATATATTTTATGCATCCGATGACAAACTTTATCTACCTAGCGGAGCACTGCACCCCACAGCCGATCCCCATACCGTGTACAACGACTTTGCAAACAATAAGATGCACCGCCGTAACATGGATGTACGTATGCAATATACCCAACCGTTAACTGACTGGATGAAATTCCGTGAAACTCTATCCTACGGACACAGCAATTTGGATTACTGTTGTGTAGAAGGAATGTCATATGTCAGCAGTTCAGACCCTATTTATGATTTGTATTATTTCGATAGAAAAGGGAAAAAAACATATGTAAATCTCGATTCGCTACGATCAGGAGACCCGCTATGTTTTAATCCGGATAATTATTCCATCACAAATACCACCGAACTAACAGGAAAAATCGAAACAGGCTTCATCACCAACAATTATACATTGGGATGGAACTATACCTATTTCGATTATACCAATTATACAGGATATAACAGCGATGATGTTTGGGGACCAGGCAAAAATCAGATACTTCCGGTTGATAACCCTCATATTGTACGTGACTGGTGGGATAGTAAAGTCTCTAAAGCGAGTATTGCCAAATATATCACCAATGGTATCTATCTGCATGATGTCTTCGAGATCAACGATCACTGGAAAGGGATGTTGGGCGGACGTCTTGACATTTACAAATATAAGAGCGCCTCAGCATTGATCGATGACGGACGTCAACATTACGAAAAAGAGAATCGTACAGACTGGAATAAAGTTAGTACTGCAGCTTTTACCTATCGTGGCGGCATCGTCTATCTGCCGATTCCGGCAGTTTCTATCTATGCTTCCGCAGCTTCCTATTTCAAACCGAATAAAACATTTTATGATAAAAATATACTATATATGGGAGCCGATGGAAAACTCTTCAATCCTGATGAAACCGGAGGAGAAGTCTTCAAACCGGAAAGAGGTAATCAGTATGAAGTGGGAGCCCGTTATGAATTGAACCAGTTATTGGAAGTGAATGCCAGTATTTATTACATTCGTAAACATAATGTCGTCAAGACAATCGGTAAAATGTCTACAGAAGAAAATGGAGCTGCTGTAGATAAAAATGTTCAGGCACAAGTCGGTCGTGCAGACACCAAGGGTTTTGACATCGATCTTACATTACGTCCTATCGCTAACCTGCAAATCGTAGGCGGATGCGGATGGTCTGACTATCGTCTGATGAGTAGTTTTCTCAAAAATATAGACACGAATGCGGATTGGTTTAATTTCAGTGAAACAACCGGACAACGCAGCACAGGAGTTCCGCGCGTTACCTTCTATACTTATGCAGACTACACAATCCCTAAAGGTGCGTTGAAAGATCTGTCATTCCACCTGAGCGGAACATTTACAGACCGTATCTACCAGAATATTGCCGATAACTCATATATTCCATCCTGCTACATCGTTGATGCAGGCATTTACTATACCATCAAAAAGTCAATCAACCTGGCTGTAAACGTAAACAACCTCTTTAATAAAGAATACTTTGTAAAGAGTACCGTTTTAGGTAAACCTTGCAATTTTATAGCTACTATCTCTTACAATTTCAGATAAGATCCCGTTACCCTGTGCTTGCATACAGCACTGTATTATATAAGAACGGTCGCTTCTCTTAATATAGGGAAACGACCGTTTTTTATTCAAATAATCAATACTTTATATATCTTTGCAGTTCAAAGTCCAAGTGTGATTAACTCAAAGCTTCTATTTCAGAATACTAATATCCTTATACTATAATATTAATGGAGCAATAACAATAGATATTTTATCTGTTATCAACTAATTATTTATCTCATTCACTTGTATTTTTATTTATATTAATTTATGCACATAAAATGATATTTTATATATATGCGGAACTGTAACATTGTACTTTTTTTGCATCTACATTCATAAGCGATAGAAATAATAACTAAATCTAGGCCAAAAGATGAAAAGTACGATCAACAATACTTCTTCCGAAGTATCAAATAACCAAATACTGCATGCCGGTTTTGATCTCTTTAATAAACCTGAAGGAACAAAACTAACAAAATCTTGCATATACAATAATATGATTATTTTCATTCTGGGCGGGTCTCTGAAAATAAACTCTCCACATATCAAAATGAAGTTTATTGAAGAACCTTATATGTTATTTATTAAAATGTTCGATAATTGTACCTATGAGATTGCCCCATGCTCAAAAGTCCTGCTTTTTACCTTCGATAGCCTGACTATCGACGAGCTTTTGAGTTTCCAGGCCAAATATGACCTGCTGCCTGAATCGACATTCGAATGGATCGAATTGAAGATAATCGAACCTTTATACAGTTTCTTGAAACTCCTCATTCAGTATCAGGAGAATAATTACCTGGACTATAAACTGTACGCCTCCAAAAGAGATGAAATGTTCTATCTTCTTAAAAGAATATACACAAAAGAAGAACTAGGTAATTTTTTCTATTTGCTGGTCAACCATACCACAGACTTCGAGAGACATGTTGCAGCAAATTATATGAAAGTAAAGAATGTAAAAGAATTAGCCAACTTGATGGGATACGGAGTGAATACTTTCCGGATCAAATTCAAAGAGACATTCGGTATTCCCGCATACCAATGGCTACTGAATGAAAAGGCAAAACGGATCTTAAAATGCCTGACAACAAAAGAGGAGGATTTCAAGAGCATAATAGATGAGTTCGACTTCAGTTCACACTCACATTTCTACAAATTCTGTAAGACTCAATTCGGAGTTACTCCCGAAGAATTGAGAAAGAAATTAAATCGATAAGAGATTATTATTCCTTTTCGATCAGTATTTCCACTTTTATATCAGATTATATATTTTATATGTGACATTGTATACACCTCTCTCCTTTTACACACTTTACCTTTGTATATCTAAATACAGATTCTTTAAATTATGATGACCAAAATGTATGTGTTATTATCCCAGATTAAGGGTTGGGATAATTGTCTTATTGAGGAGAAGATGTCAACTCCTTTAGTCAGTTATATTTTGTCGGGGGTGATTTTACTTGTTGTATTGATACGGGTAATTTCCTGGCTACAATATCTCCACCTCAAACGCAAGGCTTTAAAACGCTTTTCTGAACACAAAAAGAACAGAGTATGGAGAGCTGAACTTCCGGTTGTAATAATAGAAATACCAAATCTGCCCGAAAATAAGAATAAATAGATTATCTTTGTGTCTGTATGATTAATCATATAAAGTATCAGAATCAACAACTCAAAGCTAAAATGGGTACAGGTAAAATAATCGTAGCCGGGATAGGCCCTGGCAGTGAATCAGATATAACACCTGCAGTACTGTCTGCTATCCGACAATCAGATGTAATCGTAGGATATAAGTATTATTTCCGCTTCATCGAGAAAATAATCCATCCCGGAGCAATCTGCATCGACTCAGGGATGAAACGGGAAAAAACGCGTGCTGAGGAAGCATATAATTATGCAGCCGAAGGCAAAGTTGTAACGGTTATCAGTTCCGGTGATGCCGGTATTTACGGAATGGCACCGCTCATTTACGAGATGCAACGGGAAAAAGGGAGCAACATCCCTATTGAGGTTCTTCCTGGTATCAGCGCATTCCAGAAAGCAGCCTCTCTGCTTGGTGCTCCGGTAGGACACGATTTCTGTGTGCTCTCTCTCTCCGACCTGATGACCCCCTGGGAACTGATAGAGAAACGGATCAAAGCGGCTGCAATGGCCGACTTTATCACAGCTATCTACAATCCCAAAAGCGAAGGACGCTACTGGCAACTTTACCGTCTGATCGAACTTTTCCTGCAGGAACGCGACCCGCAGACACCCGTCGGCTTCGTTCGCCAGGCAGGACGCGAAGAACAGGAAGTTACGATCACGACTTTGGCTGATTTCGATCCTGAGCAGGTGGATATGTTCACTGTTATCCTTATCGGTAATTCACAAACTTACCGGTTCGACAACAAGATGATCACTCCGCGCGGTTATTACGGCGAAATCAAAATGGGTAAAGCTGAAACCGGGATCGGACAGGATATCATGATCCGCAGCTTCCGTACCATCGAGAAAGAACTGAAGAATAAAGACATTCCGTTAGATAAGAAATGGGCGTTGCTGCATGCCATCCATACAACAGCCGATTTCGATATGGAGAACATATTGCGGATCGACGATAATGCGGTAGCTTCGCTATACGACAGGTTGAACAGCGGTGCAGTCCGCACCATTATCACCGATGTAACAATGGCAGCATCCGGCATCCGCAAAGGAGCCTTGCAACGCATGGGACTCGAAGTGAAATGTTATCTGCAGGACGAAAAGACCGTTGCTCTCGCTACTGAGAAAGGAATTACCCGTACACAAGCCGGAATCAGGATAGCTGTCGGCGAACATCCGGATGCATTATTCGTCTTCGGTAACGCACCGACTGCTTTGATGGAGCTATGCGATCTGATACGCAAAGGAAAAGCAACCCCTGCCGGAATTATCGCAGCACCTGTCGGCTTTGTCCATGTACAGGAATCCAAACATATGGTAAAACCGTTTACCTCTATTCCCAAACTGATCGTGGAAGGACGGAAAGGCGGAAGTAACCTGGCCGCAACACTGGTAAATTCTATACTTTGTTACAATGATGCTATTAATTTAAAACCAGGAAGAGACGTATGAGAACTCAATTTATCGTTATCGGCATCCCCGATGACCCCAGTTATATCAGCAAGAACAAAAAGATAGTAGATATCATCAACGGTAATACCTACTTTTCGGGAGGTAAGCGGCATCATGAAATCCTTATGCCTTTCCTGCCTGAGGGAGCTGTATGGATCGATATAAAAGTACCGCTCGACAAAGTTTTCGACGAATACGAATATCACCAGAAGATCGTTGTATTCGCTTCGGGCGATCCTTTGTTCTATGGATTTGCTTCGACGATCCTCAAACGGATGCCGGACGCAGATATTACACTCCTGCCCTCGTTCAATTCACTGCAGATGCTTTCACACGAGCTAAAAATATCCTACGACGACATGATCATGGTTTCCCTCACCGGACGCCCCTGGCATGAACTGGACCGTGCATTGATAGAAAACAGAGCCAAGATAGGCATCCTGACCGATCATGTACATACCCCGGCTGCGATTGCCAAACGTTTACTGAAATACGGCTTCACACAATATAAAATGTATATCGGCGAACATTTGGGTAACCCGGAAAAGCAACGTATCTCACGTTCGCTTATCTTGTCTGAAGCAGAGGAACATCCTTTCGATAGTCCGAACTGCGTGATCCTCCAGCGTATGTACAACGATATCACCTATCGCCCGCTGGGCATTCCCGACAAAATGTTCGAATTGCTCGACGGAAGGGAACGGATGATTACAAAAGCGCCTATTCGAACACTGGATATGAGTATGTTGATGCTCCCCATGTGTAATCATTTCTGGGATATCGGCTTCTGTACGGGTTCCGTATCCATCGAAGCCAAACGCCAGTATCCTCATCTGCATATCCACGCATTTGAAATACGCAAAGAATGCTGGAGGCTGATCGAGGAAAACAGTTCCAAGCTGGGAGCCCCGGGTATTGATGTACATATCTGTGACTTTATGGAAGAAGATGTCTCCGACCTGCCCGCACCCGATGCAGTATTTATCGGAGGACATGGCGGCAAACTGAAAGAGATCGTGCACAAAGTAGCCCGTTATCTGGCACCCGACGGCTTACTGGTCTTCAACTCTGTATCCGAAGATAGCGAAAAAATGTTTATAGAGGCAGTCCACGAAGCCGGACTGAAATTGGACGATCCGTTGGATATACGTGTGAGCGATTATAATCCGATCACCATATTAAAGGCATTCAAAGAAGCAAAATAAAAAAACGATGAATAAGAAATCTATAGCAATTGTCGTAGTATCGGTCAGTAGCCTGCCTTTGGCACGACAAATAAAAAAGCAATATCCTAATGCGGTGATATATAGCAAAGAATCGCAGGAAGAGACAGTGGTGATGAAATCCATCGATTCCATTGTTGGAGATCTGTTCCTCCAATCGGATGCTATTATCTTTATCGGGGCAATGGGTATCTGTGTACGTTGTATCGCACCTTATGTGATGGATAAACACACCGATCCCGCTGTGATTTGCATCGATAGCACCGGTAAATACATTATTCCGGTTTTATCCGGCCATATCGGCGGAGCAAACGAACTGAGCATAGAACTGGCACAAATACTGGGAGGAAATGCCATTGTTACCACCCAAAGCGATAATACCGGACTATGGGCACTCGATACGCTGGCGGAGAAATTCGATTGGTCGGTTGTGGCCGATGATCTGACAGACAATGAGAATGCGATGAACGCATGTATTGCCGCATTCGTCAATAAAAGGCCGACAGCCCTCTTACTGAACATCCGCGATAAAGGTACAGAGTATCTCGAACAAAGCCGTCCCGAACATGTCCAAATATTCAATAAGTTCTCCGACATTCCGCTCGACCAGTTCGAATTGATAATCACAGTCGGGCCGTTCATCTATGAAGCCGAGACCAAGATGATCTCTTATTTCCCGAAAGTGCTGCATCTGGGTATCGGTTGCCGGAAGGGGCTTAATGGCGATCCGATGGAAATGCACCAGCATATTATCTCGACACTAATCGACAACAACCTCTGCCCTGAGTCGCTTGCCGATATTTCTTCCATCGACTTGAAAAAGGACGAAGTGATACTCGCTCTGTTGTCATACGGCATTATGAATCGTCCTTTCAAAACATATCCGGCAGATACATTGGACAAATTATCTGTACCCAACCCATCTTCCAAAGTGAAAGAGGTGACCCAATCGTCGAGTGTTGCAGAAGCTGCCGCTATACAAAGTGCCGGAGGCGGCCTTTTGTTGCTGGAAAAACAAAAAGGACGACTGGGAGAACACAACGATTATACATTTGCCGTGGCAATGGATAAATCCGTTCAGCGGCAGGGCCATATCGAGATAGTTGGTGCCGGTCCCGGTGATCCGGAACTGATCTCTATCCGTGGCCGCCGGATGCTTGAGAAAGCGGACCTGATCTTATATGCAGGCAGTCTGGTCCCGAAAGAACTCACTTTTTGTGCCAAACCGGGAGCTACCGTACGCAGTTCGGCAGACATGAATCTGGAAGAACAATTCCTTCTGATGAAAGAGTTCTACGACAAAGGTAAATTCATCGTCCGCCTGCATACCGGCGATCCTTGTATCTACGGAGCTATACAGGAACAGATGGCTTTCTTCGATCAATATAATATGAGTTATCATATCACCCCGGGAATATCTTCCTTCCAGGCAGCTGCTGCCGCATTACAGTCGCAGTTCACCATTCCGGAAAAAGTACAGACCATTATTCTTACCCGTGGTGAAGGCCGTACGCCGATGCCCGAAAAAGAACAGTTACACAAACTGGCTGCCAGCCAGAGTACGATGTGTATTTACCTGAGCGCAGGGATTGCAGACAAGGTTCAGGATGAACTTCTCCAACACTACGCTCCTACCACACCGGTTGCCGCCTGCTACAAACTGACCTGGAAAGACGAACGTATTTACCGGGGCGAATTGAAAGACCTGGCTAAGATCGTCAAAGATAATCATCTGACATTAACAACCTTATTAGTTGTTGGTGATGCGATCGATAATCGGGAAGGTTTATCACGGCTGTATGCCGATGAGTTCAAACATTTGTTCCGCAAATAATTCATTTCAGCAAGAACGATGATACTGATATTAGGAGGAACAACAGAAGGCCGTGCCAGTGTGCGCATAGCTGATGAAGGAAGCGGACCTTATTACTATTCCACCAAAGGATCGCTTCAGGAAATAGAATGTGCGCACGGCATCCGACTGACCGGAGGCATGGATACGGCAAGTATGGAAACATTCTGCCGCGAAAACGGCATCCGGTTGCTGATCGATGCCGCCCATCCTTTTGCCACGGCATTACACCAGACTGTGGCAAAGGTATCTTCTTCCCTCCAAATACCGGTTATCCGCTACGAACGGCGTTATCCGCCACGTGACACAGATCTGATCTGGTGCGACAATTACACTGATGCGATCCGTAAATTGGAAGAACAGGGTATACATCGCTTACTGGCATTGACCGGAGTCAACACAATCGCTCCTCTCCGGCCTTGGTGGGAAAAGTACCCTGCCTGGTTCCGTATCCTGAAACGGGAAGAATCGCTCACAATTGCCACCGGACAGGGATTTCCTATAGACCATTTACTTTTCTATCAGAATGAAGACGATGCCGGCGAGATGATGGACAGGTTGCAGCCGGACGCTATCATTACAAAAGAAAGCGGGCAAACCGGTTATTTCATAGAAAAAGTAGCTGCCGCCCGTAAACGTTCCATCCCTGTATTTGTCGTCAAACGTCCGGTACTTCCCGAAACATTTTATATCGTCTACGGAGAGGACGGATTACGTAAGCAAATAGAACGGTTATTACCGGAATTTTTTCCTTTGCATCATGGCTACACGACCGGCGCCTGTGCCACAGCCGCTGCCAAAGCAGCACTGATTGCACTGCTCAATAAGGAGAAACAAACCCAATCCTCCATCACTTTGCCATCAGGCGAATTGATCACTTTACCTGTCGCTGAAACCGAATGGGAAGGCGACAGTGCCATCTGCTCAGTCATCAAAGATGCCGGAGACGACCCGGATGTGACCAACGGCTCTAAAATCGTAGCGAAGGTAACTCTCTCGAAAGAACCCGCCTCTGCTCCCATCCGTTTTGTCGCAGGCACGGGAGTCGGCACGGTAACATTACCTGGTCTGGGACTGGAAGTCGGTGGCCCTGCTATCAACACAACACCCCGCAAGATGATGACAGAAGAGTTGACTTCCGTTTTAGAAGAATATCGGCAATCTATTTCCAATCATACAAAAACGACAGAAGCCTGCGGACTGATAGTCACAATTTCCGTTCCCGGAGGTGAAGAGTTGGCAGCAAGAACATTCAACCCGAAACTGGGTATTGTCGGCGGTATCTCCATTATCGGGACATCAGGCATTATACGCCCTTTCTCGACCGATGCTTTTATCGCCTCCATACGTAAAGAAACGGAGGTTGCCAAAGCCATCGGTTGCACGACACTCATAGTAAATTCCGGTGCTAAAAGTGAACGGTATCTGAAGGCCCGTTACCCCGAACTGCCTCCACAGGCATTCGTTCATTACGGAAACTTTATCGGCGAAACCCTAAAGATAGCCTCATCGCTCGACTTCCCTCAGGTTGTTATGGGTATCATGATCGGTAAAGCAGTCAAACTGGCTGAAGGCTTCCTCGATACGCACAGTAAAAAGGTAGTAATGAATAAAGACTTCCTAAAAGATCTGGCACATCAGGCAGGCTGTGCCGAAAATACAATCCAAAAGATCGACGCCATCACGTTAGCCCGCGAACTATGGCAATTGCTTCCTGCAGAAGAACAAGAAACATTCTTCAATCTCTTATTAAAAAGATGCCATGAACATTGCACCCCACTCCTGCCTAAAGGAGAATTATCTATCTTATTGATAACGGAAGAAGGAGTTATTTGGAAATAACCAACCACTTTTCGATGTTACGAGTCTTTGCACTGAAATTCACACCGATGCGAAACAAGGTACGCGGGTCGGATGCGAACGGAAGGGCATAGCCTTTGTCGTCAATTTGTTGCAATGCCTCTTCTGCTGTGCCGTCGAGTTTGAACTCCATGACATAAATGAAACGGTCGGTCTGCAAGATCAGATCTACACGGCCTTCGGAGGTATGGTATTCCGCTTTTACATAGAAACCCAACAGCTTAAAAACAATAAAGAGCACATTCTGGTAATGTAGCTCCAGGTTACGAACCAACTCATAAGGCGTATCGGCAAAGAAACTTTGCAGTCTCCGAAAGAAAGCATCATAATCGCCGTCGTAAACCTCCCGGGCAAACTTCTTGATCTGGAAAGCAGTATCGACCTGGCTCACCGGAGTATAATAAGGAAGAAGATATTTGATAAACCCTTCTTCTACCTCTTTATTGGGAAATCCCAGGCGATAAAGGTCAAAAGTTTTGTCATACCCTTTGATCGTCAGATAACCACTTTGATAGATTACAGGTATGGGATTTCTCGAAATGGCGTCGATGCTATTCAGAACATCGGCATCTGTCTCAGTATGTGCCATCCGGTAAAGGTCGTAGTTTGATTTTTGCAATAACTTTACCAGATAAGTTGGAGTACCGGTTTCGAACCAGTAATTATCGAATTGCCGATATTTAAATGTATTGAGCAAGCTGAACGGGTTGTAGATCCCGGGAGAGTTTTCAACGAAGTGATAACCGTCAAAACTCATTTTCAATTCTGTACAGGTTTCTTCGTATGTTATACCGAGCGCAGAAGCCAATGCATGAATGTCATCGTCGAAATCACGATGTAATTCCTCTTCGCTGATACCACAAATGGCTACATATGGCCTTCTCATCGAAAGGTCATCCAGATTATTCAAATCGCTGAACACGCTCACTTTGCCAAACTTGGTTACACCTGTGAGGAAAGCAAACTGGATATACCTGTCCATACTCTTCATCACACCGTAAAAGGCTTTCAGGGTATTGCGGTATTCATTTTGCAGCTCTTCATTGTCGATAGCCTGCAACATAGGTTTGTCGTATTCGTCGATAAGAATAACTACACGTCGTCCCGCCTGCATGCTGGCCCGTTCAATGACACCGGCAAACCGTAAAGCCTGGCTTCTTTCTGCCGGATCGGAACCATATAATTCTTCCCAGGCAGATAGCTTACGGTTCAGCATGTCGTCCAAATCGCTTACCTGGTCATATTTTGCAGCATTCAAGTCGAGATGAAACACCGGATAAGTCAGCCAATCTTTTTCCAACTTTTCGACGGCTAATCCTTCGAAAAGTTCTTTTTTACCCTTAAAGTAAGCCTCTAACGTAGAGATCAGGAGGCTTTTGCCAAAACGGCGAGGGCGGCTCAGGAAATAGTAGCTACCGGTTTTTACCAATCGATACATCAATTCGGTCTTATCTATATACAGATAACCTTCCTTTCTGATTTTCTCGAAATCCTGTATCCCTATCGGGTATTTTCTGGTATACATTGTTTCCATATATCCGCGTGTTTTAAAAGTACAGATACAAAGATAGAAATAATGTAACAATTAAAATGTGAATGATTCAATTCTTCTCAGGTTTAAACTATTTCTCTTGACAAGGCGTTACCTTTATTTATTATAAAAGAACTTGTTATGAGTAAAATTTCAGTAAAGATCAAACGAAAGAAGTCTGCGAAACCGACTCGCCCTATGCTCGTTTACTTGCAGATCATCTATTGCCGCAAAGTGGCGCGCATACCTTTGGGGATCAAACTGTCCGACAATGAATGGGACGAACAAAAAGAATGTATCCGCATACCTCCCGGCACTCCGCCGGAACAAGTGCTGCACCTGTATTCAATGAATACCCAAATAAAAGAACGCCAGCAATACATATTCTATCTCATCCGTTTCCTGAAGAAGAACAACACCCTGTCGGTTGCCAACCTGCTGTCGGCCTGCAAGGAAAACGAAGATAAAATGTCTCTGTATTCCTTTATGGAACAACTCAGCACACAATTTGCCCGGGAAGGAAAGAAAGCCACTTCGCGCCATTACCGCAGTACGCTCAATAAGCTCACCCTCTTTTCGGAAGGGAAAGACATGCGGTTGGACGATATCGACGAAACGAAAATGAAACAGCTGGAAACCTGGCTTATCGAAAAAGGACTCGCCCCCAACACCGTTTCTTTCTACCTCCGTATCACGCAATCCTGCTGGAACAAGGCGGTCAATACCGGACTTATCCCCAACGCCCCCTCTCCATTCGCACAGGTCAATACCCGGGTGGAGAAGACCGCCAAGCGTGCCGTAGAAGAAAAGGTCATGATACAACTGGCCAAATTAACCGACAATGAACTACAATCGCCCACCCTTAAATTTGCCCGCGATATGTTCCTCTTTTCTAACTATGCCCGGGCATGTCGTATATTGACCTCGCCCACCTCAAAAGGAAAACATAAAAGGTGATACATTAACCTATAAACGGCAGAAAACCGGACAGGAATTAAAGATACGCCTGATCCCGAAAATGATTGCTATCATAAAACGTTATGCATCCAATAGTTACCAAAGGCTTTTCCCCATACTCAACAATGATGCCACTTACATTAACTATGAAAGTGCCCTCCGGTTACAAAACAAACAGCTTAAAAAACTAGGGGGGGGGGGGAACTGGTAGGCGTGCCTCCCGGCTCGGTTATACACAGACCGAAAGCCTCCGTATAATCAATACATGGCAGGAGGTAATCAGCGACAACCTGAGTCAGGGGAATAATATCGTGTCAAGGATTCGGCTCCTTTGCCTGCTGGCAACAGACAGAACGATTGGGCCGCAATCCACGAACCAGCAAATCCTGCACGATCCCTTCACGCGTCAGCGTCAAGTTCAAACCGGGAAAGTTTTTATTACAATGTCTGAACAAAAAGTAACCTTGTAGAAATGAGGGCGAGACCTATTGATGTCTTGCCCTCATTATTTTTATTCCAGTGCAATCTCCTTGCTCTGAATATAGGAAACATTCAGCTGACCTCCGGCATTTCCGTTACTCTCCTGCAAAGGATGAGTTTTTGCACGGCTGAGCGACAAGGTTCCTTTAGCGGGCAAAGAAGAATTACTGAAACTGATATTGATGGATTTACTGCCTTCGGTACGGTTAAATACGCTGTATGATCCTCCACTGTAAGTTACATGTACCTCTACCAGTTCATTCTCCCCTACCGGATCACCTTCCCAGGTAAGCGTAGTCGTACCTGATGCTTTGGCAGAAGTAAAAGATTCGGGAATAGCGATCGGTTTCACATCGTTTATGGAAGCCACATTCGTATAGACACTATCTTTCGCACGTGTAAAGACAAAAGTCATATCATCCAATCCGGAGAATGAATCAGTATAAAAATAAGTACCCACATTATCGAAGTCAGGTGTCTCACCATTAATTGTAATGGAAGCCGGACCATTCAGCCTGATATTGATCCCGGCACTATCCAATTTATTGAAATTGGCTCCGACACGCGTCGTATTATTAGTGACGTCGTAAGCGACACCCAGATTCTGATAGAAGGGAACATCCGCATCGATATCGGGAGCGTCATCGTTATCGCAGGAAGTAAATGCCCATGCAGAGGCCAGAAAGGCAAACAAGAAATACTTTTTCATGACGTTTAATGTTTTAAATTACCTCTATATAACAAACGAAATGAAAAAAGTTTATCCTGTTAACATATTTCAGTTGACAGTTGACAAGTGACAGTTGACAGATTACAGAGATAACAATAACTCCTCGATGGAAGCAACCTCTTTCCTTTGCCTGCCTGAAAAACAAAGAGTGATGGTAGATGTCGCAGTATCACCGGCATCGATCCAATTTTCCGATTCTATTTCAGAGTCGGCATAGATGCCGTTCCGTAAAAGAGCCTTACGTACCATCGCATATTTCTGGCCGCCACCGACAAGACGGATCTTCTTATCATATTGATTGTCGATACGGAACAGTCCGGTCTCCATATCGAAGATAATCCCTTTACGAGCAAAGAAGCCGCTCAGATAACCGCTCAATGCCAGGTCTTCAGGCGTACCGGTACTGATCCCTTTCTCCCTATCCATCAGCCAAATTTTATCGGCTATCTGAAGGGCCAGTTCGAGATCGTGAGTGGAAAGGAAAATCGTTTTATTGGTGGAACGGGTAAGACTATGCAATAGTTGCATGATCTCGACTTTGCTGGGAAAATCGAGAAAAGCCGTTGGTTCATCGAGAAAGATAACAGGTGTTTCCTGCGCCAGCGCTTTGGCGATCATGACCTTCTGCCGCTCGCCGTCGGAAAGGGTGTGCACCATGCGTGAAGCAAGGTTTTCGATACGGACCAAGGAGATAGATTCTTCTACGATCTGCTTGTCTTCTTTCCCCAGCCGTCCCCAAAAACCGGTGTACGGACTGCGCCCCATCCCGATCAGTTCCCGGACAGTCATGTTACGTATCTCACACTTATCTGTCAGCACCACTCCCACTATTGTGCTAAGCTCCTTGTCACTATAGTCCTGTATATCGCGGGACAGTAGTGCTATTTCGCCGGATATACGAGGCTGGAAAGCGGACAAGGTACGTAATAAAGTAGACTTCCCGACACCGTTGGCTCCCAATAGGCAGGTTAATTCACCACTATATATTGTTGTCGTTATATGGCTAGCTACCAGCTTTGTATCATTCTTGGAATGATAGCCGATAGAGAGATCGTTTATCTGAATAGTTGCCTCTTTCATACTCATTCGTTCAGTTCGTTTTTACGTCTGCGGAATAATACGGAAGCAACGACCGGGGCACCGACCAATGCGGTTACCGAGTTGACCGGCAAAGCTCCCTCGAATCCCGGCATACGTGCAATCAGGTTACAAGCCAATGCCAGGGCGGCCCCCACAAATAAGACACCGGGCATCAGTATGCGATGATCGGATGTCTGGAAAATGGCACGGCAAAGATGAGGAACAGCAAGTCCCAGGAAGACGATCGGACCACAGTAAGCGGTCACGATAGCAGTCAATACACCGGCAGAGGTGATAACGAGCAGGCGTGCCCGTTTGATATTCAGTCCCAGGTTACGGGCATACCCGTCGCCAAGAAGCATCAGGTTCAATGTTTTTATCAATAGAAACGAAAGAGGGATCAGGATAGCCATAATCGCCACGAAAAGCATCATCTGATTACCGGAGACACGTGAGAAACTTCCCAGCCCCCAGATTACATAAGCACGGATATCTTCTTCCACACTAAAGAATTTCAATACACCGATCACGGCATTTGCCACATAGCCGATCATCACTCCGATAATCAATAGCGTCACATTCCCTTTTACCTTCTGCGAGACATAAACAATCAGTGCCATGACAGATAAGGAACCGACTATGGCCGCAATGGATAAGGCAATCTCTCCCATAAAACCCAGCTTACTCAACGCCACGCCTCCCAGGCTTCCGCTCAGCAAGACAACGAAGGCGACTCCCATACTTGCACCGGAACTGATACCCAACACAGAAGGTCCAGCCAATGGGTTACGGAATACGGTTTGCATCTGAAGTCCGCTGATCGCTAATCCGGCTCCGGCTACTAATGCCGTCAAGGCCTGCGGAAAGCGTGACTTCCAGATAATATTCTGCCAGGTGACCGGTTCATCTCCATTGCCGCAGATGATATTCCAAACCGAATGGAAAGGAATCGAAACAGAGCCCAACACCAAATTCAAAAACAGCAACACGACGATCGAGACAAGGATCAAAAGCATCAGGATAGTGTTAGAATACTTCATCGTCCCTATTTATTTAAGTAAATCATAATAGACAGGCGTGTGATCCGGCAGTAGATTCGGGTGGAAGATATGCAATAAATCGCCCAATACAACCTCCGGCTCGGTCGGCATGCTTTCGTAAAAAGGTTTCTCCCGCATATTACAGTAGATCACTCCTTTTTCTTTGAAAGCACGGAAGTCTGCATAACGGGGATCCTGATCTTTCAGTGATTCATAAGTATATGTTCCCGGATAGCTGTTTACGATACGCCAGTAATCGGCTTCATCCGCCTGGTTATAAACCGTCTCGAAGTCGAGCGTCACACCGCCGGAACGATCGTCGTCTTTCAAAAAGTAATCAGCGCCGGCATCTTTGAAAAGTTGTGCTAGGAAGCTCTTTCCTCCTACTGCATACCAGTTGCCACCATGTATTTCGCCACTGAACACGATAGGACGTTTCTGCACTTTACCTTCGGCAGTCAGTTCTTTCAATTCGTTGTAGCGGTTCTCTATAGCAGAGAATTTCTCATTGGCTTCCTGCTCTATCCCGAGTAACAGGCCGACAAACTTAATCCATTCAGCCTGGCCCAGCGGCGTCATTTCTTTATACCCCAGATGAGGAATCAGAGGGATACCGATATCTTTCATCGTCTCGTATCCGCCACGCTTAAAGGGAGAGATCAGGATCAGGTCGGGATTGATACTCATAATCACCTCATTATCGAAATTACCTTCGATCCCGATCTTCGCCGTCTTTCCATCCTTCAGCTGATTATTGATAGTCTTATTAAACAGATGGCGCGTACTCGTGATACCTACCACCTTATCCTCCGCTCCCAACTTAATGAAATTGGAGAGTTGCAGGGAGGTCATACAAATGGCACTACGCACAGGTGTTTCGATCACCGTATAATCGGCAGGAATACCTTCCGGCTTTGTCCCACGGGGAACCAACGCATACAGGAAATGCGTGCTTTCTTCATTCTGAGGGTCATGTATATCCATCAGGACATAACCGTCGGCATAGGTCAACTGAAAACCTTCGGCATATTTAGGTGTAATCTGAACCATCCTATCCGTCGTAATCGTTTGTTGCGACGATGCATTCTCTTTTTCCTGCTGATTTCCTTTCGATGCGCATGATGTAGCCATTAACGCTAACAGGCAGCCACCGACTAAATACTTATTCATATTCTATTTGTTTTTATCCGACACAAACCGTCCAAACCCACGAGGACAATCGTTATGCAAAAAATGGCAGGTCTTCTGACTTACTTCCATCCCGAATGCCTTCCCGATCGCAAAGACCAGTGGCAAAAGGTATTATCAGGATGTTTATAAAGCTTCACAGCAGCGTGGACTGTCCGGGATTCTCACCCGGTTCCCTTTTAATCTGTCTCCATGAACAGGAGTTTTACAGAACCGACTTCGAGCGCAAAAGTAATAAGAAGTTTGCAACTTTACACTATTTTCAGCACATTTGCATCCCAAATAAAAGAACAAGAATAAAATGACTTATCCGATCAGTTTTGTATCATTAGGCCCCGGCGAACCGGAACTTATCACGGTGAAAGGTCTCCGCCAACTCCAGAAAGCAGATATCATCTACTGTCCCGCCACCCGCAACAGGCAAGGCGAAAGCATCTCGCGAGCCGCCGATATCGTACGCGCCCTGGAGATAAGCGAAACAGCCATCCGGTGTTTCATGCTTCCGATGAGTAAAGACCGCACGGAGGCCTGGAAAGCCTACGATGCCCTGTACAACGAAGCTGAAAGTAATTATGCAGAAGGAAAACAGATCGTTATCGTAGCCGAAGGCGACGCCGGTTTTTATTCTTCCATACAATATATATACGACAAATTTACAGCTGCGGGAATCGCTGTTCAGCGCATTGCCGGAATACCGGCCTTCATTGCTGCCGGAGCGCTGGCAGGCTTACATATCGTTAAGCAGGAAGAACAGATCGTCGTCATCCCTGGTACGCCTTCTGCCGACGAATTGAGTGAAAAGATAAACGCGGGATATGTAATCGTTATCATGAAACTTTCACAATGCGTGGAAGCCGTACACGAATGTATCCGCAAGCATCCGCAAACACAATTCCATTATTTTGAAAACGTAGGGACAGAAAAAGAATATTATACATCCGATAAAAAGATCATAGCAGACAAGATATACCCCTATTTCTCACTGATGATCATACAATAATCCCCTTCATATTCCGGAGGCTGAACGCTTCCGGAAATGAAAGGGATATGTACGGATACTATCTGCTCCGATTATTGTTTTGCAAAAACTATGCAGATTCTACGATGCCACGCAGGCGGTTTACATGATAACGAAGTGACTGAACAGACTCCCAGTTCTGATGACCCGACTTGCATAACTCACGTGCACTTACCAATACACCTGAAATATGGCTGCTGATCTCTTCTATTTTCTTACTCGTCTCATTATAAAGAGATTCTACCTCTTCCGGCGAATAAATAGAAGCAGACTGTGCCAGCGATTCCAGTAATTCCATCTGATAGACTCCGGCCTTGGGGATCAAGTTGCGGACGGCATAGTGATGAAGATCCTGGATTTCCTTTTGCTTGGTCGTATCCCAACCGACACTACTCGTACTTACCGAAGGATTCATCTTTGAAAACATACGGATTCCCAGACAATCAACAATTGTTCTTATCCATGATCCTGTTTCTGCTTCTCTTGAGGCTACACCCGCCAAACTAAATCTCATTGTTACCATAATCAAATCTCCTTAATTACATAAACCGAAGTTTTTAATACTGTTATACACTTTCTTTTTATCACTATAAACTTGCTGTTAGTTTCATTTTGATATTGTGACAGCGCAAAATTAGGCAAATTATCATACATCACAACCCTTTATCCATATTTTAAAATACTTTAAGACAAAACCTATCCAAATGCATTGATATTGCCAACTGAAGATTACAAATAAATCGAAAAACGCCCACTTTACTTACCAAACAGTCATTCTCACCCTTCTTTTAGTAACTTTTATCAATATAACACCAATAACATGGAGTTATCCGGCTTTAAAACCTTTCATACTATCATTTTGTTATTTAATTAAAAATAATATACTTTTGTTGCCTCTTAAACTTACATAAGCACATGAAATCGGATATAGAAATTGCAAGAGAAGTCTCCCTTCGTAAAATAAAGGAAGTAGCCACAAGTTTGGGTATTCCGCGCGAAGAAGTACAAAACTATGGTCGGTATATCGCCAAAGTGCCCCTTCACCTGATCGATGAAGAGAAAATCAAAGAACATAACCTGATCCTGGTAACAGCTATTACGCCAACCAAAGCAGGTATCGGTAAAACAACCGTATCTATCGGCCTGGCTCTGGGACTGAACAAAATCGGTAAGAAAGCAGTAGCCGCTTTACGTGAACCCTCGCTGGGGCCATGTTTCGGTATGAAAGGTGGAGCAGCCGGAGGCGGATACGCGCAGGTATTGCCGATGGAAAATATCAACTTGCATTTCACAGGCGACTTCCACGCCGTTACATCCGCTCACAATATGATTACAGCCCTGCTGGACAATTATATCTACCAGACACGCCATTCCTGCGAAGGTTTGAAAGAAATCAAATGGAAACGTGTACTCGACGTGAACGACCGCAGCCTGCGTAATATCGTATCCGGCCTGGGTGGTTCGGCCAACGGTGTCCCGACCGAAACCGGATTCGACATCACACCGGCTTCCGAGATGATGGCTATCCTTTGCCTGGCAACCGACCTGGAAGACCTGAAACGCCGCATCGGTAATATCCTGCTGGGATATACGAACGACGACCAGCCGTTCACAGTCAACGACCTGGGTGTTGCCGGAGCGATCACTGTATTGCTGAAAGACGCTCTCCTACCCAATCTGGTGCAGACAACCGAAAACACACCGGCATTCGTACACGGCGGCCCGTTCGCCAACATCGCCCACGGTTGCAATTCGATCATCGCCACGAAAATGGCACTTACATACGGCGACTATGTCATCACAGAAGCCGGATTCGGTGCCGACCTGGGAGCGGAAAAATTCTTCGATATCAAATGCCGCAAAGCCGGATTGAAACCGAAACTGACCGTTATCGTGGCTACCGCACAGAGTTTGAAACTGCACGGCGGTGTTCCTGAAGCACAGATTAAGGAACAAAACATCGAAGGTCTGCGCAACGGTTTTGCCAACCTCGACAAACACGTAGCCAATATGAAACGTTTCGGCCAGGAAGTGATCGTTACTTTCAACCGTTACGCAACCGATACGGACGAAGAAATCGCTCTGGTTGCCGAGCATTGTAAAGAACTGGGTGTCGGTTTCGCTATGAACAGCGTATTCGCAGAAGGCGGAGACGGTGGCGTGGAACTGGCTAAACTGGTAGTAGACACGATTGAGAACAAGCCGTCGGGTCCTCTGAAACTCGTCTACGAAGATACAGACACTGTACGCGATAAGATCCAAAAAGTATCCGAAGAGATTTACGGAGCCGCTTCTGTCACCTATACGACACTGGCTGATAAAAAGATCAAGCAGATCGAAAGCCTGGGTATCTCTCATTATCCGATCTGTATCGCCAAGACGCAATATTCATTCTCTTCCGACCCGAAAGCATACGGCGTTGCGAAAGACTTCGAACTGAAGGTTCGTGATATCATCATCAACAATGGTGCCGAAATGATCGTGGTCGTTATGGGTGAGATCATGCGTATGCCGGGACTTCCGAAAGACCCGCAAGCAAAACGGATCGATATCGTCAACGGACTGGTCGAAGGTTTGAGTTAATATAAAGATCTTTATTATATGGAAAGAAAGGAGCTTCGTCGGAGTTCCTTTCTTTTTATATCCTTGTTCATCAAATACATCAAACTAACCATCCTTTCAAATATGAAATTATTCCCAACTAATTGTAAGCGTTCAGTACTATATATCTAATAATTTGTTACTTTTGTGGGCGATTTCAAAACATGTACTAAATCTACTAATATCATAAGTCTATGGCAAAAGTAACAAAAGAGGAAGCACTTCGGTATCATTCCGAAGGCAAACCCGGAAAGATCGAAGTCATTCCAACAAAACCCTATAGTACACAGACCGATCTGTCGCTGGCATATTCGCCCGGAGTGGCAGAACCATGCCTGGAAATAGAGAAAAATCCGCTCGATGCTTATAAATATACATCTAAGGGAAACCTGGTAGCTGTCATCTCCAACGGAACAGCCGTTCTGGGATTGGGTAACATAGGTGCACTTGCCGGTAAGCCGGTCATGGAAGGGAAAGGGCTTCTGTTCAAGATATTCGCTGGTATCGATGTGTTCGACATTGAAGTGGACGAAAAAGACCCTGATAAATTCATCGAAACCGTAAAAGCGATCGCCCCTACTTTCGGTGGCATCAACCTGGAAGATATCAAAGCTCCCGAATGCTTCAAGATCGAACAACGCCTGAAGGCGGAACTGGATATTCCGGTTATGCACGACGACCAGCATGGTACGGCGATCATCTCCGGTGCCGGCCTGATCAATGCACTGGAAATAACCGGCAAGAAAATCGAAGACGTAAAGATCGTTGTCAACGGCGCCGGTGCGGCTTCTATCTCTTGTACCAAATTATATGTGATGTTGGGAGCCCGCAAGGAAAACATCATCATGTGCGATAGTAAAGGAGTTATCTCCACTCACCGTACAGACCTGAACGAATCGAAGAAAGAGTTCGCTACGACAAGAGATATCAAAACATTGGAAGAGGCCGTTGTCGGCACAGACGTATTCCTGGGATTATCCGTTGCCAATGTGCTGACACAAGAGATGGTTCGCAGCATGAACGAGAACCCGATCGTATTTGCACTGGCAAACCCGAATCCGGAAATCTCTTATGCAGATGCAATGGCTTCACGTGAAGACATCATCTTTGCAACCGGACGTTCGGATTATCCGAACCAGATCAATAATGTACTGGGATTCCCCTATATCTTCCGCGGCGCACTGGATACACACGCCAAAGCGATCAACGAAGAGATGAAACTGGCAGCCGTTCATGCGATCGCCGAACTGGCAAAAGAACCGGTTCCGGATGTTGTCAATGCAGCTTATAAACTAAAACGTACGACTTTCGGACGTGATTATATCCTGCCGAAAGCACTCGACCCTCGCCTGCTGACACGTGTATCCGTTGCTGTAGCCAAAGCGGCTATCGAATCGGGCGTTTCACGAAAGACCATCACCGATTGGGAAGGCTATGCCAACCACCTGCGTGAAATGATGGGCTACGATAACAAGATGCTTCGTTCCTTCACCGACATGGCAAAAGCCAATCCGAAACGAGTGGTATTTGCCGAAGCAAACCACGTCAACATGCTGAAAGCTGCTGTAGAAGCAAAAGCAGAAGGTATCTGTTACCCGATCCTGTTGGGCAACGAAGAACGTCTGGCTAAGATTGCAGAAGAAGAAAACCTGAGCCTGGAAGGTATCGAGATCGTCAACCTGCGTCACGACCGTGAAGAAGAACGCCGCGACCGTTATGCCCGTATCCTGTCTGAAAAGAGAGCACGCGAAGGCGTTACTTTCTCTGAAGCACGCGAAAAGATGGTCGGCCGTAACGCATTCGGTATGATGATGGTAGCGACAGGCGATGCAGATGCATTCGTTACCGGTGTTTACAGCCGCTATTCGGAAGTAACGAAGCTGGCTGAAGAGATTATCGGCATCCGTCCTTCATACAAACACTTCGGAGCCATGAATATTATGACTTGCAAGAAAGGCACTTTCTTCATCTCCGATACATTGATCAACCGCCATCCGTCCACAGAAGTGCTGATCGACATCGCCCGTCTTACACACGACGCCGTGAAATTCTTTGCACACGATCCGGTAATGGCTATGTTGTCTTATTCAAACTTCGGTTCCGACAAACAAGGCAGCCCGCAGAAAGTACACGATGCCATCGATTATCTGCACAAGAACCATCCGGAGATCATGATCGACGGAGAAATGCAGGTAAACTTCGCTCTCGACAAGAAACTACGCGACGAGATGTATCCGTTCAACAAGCTGAAAGGAAAAGATGTCAACGTTTTAGTATTTCCTAATTTAAGTTCAGCCAACAGTGCCTATAAGTTACTGGATGCACTGGGTATCACCGAAACGATCGGCCCGATCCAGATGGGATTGAACAAACCGATCCACTTCACCGACGTAGAAAGCTCTACCCGCGACATCGTCAACCTGACAACAGTTGCTGTCGTAGACGCCATCGTACAGGAACAGATCGAAAAGGGAGAATAAAATCCGATATCAGAAAAATAACCTCAAACAAAGGAGTGTATCCGAAGTTCCGTATAAAGGACTTTAGATACACTCCCTATACATAAAAAGCCATGGATAGAAGAACATTTGTAGGATTGACAGCATCGACTCTGCTGGCTGGAACTCCCGACAGTATCAAAGCAAACCTTTTTAATGCAAAAACGGACGAGCGTATCACTGTCCGCTTTTTAGGGACAGGTGCTGCCGACTGGGACGGACGGGATGAGCGCGGGGAACTACGCCGCTTAACGAGTATCCTTGTGGACGGACATATTCTCATTGATTTCACGCCGACTGACAAAGATATGCTGCCTGCCGATTGCCATCCGGAAGTCATCTTCTACACACATTCGCACGGCGACCACTACAACCCTTCTGCGGCTCTCAAACTTGGTATCAAACAAGTCTACTTAAGTCAGACCTGGTACGACATAGCAAAAGATGAATTTGAAAAAGCCGCTAAAGAGCTGAATCTGGATCTTCCTGTGATCACTCCTATTTACATCGGACAGCAAATCACGATAGGCGATTTGACTTTTACTCCGCTTCCGGGAAATCACGCAACGGACCATCTCTTTGAACAGGCTCTTATTTATCTGATTGAAAAACAAAGAACGCGTATACTTTACGCTACAGACACATCCGGGCTCACAGCAACGGCAACCCGTCTGATCGGGATCGACGCACATCAGAAGGGAACTCCTATCACTGCCTTGATCATGGAAGCGACAATAGGAATGGGACATGACAGTGACTACCGCCTTTTTACGCACACCAGTGTGGCACAGATCGAACAGATCGTACGTGTCTTAACGGCTACAAAACGTTACACCCCATCCATTGGACAACCTGTCTACCTCACTCATCTTGCACGTACCTTGCATGGAACACAAGCCGAATTGGATGCTCACCTTCCTGCACCTTTACGTGCCGCCTACGATGGACTCGAGGTTGTTTTCCTGGCAGACTAAGCAATTCCCAGCAACTCCACTTCAAAGATCAAGGTAGAAAATGCCGGTATCGGACCGGAAGCCCGGTTTCCATAGCCGGAGGTATATGGTATATAAACGACCCATTTATCCCCTACATGCATCTGTTGAAGTGCTATCTGCCATCCTTCTATTACCTGATTCAGCCGGAAAGCCTCCGGGCAGTTACGTTCGTATGAATTATCAAATTCACGCCCATCGATCAGAGTTCCCCGGTAATGCACGGAAACAACGTTATCCGGCCCGGGAGAAACAGTCCCACTGCCCGGCTCCGTTACTTTATATAATATTCCCCCTGCCAGTTTCTTTACACCTTCCTGCAAAGCAATTTCTTCCAGAAACAACAGATTCTGTTCTTTATATTCTTCTTTCCTGTTCTTTGCCATTTTTCCTTTTTAACGACAAAGATAAGTCATTCTTTAAAACGAGCCTAAACTTCATTTTGCATAACAAGGCAATCGCTCTGAATTAGAAATAATTGAACTATCCGAGCAAGCGATCAGTCATACATAAAACATGCTTA